>Ga0315280_10012313_pt1 | contig 10360 bp, 7 predicted proteins | sample YL17G06_40_MG_FD_203697 | JGI IMG/M metagenome (GOLD analysis project Ga0315280, IMG submission 203697) | Sediment microbial communities from Yellowstone Lake, YNP, Wyoming, USA - YL17G06_40 | ecosystem: Environmental > Aquatic > Freshwater > Lake > Sediment | place: USA: Wyoming | collected... | reverse complement strand
TCTCGCTCCTCAGGGGTAAGAATCAGCAAGAGTTTTGGGCGTCCCATGCGCATCGTCGTCCTCCTTTATACCTCAGATGCACGAGACGCATATTTATGACATTTATTTATGACTCAGGACACTAGCTAAAGCACGCACCCGCAACCTCGCCGGAAAGAACACAAGCAAAACAGGAAGCGCATGGGCCGTGCTATAATCACGCCGTTCAGACCCTAGCAGTATGCTGAGAAACTCGTCGGGGCTGTCATTCTGAGGAGCCGCAGGCGACGAAGAATCTTGTAAGTCGTTGACGAGGAGAAACAGGAGATCCTTCGCTGCGCTCAGGATGACATCCTTGGAACGTTTTTCGGCAAACTGATAGACCGGTTCGGCGAGACGGGAAATCGGCCGCTCGGCAGTATCAGGGCTTCACCCGAAAGGTCCAGCTATGGAAGAAAACGTGCTCCCGTTGTTCCCGCTGGCAGTTGTACTCTTGCCCGAAGAACTGCTCCCGCTGCATATCTATGAGGAACGCTATAAGGAGATGATCGGCGCCCGGCTCGAGGCCAAGGCGGCGAACGCTTCCGGTCAGGAGTTTGGGATCGTCTTCGCCCAGGAACAGGAGATTCACACTCTGGGGTGCACGGCGACCGTGGTCAACGTGACGCGCAAGTACCCCGACGGGCGGCTCGACATTCTGGTGATTGGCCGGCGGCGCTTTGAAGTCCTTTTCACACGCGAAGAGAAACTTTACCTCGAAGGTGAGGTGGTCTTCTTCGACGACGACAGCGGTGCGGACACGCCTTCGGACGCGGAGGCCGCCCACGCCATCGACCGCTTCCGTCTGGCCATGCAGCGCCTGCATAAGACCGCCGACATCCCCATCCATTTTCCCCGGCCGTACCGCCACCTCTCGTTCCGCATGGCCGGACCTCTTCCTTTGGATACCAACTTCAAACAACAGCTCTTATCGATGCGCAACGAGAGCGAGCGCCTGCGCCAGGTGCTGCGGGCCATGGACGCCCTGGTCGCCAGTCTGGATTTGTTGCAGAAAGTCCAGAAGAAAGCCGGCGGCAACGGCAATCGCCCCACCAAGCGCTGAGTGGCCGCCAAGCTGCAGCGGCGGCACCGCCCCCGGGCTCTGTGGAGATCCCCCTTCAAGTGGACCTGTTGACCGCCCAGCGAGAATGGCGGCCTTAGGGGCAAGAGCGACAAAAAGCACGCGAAGAGCCGTGCATCAGTATCACATATATGTTGCCAACGGCACCGGGCCAGTCACCTGGCGATCCGGCGGGGCTCCGGCGAGGCGGCGGCCAAGTCTTTGCGGTTCGCTGCAACCAGGTAGCCGATGGGAGAGAATTCGACCAGAACAACCAAGCCAAGGACAGAGCCGGCGATGAAAAGTCCTGACCCCCTAACTACCTCCTCTTTCTTAGTTCCTCTGCGTCGCGCAGGCGGACCCAATGGCCGCGGCTCTGCCGTAAAGAGGCGATTACCTTCTTGATGATCTCATCCGGGGCAGCCACCTCGAAGAGTTCGTCGATGCAGTCGTGGGCCTCTGTTCTGAGGTCAGCTCGTTGGTGCCGTGTGAGCGGGGAAGGCCCCAGGTCATCCGGGAGCGGAGGCCTCGTCTCGGGCCCGGGGGGCGATTGCAGATTCGAGATTTCAGATTCGAAGCCAAAAGCCGCGCGCGTCTCCCCGTTGGGGCAAAGCCGGAGAATCCTGATGAGCCACTTCCCACCTGGTATGGACCTCCCCGACTCCCACTGGCGATAGCTTGCATAAGTTGAGCCGATCCTAGCCGCCATTTCCTCCTGGGAAAGGTCCAGGGTGTTCCGCAGCGACTTTATGGCCGCCTTAAAATTCTCTACCCGGCCCTCGTTTTTTCGCTTGACAGCGGTGATTTTCACGGTGTAATATAACCCCTTGAATACTAGCGGTGTACTATTACGCCCAACAAATTAATGATAACACAAAACAAGAAACTCGAGCGGCTATTCAACTCGCTGCGCGACCTCCAGGAAAAACAGACGGGTAATTACGGATTGGAAGCAAGGGACGAAGGACTGCTGACCGCTGATTGCTGAATGCTGAGCGCGCAAGAGAACCACCGAGACACAGAGAAAGCAGAGAGAGGTGAGGTCATGCTGACGCGCAGGCTGCTGATCGTCGAAGACGACGCCCGGTTGCGGACCATTGTGCGGGAGTTCGCGCGCATCCGGGCGCGAGGCCTTCCCTTCCGGGTTGAGACGCGCGAGGCGGGCGACCTCGAGACGGCGCTCGCGCTCTTGCCGCAGGTCCACGCCGTTCTCTGCGACGGATCTTTTCCCGAAACTCCCCGTGACCTGCCCGGCTGCAACTGGCAGAAGCTCTCGAACGCCTGCGACGCGCACGCGATACCTTTCGTGCTCCTGTCGGGTGACGACGTGATGGTGGGAGTCGCCTCGCAGCGCGGGGTTATGGCCTACTCGAAGACCCGTACGCCGTTTCTTCGTATCGAGCTCGGCTTTCCGCCCATTGATACGCTCCTGCGGGCTCTGGGCGCCGAGAGCTGCGAAGCCCGGCGCAGTACGCCCGTGGAGAACCCGAGAGTCCTCGAGATGAATGGAACGAACCAGCACTTGGGGGATGAAGAGGAGGTGGAAGATGACTTACATAGATGACGGTCTGCATAACTGGTGGAGGAAGACCGACCGCGAGGTCGAGGCCGATTACGAACGCCTCAAAGCCAGCCAGGGGCGAGCTGGGGGAATCGGGAGCAAGGAATCGGAATTCGGGAATCCATCCTTGCCGAATCCCGACCGCCGATTCCCGACACCCGGATCCTACCTCACCCCCGGTAACCGCCGCCTCCTGGCAGACCTCAACCTCGATGCCGAATTCGAAGCCCACAAGATGAGCCGCCTTGCCGAATGGCAATTGCGGAAGCGCGAAAAATCTATCATCCGCACCAGAAACGTTCCGGCCGGCGGCGCACTGCTGTTTTGATATAATGGCGTCGGTAGTCATGGAGGCGAGTCATGGGCATGTTGACCGCCGGCAAGCCGGCGCCGAATTGGCAACTAACCAGTGCGGACGGCAAGAAGTACTCTCTGAAAGAAGGGCTGTCCAAGGGGCCGGTACTGCTGGGCTTCTTCGAGGCGGAGTGTCCAGTTTGTCAATTCACCTTCCCGTTCCTGGAGCGACTTTACCAGCAACTGAAGGCCAAAGGGATTCGGCTCTGGGGCGTTTCCCAGGACAACGCGCGCGCCACGCAGCGATTTGCCAAGGAATACGGCCTCACCTTCCCGCTCCTCATCGACGATTATCCCTACGAGACTTCCCGCAACTACCGGCTGGAGTATGTTCCGAGCCTCATCCTGATCGGGACCGATGGCAAGATCAGCGTCGCCAGCGAAGGCTTTTCAAAGGCGGATTTGCTGGCCATTCAGAAGGCCCTCGCCCAACATCACGCGGTCGTGCCTCCGGCGTTGTTCCAGCCACACGAACAGATCCCCGAATACCGCCCCGGTTGAGGGTCGAAGAGCTAGGCTTGGTCCAAGCCTGAAGAATAGGGGTTAGGGACTAGGGACTAGGGACTAGGGGCTAGGGATTAGGGCTGGAAGAGTCAGGCTCAGACCGAGCCCATTTCCCCATTCACTTCCCAAACTTGTTTCTTGTGCTTTGGGGCCCGGTGCTTGCGACTCTCATGCCGCTGGGTGGGAGGCGGGGCGCCAACTTTGGCGCGGGCCTGTCGCTTGACCTCCTTCGCGGCGCTAAACGGCTTGATGGCTCGGGGCTTCCTGGGGCTCATAGGCAAACCACATCCCGGCGGCGCTCCGAATATGTAGGAGTTTCTTCCTCGCCCGCCCCTGGCAGGCTGTCCTCTCCGTGCCGCCGGGCACCCGCGGATAGAGGTGGCGGAAGTGTGTCGGAATCGAACCGACCGGTCCCGCTAAGCGCGACCCGCAGGATTTGAAGTCCCGGACGGACACCAGCCCGCATGCACTTCCGGGCTCATTATAGGCCATGCCCGAGGCAGCGTCCACCGTCTCGCACGGCAATGAGCGCACGTTCGCACCTCTCAGTCGGCGCGCTGCGCGGTAGGCCCAATCCCCCCTGACTTCTCTGCCCTATTCCGATTCACGCCCAGTCCCCGCCTTGATTTCCCTGCCGCCCTATTGGATAATCGCGTTACCTGCCTGCAACCACGGCAGGCCCATCAGTACAAAGTGAAGCCGAACCTGACGGCGGGAATTACTGATGTTTGCAGAATATAGTGCCGCCCGTTTTTTTGTAGCGCCGCCGTCCCGGCGGCATTTCCCGGTGCCGGCAAGATACCGGCGCTACTCGAGAGCTGTCACTATATTGTGCAATCCTCAATAGTAAAGGGGCTTACCGTTTGCCGCGAAATGACCTGTGGGCGCGCCAAGGAGTGTCCACAAAGGAGCCAACATGCGACGCACTCTCGGATCCCCGACTATGCTCAAGTTGATCTTAGTGGTTTTCCTTCTCGGAGTATTGCTGCCCGCCGCCTTTGGCCAGGCGCGAATGGACCCGCGGCTGGTGGGCGAGTGGACGGCCACGGTGTTCGGCTCTCCCATCTCCGTCGTTTTCCACGTGGAAGCCAGCGGCCGCTGTGCGCTCGACGAAGATCAGGGAACCTGCCAGGCCGTTAACGGGCGGCTGACCATGACGATCCCCGGGGAGGGCTCAGAACAGTATTCGTATTCGGTCCAGGGCAACGCGCTGATCATCAGCGGGGGCGACATGGTTACGCCTCTGACTTTCCGCCGCCTCTCGCCGCCAGCCGCCGGCAGTTCCCAGGGTCCTGAACCCCCGCGCGAAGAGACTGCGACGCCGCCGGGACAAACAGCCGAGACCGAACCGGAAGCACCCCGCCCTGCCGCTGCGCGCGCCACCCCGCAAAAACGCAGCCTGAGTGAAGCGGAACTCACCCGCCTGCTCACCGCGGGCGTACCTAATCAACGACTCTGTGACTTGGTGGAGGAGCGGGGTGTCGCGTTCACCGCCACGCCCGCTGCCGTGGCACGCCTGAAGGCCAAAGGCGCATCCGAGCGATTAATCGCCACGATACGCCGCGCAGGTACTTCGGCAGCCGCGGAAACTGCCCCCAGCCCGCCGCCGCAAGCGCCCGCTGCGCGCGCCGCCAGCCGCACTCCCAGCCCGGGCCAGCCGGTTCCCGTCGGCGGCCCCCGCTTCACCCAGGCGGCGTGGGGATTGAGTTTTGTGCCGCCCGGTGACTGGAAAGTGGCCGACCGCCAATCGCTCTTGCTTCTCGGTTCCAATACCGAGGCAGGCCTGATGGTCGTGCGCTTCATGCGCAAGGCCAGCCCAGCTCAGATTCAACAGTCGTATGCTGAGGGCTTGGCCGAAGAGGCCGTGCAATTGAGACCTGCCGTTCCAATCCAGAGCTACACCGCTGGGAACAAGCATGGCCTGGCAGGAGAACTGGCGGGGATCTCGCAGGATGGCTCAAACTTGCGCGCGCGGACGATCGCCGTGTTCAGTCCGTACGGCGATGCGGTAGTGTTGATGGGGGTCACCACTGACGCCAAGTACGCGCAACTGCAGCCCCGCGTCGAGCAATTGGCGGCTAGCCTCAGCTTCACTCAACCACAAAGATCTTCAGCCATGGATTTTCTAGCCGGTCGATACTGGTACTTTAGCAGCAGTTCCGTAGGCGGTTCCTATTCGAGCGAGAGCCGGATTACCCTGTGCCGTGACGGCCGGTTCTTCAGCGGAAGCGAGACCTACAGCTCCGGCGGGGCGGGCATTGCCGCCGGCCAGGGCGGCTCGGGCGGCACCTGGACCGCCGAGGGCGACGAGTCACGCGGCATCCTCACTATCAATTCCGCTGACGGTTCCACCAGCCAGCAAGAGTACCAGGTTTCGACGAACCCAGCCGACCGGAGCGGTTACGGGCCTGCCGTCATCGTCAACGGCCGGAAGTACCAGCGCACGGGCGACGGCACATGCAATTAGCCGGGGTGATACTCTCCTAAGTCAAGTATTTGCAGTAGCTTCCGGGCCGCCTGGGTGCAGCCTCTGCGCGGGCAGCCAGGTGTCATCCCCGCATGATGACAGGAAGTTGGCCCTAGCCTGTAAAGGATGTCCATGCCAGGAGCGATTTCTGGAACCGGGCTCAAATGGGCAGCGCGCTCGCGTCAAGCGTTGACTCTGCCTGCCCGCGCTTGTAGGATTTAGAGGTTGCTCCCTGGAGAACAGGGCTGGACGATTCGCCTGGGTTCCGGCAGCACAGGGGGTGGAGTGTGGGTGATGGCGGTGGTTGCGGACCAATTAAGAATGCAAGAGCGCCGGCGCAGCCAGCGGATCCCTCTGCGCATCCCCGTTCTCGTCGAGGGCAGAACGGTGGACGGCAAACCCCTCGAGGAAAGAACCTACACTCTCGAAATCAATCGGCACGGTGCTCGCATCGTTCTATTGTCCAATCCCCAACCCGGCGGACGGATAGCCGTCACCAACCTGCAGACGAAAACCAAGTGTTCCTTTCAGGTGGTGAATCGCCCCGGCAAACCGCTGGACAAGGAAAAGGGCGCCGACTGGGGCGTCGAATGCCTTGATCCTCGGAGCGACTTCTGGGGAATATCCTTCCCCGAGAAAGAAGAAACCGGGAGAGAACCCGAAGGGATTGACGTCCTTCTCGAATGTACCCAATGTTACGCCCGCGAGTCCTCCAAGGTGACGGAGGAGCAGTACCGCACGGCGGTCAGCCAGTCATCGGTGCGGCGCGAATGTACGAAATGCGCCACGCTGACGGAATGGCGGGTCGTGCGCACTTCAGCCGACCCCGGAATAGCAGGTGTTCCCCGCCCCTTCCCGACTCCGCCGGCGGCGCCCGCCCCAGCGCGCCACGAGCAACGACGGGAAAAGCGCTTGCCGATGCAGATGCCCGTGCGCATCCGCCTGGAGGACATCGGGGAGACTGAAAACCTTTCCCCCAGCGGGCTCTGCTTCCGCTCGGGATTAAACATGAAAGTAGGCGAGCGCGTCGGGCTGACCGTCGGGTACACGCCCGGAGGGAATGAAACCGAAATCACTGCCCGAATCGCGTGGCGGAAAGAAGTCCCTGGCAGCCAACGTATCCTCTATGGAGTGAAAGTTGAGCCTGCCCAGTAAGATTCCCTGAGCGACCCCTCACGCCGAGTGCCCCGGAGCGACCTCTTCCGGAAGCGCTAAAACTGCGCCTTTACTGGCACTCGTGACCAGTCGGCAGTAGCGGCCGAGCCAACCCTTGCTGATCTTAGGGGCAGGCTTTGACCACCCGGCCCGCCGCCGGGCCAGCTCGGCTTCCGGCACCTGGAGCGTGATGGTGCGACCGGGGATATCGATCCGAATCCGGTCACCGTCCTCCACTAGGGCGATCGGGCCGCCTTCGGCCGCCTCCGGGCTGATGTGCCCCAGGCAAGTCCCAGCCGTGCCGCCCGAAAAGCGTCCGTCGGTGATGAGCGCCACCTTCGTGCCCAGCCCCTGGCCCTTGATCATCGATGTAGGTGACAACATTTCCGGCATGCCGGGCCCGCCCTTGGGGCCTTCATAGCGAATCACCACGACCTGGCCTGCTTTAACGGCGCATTTCTCGACCGCCGCGAGGCACTCATCCTGTGAATCGAAAACGACCGCCTCGCCTTCAAAGACGAAGCATTCCGGATCGACGCCGGCCGCCTTGATGATCGACCCTTCCGGCGCCAGATTCCCAAACAGCACGGCGAGGCCGCCATCGGGCGTGAAAGGCCTTTCCACGCGATGGATGACGTTTTCATCCCGGATCGCCGCACCCGCGACGTTTTCTCCCAGCGTTTTTCCCGTCACGGTGAGGGCGCCGAGGTGCAACACGCCTGGCTTCTTGCTGAGTTCATTAAGAATCGCGCTCACGCCCCCGGCGCGGTCCACATCCTCCACGTGCACGTCCGGCTTCGAGGGGGAAACCTTGCAGATGCAGGGCACGCGCGCCGAGACCTCGTTCAGGCGCTCGAGGGGGTAGTCGACGCCCGCTTCGCGCGCGAGGGCGAACGTGTGGAGCACGGTGTTGGTCGAGCCGCCCATCGCCATGTCCAGCGCGAAGGCGTTGTCGATTGCTTGCGGCGTCACGATGTCCCGCGGCTTGAGGTCCTTCTCCAACAGCACCATGATTTGCCGGGCGGCGGCGCGCGCCAATTCCTTCCGGCGCGGGTCCACCGCCAGGATCGTGCCGTTGCCTGGCAGCGCCAAGCCGATGGCTTCGAGCAAACAGTTCATCGAATTCGCCGTAAACATCCCGGCGCAGGAACCGCAAGTGGGGCAACAGTTGTCCTGCAACTCTTTGAGTTGTTCCGCCGTGATCTCACCGGTCTGGTACTTGCCCACCCCTTCGAAAATCGAAATCAAATCGCCCGGCGTTCCATCCGGCTTGATGCCGGCCTTCATCGGCCCGCCCGTAAGAAAAATGGTGGGAATATTGATGCGCAGCGCCGCCATGAGCATGCCCGGGGTGATCTTGTCACAATTGGAGATGCAAACCAACGCGTCGAAGCAGTGCGCCATGACCATGGTCTCCACGGCGTCGGCAATCAGCTCGCGGCTGGGAAGCGAGTAGCGCATGCCGAGATGGCCCATGGCAATGCCGTCGTCCACCCCGATGGTGTCGAACTCGAAGGGGACGCCGCCGGCTTCACGGATGCCGGCCTTCACGACCTCCGCCAGTTCGCGCAGATGGATGTGTCCGGGAACAATATCCGTGTAAGAATTGGCCACGCCGATAAAGGGCTTTTCGAGATCGGCGTCAGTAAGCCCGCAGGCTTTCAACAGGCCCCGGTGCGGCGCCCGGTCGTGTCCCCGCTTAATCGTGTCAGAACGCATATTGATAAGTCTCCCACTAGGAATTGAATCCAGCATTCTCCTATAAGCATTGAGCAGATGTCAAAAAAAGCGTGCCGGTGGAACTGTACAGGTACATCGTATCCCCCCTGGGGAGCTGAAGTGTGTGAGCGAGAGGAGGAGGGAAGAAGTGTCCGCCTTGATGGCGGGACCACAGCAGCGATTCGTGCCGTCTCGTCTGGTGCGGGGCAGCAGCGGCGCGCCAATGCGTTTCAGGCTGGACAGTCACAGGGAAGCTTGGCAGAATGGTGCTCAGGTATCAGGTTCTAGGTGTTAGGCTTCAGGGGTCACCGACCAACCAGACCGCCCCTGGCGACTGACACTTGGCACCTCGAACCCGGCCGGGGCGTGGCGCAGCCTGGTAGCGCGCTTGCCTTGGGCGCAAGAGGTCCGCGGTTCGAATCCGCGCGCCCCGACCAACCATTCTCGTGGGAAAGTCGCAGAGTCGCACAAAGCGCGAATCTGCGCCAGGCAGCGTCCCCGGGGAGACAAGATGGCAATCCAGGCCGAAGAGCGAGCGCTTTTGCGGAAACTTGCCCTCAAGGTCAGCGATATTGCCCAAAGTCCCGTATGGCAAGAAAAGACCAGGCTATGGCGCGGCAAGAACTCGCTCAAGAAAGTGCGGCCATTGGTCCTCTGTTCTTTGCCCGATCAAGCCTGGAACGAACTCATCCCCGAGCGCTCCCTGACCGTGCAAGACCCGCTCTTTCGAAAGTATGAGTGGGATCTGAAGAAGAGAATTTACCGCTGGGAAAACCTGAAAGACGACGAAGTCATCACCGACAAAGTCTACGTTCCGATTCAGCGCAAATTGACCGACTGGATCGAAGGCCGGGTGAGGCCGTTCAGTGAACATGCGGACCAAGCCGCCCGGTTTTGTCCGAGCATCGTCGAATACGAGGATCTGCGTAAGCTGCGCCACCCGGAACTTACCGTTGACTGGCAAGCAAGCCGGGCTCATTACGAAGAAGTCCAGGAGATTTTCGGCGATATTCTGCGCGTCGAGTTCGGTGAGCCGTATTATGCGGGAACGGACAGCGAGGTGATGGGCTGGGGCAACAGCCTCATCGATATTCTCTGCGAACTGCGCGGCATGGAGAACCTTTACTGCGACATGGGCGCCGCCCCGGACTTCGTGCACGAGGCCATGCAGTTCTTGCTGGCAGGGACCCTGAAATATTTGGATGCCCTGGATAGGGAAAACCTGCTCCGCCTCAACAATAACGAATTCATCTGGGCATCGAATACGCCGCTGGGCTCGAACGGGCTGGGAATTACAGACGAATTACCCCGCGACGGCTGGAATCCCGAGCACGTGACCACCGAACATCTCTGGGGCTATTGTCAGGCGCAGGAACTCGCGGGTGTTTCGGCCGACATGCTGGAAGAGTTTGTCCTGCCCTATCAGGCCCAAATCGCGCAGCGATTCGGCCTCAACGGCTACGGATGCTGTGAGTCGAATGACCGAAAATGGGACCGGATCCTCAAGCACATGCCGCATCTG
>Ga0315280_10012312_pt1 | contig 10361 bp, 6 predicted proteins | sample YL17G06_40_MG_FD_203697 | JGI IMG/M metagenome (GOLD analysis project Ga0315280, IMG submission 203697) | Sediment microbial communities from Yellowstone Lake, YNP, Wyoming, USA - YL17G06_40 | ecosystem: Environmental > Aquatic > Freshwater > Lake > Sediment | place: USA: Wyoming | collected... | reverse complement strand
ATCGCTCCGCGAATAACCCCTTCTTCCACCTTCACATTTCCAAGGATTGTGATTTTTCCAACCACGTCCTCCCTTCCATCACATATTCCAATAAGGAGGCAAATGATAAAAAGGACAAACCAGATTCGTCTCAAGATCATTTTTCTGCTCCCACCGATCCTCCTGAAGAAGCCAATATGGATCATCCGATTCAATTTTAACATGAGAGAGATTGGCATATTAAATTTTTTTTCATATCCAATCTACATCTTTTTGTAAACCCCGTTAGAAAGAACGGGGCTTTCCCCTCGCCTTCTATAAGGAGCTGATGCGATTTATTATATCATCCCCGCCATAAACCCTGTAGGATGTTTACTATCCAACGGGGTAAATGGCCGGGCTTTCTAACGGCGTAAATCGACCCTTATCTATTCCAGCAATTCAGACACTGGACTTCAGATATCAGACATCAGACTTCGGACATCAGACTTTTCTCTATACGGAAATTCTTTCTTAGCCTTATATACCAAGAGTGCCAATTCATCTGCTAATTGCCATGCATTTATCTTTGTGTAATCTATTGCCAATTCCTCCCTTTCGGTCTGATGTCTGAAGTCTATGGTCTAATGTCTGAATCATAGATCTATTCCAGTGCTTTTCCATCGACCAGGTTGATCTGACGGGGCAACTGGCTGGCCAATTTCAGATTGTGCGTCACCACGATGAGGGTGACACCCCTGATCTGGTTGAGTTCTTGAAGAAGATGAAAGACGGACTCTCCTGTCTTCGTATCCAGGTTGCCGGTGGGTTCATCGGCCAGCAGGACTTTGGGTTCCAACACTAAAGCTCTGGCCACAGCCACCCGTTGTTGTTCTCCACCAGAGAGTTCCCCAGGTTTATGGGAAAGGCGCTCTTTTAGACCGACTAAGGAGAGGATGGTTTCTGCACGAAACGCTGCCTCCTTCTTGGAAATCCCTTGAATGAGGCAGGGCATCATCGTATTTTCCAACGCATTAAACTCGGGGAGAAGATGATGAAATTGAAAGACGAAGCCGATCTCGCGATTTCGGAAAAGTGCCAGTTCCCTTTCGTTCAGGGTGAAGATATCTTTTCCTCGGTAGAGCACCTTACCGGTGGTGGGTCGATCCAGAGTGCCCAGAATGTGAAGGAGAGTGGTTTTTCCAACACCGGATACGCCCACAATCGCTGCCCTTTCACCCTGGTCGAAGGTGAGATCGATCCCCTTGAGGACGTCCACTCGTTTGGCTCCATTTCCAAAGGATTTGGTGAGCTGTTGGACTTGAATCAAATCTTTCACACCATGCCCTCCTTCACCTTTTCAACCTCTTCTTGTGAAAGGATCTCTTTCATCCGGGCGAGACGTTTAAAGGAAGTCTCTTTCAATATGGATCGAAGTTTTGGAAATTGGTGAAGGCATTCCTCCAAATCTTCTTTAGTCAACTCAAGCAATTCGGAAGGCCGGATCGTTTTGGCAAAGGCCATTCGGGGTTTGTTGAAGAGAGGCCCGATCTCGCCAAAAATATTTCCACTTCGCATCGTAGCCAATACAATCTTCTTTCCCTGACGGTTTTGTGTAAATAACTCCACTTCTCCGCTTTTGACCATATAGAGGGACTTCGGAGGGTCTCCTCCTTTAAAGAGGAGGGTTTCTTCAGGGATTTTATGGAGACGGAATCGTTTAAGGATCTCTCCCCTTTCGACCGGAGTGAGTGATGAGAATAACGGGGAGAGGCCGAGGAAGAGATCTAACACCCGTTGGTTAAAAAGGTTCTGAAGGACCTCCTTGATATGGGGATGGGTTTTGATCATCCCATTGAGTTCATTTCGGGAGATCTCCAAAATCTCGCATTCGGTTAATGACTTGACTGTGGCATGCCTTTTCTGATCGGTGAAGAAACCAAACTCTCCAAAGAAATCTCCCTCCTTGAGGTTTCGAATCCATACTTCCCTCCCACTTGGCATTTGCCTGTTCACCGCCACTTCTCCACGGCTGATGATGAAAAGGGAATCCCCTGTCTCTCCCTCGAAACAGATGAGGACCCCCTTCTGAAAGGTTTTGATTTGAAGGTGCCTGAGGAAGAGTTGGAGTTCCTGTTCATTGAATTCAGAGAAGAGCGGGATGTGAGGGAAAGGTCGAAGGGGTTTTGTCTCAAGGGTCTTCTTTGTATAAAGTTGTGCCAGCCGATCATTGACATCTTTGGAGGATGGATCGATCCTTAAGATCATCTTATTGATGGAGATGGCTCGCAGCAGAAAACCATCCTGGGTATAGGCTTCTGCCACCTGCCGATACACTTGAACTGCCTCTTTCTTCCGGCCCAATCGCTCCAACAGCTCAGCAACTTTCAATTGGGAACGAAGATCCTCCGGTTCTTGAGAACAATGTTTTTGAAAATAGTCGAGGGCCTTCCTCCAATGCCCTTGGGAGAGAGCTTGCTGAGCCTCCTCTTTAAATGACTTCTTCCCGTGGTCGGGTCTTATCGACTGGTTATTCATATCGTAATGCCTCAGCGGGGTCGAGCTTCGATGCTCTCCAAGAGGGGTAAAGAGTGGCTAAGAGACTGATGAGAATAGCGGTGATGACAATGAGCACCACATCGAGTGGGTTCACCTGCGAGGGGAGTTTATCAATATAATAAACATCGCTCGCAAGAATTTTGAATCCAAAGAGGTGCTCTACAAACCCTGTGATCTTTTCTAAATTAAAGGCAGCGCCTAAGCCCAAGATCGTCCCCAGGAGAGTTCCCAAGACCCCTACGACCAATCCTTCGATGATGAAGATCTTCAAGATCCCCTTGGAGGGGGCGCCCATCGATTTCAGGATGGCGATATCCTTATTCTTCTCCATCACCACCATAATGAGCGTGGAGATGATATTGAAAGCCGCCACCAAGACAATCAAGACGAGGATGATAAACATGGCGATCTTCTCCAACTTGAGGGCACTGAAGAGGTTTCTGTTCATCTCCATCCAATCCTGGGACCAAAAAGTGAATCCCAACCGACGCCGGATCTCTTTTCCAATCTCCTTCGCCTTATAGATATCGTTGGTCTTGATTTCGATTCCTGTCACACGAGAATCCATATTGAAGAATCTCTGTGCGCTTTCAATAGAGATATAGGCGAGTGTATTGTCGAACTCATACATACCCGAATAAAAGATCCCCGCGACACGGAACCGCTTCAACTTGGGCATCATGCCCATAGGTGTCATGGTGCCAAGAGGGGAGATCACCTGAATGATGTCGTTGACGGAGACGGAAAGGCGTTTCGCTAGCTCGACTCCCAGGATGATTCCCGGGGGACTTCCCTCCCCTATCTCCTTTAGGTTCCGGAGGCTACCCGCTTTCATATTGCGGGCCAAATCGGTCACTTTCCCAACCCGGTCCGGATCGATCCCGTTGAGAACCACGCCAAAAACATTCGATTCGGAAGAGAGCATTACTTGGCTGATAATGAAAGGGGCTGCCGAGACTACACCTTTCACCTCTTCAACCTCCTTTATCACTTCCTCATAATGGTCTATTCCTTCTTGAGTAGCCTTCAGGAGATGGATGTGCGCCTGAGTGCCTAAAAACTTCTCCTTCAGATTCTTTTCGAAACCGCTCATCACCGCCAAAACGATGATCAGGGCCATTACGCCCACAGTGACACCGGCGATTGAGATGACAGTGATGATGGAGACAAAGGACTGTTTGCGCTTTGCCTTGAGATATCTCAGTCCGATAAACCACTCGTATTTCATCGAATACTACTTCTCCATTCGAAGTAAAGGGAAGAAGATGATATCTCGGATGGAGGGCGCATCGGTGAGGATCATGATCCAACGATCGATACCAATCCCCTCCCCAGCTGTTGGAGGCATCCCGAATTCGAGGGCACGAAGAAAATCCTCATCGAGGCGAAGAAAAGCATCAGCCTCGTCGTCCCTTTCCTTCAACTGTTGAAGGAAGCGTTCCCGTTGTTCGATAGGGTCGTTCAGTTCAGAAAAGCCATTGGCGATCTCCCGACCAGCGATGAAGAGTTCAAACCGATCGACGACCTCTGAATCATCGCCATTTCGACGGGAGAGGGGAGAGACCTCCGTAGGGTAGTGGGTGACGAAGGTCGGTTGAATCAGATGAGGCTCGACTACCTCCTTGAAGAGATCGGCTAAAACCCTTCCATGAGATGCGCCCTTTCTGAGTTCGAGGCCGAGTTCCTTGGCTGCCTCTTTAGCTTTTGAGGGATCTTTCAGGATGGCAGGATCAAACCTTCCACTTTCCAAAAGAGACTCCTTGAAATGTATCCTCCTCCAGGGAGGAGTAAAATCGATCTCCTTCCCTCCGTAGGTGAGGCGAAGCCCACTACGAATTTCTTTGGCCATCGAGCAGAGAAGTTCCTCCGTCATCTCCATCATATCTTCGTAGGTCGCATAGCTTTGGTAGAATTCGAGCATGGTGAATTCGGGATTATGTTGGGTTGAAATCCCTTCGTTTCGAAAACTGCGATTGATTTCAAAGATTCTTTCAAGCCCTCCGATCACCAATCGTTTCAGAAAGAGCTCAGGAGCGACTCTCAAATAGAGGTCCATGTTGAGGGCGTTGTGATAGGTCTTAAAAGGTTTGGCCGTCGCTCCTCCAGGAATAGGATGGAGCATCGGGGTTTCCACCTCCATGAAACCCCTACGGGTAAAGAATTCTCGGATCATCTGAATAGCTTGGATTCGTGTGAGGAAGATCTCCTTCACCCTGGGGTTTGCGATGAGGTCTAAGTAACGGTGCCGATAACGGATTTCAACATCGGTGAGGCCATGCCACTTCTCAGGAAGGGGACGGAGTGACTTGACGAGGAGCTGAAAGTTCTGAATCTGGAGGGTCAGTTCCCCCGTTTTTGTTCGGAAGATCTTGCCCTTCAATCCTACGAAATCACCGATATCCAATGTTTTAAAGAGTTGAAAGGCCTGATCACCGAGAATATTTTTCTGAAAGTATGCCTGGATTCTTCCCTTTCGGTCTTGAATATGAACGAAGCTGGCCTTGCCGAAGTCACGGATCGCTAAGATCCTGCCCGCCAGGCAGAAAGTTTCTTCGATCGATTTGAGTTCCTCATCTGACAGGGAATCAAGAGCCTCATGAATATCCTTGGAAGTATGGGTGACCCTGAAATGGTTGGGGTAGGGATCAATGCCTTCCCTTTTCAATGCCTCCAGCTTTCGGACTCTCTGCTGGAAAAGTTCACTTGCTTCATCCATTGATCTTCACCCCATTAGAAAACCCCGCTGTTTGCAGCGGGGATGAAAACAAAATTCCTTTTAGAGCGAACACAGGGGTTAAAGCCCTGCGTGAGCCATCCCGTTGGAAGATCAAAAACCTTCTAACGGGGTAAACCCCAAAAATAAATGTAAGATTCAACATTTATCTCATCAGAATTTAAGACCTTTTAAATTAACTCATTTTCCAATCTCCGTCAAGAAAAAAGGCAGTTTCAGAAGATGAATCAGGGAAGGGCTTTCTCAATCTCTCCCACAAGATCATACGGAAGAGCCTGAGTGATTCGAGCTTCTACCCAATCGCCAGGTCTCGCCTTCCCCCTCAGGAAGACGCAGCCATCGATCTCAGGAGCTTGAATTTGAAGCCTGCCTCGAAGGACACCTCCTTGATCGCTTGGTTCTTCTACTAAGACCTCCATCTTTCTTCCCACCATTTGGCGATATTTTTTTAGGGAGATCTTTTTTTGGAGCTCCATCAGGGTTCTCAGACGTTCCTCCTTGATATTCTCTGGAATCTGGTCGGGCAGTCGAGATGCAGGCGTTCCCTCTTCGGGGGAGTACTTGAAGGCTCCGAGGTGATCGAACTCGATCTCGCGAACAAAGTCTAAGAGGGCTTTGAACTGGCTTTCCCCCTCTCCTGGAAACCCAATAATCAAGGATGACCGAAGGCTTACCGCTGGAAGAAAGGTTCTGATCTTTTCGAAGAGGTTCCGAATTTCATGACTCCTTGATCTTCGCCCCATTCGTTTGAGAATCCCATCGTCGATGTGTTGGATGGGAAGGTCAAGGTAAGGACAGATCCTCTTCTCTTGGGTCATCAGTTCAAGAAGCCCCTCGGTGAAATAGATTGCCTTTGGATAGGAATAGAGGATTCGGATCCAACGGGGACCTTCCACTTTGACCAAGCCCTTCAGGAGTATTTCTAAATTAGTTCCATTCCGAAGATCTTCTCCATAGGAGGTGGTATCTTGAGCGATGAGAATGAGCTCTTGGACCCCTTGATCCGAAAGCCTTTTTGCCTCCTCAACCACGGATCGAAGCTTTCTGCTTCGGTAGGCTCCTCTGATCTTAGGTACTGTGCAGAAGGTACAGGGATTGGAGCAACCTTCAGCAATCTTAAGGTAGGCGATGAAAGGAGGGGTGGAAAGGATTCGCGGTGTCTTTTCATCGTAGAGAAAAGTGGGTCTGGAGAGAAAGGTCTTTTTCTTCCCTTTCTCTCTCAGGATCTGGGGAAGGTGTTGAAAGGTTCCCGTACCAATGAAAAGGTCCACCTCCGGTAATTCTTTTTCAAGAATTTTCCCATAACGCTGGGGGAGACACCCTGAGACAATAAGGAGGCGGCACCGCCCCTCCTTCTTATAATGGATGAGGCCAAGAATGGTCTCGATCGCTTCCTTTGTCGCATCCTGGATAAAAGCGCAAGTATTGATAATGAGAATTTCCGCCCTTGAAGGGTCTGTGGTGAGGAGATATCCTTCTTTCGAAAGAAGGCCGAGAATCACTTCGGAATCGACCAAGTTTTTGTGGCATCCCAGACTGACAAGACAGATCGTTTCTTTCATTGCCTAAAAAGTCTTTAGTTCATGGGTCAGGGTAAAGATGCCCGTTTCGTTATTCGGTAAGGTTCTTGGTCTTAAGAACTTCACGTAACCCTCTAACCTTATACCAAACGGGCTTCCTAACAGTTACCTTAACCTAAGGACTCAGGGGATTTTCATGGTTCGAGGGTAACGAAACCATCATAAAATTATATCTCATGAAACACGGTTTTCCAATGGGGTATTTCAGAGGGGTTGAGTTCTCCATTTAAAAAGTGCAGAATTAATTGAGGATAGAGGGAGGAGGCTTGAGGCGGGAGGCAAAATCGTTTTAGCCTTAAGCGCAGCGATCCTCGAACGGAGTGCTCCTCGATCTTGAAGGAAGGTAGAGCGATGGGTTTGATTCAAAAGCAGTATGAGGATTTAAGGAAGAAAGTGAAGAAGTCTGAGCTCGAGAACCAGTGGCGAGCATTCAAAGAGACCCGAAACCGCCAAAGGGAGAATCTTCCCTTGATGGATGACTTCGAGAAGATCGAGGAACAGGTAAAGCGAATTCGGTCGGAGTCATTGGGAAACTGGGATCTTCTCCAAGAGGCGATCTCCCGTCTGGAGAAGAATCGGTTTAAAATAGTTCAAGCAAAGGATTCAAAGGAGGCCTGTGAAATCCTGCTGAGAGAAATCGGTGAGGAGCGACTCGTGGTCAAATCGAAATCGAATATTTCCAAGGAGATCAGCCTTACTCCCTTTCTCATCCAGCATGGCATCGAAGTCATTGAGACGGATATTGGTGATCGGATCACTCAGATCGCTGGCCAACGGGCCTCGCACTATACCGGGCCGGCCTGCCATCTCTCACGTTATGATATTGCCGAGATCCTCTCCAAACATTTAAAGAAGGAGATCCCACCCGTTCCCGAGGATGAGATGGAGGCGGTGAGGGAAGATATCGAATCTTATCTGAAGAAGGCGAGGGTCGGGATTACAGGCGCCAATGCGATTACGGCGAAGGAGGGAACGATTTTAATCCTCCACAACGAAGGCAATGTCACCCGGGTCCGAACGAGGTCAAAACATATCATCATCACTTCCATTGACAAGGTTTATCCCCGATTAGAGGATGCCATCGTCATGTTAAGATTGGAGACCTATCTAGCCACGGGGGCCCTTTTCCCGGCCTTTATCGATATCATCGCGGGAAAGTCGAGATCTTCGGATATAGAAAAACAGCTTTTTTACGGAGTCCATGAGCCGGAATCGGTGATCGTCGTCCTTTTGGACAATGGAAGAAAGCGGATTTTAGAAGATAAGAAGGATTTCTCTGACCTTCTTAGTTGTATCGGGTGCGGCAATTGTCTTCTCAACTGTCCGACCTATAATGCCATTGGTTCCTCCTTTGGAACGGATGGAATGCTGGGCGGAAGGGGAGTGGCCCTTGCCTCTCTTCAGAAAGGAATCAGGGAGGGGATTGAGGACGGTCTCTTTCTCTGCACCACCTGTGGTCTCTGTGGAGAGGTCTGCCCCGTGGGCATCGACGCAGGGAAAAGACTTAAAGACCTGAGAAGATCGAGCCTGCAAGATCCTGAAATCTATGCTCAACTCGACGAAGTCACCCAACTTCAAAACACGATTGATCATTACGGAACCCCCTATGGAGAAATGGCCCGGGCCAAATTTTCTTCTCTGCAGAAACATTCCCCTGTGGTCCTCTACATCGGGTGTGTGGGAATAAGCATAGAGACTGAAACCGCAAGTCATGCCATTCAACTCCTTCATCGGTTAGGAATCGATTTCACCTTGATCGATGAGGTCTGCTGTGAAGCCGTGAAAGGTGAAACCGGGTCCAGCCCCAACCCAGAGCGAATTCGTATGAATATAGAGAAGATGAAGGAGGTTGGAGGCCGAGAAGTCCTTTTCCTCTGTCCCACCTGTCTTAAAACTTTTTTGGATTATGATAAGGAACATCCAACCGGTCTCTTTTTTGAAAACCCCCTCTCCTATCTAAATCAAAATTTTTCATTTGCTTCCTCAGAAGCTGATCCAGCAACGGTGACTTATCATGACCCCTGCCACCTGGGAAGGGGGCTTGAGTCCTTCGATGGAACAAGAGAACTATTGAAAGGCCTTGGAAGCAAATGGGTCGAGATGGAGCATCACCATCGGGAATCCCTCTGTTGTGGAGCAGGAGGAGGAGTGAGGGGGTTCTTTCCAAAATTTTCGAGGGACATCGCTCGAAGAAGAGTGAAAGAGGCAGAAGAGGTGAAGGCAGATATCATCCTTACGGACTGCCTCTCGTGTAAACATAATCTGAACCAAGGTGTGCCATGGGAAGGAAAGATGAAGGTGATGACTACCCCGGAATATCTCATGGAAAAGATAGAAGCAGGAAAGATTCAGTTCTCCCGAAAGGGAATAGGAAAACAAACCCATTGAAGCCACCGATATTAAAAATTACATCCTCAACAGTTGGAGGGCCACGACAGTGAATCAGGGTTATGATGTAATCGTGGTAGGTGCAGGACCAGGGGGATCAACGGCTGCGAGGTTTTGTGCCCAGGCCGGGTTAAAGACTCTCCTCATTGAGAAGGAACGACTCCCCAGATATAAACCCTGCGGAGGCTGCCTTTCCATTAAGACCGTTCATCTCCTTGGTTTCGATCTCAGCCCAGTGTTGGAGAACACCATTTATGGCGCAAAATTCACTTACTGTTTGAAAGATCGTTTCTCCATCCGATTGGAACAACCGATTGCATTTTTGGTGATGAGGGATCGTTTTGACCAGTTTTTGGTAGAGAAGGCCTTGGGAAAAGGGGCAGAAATATTGGAAGGCGAAAGAGTGGTGAGGGTGGAAGAAAAGGGACACTGGGTAGAGGTGGAATTAGAAAGAGGGGAGAAGCTTCGTTCTGAACACCTCATTGGTGCAGATGGTTCGGAGAGTATCGTAGCAAAATCATTATCCTTGTTGCCACCGAAGGGCGATGTAAATGGAATTGGGGTAGAGAGTGAGATTCCCTTCGAGTCGGTCATCGATTTCCCAAAAGAGGATCTTCATCACATTCATTTAGATTTCGGTCAAGTTCCCAATGGCTATGGTTGGGTCTTTCCCAAAAGAGGAGGACTTTCCGTCGGTATCGGCGGAATGTATAGAGACGGAGAGAAGGTGAATCCCCGTCAATACTTCAATACCTTCATCAGGAGACTAAATTACATTGATGAGGAGAAAGTGGGGAAAGTTCTGGGCCATCCACTCCCTTCCTTTTACGACGAGGGGCAAAAAGTTTCTCGGGGAAAGATTCTACTTGTGGGAGATGCTGCCCATCTTATGGACCCTTTGATGGGAGAAGGAATTTACTACGCCCTTCGAAGCGGGATACTCGCTGCAGAGGCGATTATTCAATCGAAGGAGAAAGGCGTTTCTCCTTCTGATCTATACCAGACTGGGGTACAGAGCCACATCTTCGAGAACCTGAAATGGGCTCTCCATTTTTCTCGATTCGTTTTTCGGTTTACCAAATTGGCCTACCGAACTCTGAAACGTTACCCCGAATTAGCAGATCTCTATCTCCAGGTATTGG
>Ga0315280_10012311_pt1 | contig 10362 bp, 6 predicted proteins | sample YL17G06_40_MG_FD_203697 | JGI IMG/M metagenome (GOLD analysis project Ga0315280, IMG submission 203697) | Sediment microbial communities from Yellowstone Lake, YNP, Wyoming, USA - YL17G06_40 | ecosystem: Environmental > Aquatic > Freshwater > Lake > Sediment | place: USA: Wyoming | collected... | reverse complement strand
CCAATGTTACATTTGGTTATCATCATGGGAAATCTTAATTCTCACGCAGACTACGGAGTGGTCGTTTTTCGATAGACCCCGACGAGAATTCCCATATGCGCCTCCCCGGGGAAATGGCGCTCAAGGATCTTCTCAAAGCGGGAATCAACGAGATCCCTGACTTCGTTCGGAATATCAAGTGTGATGAGAACAAAACGGTTTGCTTCCCCGAGCGCCGGCGCAATTGTGCTGTCAAACGACCCCTCATTCACCTGGCGTGCGTTCCCTCGATAGTAGTAATTGAACAACCCTGCAAAGTAGGCAGGTCGAATAACGACGTCAGTGCTTTCTGGGGCCACCCCTTCAACAAAAGTGGTGACACTCTTTGCGTTTGCCTTCTCCCAATGGTAGTATCGATACGTTCCCAATGCAGAAAACAACACGAGAATGCCCATGAGCGTGAGTTGAACTGGGGTCTTCGGGATAGCATTCACACCGACGCCCAGAGCAATACAAAAGAGTGGAAAGATGATGACTGGGTACCTGTACCAGAGATAAGCCTCCGGACGAAAGATGGATACCGCAAAGGCAATGGCCAGGGTTCCAAAGATTGAAACCAGGACTATGTGGGACGCACGCGCGTCTTGCTTCCTCGCAACCCAGGCCGTAAGACCCAGAAGGCTGAGGGAGACTGTTCCCACAATAATCTTCACGCCAAGTGGAGACTCAAATACGCTCGAAGCGAGCTTGAAGTATCCTCCACTGAAAGCAAGAGCAGTCCAAAGGAGATGGTTCAGACTCGCCGGCTCTGACCAGAACCACGGCGAGGCATTAACTCTCTCCGTTTGATGCAGAACCGTCCCAGCGAGCGGAATATAGAGCACTGCGATTGCGAGGCATGTGAGAAGCGGGAGTCTAAGCGACTCCCGACGGACAAGGCCATCGGTCACGATGAAGACTGTCTGTGTAGAGAAAAGAAAAATAACCCAGTGATGGGTATAGAGAGCTGCTGCCGTCGCTAGAATGTAGAGAGTGTAGTATCTACTCTGTTTCCTTACCCAAGCCTCATGGAGAGCAAAGAGACTGAGAACACATAAGAAGCCCGCAAGCGCGTAGGGCCGAGCCTCCTGTGAATAAGCAATGTGAAATGGGGCAATCAGGCAGAGGAGACTCGCCCACATCGCGGACTCTTCGCTGAAGAGCTCTCTTGTGGCGAGAAAGACAGCCCCGACCGTCAACGAGCCGAAGAGAGCGGAGAGAAACCGCAATGCCCATTCATTCGTTCCAAACCACTTCACTAGAAAATGGAGGAGGGCGAAGTAGAGTGGTGGGTGGACGTCCGATTGCTCAAGCTGACCAGAGATTTTTGAAAGGGATAGGTTTGCCACATGAAGTGAGAATAACTCATCATTCCAGAGGCTCTGGTGGTCAAGTGCGTAGAAACGGAAGGCTGCACCGACGACGATTAACAGCAAAGCGAGGAGAATCGGATGTGAGGTTTTTGACCGGCTCTCCATGGAAGAGATTGCTATTGGGGCCAAAAGCTATTTGACTTTGGGGAGAAAAGCTTTACTTTGCAACAAAGCCTGACAGATGATCTCATATTCACCGATGAATCAGCCAAAGTCTCTGGGAAGAAAGACCGTCAACAAGATCGACCCGACGAAGCTGAGAGAACTTACTTTTACCAACGAGGACTGGGAAGATTTCAACCGAGGGATTGAGCTCTTCAACGCGGGAAAGTTCTGGCATGCTCATGAAGCATGGGAACAGGTCTGGCGAAGACATCACGAGGACAGCCGTCTCTTCATCCAAGGACTCATCCAGATGGCTGCTGCATTCCACCTCTTGTTTGACAAGAAGAGATACAAGGGAGCTCTGAGCAATCTCAACAAAGCGCTATCAAGGCTTCAGCTCTTTGGACAGACCTTTTTTGACCTCCCGGTTTCCAACTACATCAAATCCATTGAGAAGGCAAAGGATGAGATACAGCGAGTACAAAACGGGGAGGCGGAGACAATAGATCCATCCGTGGTGCCGATCATCGCCCTTCTGAAAACCCATCGAACGAGTTGAGACTCTTGCGAGCCGAGAACAAACACACTAGTTCGAGCGCCTCTCGAGCACTCCTTTGAGATGAAGAACCTTATCCCCCCTCTTCACAGCAAGCTCGACTTCGTCTCCTGGTTTGAACTCCTGCAAGGCGTATGTGTAGTCGTAGATGTTCTTGATTGTCTTCCCACCAAACATCGTGATGATGTCTCCTCCCATCACACCAGCCTTTTCTGCAGGGCTCCCTTTCCGGACTGCTGAAATCTTGAGCCCATCGACCTGTTCCGCGAAGTCAGGAACAGTTCCAAAGTAAACGCGAAAATCGAGGTTCTCCCCACCCTGCCTCGGCATGTCCGCTCTCGTGAAAAGAGGTTTCTCACCGCGATCTGCAACCTCCAACGCAATCTTCTCGACGAATACAAGGATCGCTTGCTCACCGTCCGCGTTGATCTTATCCCAGGTATCGGAAGGTTTATGATAGTCCGGATGGACGCCGGTAAAGAAAAATAGCACGGGGATATCTTTCCCATAAAAGGAGGCGTGGTCGCTTGGACCGAAGCCCTCCGGATTGAGCTTGAGATTGAACTGTTTCGGCGAATTGAATTGTGAGAGAAGTGTGTCCCAGAGTGGCGACGTCCCTGTACCATACACAATGAGGGTGCTGTCCTTCTCCCGTCCGATCTCATCGAGATTGATCATTCCGACGATTCTCTGAAGTTGAACGAGCGGATGCTTCACGAAGTAATCCGAGCCGAGGTCTCCTTCCTCCTCAGCACCGAATGTCATGAAGAGGATACTCCTCTTGAGTTCCGACTTCCGAGATGCAAATGTCTGTGCAAGTTCGAGCACCCCGGCTGTACCTGATGCGTTGTCATCGGCGCCGTGATGCACCGCGACGGTGTCTGGAACGAGTGAGCCTGCCCCGCCAAGACCAAGGTGATCGTAGTGTGCGCCGATGACGAGGTACTCGTCCTTCAGTTTCTCATCGCTGCCGGGGAGCAGTCCAAGGACGTTCCTCGTCCGACTTCTCAATTTCTGAACATTGCTCGTAAGAGAGACCGATACGCCCGAGACTAGGAACGACCCCGGCTTCTTGCTCGATCTCAACTTTCCCTGGGTCGCTTTGACAGACGTTCCGGCAGATCCCAAGATCGAATCGGCAACAACTCGTTTGATGTGCACGCAGGGAATCCCAGCATCAGCGAAAGCAAGATCATAGCGTAGCTTCATGAGCTCATCTTTCTCATCGTCCATCGGACCAGTCGTAATCAGGAGTGCACTGGCGCCATTCTCACGGGCGGTCATCGCTTTCAACCGCAAGGGAAGAAACTTTGAGAACTTGCCGTGCGGATTGTCTCCTTCAGGTCCGTATTGAAGCACAAGAACGACCTTTCCGGTCACATCCATTCCTTCGTAATCATCATACTGGAGATCTTTTGCTGTGATGCCGTATCCCGCAAACACAACCTCTGCCGTCACGGACGTATCTTTTGAGAACGCAAGCGGAGTGAAATCAGAGCTCACCGCATAGGTGAGACTCTTACCAGCAACACTCACGACAAGAGAGTTTTTCTGCCCCAGCTGCACGCCGGAGACAAACTCGAATTCCTGATAGAAATTTCCATCGCCACCGAGCGGCTGCAGACCGTAGTGACGGAATTCCTCGGCAATGTACTCAGCCGCCTTGTCTGCAAACTCCGTTCCGGCTTTCCGCCCTTGAAGCTCATCAGAGGCAAGATACTTGATGTGATAGAGAACCTCTTTCGCTGTGATCTCTGGAGTCGCGTCTGGGTTGTGTTGGGCAAATCCAGCGAACTGAAAGCAAAGAATAAACACGGAGAGGAAAAGATTTCTCATTTTCATTTTCGTCATCTCTGGTTTGGAAATGGTATTTGATTAGACGTTACACTTGCATTTTTTCTCTCTCAAGAGCATCCGCTGCTGCCGTGGAGTGTCAACGTATGCACGTTGAACAAGAGAGCCCGTCGCAAACCTCTTTGGCAAGGTGCTCAGATGGCGGTACTTCCGACGCAGCATCTCCTCGACGAGGGCTTCGTGTCGGCGGTATAATGCTTTGAGCTTCCCAACCCATCGTTTGACTTCCGGATGGTGGTGATACCCTACTCTACGGAGGGTGATGATGTTCTAGACGGCGTGGAGCTCACGGTGCTCTCCAAGCAGGTGATTTCGACACAGTAGCCGCGGAGGCAGGTCCCAGATTCTCACCTCTTACTCCTCGTCCACCACCCACGGTTCCAGCAGCTTTTCCTCAATACCTTCGATGAACCTCGAGGGCTTTGAGAGCACCATTCCTGATTCACGGTCGTAGATGTTCACAGGGTACGTGATGAAGAGGTTCTCCTTCGCTCTCGTACAAGCGACGTACATCAAGCGACGCTCTTCCTCCATTTCATCATCATCCTCGGCTGCACGGCTGGTTGGGAATCGCCCATCGAGTGCGTAGAGAACAAACACTGAATGCCATTCGAGTCCCTTCGCGCTGTGGATCGTCGAGAGAACCAAGCACTCGTCATCTTTGCCTGGCGGAGTGATATCGGAAACGCTCTCGTTCGGTGGTTCAAGTGCAAGGTCCGTCAAGAGAGATGAGATATTGCGGTACCGTTCTGTGATGGCGAGAAACATCTCAAGATCTTTCTTCCGTTTTGTATAGTCATCATAGCGAGTGCGGAACATTGGCTCGTAGTATTCAAGAATCTCCTCTGTTTTCTCTGTCGGTGAGACGTATTCAGGCTGGATTCTCTTCAATCTTTCAAATAGCTCTTTGACGCGATCCGGATAGTCACCGTAGCTCATCCAGAACTTACCCGCATCCGACCCTGTGTTTAGATGTCGTTGGAGAATATCACTAATCACCCGCTCGGCTGTCCGTGGTCCTACGCCTTCGATGAGAAGGAGAATCCGATTCCATGCCACAACGTCTCGCGGATTGTCAAGGACGCGGAGATATGCAACCATATCCTTAACGTGAGCGGTTTCGATGAATTTAAACCCGCCGAACTTAATGAACGGAATCCCCGCCTTCGCAAGCTCAATTTCCAGATCGAACGAGAGGTAGCTTGAACGGAAGAGAACGGCGATGTCGTTCAAAGCCACACCTTCTTCCCTCAATTGGAGAACCTTCTGGACGATGAATTTTGACTGGAGATTTTCATTCTGTCCAATCACGAGTTGAGGCAAGACCCTTGACGGCTTCCTGGTGTATAACACCTTCGTGTACTTCTCCTTCGCCCGGGCGATAATCTCGTTTGCAACGTCAAGGATCGGCTGTGTGCTTCGGTAGTTCTCTTCAATGGTGATGACCTTGCAGTCTGAAAACTCCTTCGGGAAGTCCATGATGTTTCGGAAGTTTGCGCCCCGAAACGCATAGATGCTCTGCGAGTCATCCCCTACCACCATGACGTTCTGGTGTTTATACGCGAGCAGATTCACAATCTCTGCTTGAATCTTGTTCGTGTCCTGATACTCATCCACCATAATGTATTTATATTGGTCAGAAAGCGAAGCGCGGACGGGTTCGTGGTCTTTCAATAGCTTCACAAGGTTGACGAGAAGGTCGTCGTAGTCCATTAAGTTGTGCTTCTGTTTGTATTCGACGTACTTCGCATGGACTTCCCGGATGTCGTTTTCCAGGTCGAGGTAATGGGGATAATCCCTGCTCAAAAGTTCTTTCAGAGGAGTCAGGGTATTGACCGAGCGGCTGTAGAGGTCGTAGAGCGTTCCCTTCCGTGGAAATCGTCGTTCTCGCGTGTCGAGCTTCATCTGCGTCCTCAGGAGGTTCACGACATCTTCGGCATCAGCCTGGTCAAGAATTGTAAAGGAGGTCTGATAACCGATGAGTGACGCATGCTTGCGCAGAACGGAGTTCGCAAACGAATGGAAGGTTCCACCAGAAACCTGTTCGCATCGGGAGTCAAGAAGGATTGCCGCACGACGCAGCATCTCCTGCGCCGCTTTCCGGGTAAAGGTGAGAAGCAGGAGGTGTTCTGGCTTGACTCCAAGCTCGACGAGGTATGCAACGCGGTAGACGATTGTCCGGGTCTTCCCCGTCCCCGCACCTGCTACGATAAGGTGGGGTCCATTCACCGAGGTGACCGCCTCGTACTGAGCGGGGTTCAACTCGTTCTTATAGTTGATATTAAACCGAGTCGGATGGACAAGATGGAGCTCACTCGGTGGTCTCTTGATCGTGTATTTTTTCATCATGTTTGCTGAAAAATCTAAAGGTTTTTCACCTGAATTGCAATCAGACCCGCCATGAGGAATTTTCATTGACAGTAAAGATGATTTTCTGTATGTTTGTGCAACCGCTTTTCTAAATTCATCCTTCCCGAAGGAGGCACCATGGACCAAGAACAAGCTACAACCAAAGCACCCACACCGAAAGAAACCTCGACGTTCTCGAAGCTCATGAACGTCTTCGTCGCACCCGGTGAAGTCTTTGAGAGCATCAAGGTGGGACCAAAGAGAAGTGGCTTGTGGGCAATCCCTTGTCTTCTCGCCATCGTCATCTCGATCATTTTCATTTTCGTCGTGTTTTCCGACCCTGCAATTCAGTCTCAAATGCGGGAGATGACGGAGAAACAAATGGAGAGCAGAATTGCCCAACAGAACCTTTCACCGGAGCAAGCTGAAGCTGCAAGACAACAAGCAACGAGCATGATGGCCGGTCCAACGTGGAAGGTATTCGGCATCATCGGAGCAATCGTTTACACAATTGCCACTCTGCTTGTTGTGAGCCTAGTGCTCATCTTGGTGAGCAAAATCGCCTTCAAAACTTCGGTGAGCTATGGGAAAGCCGCGGAAATCGTTGGCCCATCATTCATGACCAATTTTGTGCTCGGCTCAATCGTTTCGATGCTCACGATTCTGGCAATGGGATCTATCCATGCAACACCCGGACTCGGCCTTGCGATCAGCCAGTTCGACCCAGAGAATAAGATGCACGTGCTTCTTTCCTCAGTAAATATCTTCACGATTTGGTACCTTGTTGTTCTCTCTATTGGTCTTGGAAAGGTCGCCAACGTGAAAACCGGAAAAGCTGCGATCTGGATCTTCGGTGTCTGGGTGGTGTGGACCCTGCTGACGACATTTGTATTGACGTTCCTCAGGTTCGGATAAGAGGAATGCGTACCCGACTAGGCCTGCTGATTTCGATTTGGTAAAGAAAAAGCCTGCTCCCACAGCAGGCTTTTTCTTCACTTAAGCCACTGAACTTATTTAGCCAAAGTCAGTCCTCACATCATCCCTTGCGGATCCACGTCGATGATGAGCTTGACGGCTCGTGATTTTCCAAGCGCCGAGCTGTGGTAGGCCTGCGTTGCTCTCCGTAAGACCTCGTGTGCAACTTTTCCGCTAATGTCTTTGCTCTTCAAATCCTTCATGACTATATGCCAGCGATACTGGCCTTTGAGTTTCGAAAGTGCCGCTGGCGTAGGGCCAAGAACCACGAGATGAGAATCTGAACTCTCCACGAGTCTATCGACTCGTTGAGTCGTAGACCGAAGAAGCTGCGCGAATCGCTCAGCGTGACGGGCAACTTCCTTTTCGTTCCCTCCTTTGAATTCAATCAAAATGATGTGCGAGAACGGTGGATAGTCCAGTTCACGCCTGTATTGGATTTCTTCTTCATTAAATCCTTTGAAGTCATGCTGAATAACATGCCTGATGCTGTAGTGAGTCGCCTGAAGCGTCTGAATCACTACCTCGCCGGCCAACTCCCGGCGACCGGCGCGTCCCGCAACCTGCGCAAGGAGTTGAAAAGTCCGCTCTGAAGAGCGAAAATCCGGAAGCAACAGCTGCGTATCCGCCGAGATGACTCCAACGAGCGTCACCTTCGAAAAATCCAGTCCCTTCGCTACCATCTGGGTGCCGAGCAAGATCGCACTCTCTTCTTCGGAGAATTTTGTTAACAGCCGATCGTGTGAGCCCTTGCGCGTTGTCGTATCCAGATCCATCCGGAGAACCTTCGACTCAGGAAAGAGCCGGACCAACTCTTCTTCGACTCGCTGTGTCCCAAAGCCGCGATACTTGAAGTCGATTCCCTGACAACGCGGACAGACAGTCGGAGCTGGTTTTACGAAGCCGCAGTAGTGGCACCGCAAGTGTTTGTGCGTGACATGATAGGTCAGCGTCACTTCGCACCGGTCGCACATTTCAACGTAGCCGCAGTCAGGACATTCGAGAAACGGAGCAAAGCCGCGGCGGTTCTGGAGAAGGATGACACCCTCCTTTTTCGCAAGTCGATCCCGAATCTTTGCTTGGAGGAGACGAGAAATTGAACTTACCTGAAATTCTTTGAGTCGAATGCGCTCCTCCTTTGGCAGTCTCTGCCTTGCCTCCTCATACACCTCCTTCCGTTCGCGAAGCATGTCAACGATCTGGATCGTCGGCATCTTCGCGTTGTCGACGCGCTCAGGAAGCTCGAGCAACTTATACTTTCCTGCCTGGGCATTGCAATACGATTCTATCGAGGGGGTAGCCGAGCCGAGAACGACGACGGCGTTGTTGAGCGTAGCCCGAACAATCGCCACGTCGCGTGCATTGTACCGAGGAGTTGCATCAAACTGTTTGTACGTTGCCTCTTGCTCTTCATCGACGACAATGAACCCAAGGTCTTTCATTGGTGCGAAGATTGCGGAACGCGGACCGATGACGATCTTGTACGTCCCTACCCTCGCGAGTCGCCAAGCATCATAGCGCTCGGCGGGCGACATCCGGCTGTGGAAGACAGCAACTCTGTCCCCGAACCGATTTCGGAAACGGTACACCATCTGGGGCGTAAGAGATATTTCCGGGACGAGTACAATCGCTGTTCGACCCTGCTTGAGGACTTCATCGATTGCCTCGATGTACACCTGTGTCTTTCCGCTCCCCGTCACCCCATGAAGCAAGAAGGTCTGATACTCGTGCGCATCGATTACCCTCTTGATCTCGCTCAACGCCTTGACCTGATGCTGGTTGAGCGTTATCGTTTGTCGGGGCTCTGTGTACTTAAAGTCGATTGTCCGTGGAACTTCCCTTGTCTCGATCTTTACAATCCCTTTCTCCTCGAGAGAGAAAAGAGAACTGAGCGAAGCGTGGCTTTCTTTCAGGACAGTTGTCACCAGAATAGCACCGCTGTCAGCCTGTGTCAAAGAGAAGAGGGCCTCAAGGATTTCCTGCTGCTTTCTTCCGGGCAGCGTGGACATCAAACCCTCTCTTGAACGACCACGTGCCGCATCACTTATCTGGACGAATTTCTCCAGACGTGGCCGCACCTTTGAGATTGGCAGTTCTTCTTCAATCATCACGAGACCGTCGGCAACCATTTTGTTCAGCACGGCGTGGATGCCCTTGAGCCGCAATCTCCTTTGGAGGTGCCGAACACTCAACACTCCACTCCTGGCAAGAGCGTTCAGAATCAACTGTTCCTTCGAGACCTGTTTACCCTTCTGCTCACCTTCTGAGGCTTGAACCGCCATCTCACGGATGAGTCGAACAATTCGTTTGCTCTCGGATGCAAAGCCTCTTGGCGCTGTCGCCTTGAGAACTTCACCCCACGAAGCGAAATAGTAATCAGCAATCCATCTCGTCAGCTTGAGCATCTCATCGGAAAAAGTAGGCTGTGCATCAAGAACATCGCGGATGGGCTTGAGACTCGGTACCTTCGTCTCACTGAGGAGCTTCACGATGATGCCAGTACCGTGTTTTTTGCCGAATGGCACGAGAGCACGGCAACCGATCTTTGCGGCATCGTGAAGCTCCGGCGGAACGATGTACGTGAAGGTCTTGTCCAGCGGGACGGGAAGAGCAATGTCGGCGTAGAGTGGCTTCATCATTGAAAATGTAACAAATGCTAAACAAAAAGCCAATGCCCAACAGGAAGTCTACGTTTCAATCCTCCTGTATGAGGAGACGGGAAAAGAACATGGATACGCGCTCCTCAAAGCCAGCCATGGGTAAAGCTCATTAGATATGCTTCATCCGTCCGCGCTTGAGGAGCTTGAGAACGGAAGAGTTGATTTCGAGGAGGGACTAGCTGCCATGGAGAATCGCATCTTGTCTGTTCGCCTTTGGGGTCAATCGCTTTGGGCAAGTGTTTAGGAAACAACCACGCTCAAACATCAACGTTGTGTCACTGTACTTTCGAGAATCTGCCCAACATCCTTCGGGTTCCTCGACACCGCCCAAGCCCATTTGCCAAATCCATCGTGCCCGCTCACTGCTCTTACCCATTCATCCAAGAATTCCCGTTTCGTTCTGTCCTGCTGTGAATCTTGACCTTTGGTTTCGAGAACGAGGGTTGTCCCATTCCTGAGCTTGATTAGAAAA
>Ga0315280_10012308_pt1 | contig 10363 bp, 8 predicted proteins | sample YL17G06_40_MG_FD_203697 | JGI IMG/M metagenome (GOLD analysis project Ga0315280, IMG submission 203697) | Sediment microbial communities from Yellowstone Lake, YNP, Wyoming, USA - YL17G06_40 | ecosystem: Environmental > Aquatic > Freshwater > Lake > Sediment | place: USA: Wyoming | collected... | reverse complement strand
CCAAACTTCTGGAGGAGATCGCGAATGACGTACGGGTCGTCATCCACGCTGACGTAAGGCGAAAACCCGAGGCCCTCCAGAAGGTTGAACCCCGTGGCGGTCGTCAACTCGACGTGTGTCTGGCCAAGCTCACGAATCCGCCGGAAGCACCTTTCGATCCCCCACCACTCGGGCCGCCAGTTATCCGTGCTCAGAGTGATCTGGAATGACATGATCGTTTGTTCCTCCTCCTGCGTCCCGCTCTGGTTCGGTCATTTCTCCAGCAGCGACGCCATCCGGCGGCGCAGCTCGCGAAGGTCGTCTTCTTGAGCGGGGCTGAAGGCGCCCCGCCGCTGACCGTAGGTGTCGATCCAAGTGACCAGCCGGTCCCAGTCGTCCTCGCTCAGCTTCGCGTCGTAGTGCCCTTGCTTGAGGAGTCTCAGCAGCGGGCTGACTTGGGCAGCACACGGGCCGTACGAAGGCGTCAGTTGCTCGTAACGATTCAGGACGTGCTGGCGAAGGCTCGGCTTGCCGTAGTTGACCAGCGTGTCGTAGGCCTTCCCGGCCGACAGGTCGTGCGCCGCGTCTTTGCCGCCGGCCCTGTGGCAATCCAAACAGTGCTTATCCAGCACCGGCTGCACAAGCACCTGGAAGTCCAACGGCCAGGAGCCCTCCGGCCCCGGCGTCAACCTCGACGGCGCGCGTCGAGCGGCCGTGGCCGGCGCGTTGGGAGGGGCCGTGGTCCGCGATTCATGGCAGCCGATGCAGGTGAAGGTCTTCCCGGGGGGAAGATACGTCGCGCTCCGCATCGTCTGCACGGCAAGACCGTCGGCGTCCAGCGCTTGCACAAAGAACGGCACGCCCGACGGCACGCGGAAATGGGCCGAGCCGTCCGGCTCGACCGCCGCCGTGCCGATCACGAACTTGCCCGGGTCATCGCCCGTCACGCCCAGCGAAGGATGATTCATTGTCGGATGGGTCTTGGACGGAATCCCCACAATCCGCAACCGGCGGACCGTTCCCCGCGGGATCCACTCCAGGCCCCGGTAAACGTCCAGCAGGAGGATCTCGGCCACTTGATCGCCTTCCCAGGCAACGTGGTCAGGGAACGGCGCGGGTCGCTTGCGGGGATGGACAGGAAGCGGATTGCAGGAGCTTATCGCCGGGTCGCGGTAGATCAGCTCCAGGTTGCCGAAGCGGTCGAACAGGTAGAGCCCCAGCGCGTTGACCGCATTCTGGGCAGGCGCGCTGTACTGCACGGCCAGGGGCTGGTCGCTCCAGGCCACCAGGTAGTGGTCCTCCGACAAAGGATAGGGATTGGCGAAGTACGTGGCCGGCACGGCCTCGGACTCGGGGAAAGGGACTTCCGGAGTCAACCGGGTCATGGCCGACTCGTTGTTCGTTCCGCGGTTCGGATCCAGCAGGACCAGGCTCCCGGCCGTGGCCCCGTGATGTGCGGAAGCGGTGAAGACCAGCTTGCGGGAATTGGGAATCGACCGGGCTTCAAAAATGCAGTGCGGGTTGCGGGGGAGATAGTTGCCGAACACCTCCTGCGCGTTGCTGCCATCGGGAAGCGTCGACCACAGGCTGATGCAGGGCACGCGGTGCCGGTCGACGTAGTCCCAGCGGGCGTAGAGGATGCGTCCGAACTGGTCCACGTTGGGCGTATACTCGAACATCTCGAACGCCGACAGCGGCCGCAGGTCCTCCCCGTTGGCGTCCATCAGGTGAAGCGTGTGGACGCTGCACGGTCGCTCCGGCCCACCGCCGCACCGCACGAAGCAGTCGGGCAGCGCCGTGCTGACGGTGGCCGCGGCGCTGGCCTTCGTACACTGCACGCGCTGCCCCCGCCGAGTGGAAAGGAACACAATCTGGCCGTCGGGCAGATAACGCCCGCCGAAATCGTCGTATTTCCCCCCGATCAGTCGCCGCAAGCCCGTGCCGTCCAGATTCACCTCGTAGAGCTTATAGAAAGCGTCCTCGGGGATCTGGGTTTTGTCGAGCTTATTGGGGTTCTCGCTGAGCCCCGGGTAGTATCTGCAATAGGCAAAGAGAGCCTTGGTGCCGTCATACGAGAGATCGGGGTCGAGGATGTTCCCCGGCGGCAGTCCCGCCGTCAGGCATACCAGCGTCGGCGACTGGCTCTTGAAGTCCTTCAGCAGGTACAGTCCGCCGCCCGGCTGGGACCACCACCCCAGGTACTGGTCGCAGTTGACCGGGTACTTGGTGGGGGCGCGCTTGACGAACAGCAGGTCACGGAAATCCAGAAGTGGGTTGGCAAACGCCAGCCTGCGCACGGCCCAGCGCCCTTCGAGATACAGCACGCGTTTCGCGTCGTCCGAGGTGCCCTTGGGCAACTCCTTCCATCGGTCGGCAACCCGCTGAAGGATCTGCGCCTGGGCATCGACCTCCCCACCTAAGCGGCGAAGGCTCTCGGCGAGCCGGAGGCCGGACTCGACGAGCTTGGGAACGGGCCACGCCGCCGGCCGCGCCGTCCCCGTCGCTGGAGCACGCCCCGTGGCTGCCCGGGCCACCACCGGGTCGACGTGGCGACGCGAATACGGGCTGGCGCTGCTCTGGATTGCCGGCCGGCCCAAGGCGACGTTCGTGCTCTTGTCCGCCGCGTAAACCTCAATCTCGTCGAGGATCAGGTACTCGGTGCGGGGCAACTGGACCCGCACGTATCGGGCCTTAACGCCCTTTAACGGCACGGTCACGGGCTGCTTCGGGCCGGCGAACAACTGCCCGTTGTGGCGGTACACCTCGTTCCAAGTCTTGCCGTCGCTGGACACCAGGAGCAAGAGGTCGCGGCAGAGTTCCACGTTCCCCTTGGTATCGGTGTTGTAGATCAGCACTCGGTCCAAGGACATCTCGCCGTTCAACTGCACCTGCCACCAGGGCTTGGGCTCCTTGTTCGTACAGAAGCCCCAGCCGCCCGCTTTCTTGATGCCGTCCACGCCGCCCGCGGCATCCTCTTCTGGGCGCACGTTGCCGCTGGGGCCAGTGGGAAGGACCACGTACGGCGTCATCCGCGGCGTCCGGTAGGGCGTGGTCGCCGGCCCCGCAGGCAGATTCCGGACCTGCTCCTGACGAACCCAATCGGCTTCGATCTGCTCCCGGCTTATCTCGGCCCGCTGAGGGCCGGATGGCCCTTGCGGCAAGGCGGCTTGCGTGACGCCTGCCGTCGGCAAAAGCAACACAACCGCGAGAGTGATGGCCACCCTCATTCCGTGGTTCCCCCTTCGCTTCCTCGCCGAGCTAACGGCTCCACCTGATCCCCGCCGACGCCTACAGACTTTCCCCTCCTCCTTGCAGAACCTCGGACGCGACTAACGAGCGATAACGAATGCACCTCGCAGCCATCGGTCCGTCTCGGAGCGCGACACCCCAGGCAACGTGTTATAACAACATACCAAGAACGAACAGCTTGTCAACAGGCCGGCAGCAGGATTCGCCACAGAATTCAGAGAATGCCGGCCGTGCCACTTATTGGGGATGACGGTGGTGGTTGCCGTGTCGCGAATGATGCGATCACCGCCTCCACAATCTCCTCAAGCGAAATGCTTGCGAGCGTGGGAAGCCTCGGTCAGGTCCGGCGCGGAAAAAACGCGCCAAGAAGGCACGAATCGCACCAAGAGGCTCTACCTTCGTTGCGGAGTCTCCCGTTGGCGTCTTTTTCGGGTTTTCGGCGGCTGCCTCACGACGCGCCTGGGCAAACCGGCCTCTCCTCCACGGGCGCCGGCCCTGTCACCCAGTTGAACGACGCAATTCAGCCGGAAAATATCGGGACGCAAGTACATGACCATTGCTCCTCCGGGCTGACCGTCCCCCAAAAAGAAGACTTCCGTCGCTTTGAGAATGGGGCTTCCTGCCCTGACCGGCAGCACGTCGGTGACCGGAGGCTGGGCGGCGATCGCCTCGATTACCTGCTGGGCGTAACTGATGGAGACCAATCCGACTTCGCGCCATCGCTCGACGAACAGGGTGGCGGCAAAATCGTCCTCGCTTAGAGAACTTGCGTGCGACTCGACCAGATACAATTCGTCGTAGCCAATCCCTTCCTCCCCCAGAACAGCGGTGCGACGCGCGAACACTACCGGCTCGCCGTCGGCCAAGTACAGCCGCTCGGCTATATCCAAAGGGGGGGCAATCCGACCCCACTCCTCCAGGCGAATCTCCATTTCGGGGGCGTGGGCAACCGCACTGCCGCAGAAGTCGGTATTCGCCAGGGGGATTCTGCGGGTCGGGCACGGGCTCACGAAGGTTCCACGACCTTGTTGGCTTTGCAGCAGATTCTCCTCGTGGAGCACGCGCAGAGCCTGCCGAACAGTGATCCGTGAGGCGTGGAACGTCTCGCACAACTCGTTCTCGGACGGGAGCTTGGCGCCCGGAACGATCTCCCCCGAGAGTATCCGCTTTCGCAAAACGCTGCTGATCCGGCTGTAGAAAGGAAGGCTGACGGCCATCCGCCTAGTATTCCGTCGAGACTTGGCAACCGAGTACGCTTGCCATCATGACGGGCTCCTATCCTAACGAAGATCATGAACTTGTCAAGGGACCTGCCGAATGGCCTCGCCGGGTCGCCGGATTCGGAGTGGCCAGCCGCCGGCCGTTGTTGGTCATGCCTGCAGTCGAGCTGTTCGGCCCCGCTCCCGCGATAAAGTACGCTAAGCTCCGGATGGCCGTGGCCTTCTGGGACATTTACCGCCGCCTCCCAGACGTCGGCCGAGGCATTCGTCCGCTGCACGCGGAGTACGCGTAGAAGCCGGGCCGGATCCGGCGGGCCTCCTGGACAGTGTCGATCATCACGTCCGCGTGTGCGCTGACGGCGTAGAGCCCAGGAAGGTGGCCGTGATCGCTCCGATCGCAGGTGTAGCCGCTGTAGTCGTTCTTCCAGCAAACCAAGCGCCACTGCTCGACGTGTTCCAGAAAGGTCCTCTTGATGTAGGCCGACCATTTCGGCCCCGCGAAGCATGCGCCGCCCCCGGGGGTGGTCTCGTAGCCGCGGCTCTGGAGCCACTCGCGGCTGCCCCCGCCGGCGGTGAAGCCCATCCAGAGCCCCATGCGCAGCCCGATCTCGTCGAGCCGCTTGAGGACGGGCGCGAGGCCGCGAGGGAAGGCACGGCGGTTGAGCTTCCAGCCATCGGTCTCCCAGTACGCAGAGAAAAGGTACCCATCAAGCGGGATGCCGTGGTCGAGGAATTCCCCCTTTACCTTGTCAATCATCGTCAAGACCTTGATTTCCGTGGGCCATTTGGTGGTCCACCAGCTCTCCCATAGAATGTAGCGCCGCACGGGCGCCGCGCGGATTTGGGAAATGTACCGCTGGAACCAGTCGCCCACGCGGTTCAGGGGTGTGCCCGGCGCCACGCCGATCGCCGAGCGCTTGCTGAGCAGGGTTTGCCGTTTCATGTTGCGGCCGAGGTAATGCCGCAGCGTGATCTCGCCCGGGGGCGACGCTGTTCTCGGCGGCCGGGTACTCAAGTCCCAGGAAGAAATTATCGGCGTAGACAGGCTGCCCAAGCCCGATCGTGGGGCTGTTTTGCAGCCCGTCGCGGCCTTTGGTCTCCGGGCCGCCCAACACCGGCGCGGCGCCCCGGATGCGGAGCCGCTCCACGTCGAGAGTGTTGAGAAGATGCTCTTCCGCCGGGAGGCCGATCTCCAGCCATTTGCGCAGATAGAAATCGTCGGGGAATACTTGGTAGACCAGTTGCTGTCCAACGATTGGGGTCCACCTCCATGCCATGATGCGATTCCCCCCTTGGCGCTCGTTCTTCCCCGCAGTCGCCAGGCCATTCGCGAGGTCTCAGCGACCATGCCGAGAAGCACGACACAGGAGTATGTTCGCGCTACCGCCAACCGCGCTCCGGGGCAATAGCGTCACCACGATACCACCCCTCGTCGGAGCAGTCAACTATAGGAGGGTATGGTCCCCTACCCACATCGGCGGCGCCGGCATGGCTCTCCGGCATTTGGGCGAACGACACGGACCGCGCCTCACACGTTCCCGTTCGCTTAGCTCCGGCGGCGGAGGCGGCGAACCAGTCCCAGCAGGGCCGCCGTCGCCAGCAGCACGAGCGTGCTCGGCTCCGGCACCGGGGTGAGCGTGATGCTGGCGGGGTTGTAGTTGACCTGGTAGCCCTGGTTGGTGACGTCGGAGAAGTCCTGGAACGAGCCGCTCAGGCTGCCGAAGGTGAAGATCGTGTAGCTGGGGTCCGAGAGGGTGCCGACGACGTCGAGCACGCTGTTGGCCCCGAGGGTCAGGGCGCCGGTCAGATCGACCCGGTCGGCGCTGGCGCCGCTGACCTCGACCGAGAGCGTTCCGTTGAGCGTGAGGTCGCCGACGAGGTTGAGCCGGCCGATGGACGAGCCCGGCGTCAGGGTGCCGTCGACGAGGGTTGTGCCCGTGATCGTGCCGCTGCCGGCCAGCTTCGCGCCGCTTGCCACCGTGATGTCGCCGTAGAAGTTGGCCGACTCGACCCGCAAGGTCCCGCCGGCCACCGGGACGGCGCCGATGGAGTCGGTGCCGCCCTGGGTTCGGGAGACGCGGCCGTTGACCACGACCTCGCCGTCGGGGGTGCCGTAGAAGCCGCCGGCGCGGAGCACGGTGTTGACGCCCAGCCCGCGGGCAGCGGTCGCGGCCGGGCCGTAGAAGATGTCGCCGCGAAAGGTCGCCCTGCCGCCGGTCTCGGCGTAGAGGACCACGGGCTGATCGTAGTCGTCTTCCTCGATGGTCGTCGCGCCGCTGAAGGCGACCGAGTAGGGGGTCGCGCCGCTGTTGATCTCGCCCAGCCAGGCGACCGGCAGGTTGTCGTTGGCGGCGTTGGCCTCGGCGTCAGCGATCCGCAGGGGGGCGGCCAGGGTGTAGGAATCGCCGCGGAGCAGGAGGGCCGTCGTGTTGTTAGCGTTGGCGTTCACGCCGGCCCCCTCGTTGAGGTTCACCCCCGTGACGTTCTCCCAGACGCTCGTGCCGTTGGCGCCGGCCAGCACGACCTCGGAGCCGGACTCGACGCGGACGTTGCCGGCGAAGGTCTGGGTGGGGTTGGTGAGCACGACCATCCGCTGGCCTTGCGCCTGGAACCTCAGCACGTCTTTGCCGGCCACGCCGCCGGTGATCGCCCCGCCCAGGGTGAGGCTGCGGTTCTGGTTGCCGCTGCCGGCGTAGAGCTGCAACTGGCGGGTGTTGGCGTCGTTGACCGTGTCGAGCACAAAGCTGTAGTTGCTCTCCGTGCTTGCGGCCATGTGCCAGCGGATGCGGGAGTTGCGGGTATGGGAGACGGTGACAAGGTTGCCCCAGTCGCCCAGGCCGTTGCCGCCGGATAAGGCCCCGCTGCCCGACCCCAGGTAGACGGCCCCGGTCAGCGTGATGTCGGCGAAGAGATTGGGATTGTCCCGCGCGAACTGGATGGCGCGGGCCCCCTCCACGTCTTCGCCGTTGGTCAGCGTCAGCGCGATCTTGCTGGAGGCCGAGCCCCCGCTCAGCTCGCCGGCGAAGATCAACCGCCGGTCGGGGCTGCCGTCAATCCCGCTGCCGCCCGGGTTGTACTGCGTTCGCTGGATGGTCATTGCCGGGGCGTCGATCTGGACGTTGGCATTGAGTCGGTAGCTGCGATCGCCGCTGAGCAGCGTCCCGCCGCCGTCGTTGTTGTTGAACATCCGGGCCACGATGCTCGGATTCGTCCCGCCGGCTGCCTGGAATACCAAGGTGCCCGGCGTGTTGGCGAAGTCCTTGACCCCGCCGAAATTGAGATTGGCGATCGACGCGGTCCCGTCCGCGCCGAGCCGCAAGGCGCGAACGTAGAATGTATTGTCGAGCGTCAAGGGGTCGCCGTTGATGTCCACGCCCGCCAGGAACCTCACGTCCAGCGGCGAGCCGCTGGTGACGCTGGGCGGCGTGTCCCAATTGGCCGCGGTGTTCCACGAGTTGTCGGCGGCGCCGTTCCAGTCGGAACCCAAGGCCGTCGCGCCCGCCGCCAACAGGACGAGCACTGCGCAAGAGACAAAGGAACGCTTCATCAGGCTGTCCTTCCGCTGCTGATCCGCCACTGCGTGGCCGTGACGACGGACTACCGGTTGGCAGGGCCGGCAGCACCGATTCTTTTGGACCATCCCGAGTCTGGTCGGAAATGGGCGGCAGTCAAGCCTGGAGGGTTCAATAGAGCGCGATTCCTGACCGCTGGAAGAAAAGGACGCGGGTGCGGGTGCGGCGGATGACGACCGGCTCGACGAAGGCCGGCGGCGAGGTCCACGCCGTGTGCGGCACGCGGAAGTGCATCCGGATGATCCGCTCCTCGGCGGCCTCGTCGGGGCACTCCTCGACGGAGACCAGCAGCCATTGGACTTGGCGGGTCTCCAGCACGCGGTCGAGCACTTTGATCCCGTACTTTCTCATGAGCTGTTCCTTCAGGGCTCGATGAGCCGTCCTCGTGGCTCGGGCCGCCACGGGCCGCGGATCGTGTTGCCCCGTCGCGGCCAGTTGGCCTGCGGAGCAAGCCGCGTGCCGACGGTGCGAGCCCGCTTGCTAAGTGGCAGCGGGAGCCTGAGTTGCGCAGCTTCGCCGCACCTTGGGCGGGACTGGGGCGTGTTGCCGCCGGACAACTTCCCCGCCCCGGCGTTGCCTCCCGACAGCGCCCATCCGCCGCGCCAAAGGTCCACGTCCGCGCCGCCGCGAAATAGCTGCTTGCATCGCCCCCGGAACCTTGCTATCCTAACCACCGGGATTGGGGGCAGGACATCGCAGGCGGACGGGCTCCGGCATGCAGTGTAAGAACCACCCCCAACTGGCAGCCAAGGACCGCTGCGCCGGCTGCGCCGAGCCGTTCTGCGAGAACTGCCTGGTTTCGGTTCACGGGCGGAGCTACTGCGGGGCCTGCAAGGTGATGGCGTTGCGGAGCCGCGGGCCGGTGGTCGTGGAGACCCGCACCAAGGTCTGCCCCGAGGCCCGCGAGGCCCTCGTCCTGGCCGTGGTGGCCACGCTGTGCTGCTGCTGGGCCCCGTTCGTCGCGCCGTGGGCGATGGTCAAGGCCTACAACGCCAAGCAGATCCTCAGCCAACGGCCGCAACTGATGGGCAAGACCATGGCGACCATCGCCATGGTGATTTCCGCCGTGGAGTTGGTTGTCTGCGCGGTATTGCTGCTGGTGTTTTTCGTGGAGTTCGCCCGGCAATAGGGGTTTGCCGGAGAGACCTTGTCAGGGGGTTCCAAACCGAGACAGGAGATCGCTTATGCCCGAGCCAGCAGAGAACTTCACCGTCGCCTGCCCGCGGTGCTGCAAGCGGTACGTCGTATCGCCGGCGGCGATCGGGAAGAAGGCGACCTGCAAGTGCGGGAAGCAGTTCGTCGTGGCTGTGCCCGAGGAAGACCTGGAGGAGGAAGGGGGGGGCGACTACGGCGTCTCCGGGAGCGCGGCAGCCGGGACGACTTGACCGAGAGCCCGCCAAGCTGGACAACATAGGGTAGGGAATCGAGCGCGGGCATGCCCGAGTCGCCAGAGAAGTTCACCGTTGAGTGTCCGCAATGCGGCAGCCGCTACGCCGTGGCCCAAGGGGCGGTGGGAAAGAAGGCCCGTTGCCGCTGCGATGCGCACCGACAAGACAGAGCGTTTACACGGCTCGCCGCCGAGATCGACGCGACCGTGCTAAACGCATTGCGCTGAGCGACTCGTGAGCCATCGTGCGAGTGGAATACGTCGCAGCGCGGTACCAGCCGATTGCCAAGCTACGAAGCGAACAGCTTTCCACTGGCGAATAGCGCATCTATTTCGGCTGTGCGGGGAGTGCGGCGAATCCCAGACGGAAGGCCGCCACTCATCAGCGCGTCGTCAGGAAATGCGACATCATCTAACCCGGCGATATGCCCAAGCTCATGCGAGACAACGGTGAGCAAGTCGATCCGATCGACCGCCCGGCGATCCACGGCATAGAGCTGAGCGCCGCCCGAGGTTGGCCGGAACTCCTCGCTCTTGCGCGGGTTGCGATCGACGAACCAGCCGTAACCCGCAGCATCAGCGTCAATGTAAACCGTGTCCGAAGTCGCTCGCCCCAATTCGGAGCCCGGCAGATCGGTCATTACAAAGTGGACTTGCTGTAGTTTCCGAATCAGGTCCCCCGGCAAACCAGCGCTAACCCATTGGGCAATTGCTGCCTGGGCAAGGGGGCGCAGGTCCGCTTGCGTGAGCACTTGACCGCCCGCGGCCGACGCTGCTTTACCTGTCACAGCCTTCAGTGGTGAAGATTGGCTCGCGGTCACCTGAATATTGTCGAACGCCCGGCCGTCTGACGAGTACGAAGACGAACCCCACGGGTCGTTGTCGTACTGCTGGAACTTGATCCGCACGTTCGACCGATCCGTCGAGCCGGCCGCCTGACCCGCCTGCTGAAGCAG
>Ga0315280_10012307_pt1 | contig 10363 bp, 6 predicted proteins | sample YL17G06_40_MG_FD_203697 | JGI IMG/M metagenome (GOLD analysis project Ga0315280, IMG submission 203697) | Sediment microbial communities from Yellowstone Lake, YNP, Wyoming, USA - YL17G06_40 | ecosystem: Environmental > Aquatic > Freshwater > Lake > Sediment | place: USA: Wyoming | collected... | reverse complement strand
GGCCGCCCGCCGGCGCCCGCCTCGCAAGAGGGAAGAACCCCGGCCCACTGACCCGCCTAGGGCAGCCTGTCCCCCCACACCCGCGGATTCCAGTTCGCGCCTCTGCTGAAACGCGAGTTCCGTTCGCCGAAGGAATAGTTGAACCACGCCGGCTCGCCCACGCCGCTCTTCGGCAGTGGCTCCGCGGGCCTCTGCGCTGCGGTGTAGCCGCTGTCCTGGATCTCTTTGAAAGCCACATGTGAATCAAGGAACGTGCAGTTGATCCTGACCCCATCGGTCAGGCCTTTGCTGGCGCTGGCCGAATGCCAGCCGTTTCGCTCGTAGAAGACGATCTGGTCTGCCGGGAAGTCGAAGTCGCCTTCCTTGCGGCAGGCCAGCCCCCTGCCCTTCGGTCCGCCGTACCACGCCGCATCAACCGCGGCCTTGTAGTAGTATGACACCCGCTTGCCGCCGGAGTCCGGGTCGGACGGGCACCAGATAACGTCCGCGTTCCTCAGATGTGCGTAAAGTACCATCGGCCAGCTCATGTACCGAGCATTCCTAGGAGGCGGCAGAGTGCCCCGCGAGCTGGCAAACGCCTTGAAGCTCTTCTTGCTCCAAGTCTTGGTGTGGCCATATAGCACCGAGCTTGGCAGCGTTGAGTCGTAATCGCTGTGGTACATCGCGAGCGCAAGCCCCAATTCCTTGAGATTATTCTGGCACGACGATTTCCTCTCCGCTTCCCTCGCCCGCTCCCAAACGGACTGCGCGACCGCCGAAGCGAGCACGAGAACCACCAGACCCAAGGCGCCGCAAACCGTTACCGGGGCAGCCAGGCTTCCGCGCCCCCTCGGATCGCGCCTCACGTCATCTCGAACTTCCTTGCTCCGACCAAACATCGTTGGTTCCTCCTTCCGAACGCTGCCAACGCCGGTCCAGACCATACACCAGACAGCGCAGGCAATCATTGCGTTCGCGTCACACGGGCCGGAATCCTTCCGACAGTAGGGGAGATGGCTGAGAGGAATCCTCGCGGGCGGCCGGACGGAACCTCAAGCGGCAAGCCTGTCCGCAATGGGCAGCAGCGCCTCTACGGGCTGGGCCGTAGACTCGATCCGGAGCGCCGGGTCCTTGCTGGTCGAGAGGTCGATGACTGTAGGAGCGATGGGTTTGCCGTCCCGGCCTGCGATGATCCGCACGATCGGCATAGTAGGTTCCTCGAAGTTGCCGCCGACAACCACTGCACGCTGCCCGTTTGCCAGCCGCACCAGGGCACCGATAGGGAATAGCTTGGCCCGTGCGGCAAAGCGTGCAAGCAGCTCGCGGTCGTACTGCCGGCCGCTCTCGTAGAGCATCCATCCTATCGCCTGTTGAGGGGTCCAGGCCTCCCGGTAGGGCCTGTTCGCCGTCAGGGCGTCGTAAGTGTCAACGATCGAGACGAGCCGGCTCAGGAGGTGCGGCCCGCTGCGCGCGGCCAGAGACGGATACCCGGTGCCATCGCAATGCACGTGGTGTTCGAGCGCGATCGTCGGAGCGAGCACCGGAAGGCCAGGGAGCCCGGCGAGCGCCCTCGCGCCCTCTACGGGATGCCTCATGATCTGCTGCCACTCCGATTCACCCAGCTTCCCGGGCTTCTTCACGATCTCGCTTGCGACAAACACCTTCCCAACGTCGTGAAGCATGGCGCATATCCCGAGTTCGAGGGCGGCGCCCACGTCCATCCCGAGGTCCCGGCCGAGCAGCATCGAGAGTATGCATACGTTGACGCTGTGCTCGGCAAGGTAGCGGTCGTAGCTCTTGATGCCCGCGAGAGCGACGAGCGCGGTGCCGTCGGCGATCAGGCCGTTCAGTGAGTTCGCGACCGCAAGCCTGATCTCGCCCACGGGGATTCGGAGGCCGGCCTGGACGGCCCCCATAGCTTCCTCGACACTGACCAATGCCTCTTCGTAGATATCGGCTGCGTCCTTGCCCAGCCTGGACTCCGCGGGAAGGCCGCCGCTGCGGGCGCCGATGTGCTCCATCTGCCGTTTCTGCAGCTCTGCAGCCAGCCCGCCGGCCGCCGCGAGATCGTCCGGCGGAATGCTCAGCAGCTCGACAAAGCTCAGCACCTCGGCGAGCGTCACCCCAGGCCTCAGATCGAGTTCGGCGACTTTTCTCTCCTGCAGCATCTTCACAAAGCCGAATAGACTGCCCGAAGTGTCTTCGAGGGGGAAACTGTCCACAGCCAGAGTAGTATCCAGCACCGCCAGCACGATTGCCTGCCCCGACCCAAGCATCTCCGTGACGGCATAGTGAGCGGCGTTCGCCATTTCCTCGACCATTGGGTGCTCGCGGCCATAGAGACCGATGGTTCTTGCACACGCGGCCACCTTGGTCAGCCCCTCCGCTATCTTGCTGTGGATCTCCGCAGAGGCTGCTTTCGGCCTGCCGGCTGATTCTGCGTGGTCTCGGGCTTGCATAGACTGGACTCCTAGGCGGCCAACGAGTCGCTCCGATCCTGGCAGGTCTCGGACTGGGCCAGAGCCTGCCGCGCCGCTGCCCGCACGGCCTCGTAACGTCTCCGGCCCAGGAGCGGCCGGCGCTGCACAACCCGCCGCAGGCACGCGAGCGCCTCCTGAGACCCTATCCGGCCGAGCGCTTGCACGGCCGCCACCCTCTCCTCAAGCCCCGGCGATCTGAGACCGGAGCGACCAGCGATTCGGGCGAGGTAGCCAACTGCGCGCTCGGCGGACAGCTCGCCCAGCGCACGCATTGCCGCGCACCGCACTTCGGGCGAATGATGCGACAGAAAACCCGTGCAGATCTCCACCGACAGCGGAGTCCGTACCCTCGACAGCATCCTCACGCCCAAAGCTGCCAGCGTCCGATCGGATTCCTCGAGGAAAGCCGCGATCTGCTTCAGTGCCGAATCGGTACCCATCTCGACCAGTGTCTCCAGCGCCACTCGGCTCGAAACGGCCGAGCCGGAGCGGAGCATCTGCCCGAGCGCAGGCACGGCCGCCTGCCCCATTCGGACGACCCCCCGCCTGACCGACTGGGCGAACGCATCATCCGGGCTGGTGCCGAGCAGATCGAGGAGGCTGGGCGCAAGACCCGGGACGATCTCAAGCAGTGAGTCAGCGACCTCCCTCGCACGGTAGGTTCCAATTCCGAGCGCCTCCTCGACGAGCGATCTTATGAACGTCGGTTCTAGCTTCTGGAGGGCGGACCTCGCGTTCGTGCTCCGCCAGTCGGGCGCGGCGTCCCTGCGGGCCTCCCCGGCAAGCTCTCCTGCAAACAGCACGGCAGACTCGGCATCACCAAGCTGAAGGGCCGACGGGATAAGAGCTGCAAGCGCGTCCGCGATTCGAGCGTGCTCGGCGGCTGACGTTTCCCAACTGAGCAGCGCCGCGCAGCTGCTGCCCGTAGAGCGCACGAGGCTTGCCGGCGCCATCTCGCTCTGCCACCTGGAAAGCACCCCCGCCGGCTCCGCCCCAAACAGCCGATCGATCGGGCTGAAGTCAAAGCCAGCGGCGCTCTGCCATCCCGCTGTTCCTTGCAGGAGTTCAGCGACCATTCCCTCCACCTCGTCGGTCTTGACCGCCTCGCGCCCCTCCTTGGGGCCGCGATTCGCTGCGTCAACATAGGGCGCGAATATGTTCGCCTGCTCGCGCATGTCCCTCGGCAGCCTTGACACGGCCTTCCGAACTTGCGAGGCCACCGCGCTCCACTCCTCTGCAGTGGATGACGCAACCTCCTCCAGGTCGTGGACTACCTTGGCCGCGAGGTCTCCGGCGCTCCGGCGCCGGCGCGAGGCATGGAGCTTGGTCACCGCCTCCCGGATCAACTTCGCAGCCGTGTCCGGCTCCGACAGAATGCGACAGATCGGAAGCCGCGGAGCTTCGCCCCTTTCGTCATCGTGCTTGCACAACCAATCGACCAGAGCGCCGATCACCCGGTCCGTGTCGTCCGCGTCGATCTCGACCACCGCCGCATCCTCATTTCCCTCGCCGTCATCGGCCGCGGTGTAGACCGACTCGGTCGTGATTATCCGGCTGACCCCGCGGCTGGTCAGATAGGCGCTAGGCCCCCCTTGCTGCCTCACTTCACGCGGCTCGGCGTTCAGAAAAGCGGCGAACGCTTTCACCTGCTCGGCCGACGGAGCGCCGACGAACGTGATAGCCATCACCCCACGGGCTCTGAGCCGCCGCAGCATCTCTTCACTTTCGGACGAGGACGAGTAATAGCAGTCGTTGACCACGATCCCCTGCTTGGTGAACACACAGGTCGCGCGCCCGAAGCTGCTGACGAACTCTGCGAGCGTCTCGGCCAGGGCTTCGACGCAGTTGATCGTGTTCGGATGATCTTCCCCGTACAGGCCGATCATCTTTCGCGCCGCGTTCATGGACCGGAGCACCTCCGTGACAGCGCGAGGCGACTTCTGTCCGCGGACCTCGTCCTTTCCAGTGGTATTCCGGGTGCGCCGGCTCATCGAACGATCTCCTTGTCAGCCGAAGCAGACGTACTCCGCTCCCATATTCCACGAAAGCCCGGGAACTAGCAATAATACTTGGGTCTAGTCGTCAGCTGCTGGACGGGCTGGGACTGGCGGCAACCGGCGCGGCAGCAACGCAGCAGCCGCACTTCGGTGCTCCAACGTCAGCATCCGGCCGTTCGCACGAACGCCTCGCGTGCCTTCTGCGTATTCCCTACCGGATAGCCGCTGCAGCAGTCACGGGACGACGGTCTAGTGGAGCCCGTCCAAACGCTCCCGGAGCTCCGCCGAATGGAGAGCCGGGCCGCAAGGTCGGTTTGTCGTCGCTTCCCAATCCCTGGCGAGCGGCCGGGTTTCTTGACGCCCAAGGTCTCTCCCGCCTATACTGAGACTCGAAAAATCCCGATGTCTACACACAGAGCCGTCACCAAAGCCGCCGCGATTATGATGGTGGCCATTACGCTCAGCCGTGCGCTCGGCCTGGTCCGCGATATGGTCATCAGCGGCGCCTTCGGGCAAGGCTTGAACACCGACGTCTACTACGCAGCCTTCAACCTCCCCGATCTGCTCTTCTACCTGATCGCCGGCGGCGCCCTCTCGAGCGCATTCGTCCCCGTCTTCGTCGAGCACATCTCCGCCGGCAAGCGAGAGGAAGCCTGGCGCCTCTTCAGTATCATCGCCACAGTCATGGCCGTCATCGTCGGCGGGTTCATAATCCTGGGGGAGATCTTCGCACGCCAGCTCATACCCGTCGTTGCCGCCGGCTACCATGGCGCCGCCGCCGACCGGGTGGCGCATCTGACGAGGATCGTCCTTCCCGCGCAGTTCTTCTTCCTGCTCGGCGCGCTCATGATGGCATCGCTCTGGGCACACCAGCAGTTCGTTGCTCCGGGTCTCGGGCCGAGCATCTACAACGTCGGGATCATCATAGGAGGCGCCGTCGCGGGCACGCTTCTCGGCCCGGAGAAGGGCGTAGACGGCCTGGCGTGGGGAGCGCTGGCTGGAGCATTCGCCGGCAACTTCGTCCTCCAGCTCATCGTCCTCCGCCGCTACGGGCTGAAGTTCAGGCTCAACCTGAACGGCCGCCATCCCGACGCCGTCAGAGTCTGGAAGCTCATGCTCCCTGTCATCTTCAGCCTGTCGCTGCCTCAGGTTGACGTGTGGATCAACCGCAACTTCGCGAGCCTCCTCGCCGCCGGAGAGCTGTCCGCGCTCGACCGCGCCAACAGGCTCATGCAGGTTCCTATCGGCATCTTCGGGCAGGCGATCGCCATCGGCTTCTACACATCCCTTGCCGCCCAGTTCGCCACCAACCAGGTCAAAGACTTCCGCGAGACTGTGAACTACGGCCTCAGGGCGATAGCGTTCGTCTCGATCCCAGCCACGGTGCTCCTGATCGTCCTCCGAGTCCCGGTCATCCAGCTCCTCTTCCAGCACGGCCGGTTCAACGCCTATGCTACGCACCTCGTCGCCACCGCGCTCGTCTTCTATGCCCTCGGGATTGCCGCCTGGTCCGCCCAGGCGCTCATCGCCCGCGCCTTCTACTCGATGCAGAATACCTTGATCCCATTCGCGACCGGAACCGTCGTCACGGCCATCTTCATCCCGATGAACTACTTCCTGATGAAGCTGATGGGGTTCACCGGGCTGGCGCTCGCCACGACCATAGCCGCGAGCGGCCTGAGCCTGGTCATGCTCTATCTGCTCCGGAGGAAGGCTGGCGGGATCGGCGGCAGCCGGCTGCTCTCATCCGTCACGAGGGTCACTGCGGCGTCTGGGGTCATGGGCGCCGCGGCAGGGCTAGTGCTGTTGGTCCTTCAGCGGGTGCTGCCCCCTGACCTGCCGTTCAAAGCCGCCGCATTGGTTCGAGTCCTTGGCCCGGCTGCGGTCGGAGGGATCCTTTTCCTATTGATGGTGCGAGCACTCAAGATCGAGGAGGCCGCGGCCGTCTGGGATATGATCAAGCGCCGCTTCTCCCGCCGCCCCGCGCCACAAGAAGCCTGAGCATCCGTACCACGATAGGCGCCGGCCCCTTGACATCGAAGGCCGCCAAGTGGAGTGCGCGACCGGGTAAGGGAGCCTTCCGCCTCTCACTTCCCACTTCCCACTTGTCACCTCCCACCGCGCCTACGTATCCGGTAGGCTGTTTCCGCCCGTGGCAGACGGGGTATCTAGTTAGTAACCAGAATTGCAGAGAGGCATACGTCTCTCCGAAGGCAGCACCAGGAGGTAGGAAAGAGATGAAACGGAACGTTCTCATTGGGAGTTTCGGCATTGCGCTCGCCGCTGCGCTTGTGCTGGGCGGGCTTGTGGTGTCCACTTCGGCGCAGCAGGTGAGCGACGAGATGCTCTTCACCCCGTCGAGCGCCACTATCAGCTTGACAGACTCGGGGATCAGCATCTCGCCCTCAGAACTCAAACCCGGCCCTGTAACGTTCACAGTAGAGAACAACTCCAGCGTGGCGCGGGGTGTCTACGTGACGGGCCTCGATCGAGCCGGCACACCCATCATACGCTACTCGATGAGGATCGGGCCGGGAGCCAGCACTCACATGAACTTCTGGCTCTACCAGGGCGAGACCTACACCTTCCGCGACTATACCTCGCGAAGGGTCATCGGCGGCAAGTCCGAGTTCGCAAGCACTTACTCGACTAATGTGATGATCCCAACGCTGGTTCCGATCGGAAGAGGTCCTGAGTACGAGCGTCTGACGGGGAGGATCACCATCACAGGGAGCGGCATAGAGGTCAGCCCCAGCTCGAGCGGCCCAGGGCCCATCGAGTTCACCGTGGTCAATGACACCAGCAGCCCGCGAGGCGTCGTCATCAGTGGCGAGGACAGGGCTAACACGCCGATCTTCCGGTATTCCCACCTCGTCCGGCCGGGCGGTTCCAGGAAGATGAGCTTCTGGCTGTACGAGGGCCAGACCTACACGATCAGAGACTACACCAGACTCGGTGTTGTGGCAGGCGCTCCTCGCTACGGCACCCGCTTCTCGACGACGCTCGCCGTGCGGTAGGTTTATCACCGCGCAGTCGGCGTCGGATGAGCAGGGTCCGAACAGGAACAGACACAAAAGCCTCCCGCGGCGGTCGCCGCGGGAGGCTTTTCTCTTGCCGTTATCCAGCCGACCGGGTTAGAACTTCGCCTGGATCTGAGCAACAGCAACGCCGCCCTTGTACTTGTCAGTGCCATAAGGCGCAACGCCCGCGCCCGGCTTGTAGTCGATGATCTGGTAGCTGATGTTCAGCCCGGCGCTCGGGTTGAACTGATGAGCAAGGCCGATGTTGATGTACTGCTCCTTGGTCTTGCCCGCGCCAGCGTCAGCCGGATCCCAACGTATGTATTCGATTCCAAGGTTGACGCTGTTCGTGGTGGTGAATCCCCACTTCAGGCCGCCCTCAGCCTTCCAGAGCTTGTCGCTCTTACCGTCGATGACATCCGGCAGAGCGGCTACATCCTTAGCGCCCTTGTAGAAAGCGCCGTTGGCCACCAGGCTCACATTCGGCGCAAGGCCGTAGGTGAGGTTGGCGTACGGCCCCCGGATGTTGGTCGGGTTGGTCCACCTGCCGACCTTGGTCCAGTAGCCGGGTCCGCCGAAGTTCCGCTCGACCTGCCTGTAACCGAGGTCGATAGCGAGCTTGCCGGGCTGCCAGCCGATCGCGCCGTCCCATGCCTTGTTGTCGTCGTCGATCTTCGGCAGAGCGGCCCCGGAAGGCGCCTTGTCCTTTGTCTTGGACTGCGCATACTCAGCGGTCACCGGGAACTGGCCAAGCTGAATCTTCAGATCGCCGCCGAGGATCTCGGCCGTGTCGTAATCGCTGGTCAGGCCGACGGCGGGACCCGCAGCCTGAAGGTAAGTCACGCCCAGGTTGCCCTTGAGCGGCGTGCCAAAGCTGAGGCGCGCGCCGGCCGCCTGGTTGACTTTATCGAGACCGCCAGCCGCATGGCCGGCAGCCGCATGGCCAGGGGGGGTGCCAGCACCTATGAACGACCCAGTACCATAAAGAGCGATCGTCGGCTGCGAAACCAGCCCCTTGCCAAGCAGAGAGTTCTCATCGGTCTTGGCCGCGAAGGCGGTCAACCCAACGTTCCCGAACTTGCAGGTGAGCTTACCGCCGTCCAGCGGGTAGTCGCCGCTGTCGGTCTTCTCGTTCACGGTGTAGCTGTCCACGTCGATCAGCTTCAACGTGTAGGGCGTGAACTGAACAGGGATTCGTCCAACCTCGAGCGATCCGCTGCCAAACGCGAACGCTGCGCTAAGGTAATAGGGAATAAACTCGTCTGACTTGCCAGTAACCGCAGCACTGCGCTCCGTGCCTACATCTACATAGTTGGTGATGACACCGCCAAGGTAGGCAGGGAGATAGTTGCCGAAGTCGATATCGGCAAACGTCGTGAATGATGGGGTCAGACTGCCCGTGATAGTCAGGTCCATGTCGCGGACGAACGATACCGAGTTGATCAACTTGCCAGCGGCAGGTCCTGTCGGCTGAAGCGGCCGGCCGTCTCTGTCGATCGGCAGGCCGGTCCTCGCGTGCGTCGCAGTCGCGAATGTGTTCAGGACCCCGTTCCACTTGACCCTTCGCATCTCTTTCTCGAGAGCAGACACTCGCGCGGCGAGCGCCGCGACGTCTCTCTTCAGCGCATCGACGTCCACGCCCAGAGATGCAAGCTCATCACGGAATTCGTTCACCAGAGACTCGAGCGCGTTGAACTGCTCCTTGGTGACGAACTCACCCGATGGCGGTTTCGGCCCCTCAAGCTTCGCCACGCGCTTCTCGAGCTCGTTGAGCTCTTCCTTCGTGGCGAAGTTGCCCGTAGGGCCGGTCCCCATCTCCGACTTCACTCTCTCGACGACGATCGGGATGGCCCTCGCGATGGCGACGGCAAACTCGTAGCGGGTCATCGCTCTCTTGCCGCCGAAGGTCCCGTCAGGATAGCCGATCACTATGCCTGCCCGCTGCAGTTCGTTGACTGCCTCGTAGGCCCAGTGATCCGTAGGCACGTCGGCAAACGGTCCCTGCGCGAACAGCGGCGCTGCAATCGCGAACAGGATCAGCAAGCCGATGCCCAATACTGCCTTCTTCATTACCTTCCTCCTTGAATGTTCTTTGCAAGTCGGCAGGAGGAATAGACAGCACCGGGGCAGACCATCGCGGCCAGTATCCTTAGTTGCCTGACCGGTCCGCTTGCCCCGTTGTCCCTTTCTTCTCTTCCTCTTTTCCTCCATGCCTATACTACCGCCCGGCGGCTTCCCCAGGTCATCCAAGGTTCGTTTCACCTCCTTTCCACCTGTGGCCGCCCGAAGCGCGATAGCCGCGTGGTTAAGCTGACGGCACAGCTTGCTCGGCAGGCTGCGCCAATACGTAGTGACGCAGGTCTGCCTGCCTCATTACCTCCGCCGCAAAACATTTTTTGGAGCAAAGCGGACCCAAGCACGCACGGCTCAGGCACGCTGCCATCCTAGTTACCACAACTGGACGGCGGCCAAACGCGGCAGAGGCGGAGGGAAGAACTGAGAAGTGAGAGCGGAGGTCAGGGCGCGATGTCTCCGCCCCGACATCCGGCCGCTGCAACGCCGTCCGCGTCTTCGACTCGTTGGAACATGCAACTGCCGCTGAGCGTCAGATTAAGTTGAGCAGCGAACTTAGCGGGCGCCCGGAATGGGCGGGGGGGCGGCAGTGCTGCCGAAGCCGAGCCCGAAGCAGGAAAGCGCAAGAAAGCGGCGAATTACCGTAGTACGGGGGTAGATCCACCGAGCTTGTGAGCAGGGCGACGGAGCTCCAGGCTTGTGCTGACCTAGACGGCGCTCTAGCGAGGCCGGGCGGAAAGACGGAAGCAGCGGCTGGCAGGGCGCCGGAGAGGGTTGGAAGGGCAATGAGAAGGAGGAGTCACGTATGAGAAGA
>Ga0315280_10012306_pt1 | contig 10363 bp, 10 predicted proteins | sample YL17G06_40_MG_FD_203697 | JGI IMG/M metagenome (GOLD analysis project Ga0315280, IMG submission 203697) | Sediment microbial communities from Yellowstone Lake, YNP, Wyoming, USA - YL17G06_40 | ecosystem: Environmental > Aquatic > Freshwater > Lake > Sediment | place: USA: Wyoming | collected... | reverse complement strand
TAATCTCAAATTGGACAAAATGAATTATCAAAAGAAAACAAGCCATACCCACGGCAAGACCGAGAATATTAATGAAAGAATATCCCTTTTCCCTGACAATATTTCTGAAAGCAATCTTTATGTAATTTTTAAACATCTCTCAACCCCCTTAATAAATTCTTCCTGCAGTAGTTTTTTCGTTAATTTCTGGTGTCTATGTGACAGCTCGCTCTTAACCATGGACCGATCATCCAAGATTGTCAGCTAGCAATAAATGTGCCAGTCTTAGGGTTTACTCAGTAATCGACAGAATGTGTTAATGAATTCTTTTCAAAAGCGTTCGATTGCAAAACACCCGCTGTTCATTATCGGACAGTTGGTTCAAAATATCAAATGTCAATTTCTAACTAATTGCCCATAAAGGAATTTAGTTTTTGCGCCAACATTAATCTTTCTTTTTTTCGGCTCGGATCGCATATCTTAGTGTTCCAGGAAAAATCTATAACCTGGAGGTTGACTAACCTGATGATTCCTTAGATCGGGTCAAACATCAGTTTGCAAGAGTTGACAAACTCCAAAGACAATGATAATATTATTATTACTATAGGAATAGTAAACTAAGGAGCGCTGTATGAAAGGCATCAGAAAATGGCTCATTTTCCTCCTGGGTGCGCTGGGTGTTATTCTCGCTGTTTTTGGAATAAAAAAGCTTCGAAAAAAACGTGAAGCTGGAGAATAATACCATCCTTGGCACAGAAAAGCCAGCTGTCGAGAGGAGAGGGCTATGGAAAAGATAAAGAATGAAGTCGCGCTCATGTTTTCAGGCGGGATTGACTCCCTGCTAGCCGCCATTCTCCTGCAGCAAAAATATGATAAGGTTCATCTCCTGACTTTCAAAAAAGGATATCTCGAGGTTGGCTTGAAGAATAGCCTCCCCAATATTGAAAAGCTGAAGAAAATCTACGGCGAGGCGAAATTCACAAATAAAATTATCAACATCAAGAAAATGGTCCGCAGGTTCTCGATCAAAACACTGCTCAAAGACCGGCGGCACTATGAAATGGAAGTGGTCTGGTGCGTCGCCTGCCGGACGACGATGAATACCGCTGCCATGATCTATGCCCTGGAGAATAACCTGGCAGCTATTTCCGATGGCTCCAACCGGGAACAGATTCCCGGGGAAAAGCACCTGACGGGCACAGCCGAGAATTATCCAAGCGTCGTGGATCAGCTCAAAAAATTTGCCTCCGAGTATGCTGTGGACTTTGCCACTCCTGTCTATGATTTTGGCGACCGGGAAGAGAGGCGGAAGAAGCTCAAGGAGCTCGGGTTTGAGATCGACTACCTTAGCCTGGACCACAGCAAAAGCCTGAAAGGCTTGATGAGAAAGGATGTGTTTAAAAGGTCCCAGCCGATATGCCTCTCCGGCTGGCTCATCCACTGGCGACGGAATCTCTTTGGAGTTCCCGTCAAGCAGGATGAAGCTAAGACCCTGGAGTATGTGAAGAACAAACAGGAAGGGGTTATCAGATATTACATCAGAAACTACTTCCAAAAAAAGAACATCGATATCGAAGATCTCATCTTCCGGAGACAAGGGCTAAAACAATAGGGTCTTTTTTGAGATAGATCCTACAGCCAGCCGTGTTGCTTATACCAGGAAACAGCCAGGTTGATACCTGTTCTAAAATTTACTTCAGGGGAATAGCCCAGCTCTTTTTTGGCTTTGGCGATGGACATGGGCTTGGAATGGATAAAAAAGCTGAGACGGGACATGTTGAGAGGGGCCTCTTTCTTGAAGGGTGAGAAGGTTTTTTCTAGAATCCAAGCGGCTATTTTGGCCGGAAAAAGAGGAAGCGAAAATTGCGGGACTCTTTTTCCGGACGCAACCGCAATGCCCTCCACGATTTCTTTGATAGTGAGGATTTCTTCCCCCGCCAGGTGATAGATTTCGCCCGCTCTCCCTTTTTCTACGCAGAGAAGAATACCCCGAACGAGGTCATTAATATAAACTGGGGTTTGCCTTCCCTTTCCCTTGGTCACCATGAAGAATCTTTGATTATGGATCATTTTGATCAGCTTAAAAGTCCTCCTATCTCCGGGGCCATAAGTCCACCCCGGCCTGACCATGATAAGATTCAATCCTTCCTGGGCAAAGCGGAGGGCGATCCTTTCTCCCTCGAGCTTGCTTTGATCATAGACATTCTGGGGGTTTAGGGGATAATCTTCAGCCGCGACTTCATTTTCTTTGACCGAGCCCAGAACTCCCGCCGAGCTAAAGTGGATCGTTCTTTTTACGCCAGCTGCCTGCGCAGCCTTGAGAATATTTTCAGTGCCTTGGGCATTGATCCTGAAGAATTCGTTCTTATTGATGAGAGATGACCCTAAACTTGCTGCTAAATGGAAAAGAATGTCTGTTCCTTCGAGAGCATCGCTCAAGAGGCTAAAATCTCCGAGGTTTCCCTTGACCATCTCGAAATTTCCCTCTAAAGGAATTTGGCTCCGATGAACAAGAACTCTGACCTTCCAGTTTTTCTTGATGAGCGATTCGAGCAGATGACTGCCGATGAATCCTGATGCTCCGGTGACAAAAGCTTGCATGGATAAGTCTTAATTTTTATTTTTTAGTTTTGAAATTCTCATAAGCTATTTCGAGGCAGTGTCGAATTTTGTTCAGATAATTCGAATAGGTATATTCCCTTTCTGACAGCTCTTTTGCTTCTCGTGCTCTTTCGTTTGCCTCTTCGCTCGAAAGGGCAAATGAGAGCCCCTGGGCCAAGCTTTCTGGGGTTGGGTTGACAAGAACAGAAATCTTCTCGTTCAAGACCTGGGTGTGAGTCCAGAGATTCGTGGCCACCAAAGGCTTTCCCGATTTGAGGTAAGAATAGATTTTGAGGGGAGTGTTTGTGCCGGAAAGCCGAGGGGAGACGAGGACATCGGCTAAAGAGATAAAAAGAGGAATAGATGAGGGCGGAACTTTATCCACAAAAACTACCCGGTCTGAAATGGCGAGTGCCGACGCCCGGTTTTTCATTTCTTCGAGTTCTTCCCCCACTCCTCCCACGAGCACGAAGATGACTTTTTGATTGAGTTTTGCGGCAGCTTCGAGCAGAAGGGGAATGCCCTGGTAAGGTTGGAAATTCCCCGCATACAGGACAATTTTTTCTCCATGGGGAGCAAATTCCAGTCTCTTTGCTCTGCTTTGTTCAGCGGAGAATTCCGGGCTGGGAAAATCGAGAAAATTCTCGATCAGGATGGCTTTCGACTCATACCCGTCCCTTCTGACTTTTTCCAGCAAATCCTGGCAGATGACAATCACGGCCTGGGAATTTTTCAGGTAATAATTTTCCATCCCGATGAAGATGGCTTTAAGAAGCCGGGAGCGGGAAAAATTAAAATTCTCCAGTTGTTGGGGGAGGCTCGAATGCATGTCATAAATGTGAGGCACCCGGAAGATCTTTCCCAGAAAAGCTCCCAGCAGGGCTGCTTCTTCATGGGTGAAGATGGCGTCGTAGCGTTTTCTGGCGAGCCGGAAAACGGCTTGGCTGAAGAGCAAAATGTCCAACGGAGGTTTGATAAAAGAAGGGCCGATCTTTATTTTTTTCAAAAGAAAGAGGTTGGGAATTCTTAAGATTTTAAGCCGTTCAATATTGACGTTTTCCCCCAAAGGGTAGGTGATGAGGTCGACTTCATGCCTCCAATCCGAAAGAGCTTTGATCCTGAAATAGACGCTAATGGGGGTTCCTCTGGGCTGGAAAAAGGGCTCAGGGGCCAGCATGAGTATTTTCATCAGGCTGTGTTTATGGATTATCTTTTGAATCGGAGTCGATGATTTCCCGGATAAAATAAATTCGTTTCTCCACGGATTCGTGGTAAGCGCGGACCATAATTTCTGCCAGCAGGCCCAAGGTGATGAATTGAATGCCGATGACGATGAGCAGGATGGCCAAAAGAAGGAGAGGGCGGTTGCCAATAGCTTGTCTGAGAATCAAGCGTTGGTAGGAAAGCCAGAGAGCCAGGATCCCTCCGGCGAGCCCACTCACGAGGCCAAACACGCCAAAAATCTGAAGAGGCCGGGTTGAATAGCTCAACAAGAATTTGACCGTCAGCAAGTCGAGGGCAACCTTGATCGACCTGAATATGTTGTACTTGGACTTTCCATGAGAGCGGGGCCGGTGGTTGACCTTGACTTCGGCAATGGAGACTCCCATGTTGCTGGCAATGGCAGGGATAAACCGGTGCAATTCTCCGTAAAGTCTTATGGTTTTGGCAACTTCGGTGCGAAAGGCTTTCAGGGTGCAGCCGAAATCGTGGAGCTTGACACGGGTAATTTTGGAGATCAACCAGTTGGCGATCATGGAAGGAAGTCGCCGCGTCAAAAATTTGTCCTTCCTTCTCCGACGCCAGCCGCAGACAATATCGAATCCTTGCTCCATTTTTTCGAGGAGAAGGGGAAAGTCGTTCGGGTCATTTTGCAGGTCTGCATCTAAAGTTATGAAAATTTCTCCTTTTGCGTAGTCGAACCCAGCAGAGAGGGCCGCTGTCTGGCCAAAATTCTTCCTGAATTTTATGACCTTGACTGTGGGGTCATCTCTGTGAATCGTTTTAAGAATGCCATAGGAGTCGTCCGAGCTTCCATCGTCGACAAAGATGATTTCATAGGACTTCTTTAATCTGGAGAGAGAAGCGTTAATCTCTTGATAAAGTTGCGGCAGGTTCTCTGCTTCGTTAAAGACGGGGATAATGATCGAAAGCTCTTTTGTTTCTTTTTTGTCCATCTTGGCTCAATATACCATAAAGAAAGTAGTCCCTCAATAACTTAAATTCGAAGCTAATCAAAATATCTCAAAAGCGCTAAAGTCCGAGAATTCTTCCTGGCCAGGGCTGCGGAGAATGCCAGGACTGGAATTGGACTGTTATCCTGATATAAAATTCAAATTCATTCAAAAATGAAAAGAAGGGAATTCCTAAGATTGGGAGGGATGAGCTTTCTCTTGCGCCAACCCATTGATAAATTTTTCAAATCGACCTTCAGCCGACAATTAGCAGATAGAGAATTTCCCTTTCCTTACGATAGTCGGTACTTTGAATGTGCGGAGAGGGTGTACAATGTCAGGCGGAGCCGCAGTGACCCACAGAGCTGGCTTGCCAACCTCCATTTGATTTTGAAAGAAGGCAAAAAACTAGAGATAAAAGTCTTGGTCAGTGACAGAGAAGAGAACCTGTCCCAAACAAACAATATTCAGATATTTCGCGATGTCCAAGGGAGCCTGGATGTCTTGCTCACAGGTTTTGATAGCAAAAGGCTTTACTACCAGGTTCTTTACAGAGAAGAGAGGGGAAGCTGGAGGGCCCTCTCTCCCAAAGGTTTTAAACTCCCCAATTTGAACCTCGAGAACGGAGACAAAATTACAGTGATCTTTATCGCCGACGACCACACTTTTGATGATGCTGACGCTGATGTCCCAGAGGTTTATAAAAATTTGAGATTAAGCGGTGACTACGTGAACGAATTCCTCAAAAAATTGAGACTCAATCCCAACTGGAAACCCGATGAGCCCTTAAGCCAGCTTGAGAACGGTCTCAATCTGGCCAGGACGATTAGGTACATCATGGCCCGCGAGGACCCAGACTTTATTATTCACTTGGGAGACACCACAGGAATAGGAGCTAGCTACAAATGGGGGAAGCTGGGTCTTCCGAATAAAAAATTAACGGCAGCTGCTTATGACTTTATCGCCCAAACACTATGGAGGCGCGTGAGAAAGATGTATTCTGGCCTCACCCCTAGCGTTCCGATTTATTTAGTTCTGGGAAATCATGATGGTGAGGCTAGTTGGGACAGCGCCAGGTTTGCAGCCAAAAAATGGAGAGGAAAGTTCTTTTCTTTGCCGGGCCGGTTTACCTATCCCGAGGGCGGGCACATCGGGGGCGGCTATTACGCTTTCTCTTGGGGAAGTGATCCCTCCAACCGGGGCGGTGCCCAGTTCATTATTTTGAATGCTAGGGGCTTTACTGGAGACCGCGCTCCCAAAACACCAGAGGAATGGACTTTGGGGGATGATCAGTTGGCTTGGTTTGAGAATGTTTTGATGAAGAATGAAAAACACTGGAGTTTTGTCTGCATTCATCATGTTGTCGGTGGCTGGCCAGCAGGGGTCACTGAAACTGACAAGAGTTCCGCGTATGGCCATGGCCCGCTTTTCAGTTATGAAGATTATGTTGGCCTGGCCGACCCAGGTCGTATCGAACAAGTGAGGATCACAGACTTTGCTGAAGAATGCGGATTGAGAGCCTTTTTTTATGGTCATGATCACATTTTCCATGTCAAGCGGATTGGAAAAGGGTTCAATCAAAAAGACATTCGAGGAATCTGCTGCGGTTCCCCAAAATATGATACAGAAAAGAGCTGGTGGCAAGGCTCGTTCTGGCAAAAGTATTACGGGAATGGATCGAAGGTGCCACCTGATTTTTGGGGTCCAGCGGGCATCACAAAATTGACGATCGATAAAACGAATGCGAAGGTAGAATATCTGGTTACCGGGGATTTTAAAGAATCCAACTTTCCCTTAAAGGCTAAGATTGGAGATACCCTTTATAGCGGGACTATCGTCAACCCTCGTCCTTCTTTATCTGTGGATGCACAAGGATTTCTTTTTATAGGGAATCTGGGGGGCGCAAATCCTTCCCCTAAGGTTTTCCATGTCAAGAATGCGGGATCAAGAGTTCTGAACTTCCAGGTCAAAACAGATCAGAGATGGATATCGGTTTCTCCGGAAAGCGGACAGACATGGGGAGAATGGAAGACGATTACGGTGAGAGTAGATATTTCTAGTCTGAAAACAGGAGTCTATGAAGGGTCGATCAGCTTAGAAAGCTCGAAGGCATCCAACAGCCCTCAGAAAATTTCCGTGATTCTCTTTGTGAAGCCATATTTTTGATGCCGATATCCTGTATTTTCTTTCATGGATTCTATCAATTCATTGCATAATTGGAAATTTCTGGGGAAACAGGAAGCATCTCTTCATTGACAAAGGGAGGGGTTTAATTTAAAATTTCAATAACATTAGCCATGGCCGAGAAAAAAATACTGATCGTAGATTACGATGTGCAAAGTCTGGAGTCTTTAGCCCAGATTTTTAAAGCCTACAAGCTCAAGATCATCAAAGCCACTGATGGACTTTCCGCTTATGAAAAATTTAAGTCTGAAAAGCCGGACTTGGTGATTCTGGAAGCAATTCTACCTAAACTCCACGGCTTTGACCTCACCAAAAAGATATCCCAAGAATCAAAAGGAAGCGTTCCGATTGTGATTGTCACCGGCCTGTATCGGGGAGCACAGTACAGACATGAAGCGATCTCTTCTTTTGGGGCTTCGGATTATTTTGAAAAGCCTTATGACAGCGAGAAGTTATTGAATTCAGTGCTGAATCTGCTGAATGAGGAAGAGGAGATAGAGGAAGACCTGCCGGACTCGGCTTCGATCATGGAAAAGCTCTCCCAAAGGATAAAATCTTAGTTCTGCTCCGCTAAAAATCTTGAAAAATCAGGTTCAAATAAAAGACCATGAGCGCGAGTTTATGGACACGCTGTAACAATTGCCTGAGAATCCTCTACAAGCAGGATATTCTCGACAACTTATCTGTCTGCCCGGCCTGCAACTTTCATTTTCGAATCTCAGCCGCAGAGCGGCTGAAGATGCTTTTTGATGACGGGAAATATACGCTTTTTGACCAGAATATCTATCCTGTGGACTCGCTCCACTTTGGGAACAATCAGGAATACTCCCAAAAGCTCGAAGAGAGCGAGGAGCACAGCTCCCTTCCCGAAGCGGTGATCAATGCCGAAGGCGCAATCGGGGGAATAAAGATCATTGTTTCGGCCATGGATTTTGGGTTCATGGGAGGGAGCATGGGCTCAGTGGTGGGAGAAAAAATCACGAGGGCTGTGGAAAAAGCCCTGCGCGAGAGAGTGCCAGTAATCATCATCTCCAGTTCTGGGGGAGCCAGAATGCAAGAAGGTGCCCTGTCCCTCATGCAAATGATGAAAACAAGCTCCGCTTTGGCCAGGCTTGACCAGGCAAAGATTCCTTATATTTCAGTCATTACCGATCCCACCACAGGCGGCGTGACGGCCAGCTTTGCCATGCTGGGAGATATCAATATCGCAGAGCCCAACGCGCTCATCGGTTTTGCCGGGCCGCGGGTTATCGAGCAAACCATAAAGGAGAAATTGCCCAAAGGATTCCAGCGTTCGGAATTTCTGCTGGAGCACGGGATGCTGGACGATGTGGTCTCCCGCAAAAACTTGCGCAATTATCTGATCAAAGCCTTGCGCCTTTTCCTGAACCAGCCTCAATGAACTACAGACAGTGCCTGCAGTATCTTGAGCAGGTTCAAAGTCTAGGAATCAGACTCGGATTAGACACCGTCAACACTCTTCTTTCTTCTTTAGGCAGCCCGCATCAAAAATATCCCTCAGTTTTAGTGGCAGGGACAAACGGCAAAGGTTCAGTCTGTGCCATGCTCACTCAAATTCTGACCGATCATGGCTTTCATGCTGGATTTTACTCCTCCCCTCACCTGGTGAGAGTCGAGGAAAGAGTCAGGATTGGAAAAAATCTTATCCCGGCCAGAGATTTTTGCCTTCTGCTCACCGCCGTTAGGGAAAAAATTGAATTTTTGCTGAAATCCAAGGAACTGGCATCTCACCCGACATATTTTGAGATTTTGACCTGCCTTGCTTTGCTCTATTTTGAAAAGAAAAAAGTGGATATTGCGGTGCTTGAAGTGGGCCTGGGTGGGAGGTATGATGCGGCCAATGTGGTGACGCCTCTGGTATCTGTGATCGCGACTGTTTCTCGGGACCATCAAGAATACCTTGGGACGAGCTTAAGCCAGATTGCCCTTGAAAAAGCCGGGATTATAAAACCTGGGATTCCTCTAGTCTGTGGAGTAAAGAAAGGCGAGGCCTACGAGGTGATCAGGAAGAGGGCCAAAGAGCTCAATGTTCCGTTTTACGGCGTGTTTGAGAAACCAAGCAGCTTCTGCGTCAAAAGGACGCAAAAAGGTTACTGTTTTAGTTACAATTCAAAGAAAGATAGATATGTTTTCTGTCCAAAGCTCCGAGGAAAGCACCAGGGGAGGAATGCTGCGGTAGCTATTGCTGCTTCCGAAGAGCTGTCCAAAAGCTGGAAAAGATTGGAGAAGAAGAAAATTCTCAAGGGCATTGAAGACGCTGAATGGGAAGGACGACTGGAAGTTATTTCCCACAAACCTCTCATGATCTTGGATGGAAGCCACAATGAGGAAGGAGCAAAAGCTCTGAGAGCTTATATCCAGGACTTCATTCCTTCTCCTTTGATCCTTGTTTTTGGGGCGATGAGAGATAAAGCCATCGGAAAAATGGGAAGGATCCTTTTCCCCAGGGCCCAGACAGTCATCCTGACACAGCTTTCTTCCTCGAGAGCGGCCTCGGCCGAGGAGGTCAGAGCTCTTATTCCCGAGTTCCAAGCACGCATGATTCTCGAGCCAGACTTAAGGAAAGCCCTTGAACGAGCCAGCGATGCAGCAGGCCCAAAAGGCTGCGTTTTGGTCACTGGGTCCCTGGTTTTAGTTGGGGAAGTGAAAAAAATGGCGATGGTCCCCAAAAGGAGACCCTTCCTCTAGTGAACAGTAGGCAGTGAACGGTGAGCGGCTAAAATCATCTAAATCTTATTCTGCTCACAGCTCACTATAAAAGGTTGCTTTTTTGGGGTAAAAATGGTAAATTTTTGCCTAAAGTTTTGAGCTTTGATTATAAAATATGATTCAGATTGACGCGACTTTTTTAGTTATTTTTTTTATAGTCTGGGTGCTCGTCTTTGTCCTTTCCGAAGTATTTTTCAAGCCTGTCTTGAAAATTAGGAATGAAAGGGAAGCGGTCATCCTCAAAAACCGAAATGCCTCCCAGAAGGCTCTTGAGTCCTATGAACAAAGCATCCAGGAAATTGAGCGGGCGCTCAAGGCAGCAAAGGCTTCAGCCGAGGCCACCAAGGAAGGGATTAAGTTGGAAGCTCTGAAGGAGAAATCCCGGCTGGTCACCGAGGTCAGCCTGGAGTGCAGAGCTCAGGTTGAGAAAGCCAAGGAGCAGCTCAACGAAGAAATCCAAAGGATGAAAAAAGGGCTTGAATCCGAGACGGAAGTTTTAGCCCAGAGAATCGAACGGAGACTTCTGAACTGATGCCAAGAAAAACGCAAATTCTGATCATCTTCGCTCTTGTTCCTTTCTTTCTCTTTTTTACTGCAGCAGAAGAAAAAGCCCATGCCTCTAATTCTTCAGATTTTTTGGGCAAAGTTGTGAATTTCATCGTGCTTTTTGGGGGTTTGAGCTATTTCCTTTACAA
>Ga0315280_10012304_pt1 | contig 10365 bp, 5 predicted proteins | sample YL17G06_40_MG_FD_203697 | JGI IMG/M metagenome (GOLD analysis project Ga0315280, IMG submission 203697) | Sediment microbial communities from Yellowstone Lake, YNP, Wyoming, USA - YL17G06_40 | ecosystem: Environmental > Aquatic > Freshwater > Lake > Sediment | place: USA: Wyoming | collected... | reverse complement strand
GCCCTCCCGTTTGGTTTGCCACGCGGATTCCCGGAATCGTGCAACGTCATTTAGCGCTGTAGTACTAACTGGTGGTCCGTTTTGCCCCTATCGTCCGTGCGCAGCCGGAACTACGGGGCCCACGAGGGGGCCTCCTGGCCGGCCGTCAAGGCGAGTTCGCGTCGTTTGAGCACCGGGCCCCCTTCCCGGCCGCGGGCTGAGCTATGGTTGAGAGAGGTTGCTCTTGCCGCGGACGGTAGGCCGGGTGCGAGATGTCTTGGCGACGCAATCATTCACCGGAACGCCGGCACGTCCGGAGATGTCTGTGGGCGGCTGTCATCCTTTGGTCGGGCGCGCTGGTCGGGTTTTTTATCGCGTATGTCGCCCGCCAGCGCGCCATTTCTTGGGAGCTGGCGCGGACCTACGCCAGGGCGGCGTATGACAAGGACCTGATCTACCGCCGCTGGAACGCCTTGCACGGCGGGGTGTACGTGCCGGTTGGCCCGAAGTGCCGGCCCAATCCTTACCTGACGGTCCCGGAGCGGGACATCACCACGCCTTCAGGCCGGGCGCTGACGCTGGTCAATCCGGCGTACATGACGCGCCAGGTCGACGAGATGGCCGCTGAGCAGGGGAGCCTCCACGCCAAGGTCACCAGTCTCCGGCCGCTCAACCCGGCAAACAGTGCCGATGATTGGGAGCACGCCGGCTTGGAGGAGTTCGAGCAGGGCCAGACCGAGGCGGTGGGGATGGAAACGATCGACGGCCAGCCCTACGTTCGACTCATCCGCCCTCTCCGCGTCGAAGAGAACTGTCTGAAGTGCCATGCGACTCAGGGCTATGGGCTGGGCGACGTTCGCGGCGGGATCAGCGTGTTGGTGCCGGTTGCGGGGCTGCTGCGCGAGGAGGCTTCGGGCAAGTGGATCGTTCTTCCGGGGCTGGGTTTGGTGTGGCTGACGGGAATCGTGGGCATCGTGATTGGGGGGCGGGGGATTGAGCGGCGCATTGCCGAGCGCGAACGGATGGAAGCCCAGCAGCGAGCCCACCTGGAGTTCCTGGAGGCGCTGCTGGAGACCATTCCCAATGCGGTTTTCTACAAGGATCCCGAGGGCCGCTATCTGGGGTGCAATCAGACGTTTGCCGCCCTGGTGGGCAGGACGCGGCACGAGGTGGTCGGGCTGACCGTATACGATCTGCTGCCGCGGGAGACAGCCGACAAGTTCCACGCCATGGACGTCGAGCTGCTCCATCACGCCGGCAAGGGGATTTGCGACGGAGCCGTGCCGTTGGGCGACGGCGCGCCGCGGCACCTGCTCGTCCACAAGGCGGCCTTCATCGACGCCGGCGGAAAGCCCGCCGGGATCGTCGGGGTCATCACCGACGTGACCGACTTGAAGCGGTCCGAATCCGAGCTGGCCTTGGCCAAACAAGCCGCGGAAGAGGCAAACCAAACCAAGAGCGAGTTCCTGGCCAACATGAGCCATGAGATCCGCACCCCCTTGACCGCCATCCTCGGCTACACCGACCTCCTGATGGACCGCAATATCCCCGAAGCGGACCATCGCTTGCATCTGGAGACGGTCCGCCGCAACGGGCAAGTCCTTCTCCGGCTGCTCAACGACCTCCTCAGCCTCTCCAAGATCGACGCCGGCAAGGTCGGCCTGGAGGTTTCCAACTGCTCGCTGTGGGACACCGTGAGCGAGGTGGTGTCGCTGATGCGCGTGCGCACGCTCGACAAGCCGGTCAACCTTGAGTTGGAGCACGTCTTCCCGCTCCCCGCCACCGTCCGCACCGATCCCATCCGGCTGCGCCAGATCCTCATGAACCTGATCGGCAACGCCATCAAGTTCACCGAGCGCGGCACGGTGCTGGTGACGGTCCGGATGGCCGGCGAGGGGGCCCGCCGCCGCATCGAGCTCGCCGTCCAGGACACGGGGATCGGCATGACCTCCGAGGAGATCTCCCGGCTCTTCAAGCCGTTCAGCCAGGCCGACCCCTCCACGGCGCGGCGGTTCGGCGGCACGGGCCTCGGGCTGGCGATCTCCAAGCGCTTGGCGGAAATGCTCGGCGGCGGCATCAAGGTGGAAAGCTGGCCCAACGTGGGAAGCACCTTCACGCTCGCCATCGATCCGGGGCCCTTGGACGGCGTGCCGCTGTTGGACGAGCCGCCGGACCCGGCGCATGCCGGGAGAACGCCGGCTGCGGCCGCCGCCAATGTCCGTTTGGCCGGCCGCGTGCTCCTGGCCGAGGACGGAGAGGACAACCGGCGGCTGATCCGCGCCGTCCTCGTCAAGGCGGGTTTGGAAGTGGACCTGGCCGAAAACGGCCGCGTCGCGTGCGAGAAGGCCCTCCAGTCGCGCGCCGAAGGACATCCCTACGATTTGATCCTCATGGACATTCAGATGCCCGAGGTCGACGGCTACGAAGCCACCCGCCGGCTCCGCGCCACGGGTTGGTGCGGGCCGATCATCGCCTTGACCGCGCACGCCATGACGGCCGACCGGCTCCAGTGCCTCGAAGTCGGCTGCGACGATTACCTGGGCAAGCCGATCGAAAAGCGGAGCTTCTTGAGCACGATCGCCCAGTACCTCGCCGGGGAGCCGGAGCAAAGTGAGTTGGGCTGCGAGAGTGCCTGAATGATCTGGCTCGACGATCGTTGACCAACGGCACGGGGAGGATTACAATCAAGCCCGTGTCACCGCCGCGAATCGGTTCGAGGGTCCGCCGCCTGGGAGGGCCATGCCGTGATCGTGCTCATCACCTGCAGGAAATGCGGCCAGGAATTGGGAAAACGGGGCTCCGTCTGTCCACACTGCGGAGCGGGCCGCTTGCTCAGCATTCTGTACTTCATTGCGGCCTGCGGGTTGATCGTGGCCTTGGCCTGCTTCTTGCTCGTGTATCTCAAAATCCTGTACCTGCCAAACGTCGACAGACAGGAGCAGGAGTACCGAAAGGGCAACCCGAAGGCTCTTGATTGGCCTTCTCCTTACTCGCCTCCTTCGAGACGCCTGTCACTTTTTCCGGCCCCTTCCGATTGGCGGGGTCTTTCCGGGATTATCACCGCGCTGGAATCTTCCGGGCAATCCAAGAGAAATCAAGGTTTTCGGGCCACGGATTTGACCCTCTTCCATTCTTGACACAGGCTTTACGTAGCGACGTCTAGTCTTTTCGCTTCTCGCTCGCTATTCGCTCTTTTCGCACGAAGCGGCTCCATCACGCACGGATTGCCGGGCTGGCGGTCTGGAAGACTTCCGAAGTCTTGAAGACTTCGGAAGTCTGCTGCGAGTCTGCTCCGCGTGACTGACGCGCTGCGATTCGGCACCATTGATTCGGCAACCTTGATTAGGCACCTGGGACATGGCACCTGGACGCAGAGACGGTTTGCGCAGTTTTCGGCGGGCGGTTGCGAGGCGGGCACGACCAACGGACTGGCTGGCCGATTTTCTCCGCCGCCACGCAACGTTCAAGACCTACAAGACACTCCACGTCGAGGAGCTTGAGGAGCGCCTCGTTTGGAACGCTTCGGCACTGAGCGAGCTGATCTCGCCCGAGTGGTTTGAGGACTGCGGCGCCGCGTCGGAGACGGCTCATGCCGGCGCGGCCGGCTGGTCGGCGGCCGCAAAGGACGAGACTCGCGCGTCCGTCGGCGGGGCTGCCGACACCTACGACTGGATCGTCCGCTTCGATACGGCGGCCCTCGGGGGGATCACCTCCGCCGCCGGGACCACCAGCCTCTTGGTCGGCAGCGGCATTCACTTTGACGTGCTCCGCGGCCTCGGGCTAGTCGGTCAAGTGCTCGTCCGCAGTTCCGGGGCCTCGCCCGACGAGGTCCGCGGCCGGCTTTCCGCGGACAAGGACGTGGCCGGCTTCGAGCAGGACGAAGTCCACCAGTTCGCCGTGCTCCCCAACGACCCGCGGCGGTCCGAACTGTGGGGCCTGGACAATGCCGGCGACACCGACATCGACGCCCTCGCCGCCTGGAACCTGACCACCGGCAGCCGAAACGTGGTGGTGGCCGTCGTGGACACCGGGGTGGACTACAACCATCCCGACCTGGCGGCGAACATCTGGACCAACCCCCGCGAGATCGTCGGCAACGGAATCGACGACGACGGCAACGGCTTCGTGGACGACGTTCACGGATACAACTTTGCGGACAACACCTCGGACCCCATGGACGACCAGAGCCACGGGACCCACGTTTCCGGCACGATCGGGGCCGTGGGCAACAACGGGACCGGCGTCGTGGGCGTGAACTGGTCGGTCTCGATCATGGCCCTGAAGTTCCTCGACGCCACCGGTTCCGGCTACACCTCCGACGCCGTGCGCGCGATCAACTACGCCACCATGATGCGGACCCGCTATGGCGTGAACGTCCGCGTGATGAACCATAGCTGGGGCGGGCCGGGCTTTAGCGCCGCCCTCCACGACGCGATCCAGGCCAGCGGCAACGCGGGGATCCTCAACGCCGTCGCCGCCGGCAACGACTCCGCCAACGTCGATTCCGCGCCCAGTTACCCCGCCGCCTACGACTGCTCCAACATGCTCACCGTGGCGGCCACGACCAGCCAGGACCAACTGGCCTCTTTCAGCAATTGGGGCACGACCTCGGTGGACCTGGCCGCCCCGGGATACCAGATCCTCAGCACCGTGCCCAACGGCGGCTACGCCACGTATTCGGGCACGAGCATGGCCACGCCCCACGTCTCCGGAGTGGCGGCCCTGGCGTGGGCCCTCAAGCCCGACGCCACCGTCGCCGAGGTCCGCAACGCGATTCTCCAAGGCGTGGACCACCTGTCCGCCCTCAACGGCCGCGTGGCCACGGGCGGGCGCCTCAACGCCTACAACACCCTGCAGCTCTTGACTCCCAGCGGGCCGCAAGCCCCCTCGATCTCGACGCTCTCGGTCACCCCCGGCTCGATGACCGTCGGCGCCATTGCCACGATCACTGCCGGCGGCGTCGTCGATCGCGACGGGACCGTTAGCGCGGTTTCCTTCTACCAGGACGCCAACGGGAACGGCCAGTGGGACTCCGGCGACCGGCTCCTCGGCACGGACACCACGATCGAGAGCCAAACGGCCAGCATCACGCTCAACACCGCCGGGTATGCCCCCGGCAGTTACACGGTCTTCGCCCGGGCGCAGGACAACTCCGGCCAGTGGAGTTCCGCGGCGTCGGCTTCGATGACGCTGGGGGCCCCGGACGATCACGGCAACGACCCTGCCACGGCGACGCCGGTTTCCGTGCCGAGCGTCGTCCGCGGCGCGATCGAGGCCGGCGGCGACCAGGACTGGTTTGCCTTTCAAGCGGTTGCCGGGCGGAGTTACGTCTTCGAGACCGCGCTGAGCACGCTTTCCGATTCTGTGCTTTCGCTTTTCGACCGCAATGGGACCACGCTCCTGGCGTATAACGACGATTGGGGGCCCACCTATGCCTCGCGGATCGCATGGACGGCCCCGGCCGGCGGCACGTACTATCTGGCGGTCGCCGCATACAGCCCGTCGCAGACCGGCTCCTATGCGCTCCACCTCTCGGCGCAGAACTCACCGCCCGTCCTGGCGCCGATCGCCGACCGGACGATGTCGCACAGCCAGGACACCCTGGAGGTCCCGCTTCAGGCCAGCGACCCCGACGGCGACCCGATCACCTTCTCCGCGTCGGCCTTTACTACGGACGCGTTGGCCCAGCGGGCCTACGACCTGGATCAGCAGCTCGGCCTTTCGTACGTGGGCACGTACTATCAGAACGATTACGGCTTGCAGGAGAAGTGGATGCGAGCCGGAAACGGCGACTGGTACTGCACCGTCCCCAATGGCGAGCTGCGCCGCTGGATCGGCTCCGCGACGAACATGCCGCTCGTGGCCACCCTGAGTCCGGCCTATTGGACCGACCCCGGCCTCCTGCACAGCGCCCAGGCCCCCGCGCCCATTCCGGTCGAGGGCGTCAACCTCAGCTTCCGCGGTAGCGTGCTGGTGATCGATCCGCAAAGCGACTACGTGGGCAGCTTTCAAGTCCGGGTGACGGCGGGCGACGGGCTCCAAACCGCCAGCCGGACCTTTGGCGCCTCCGTCACCAATAGCGCCCCGGTGCTCGCGCCGATCGGCGACCGGACGATTTCTCCCTCGCAGGACTTCCTCACCATTGTCCTTTCCGCCAGCGACGCCGACGGCGACCCGGTAAGCTACGCCGCCGATCTGGTCTCCCGGGGGCCGCTGGCCGAGCAGGCGTACGCCCTGGACCAGCAGCTCGGGCTGAAGTTCATGGGCAACTACTACGAGAACGACTACGGCCTCGGGGAAAAGTGGCTGCGCGGCGGAGACGGCACCGGCGCGTGGTACTGCCTCCTTCCCAACGGCGAGGTCCGCCGCTGGACGGGCAGCGTCTCGAACATGCCCTGGGTCGCTACGCTCAGTCCGACCTACTGGGCAGACCCCAGCCTGCTCCACGACGCCTCGCTCACGCAGCCCGGCGATGTGTCGCTCCGGTTGGACGGCAACGTGCTTTCGATCGATCCCCGCGACGGGTTCCGGGGGAGTTTCCGCGTCCAAGTCTCGGCGAGCGACGGCTCGCTGAGCGACAGCGAGAGCTTCAAAGTGACGGTAGCCAACCGCGCCCCCACCCTGGCCCCGATCGCCGACCGGACCATCCCGGCGGGCCAGACCGCCATCAGCGTCAACCTCTCGGCCACCGACCCCGACGGGGACCGGCTGACTTATACCGCTCAAGTCGCGGCGCCCGACCCGTTGGCCCAACGAGCATACGATCTGGACCAGCAGCTCGGCCTGTACTACGGCGGGAGCTACTACCAGAACCTGCGCGGCTACCAGGAAAAGTGGATGCGCGCCAGCGGCGGCGCGCGGTACTGCATCTTCCCGAGCGGCCAACTGCGGCGCTGGTCGGGCACCATGTCCCGCAGCCCGGTGATTGCCACCCTCAGCCCCGCCTACTATGCCGATCCACGGCTGTTGCACGACGCCACCCTGATTCGCCCCGGCGACGTGGCGCTCACCCTCAACGGCGCCACGCTCACCATCAGTCCCCGCAGCGGCCGGACCGGAGACTTCCGCGTTCAGGTGACCGCCAGCGACGGGCAGCTCAGCGGCGTCACGAGCTTCAAGGTCACGATCGGCAACGCCGCCAGCGGGGTGCGCGGGCTCTGCCTGCCCGATGCGCCGCAGGGTGGGGCCCCCCTCGCGCAGATCGCGGGCGAGGTCATCCCTGACCAGTCTCGGCTCGATGCCGTGCTGGTCTTTCAGCAATGGGACTACTTCCAAGGGTATATGGCGGGCAGAGCCGAATCAGTGCCGCTTCAACCGGCTGGCCAGTTCCCGAGTGAGCCTTCTCGCCGGATCCCCGGCCAGACCTTCGACCGGCACTCCGGCCCGCTTGCCGACGGGCCTTCGACCCGGTTGGAAGACGCGGCTCACCCGGGTCGCGCGGCACAGCCGGGAGCGGCCGCCGAGAACGACGTCGCCCTGCCGGCCCTTGCCATTTCCCAAACGGCCGGCGATTCAGCCTTGTCGGACCAGTCCGCGGACGACCGCGCCTCACGCCGCGCGGAGGTGCTTCGAGGCGACTCCTACGACCTGGAAAACCAGGTGCTCGACGAGTTGACGGCGATGATCGAGGATGTCCGCGAGGCCGGCTCGGGCAGCGCGGCCGCGGATCAACTGCTTGCCGCCGCCCGCCAATAAAGAACCGCGCCCGGGACAGGCATCGCCCGGGCGCGGTTTTTTTGCTACCAGAGCAAGATCGCGAGCCGCTCGGTGGCCACGCTATGCCTTTGCCTCCTTCTTAGCTGCCCTGACCCGCTTGGCTTCCCAATCCCGGCTCTGAGTCTGGCCCTCCCGCTCGAACGAGATTTTCCCCGTAATCGTGTCGCGGCTCACCTTGCCCGTGTAACTGGAGGTCATCTTGACCCCGTTCCTTTCGCGGACGACCTTGAACGACAACTGGCCCTTCTGGTACTTGGCGTCGCTGATCGCCGTTTCCGGCTGGCCCTCACGCCCGACCAAGGCCCCGGTGAGTTTGTCGCCTTCAAGCTTCAGCTTGAGGGTCATTTCCCGCGTCTGATCGCCCATCTTGACGGACCACGTCCAGGTGCCGGTCGGGTTGGATCTCCCCTTCTTCTTCTCCTTCTCTTGCGCCTGCGCCAGGCCGGCCGCCGCAACCACCGCCAAAACGAGTGCCGCTACCAACAGTCGCCTCATCGCACTACCTCCCAAAAATTAAAGGCCGGACGGCCGAGCACGCCCGTCCCTATGACGGGCGGACTGGCCGCCAGATTCTCCCGAACCTACCCCCTTGCGGGTTGCCGGGGGTCTTCTCGGCAGGGTTCCCCCTGTGCCGAGGATTCCAATTTTGAGGGAGCCCATTGGGTTTGTCAACAGTCGGCGTCTTCCCGCAAGGCCCCCCCGGAAAAACCCGAGCGGAACATCCCCCGGCATGGGAAAAACCGTTCGCGGCGGCGCTCGATCCGGCTCGCGCGGACTGGCTCCTTGCGGTTCCGGGTCCCCGCGGGGTAATATCAACGCCTGGCCAGGCAGGTCTTGCCGGACCGCCGGTGCCGTGCGCGTAGCGGGCCGCCGCGCCGCCCAGACGAATACCCCTATTTTCGGCCCGGACCGCGCCGCGGATTCAGATACTTGCCTGAAGCCGACCAGGCTTCCCAGTCCGCTTAAAAGGAGAGTCCGATGAGTCAGTCAAGAAGCAGCCGCCGCGAGTTTCTAGAGGCCCTCGGCGCCGCGGGCGCCGCCTCGATGATCGCGGGATCCGCGGGGGCTCCCGCCATCGCCGCCGCTCCGGACGCCGAAAAGCTCGCCCTGGACGGCGGGCCGCCCGTGCGCAAGAACCGCCTCGGCGCCCGCAACTTCGGGCCCCAGTTCTACGACGAGGTCGAGAAGCGCGAGCTCACCGAGGTCCTCGAGTCGAAGAATCCCTTCCGCTGGAGCGCACGGCCGTCGAAGGTCCTTCAGTTCGAGAAGGAGTACGCGGCCCATATCGGAACGAAGTTCGCCTTGGGTGTGACCTCGGGCACGGCCGCCCTCATGACCGCCGTCGCGGCCCTGGAGGTCGGGCCCGGCGACGAGGTGATCCTCCCCGCCTGGACCTGGTATGCCTGCTACGACGCCATCGTGCTGGCCGGGGCCTTGCCGGTCTTCGCCGAGATCGATGAGTCGTTCGACATCGACCCCAAGGACATCGAGTCGAAGATCACGCCGCGGACCAAGGCCATCATGGCCGTCCACCTCCAGGGATGCCCCGCCGACATGGACGCAATCCTCGCCATCGCCCGCAAACACAAGCTCCGCGTCCTGGAGGACTGCGCCCAGTGCGTCGGCGGACGCTACAAGGGAAAGTACGTGGGCTCGATCGGCGACATCGGCATTTACAGCTTCCAGCAGAGCAAGACGATCACCTCGGGCGAGGGCGGGGCCGTGGTCTCCAGCGACCCCAAGCTCTTCGAGCGGGCCTTCCGCTTCCACGACTTCGGCACGATCCACTCGCCTTACACGGAGGCGGTCGGCCCCGGCCTGCTCGGGGCCTTCGCCGCCCCCAACTTCCGCATGAACGAGTTCACCGGCGCGGTCCTCCGCGGGCAGTTGCAGAAGCTGGAAACCATCTGCAAGGCCGTCCGCGCCAACGCGCGCAAGGTCCGCGAGGCGATCGCCGATCTCCCGGGACTCAAGCTCCGCAAATCCCCGGACCTGGAAGGCGACTTGGGCGTAGGGGTCTTCCTCGACATGGGCACGCGCAAGCGCCGCGACCGGTTCCTTCAGGCGATGGCCGCCGAGGGCGTCCCCGCCTCGCCGCCGGGCGGCTCCGTAATCCTTCCCGTCGACGGGCGGATCGAGCGCAAGGCCACCGTCCACCCCGGCTGGCCCTCGTTCAACACTCCCGAGGGCCGCGCCATCCGCTACGGCCGCGAGTGCTGCCCGCGCACGCTCGACATCCTCGGCCGCGCCGCCGGCGTGATGATGGACCCCAAGTTCACCGATCAGGACGTGCGCGACGCAGCCCGGGCCATCCGCAAGGTTTACCTCGCGATGGGGCCGGCGTGAACAACCGAGCAGTCCTGGAAATCGAGGAGCCTTGGATATGAAAGACGGCTGCGTGCAGCGACTACTCCTCGCGGCGGCATTGGCCCTCGCCCTGCCGCTGGCGTTCTGCGCGACGACGAGTGCAGCGGATTACGCCGTTGGTGCGGACCTGTCCTTCTTGAAGCAGGCCGAGGATCGGGGCACCGTCTTCAAGGACAACGGACAGACAAAGCCCGGACTCCAGATCTTCAAGGATCACGGGTACAATTGGATCCGGCTGCGCCTGTTCCATACCCCGGCGCAACTCCCCAACAATCTCGACTACACGATCGCCCTGGCCCAAGA
>Ga0315280_10012303_pt1 | contig 10365 bp, 12 predicted proteins | sample YL17G06_40_MG_FD_203697 | JGI IMG/M metagenome (GOLD analysis project Ga0315280, IMG submission 203697) | Sediment microbial communities from Yellowstone Lake, YNP, Wyoming, USA - YL17G06_40 | ecosystem: Environmental > Aquatic > Freshwater > Lake > Sediment | place: USA: Wyoming | collected... | reverse complement strand
CCACCTTTATTGGCTCACCGCCTATAACCTCAACATTAAGCGTCTGTTTCCCAGAATCTAAGACGGTGTATGCAAGAGAAAAATTACCATCAACGACTTTTCTGGAAACGTTGGCAAATCGTTGTTTCTTGGGAACTATGTATTTTCGGTAAATGAAGTTTATCAGGCTTCTTAGATGGTTGGAAGGAACTTCAGTTTCAATGGTGTAAGAAAAGCTTTTACTGTGCATATCTGGTTCCATACTCTAACTATAACTTTTGGTCTAATGAGTTTTTAGATTTGCTCTGGACTTAAAGACGCTGAACACAAGCTCCCAATTTCTTAATGAACGTTCTTTTCCAAAAGAGTTTGTGGTGCCGAGGGCCGGGTTTGAACCGGCGACGACCCGGTCTTCAGCTTCGCCCTCAAATGAAATCATATTGAGTCGGGCGCTCTCCCAGGCTGAGCTACCTCGGCAACATCTGCACTCAAAGAAATGCAAGTTTGCTTTTAAGTTTTCTGAATTAATCACTGCAAAAAGTGAGGTGCAAGTTTTTCTCTCTTTTCAAGGGAGAAGGGAGAAAAAAGAAGCTGATGTAAGCTTCCCACTTGCACCTCGAGTTAGCCAAATGGAAATAGGTTATAGAAAAATCTTATGGAACAAAGTTTCATAAATTCAGATTCAGAATCACAATTTTAGATACGTCAAAAAAGGAAGCATCCTTTAAGAGCCTAAAGACAAACGTTCAAAGTAAATGGCGTTGAGAGGCTGAATCATGAGAAGAAAAAGGGCAATAATAACGGTTGAGCTGGTTGACGAAAGCATCGAGGAAAAAGACGAAAAAATCGAACAGGAATTGCTTGACTGGTTCCGAGAAAATGCAATTTCTATTCCTTGGGTTAAGGACGTGAAAGAAATAACTGTGAAAGACGACTAAACGCTAAAATGGCAGGTAATGGACCAAGAGATAACCAATAAAAGCGAAGATCAGAAAACACAAAACTGCTAAAATCTTGTCAATTTTCTTTTGCTTCTCCAAGTCTTCACCATTCCCTAAACTACCCAAGCCAATCCACCCAACATCGTGTTTCAAAAGTTTTAGGGAAAGGTTTTATGAAGCGAAAATAAGTATTTCAAATTCTGTAGCAAAGACCAAATTGAAAGCAAAACGAAAAAGGGGCCCGTAGTCTAGTTGGTTAGGACGTCGCCCTCACGCAGCGAACATAACGCTGAAGGAAGCGGCGAAGATCCCCGGTTCGAATCCGGGCGGGCCCATTCTTATGTCTTATTGTTGAACATGTACGTGAAAAGGTTTATTAAATATTAATATTTGTTATAACTGTCGATGAGGTCTCAAAATGGAAAAAACCTTGGGTTCGTTGAAGATGGAGGACGAACGTTACTTCTTTAGGGAAAGTCAAACCAGTTTCAGGTGCACCGGGTGTAATGGAACATTTCAGAAACCAATTTTGGCGACCGTCTCTTCTCGTGGCTGTGTCAAGACATATTATGCGTGTCCACGCTGTCTTTCAAAAGTAGGCGACGTAAAACAACATAAAGACGAGGAAGACAAGGAAACTTCAATCTCGATTGAAAAAGTCAAGAAGGTTAGTGTGGCGAAAAATGAAGATACTGTAAAGTGTAAGCATTTTTTGGGATACCTGAAGAAGCGCTCAAAAGACGCGGCAATTCCTGATGAATGCTTGACTTGTGGCAAAATGATTGAATGCATGATGCATTAAGAATAAATACTCTATGAACATCTTTCACCCCCTAGTGATCGATTCTTGCTTCCACTTAAAGACATAAACCGATCCTCAACTACTCCTCACATCAACCGTTTGATTCTAATCGCAAACATAATTATTTTTACATTATTCTGGCTTTCAAGTCAAAACATTTTGCTGAACCAAAAACTAGCAGAAAATATGTGGGGTACAGATGACAGGCCCGGCATGTTTGTGATGGTTCCAGGCGAGATCATTCATGGGCAACGCCTTTTTACTCTTTTCACTTCAATGTTTATGCATGCGGGATGGCTTCATTTACTTGGGAATATGCTTTTTCTCTATGTTTTCGGCGACAATATAGAAGATGCTTTTGGTCACGCTGGCTATCTAGTATTCTACATTATTTCTGGGTTGGCGGCAGCACTTGCACATATTGTGAGCATATTCTTTGCACCTGTCATAGGCAATTTGATTGGCATACCCATGAATTCGGACTGGACTGCAGGCGTTGTCGGCGCTTCGGGGGCAATATCAGGGGTTCTAGGCGCCTATATTGTGCTTTATCCTAAAGCAAAGATTGTCGCATTAGTTTTCTATTTTATATTGCCAGTGCCGGCAATAATCTTTCTGGGTTTCTGGTTTATAATGCAGTGGTTTTACGGATTTTTTGACATTTCAGGTGGAGTTGCCTATTGGGCGCATATAGGTGGCTTTATCGCTGGAATGATTTTGGCTTTGGCTTTTGGGTTGAAGAGGAAAAAGGCTCGAGCAGCACGTCTTCGCTTGTAAATGGCTTAAGTATAGGGGTCTGTCCGTCATGAGTTCCTCATCTGCATAATCAGACTGGGACGGCATCATCATCCCCCAAAATCTTAACAACGACCTAAACAAAAAAGGTTTCCCTTTCTTAGAATCCTATTCTACCTTTAAGCTTGATGTTCTTACATATCCAGTCTTCTCTAGGCTAAACACATACCACGTTCAAATGTGGGTTCAATGTATATATAAGGGGGGTCTAGTCACGCAGAGAGCTATTTGGTTGCCTTCTTGTAAAGAGACTTTATTGTTCCTGAAACTGTTAATATGTGTATGGCCACTGGTTTATTCCCAATTCTTGTTATTGAGGCCAACGCTGTTCGAACCATATCCACAGCCGTGTGCACAGTGCGAATAACAGCAAACCTTTTTTCCATATCATAATCAATCAAAGCTAAGCCCGCACAGCTTGCACCATATTCACCATAAAGCCTTAAAACTGCACTCCAAACAGCATCCATAAATTCCCTTGAATCAAACAGTTCATCACTGTCTATTTCTAAGGCTAAATAGCGACGCCTCACACTTTTCAACAATCTTTCCCTCTTCGAACTATCCGTATTCCAGGCGCAACAAACCGCGAACTAAGCTTATCCCTGTTCCTTTTAACGATCGCCAAAGGATTTCTTGAAACTGCTTCCATTGCTGAGGCTTCATCTAAGTCAAAAAGAGAAGCTAAGGCAGCCAACTCCCTTGGCTTCCGCATAAGCAATCCATCCGAAACTCCGCTTGAAATAACGATTGGCACATGGAAATCTTGAGCGATTGATGTTTCCCTTCGCAAATTTGAAAGAAGCCTAATCCTCACTGGTCCCTCTAAAATAAGCAACGGTTTCATATCTATTTCAAGAGAAGCCAAACCCTTTGAAGCCAATTCAGCTTCTGCCTTGTCAAAAAATCTGTTACGAAAATCAAGTGACGGAAAGTTTAGAAGGTCTACGCGCCGGTCTTTTGCTGCCTGTCTTGCCACATTTTTAGACTCGCAAATCACAGCAACTATTTCAAATCTTCTCCTAAACCTTCTCAAACCATGGATTAGCTCCCTTGGCGTCCTTGGTTTTAAATCCACACGAGAAGCCAAGTCTATTTTAGCCTCTTTGCTAACATCTACTAGTCGCCGAATCTCTTCTTCCGCTAAATTTGATGGAAAAGCTAGGGATATCAGGCGATATCCAAGCCTTGAAGCTTTGTTTATTATTTGCGAAACATGTTCGGGATCTTTTGAATTTGGACGTAGATGTAGGTCAGCGTAGATTCTTTTCATGGGAGCAACCCTGATTTTCTACAAATATCCATTATTTCCTCTTGACTGTGTTTTTTGAAGTGTATTCGGAAATGTATCGAATCTGCTGAGGAAAGTTTAAGTTCATTTAAGTAAGCTAATTGCTTGTCCAGTCTAATGTAGAGGTTTCCCTTGTCTAAATGCTGCACAATTTCACTGCTCAATAGTTCTTTGTCCAAAATGCTTAAACCTGAGCATAGCTTCTCAAAAACTGCTTGGGCAACGCTTTTCTCTTTAATTCGTGCTTCAAAAAGAATTATTGGGTTTCCATGATGACCAGTTAAATTGGATTTTTTAAAAGCAACAACGTCAATCAATTCTGATGGGAAAATGTTGCGTACAGCGTTCAAAACTTTATCTACGTCCTCGGTTGCGTGGGCAAAGACCCGAATATCAATGTATCCTATCGGAATTCTAGAAGACAAAGCCGCACCACTATTTCTTATTAAGGGCATTTTAACTTTTAGATTTTCCCCTAGACTTATACTCAGCTTTCTTACTTTCTAAAAAAGTTTTAACAGCCTTAACATTTTCTTCGTGAGCAGTTTTCCGTCTAGAATCTACTGGTATGCCCAACTTTAAGGCTTCTTTTAAGCTTAGTCCCGCCCTTTTCAGTTCTTCCCGGCAAAAGCCCTTTCCATAGCGTTGTTTTCCAGCTTTTCTGAAGACCTTAGATTTGACTGTTATCATGGTGGCTATTCTTCTCCTCTGCGAGCTTTTTTGCTGGGTCTAAATTTTTCTGCTCCGCGTCCCTTTCTTCTTAAGCTTCTAACCTTTTTGCCTGCACTTGTCAAACCTCTGAAAACTCTTCCCTGATGTTGCTTTTGGCATATCCAGTTAATGTCTTTGTCAGCCTTTATCACTGGGTGATCGGGATCAACCATTATGATTTCGAACCATTTTGAGCGGCCGTCTTCGCCTACCCAGTAGGAGTTTAGAACTTCAAGGTTTGGAAATTTTTTAGCCGCCCTTTCTTCGCCGATCAGTTTCAAGCTTTTGGCAGGCTTAAACTTCTTGACACCCATTCGTTTCGGTCTTCTTCCAGCCTTAGGTCTTTGCTTTCTTAATCCTCCTCTTCTAACACGGACACGAGCAATGATGAATCCTTGCTTTGCTTTATAGCCTAGTTTTCTCGCTCTGTCCAGTCGTGTTGGTTTTTCTACACGAAATATTGTTGGTTGCCTGCGCCACTCTATTAATCTTTGATGCATTAACTCGTCTACGAAAGATTTTTCTGGGGTTGCCCAGGCCTCGGCAATGTATTTATACGCCATTTTCAACTCACTCTTTTCAGTTTATGGTTCAGCCTCTACGGCTACATTCCAGCGGACATTTAATCCGCCAGCAGCTCTGACTCATAGCATCATGCAACAAAATAAACTTTTCCAGAAAATGCGATTAGAATGAAGAAGAAAGATTTAGCGTAGTTTTTTGTGGGCCATTGTTTTCTCTTCTTCTAGTTCTTTGACGCGTGTTTCGATGAATTCTGTGACTTTTTCTTGGTTATATTTCTTTTCCTCCTCTTGCTTTTTCAGCTGTTCTTTAATTGTTTGAAGAACATTGTCCATGTCAAAAGGCTTAACTATGTAGGCGTCTGCACCTTTGTTTAGGGCTTCGATAGCGTTTTGCAACGAAGGATATCCTGTAATAATTATTTTGCGCATTTTAGGCATTGTATCTTTTACTTTTTTGAGAAGTTTTGTTCCTTCCATGTCTTTAAGTCGAATGTCTATTAAAGCCAGGTTGTAGAATTTGATTTTAGATTTTTTGACGGCTTCTCTTCCATTTTTCGCCGTGTCAACAGCATATCCTTCTTCTTCCAGTATAGTAGCTAGAACTTTTCTTATGCCTTCGTCGTCGTCGACGACAAGGATTCTGGCACGTTCACCCATATTTTTCCACCTCCTTTTTCTTCTGGTTTAGGTTCAACAGGAATGGTTACAGCAAATGTTGTGCCTTCACCAACAATGCTTTCAACAGAGATTTTTCCGTCATGAGCTTCTATTATGCGTTTGCATATGGGTAAGCCTAAACCCATTCCTTCCGCCTTCGTAGTGAAGAACGGTGTCCATATTTTCTCAATGACTTCTTTTGCTATGCCTATTCCAGTGTCAATAAACATGATCTCTACATTGCCGTCTGATTCTTTGGTTGAGATTGTGAGCTTGCCGCCTTCGGGCATAGCCTCAACGGCGTTTTTTATGATATTTGCAAAAACTCTTTTCATTTTGTCAATGTCCATCTTTATTTTGGGTTTGTTCTGGGTTGAGTCTATTACCTTAACGTTTTTTGGAATTTCAACAAGAGAAAGTGCCTCTTTTATGATTGATTTTGGAGTGGTTTCTGTCATTTCTAAGCGTATTTCTCGTGAGTATTCTAGGAGGTCGGTTATGATTTTGTTCGCATGTTGAATGTCTTTCTCGATAAGCCCGAACATTTCTCTAGTCTTCTCATCCATCCTTGAGTCTAGCTTCGTTTTTAGGTAGTATGTGGCGCCACTCATGCTTGTTAATGGGTTGCGTAGGTCGTGACCCAGCATTGCTGCTACTTGTCCTATAGCGGCAAGTCTTTCAGACTTGATAAGCTGCTCTTGTGCCTCTTTCAACTGTCCAGTTCTCTTCTCAACCATCTGTTCAAGTTGCTGAGAGTATTCCTCTAATTTTTGCTGCATCTGTTTGCGTTCGGTGATGTCTATTGTAATTAAAGTCACAGAAACAATCTGCCCATCACGCTTTATAGGTCCCACTTGGGTCGCATACCATGAAGTACTGCCGTCAGGACCAGTTCCACTAATCTCGTAACTACCACCCTCTCCGGTCTGGAAAACCTGTCTAATAGTTTTCCTTACTACGTCGTGATGTCTAGGATCGATGAAATCGTAAACGCTTCTCCCGATCACCTCTTCTGGGCTGGCATCTATCACAGTGCGATTGATGAATTGAATTTTACCGTCACGATCCACGATTATAATGACGTTGGGGGCATTCTTTACCAGCGAACGCCACTTTTCTTCAGATTCCCTAAGCTTTTCTTCCATCTTCTTTCTTTCTGTGATGTCTCTTGCAATAACTAATATGCCAACGAGTTTATCATCTACCTTGATAATTGAAGATGAACATTCTAAATATAGCTCTTGACCTTTCTTGTTTTTGATACGTAAGCTAGCATAGCCTTCTTTACCTCTAAGGATTCTTGCAAAAACACTCAAAAGCTTTGGTATATCTCTAAGGGAAAGTACGCCTACTTTTATGAAATTTTTTCCCAAAAGTTCTTCCTTTGACCCACCAAATGTTTTTACAGCCTTTTCATTAACGTCAACAATTTTACCTGACGTATCCAAATATATTAGGCTATCATTGGCGTTCTCAAAGATTTTTCTAAATCTCTCCTCACTTTCCATTAGCGCTTCTTCTATCTTCTTGCGTTCAGTTACATCCATAACAATGGCAAGAGACCCAGCAAAACTACCGTCTTCATTCCAAAAAGGCGAGGCAGACACTTGAAAAATGTGAGGCTTACCATCTTTGCCAAACATAACAAGTTCGTATCGACTTACTTTTCCTTTCTTTCTATTCTCCGTATGTCTTCTAATTTCTTTGAAGCCTTGTCCATCAACAAATTTTTGCAGATTCGTGCCTATAAGTTCATCTTCCTTATAGCCTAACATGTCAGCAAATGCTTTGTTCACAAAAGTGAGGTTTTCTTTCGCATCTACAACAGTGATTCCTTCCATAGCGGTGTCAACAAGCGTTCTAAGTCGTCTGTTCGCTTCTTTCAGCTTATTTTCCATCGCAACGCGTTCACTAATGTCGCGTACAATTCCTAAGGTGCCAACAATTTTTCCTTTGATAGTTAACGGCGTTGAAGTGACTTCAGCTAGAACCGTTTTCTTTGTGGCTGTTTTGAGTTCTAATTCGAGTCTAATCTCCTTACCTCTTATTACATCTAGAAAGCCTCTAATTGCCTTGGGCAAGCTCTCGAGGGGAATAATCTTTCTGAAGGATTTTCCAACGAAATCCTCTCGCCTGAAACCAGTTAATTCTTCTGTTTTACGGTTAACAGTTACAAAATTCCCATTTTTGTTGAGAATGTAGATGGCGTCGCTGGCATTTTCAAACAAGCATTTGAAAGCCTCAGCAAAAGGCTTATCTTTAGAAAAAAACTCGACTAGTCTTTCATCAGTATTTTCTAAATTAAACAACTCAACTTCACTTCTTTGCCATGAATCGTTTTGAAACCGCGGTGATTCAATGGTATTTCCTCTAGGGCAAGTTCCACAATGCAGTTTCAAGAAATCGTTTATAAATCGCTTATGAAATGTGAATGTTAATTTTTAAGCTCGCTACCTCCAAACAAAAATCCGAGTCAGAACAATCCGCCATCATTTTTTCAACAAATCAGGTTATAAGCCAGAATTTAGAAAGGATAAAGCTCTCGTTAGGCGTAGATGGGAGTAGCCTATGGTTAAGCCTGAAATTGGTTTGTCTATGCTGTACTGTTTAGGCGAGCCCTTCAAGAAAATGACTGAACATCTTATCAGGGCAGAAGTAGCCTACATAGAAATTGTTGACGAAGGATTTCATACACTGGACAAGCAGAGGGTTTCAATGCTCAAAAACGTAGGAGAGTCGTATGGCTTAAAATACTCGGTGCACGCGCCTTTTGCAGACATAAACATCGCTTCGCCTTCTAAGCCAATGCTTAAGGCTATGCTTAAAAGACTGGAAAAATCCATCTCTTACGCAAGCACTTTAAACGCTTACGTGTGGGTTTTTCACCCAGGACTAAAAACGGGCGTTAGCATGTTCTATCCAGACATGGACTGGTGTCAAAACCTAAAAACCACACGCTTACTACTCAAAATTGCAGGCGATTATAGTGTGAAAATCGCCATAGAAAACGTGCCCGAACCATACCCATTCTTAATGAAGAGTGTTGAAGATTTCACCAAGTTTTACGAAGAGATTAACGAAGACATAGGCTTGGTTTTTGATGTTGGACATGCAAATTTGAACGGGCAAATAGAACGTTTCCTAACAATCTTTGAAGATAAAATTGTGCATATGCACATGCATGACAATGATGGGAAAGGTGACCAGCACTTAGGAATAGGCTTTGGAAACATTGATTGGAAAAACGTTGCAGATACATTAGGAAGGATATCGTATAATAAAGCTGTAATTATCGAGTCTGTTGAGCAGATTGAGGAGAGTAAGCATAAGTTAAAACATTTGTTCGCTTAAGTTTTTAACTCTCTAAAAGCGGGATTTCTATTTTCATGAAGTCTTCTGCTACTTGTGTGTTTTTGAAGATTTTCTGTGCTTGTTCTAAAAGTATGCTAGTATCGTCGTATCTTGCACTAACATGCGTAAGAATTAGTTGTTTTGCCTTTGCTTTCTTGGCGTTTTTAGCCGCTTGCTTTGGTGTTGAGTGGCCGTCTTCCTCTGCTCTTTCAGCTAACTCGTTGTCTAATGTGGCGTCGTGAACAAGTAAATCTGCACCAGTTGCAAACTTTACAAAGCCTCTAAACGGTCTTGTGTCGCCCGTGTAAACGATTTTTCTTCCGTGCCTAGGCAGGCCTGTAACGTCTTCAGGCTTTATGATTCGGCCATCTGACAACTTAACCTTGTGTCCATGTTGAAGTTTCGACCAAAAAGGGCCTTCTGGAATGTCTAAAGCTTTTGCTTTTTCTGGATGAAATTTTCCGGGACGGGGCTTTTCCGCTAAGGCATAGGCTAGGCTTGGAATTACATGGTTTGCCCAAACTGTTTGAACAGAATATTCTTCCTCTTCGCATATAACGCCTGCCTCATGTATCTCGTGAATTTCAACAGGAAAAGTTAAGACAAACTGGACAGTTTCCCTAATGTCTTCTAAGAAGCGTTTTATTCCTGGCGGTCCATAAACATCGAGCTTCTTTTCTCTGTCAAGCAGAGCCATTGTTTGTAATAGTCCAGGCAAGCCTAAAACGTGGTCGCCATGCATGTGCGAAACAAAAACTTTCATTTTTCTGTGAAAACCAGTCTTAGCCTTTATCATCTGTCTCTGTACGCCTTCGCCGCAGTCGAACATTATCTGTTCGCCCTTGCGTTGTATAATTATGGCGGGTAAGCTTCTTTTTGGGGTTGGAACGCTTCCAGCAGTGCCGAGAAAAATAACTCGCAAACTCATAGAGTTTACACCTTTTGGAAGATGGCTATTTCTCTTGTTAGGCTTCTATGAACATAAACAAAGTGGGAGTCTAAATGCTTATAGCCTAAAGCCACGCCTAACTGCCCAATGTTTAATGTTTTTGGTGCAGCAATGCAAACTCTTCGTCCTTCATTGAGCATATCTTTAACAGCCATTAAAACCTCCTCAACTATCTGCTTTGTAGTTCGCTTAAGGGTGGTTGCAGACGTACCATAAGGCGGATCAGTAACTACACAGTCGATTTTTCTTATTGGCGGGTTTTTTGCATCCGCAACTATAACACCTTCAGATTTGATGTTAAAATGAGCCAAATTTCTAAGGCTTCCTCTTACCATGCGCCGTTGAATGTCCAAACCTAAAACACG
>Ga0315280_10012302_pt1 | contig 10366 bp, 7 predicted proteins | sample YL17G06_40_MG_FD_203697 | JGI IMG/M metagenome (GOLD analysis project Ga0315280, IMG submission 203697) | Sediment microbial communities from Yellowstone Lake, YNP, Wyoming, USA - YL17G06_40 | ecosystem: Environmental > Aquatic > Freshwater > Lake > Sediment | place: USA: Wyoming | collected... | reverse complement strand
AAGCCGCTGCCGGTCAGCAAGAGCGATCTGGAGAAGATCGCCAAGGACGATCTGGCGAACTACGGCGGGGTTCCATTCGTCGTGAAGCTCGTCGGCTCGTCCCAAGACGTCCAGACCAAGATCGCCCTCCAAGGCGGCGAGTCCATCGTCCTCTCCCTGGGCGACGGCGGGACGCGGCTGGATCACGCCCGCTACGACAAGGACCGTCGCCAGTTCAGGCCCGACGTCGTCGATCCGCTGGACTCCAGCCGGCATCTCTACATCGCGGCCCATGAGCCGTTGGTTAAAGACGGCGTTCACTTCTATTTCTCCATCCAGAACAGCAACGAGAAGGACTTCAGCCGGCGGCCCGTGGAGGCCTGGGTCGAGATCCGGCCGGTCATGAAGAATCCCGCCGAGGCGGCCCCGCTCTACGTCTTCTACGACGTGCAGTTCAAGCCCAACTGCCCCGTGCCCGTGCTGGAGTGTACGGCGCCCGACTGGCCCGACGAGGCCGAAGAGGCCGACGTGCGATTGTGGTGCAAGTTCAAGGAGACGCCGCACGACGCGGACTTGCCCCTGGACCAGTTTAAGCCGAAGAAGCCGCCGGGCTTGAGGAGCCTGGAACTCCGACAGTCCGATAAGAAACAAGACCTCCACGAGGTGATCGTTACGGCAAGGTACGACCGCGGCGGCGATCTGCCGAAACAGCTCAGCACGTTGAAAGTCGAGATGGTTCCCAGGGCGCCGCGGGCGGTTCACGACTACATCCGCGAGGCGCGGATGGTGCAGCACACGTTTACCTATCCGTCCGAGACGTTCCGCTCCGGACAGACCCCGCCTCAGGTTCGCATCACGCTGCGCGACGAGGCCCTCAAGGGCGCCTTGGAGGTTCCGCTTAGGGTCCGCGTCCCGCTGACCACGGCCCGACCCCGCTAAGGAGGACAGGCATTCTTGCCTGTCGCAGGAGGAGAGGCATTCTTGCCTGTCGCATCGGTAAACAAGGGTGTCCGCCGTCCCGGCAGACAGGAATGTCTTCGCGGCGGCAGACAGGAAGTCGCGGCGGCAGACAAGAATGTCTGCCCTCCTATGTCCGGTTTTTCCAGTCGATGCCCGACATCGCGGCCAGGGCCAGTTCGAGGGCGTGGGTCCCGTCGCGGCCGTGCCCCAGGGGGACGAGCGAAAGATACAACTGGTTGGCCAACGCCAGCCCCGGCATGGAAAGCCCCATCCGCCTGGATTCCTCCAGGGCGATCCCCATGTCCTTGACGAAGTGCTCGACAAAGAACCCCGGCTCGAAGCGGTTTTGGATGATCCGCGGGGCGAGGTTCGCCAGCGACCAGCTTGCCGCGGCCCCCGAGCCGATCGACTCCAGCACGCGGTTCAAATCCAGCCCGGCGCGATAGCCGTAGAGCAGGGCCTCGCAGATGCCGACCATCGTGCCGGCGATGATCACCTGGTTGACCAGCTTGGTGTGCTGCCCGGCCCCCGGACCGCCCTGGTGGACGATCGAGTGGCCCATCGCCTGGAAACAGGGCATGACCGCTTGGGCGGCCTCGCGGTCGCCGCCGACCATGATCGACAGCCGCGCCTCGCGGGCGCCCACGTCGCCGCCGGAGACCGGGGCATCGACCGCGTAGACTTCTCGCGCGGCAGCCGCCTGGGCGATCTCCTTCGCCAGCGAGGGCCGGCTGGTGGTCATGTCCACGATGATCTTTCCCGGCGCTGAGCCGGCCAAGACGCCGCTTGTCCCGAGAATCACCTCGCGGACGTCGGCCGGATAGCCGACGATCGTGAACACGACATCGGACGCCTCGGCCACGGCCTTGGGCGAGTCGGCCCAGCCGGCACCCTGGTCCAAGAGCTTCTGGGCCTTGGCGCGGGTGCGGTTGAAGACGGTGGCCGAAAAACCGGCGGCCAGCAGGTGGCCGCACATGCTGGAGCCCATCACCCCGGTGCCGATCCAGCCGATGCGAGTCCGCCCCGGTTCTGCCTTTGGAATCGTCATTTTGGATGGTCCCAGTGGGTGTGCCACTGCTTCGTCAGAAGCAGCGCAGTGGGTGGCATGCTCTCACGACGCGCAGCGTCGGGTGAGCATGTTGCTCGCGCGAGGAAACATGCCTACCCGCGGCTCCGCCGCGTGAAGCCACGCCACCCCGCCGCCCGGGTTGCGTTTGCCATGCTCAGGCCCAGCGCGATTCGGGCCGGTTGAGTACCTCCGAAAGCACAATGGCCTGGCGCACGGAGGCGGGATTGGCAAACATCGCCGCCAAGGTGCTGAGACTGGTGCCCCCCGCCGCGCGCTCGGCCGTGGTTTCCAGGTCCACGGCGCTCTGCACCTGAGCGCTCTGGCCGCCCATGCCGGCCAACCGGCCGACGCGATGATCGAATTTGTCCTGGAGGTGCCGCTGCATCTTGGTGTCCAGCTCGGTGACCTCCCTCCCCAACTCCTGGCTCACCGGGGCGAACTTGGCGGAACTGAGATGTTCGCGCACGTGGGCCGCCACGCTCTCCGGCTGCCCTTCCTCGGGGATCAACTCCGCCGCGACCGGCTGCTCCACGAGCCGACGCGGCTGAGGCGGAGAAACGCCCACCGCGGGCGCGGGAGCCTGCGCCGCGGGCCGCCCGCCACCCGCCGCCTGCCGCCGCTGCGCTGCCCGCTTCAGGAACTCCTCGATCTCGTCGGCCAGCGGGTCCTGCCCTTCGCCGGCCTTCGGTGGAACGGGACCCGCGCGCCGGCCCGCCTCCTTCTGCACCTCGCGGGCCTTGTTGATGAGCTGGGCCACCACGCTGATGATCACGATGATCAGGACAATCACCGTGCCGACGACGTCCTCGAGCTTGGCCAAGGGCCATACGGGCAGGTTCATGCCGCGGGGCCTCCTTTGACGGACGCCAACCCGCTGTGGGCGATCGCCGCCCGCATGTCGGTATCCGCCTGGACGTTTCGCAGCTTGTAGTAGTCGAGGATCCCCAGGGTGCCGCCGCGGAAGGCATCGGCAATGGCCTTGGGCACCTCGGCCTCCGCCTCCACCAGCTTGGCCCGGCTCTCTTCGATCTGGGCGATGTTCTCCTGCTCTTGGGCGACGGCCATGGCCCGCCGCCCTTCCGCATTGGCCCGGGCGACGCGCGTGTCGGCCTCGGCCTGCTCGGCCTGGAGCCGGGCGCCGATGTTCTCCCCTACGTCCATGACGGCGATGTCGATGGAGACGATCTCAAACGCGGTCTGCGAGTCGAGACGCCGCGAAAGGACCTTCTTCGAGATGCGGTCGGGGGATTGGAGGACCTCGCCGTGCGTGCCCGAAGAGCCGATGGCGCTGACGATCCCCTCGCCCACCCGTGCGATGATCGTCTCCTCGGTGGCCCCGCCGATCACTTGGGCGAGGTTGGTCCGCACGGTGACCCGGGCCCGGACCTTGAGTTGAATGCCGTTCTGGGCGATCGCGTCGAGCGATTCCTTGGCGCTGCCGCGGGCAGGGCAGTCGATCACCTTGGGATAGACGCTGGTCTGGACGGCCTCGACCACGTCGCGCCCGGCCAAATCAATGGCCGCAGCCAGCTTGAAGCCCAACTCAAGCTTGGCCTTGTGGGCGGCGACGATCGCCCTGGCCACGAGGGGGACGTTCCCCCCGGCAAGGTAATGAGCCTCCAGGCCCCGGGTGGTAATCCCTTCCTCCGCGCCCAATCCCGCCTGAGTCGCCATGATCTTCGCCCGCACGATCACCGCCGGCGACACCTTCCGGAACGTCATCCCCAGGAGGTCCCAGATGCTGATTCCTGCCCGGGTCATCTTGCACTGGATCCAGAGGCGGAAATAGCGGGTGAAGACCGCCAGGATCACGAGGCACAGCAGCAGGGCGATCGCCAGGCCGACGATCCAAAGCATCATTCTGGTTTCATCCGTCATGGCGCGGTCCCTTCAGGCCCTCAACGGGCCAAGTATCCTCAGTCTGGGCTTCCTTCGCACCGCACAGCCAACAGTGGGCGGTTCATGCCCTTGGGTTTATCCGTCCGGCGGGCGGATGTCAAGCGGGGAGCAGAGGGCAGACGGCAGAGGGCAGTAAGAAGCACTCGACAATCCCCAATCCCTAATCCCCAACCCCTAATCCCGGCTCGTCGGTGTCCCAGTCCACCGGGCGGGCCAGCGGGTCCTCGTCGGTCTCCGAAGGGGGCTCGTCGCCGATCGACTCCACAATCAGGCGGTTGCCGCGGACTTCGATCACGCGGACCCGCTGGCCGGCCTCGATCGGCATCCCCTCGCTCACCGCATCGTAGCTCCGCTTGTCAATCGTGATGATCCCGCTGGGGAGCATCTTGCTCTTCGCCCGGCCCACGCGCCCGACCAGGCCTTCCAGCATCCGCCGCGGGTTGTTTTCGGGGAGGACCTCCTCGCTGCTGGGGACGTGCAGAAGGAACTTTCGGCCCATGGCCGTTTTCGGCCACCACTTTAGGGCTGCGATGAGGACCGCGGGGACCCCAAACAGGGTGATGGCCAGGAGCGTCAGGCCGATGGTGGTCCCCTCCACGAACGCCTGCACCAGCGCCCCCAAGATCGCGCAGACCGCCAGGAAGGCCAGGATGCCGCCGGAGGGAAAGAAGATGTCCATCACGGCCAAGGCCAGCCCGCCCAAGAGCAGCAACACCGGTAAGACCCAGGGCGCCACTACGCTTTCTCCTCCACCGCGCGCACCACCACCCAGGCCCCGCGCACGTCCACGACCTCGACCAGGGCGTCGCGGTCCACGAACTCGCCGCCGGTCATCACGTCCACCAGTTCCTTGCCAAAGCGGGCCTTGCCGCCGGGCATGAGCGGCGTCGTGGTCTTGCCGCGCATCCCCGCCAGGGCCTCGAAGTGCGCCAGGGCCTCGCTGTAGCTGATCGCTTCGGCCTCTTCTTCGGAAGGCGGACTGAGCACCATTTGGCCGAGAAACGGAGTGCGCGGCAGCCAGCGGTTGAGCGTGGACGCCGCCGCAATGATCCCCACCAGGGCCGCCGCGATCGCCAAGAGCGAATTGCGGAACTCCATAACCTGATACGCGTTCCGCGGAATGACGAACGTCTGGCAGGCCAAAACCAGCGAGAGCAGGATCAATGCCCCGCCGCCCAGCCCGAAGATCCCGAAGCCGGGAATCACAAGCACCTCCAAGAGCAGGCAACTGATCCCGGCGACAAAGAGCACGACCTCCAGCCAGCCCGCCGTCCCGCCCAGGAAATGGCTCCAAAAGAACAGCGCGAAGCAGATCGTCGCCACAAACGCCCCCACGCCAATCCCCGGACTGTGCAGCTCGGCGTAGAGGGCCGCCCCGCCGACGATCAACAGGAAGACCCCGATGGCCGGAGAGGCCAGGGCCTCCACCAGCACGTCCACCCACGTCGGCTCCAACAGCGCCGGGTCCTTCGTCAGGTTGTACAGGTCCCTGAATTCGGCCCGGCTTTCCACCTTGCGGATGCCCGGCAGATAAGTCGCGGCATCGCTGCCCGCGAAGGACAGCGGTTTGCCGGTCCCGGGCATGGGGATCGTTTCCCACTTTTTCCATTGGCCGGGGTCGGGGTCTCCGGCCAGCTCGTCGTCACAGAAGTACGCGGTCTGATTCCCCCGGGTACACCGGTAAACCACCAGCGACGGATCGAACATCGCCGCCGGAAGGGACCAGGATCGCCCTCTGCGACGCACGATCTCGCGGAGGGCGGTCACCACCTCCCGAATCTCCGGCGGTGAAAAGGCGTAGTCCCCCTCGCCCCCCAGCACCGCGCGCGGGTGTACGGCGATCTCGTTGCACGCCAGGGCGATCAGGGCGGCGTCGGCCCGGGCCTCGTTGGAGACGTAGGCCACGGTCTGGACGTCCTTCAGCTCGGGGTCCAGCGCCAAATACCTGGCCAAGTCCATGCTCTCCACCGGAGAGCCGCCGGCACTGTCGATCCACAGGCAAACGAAGTTCGCTTCCTCGTCCCGGATCGCCTTGCGGATCATCCGCTGGGCCCGCTCGGCCATGCCCTCCTTGATCGGCCCCTTCACCTCGACCTGGACCGCCCGATAGGAGCCCACGACCTGGATCTCGTCGCGGATCGGCTCCGACAGGTCCAACTTGCGCACCAACTCCACGCGGTTGTTGGCCAGGTGCTCAATCAGGCTCTTGCGCTTCGCCTCGCTGCCGGAGAACCGGGCCGGCTGGTTCGCCGGGAACAGGACCTCCGACTTCATGATGGTCTGGCCCTTCTTGAGGTTCTCCAGGTCCTCCCGCGTCACGTATTGGGTGCCCCCTTTATCCGTCTCCACCTGGAGGAGTTCCTGCGAGGGGTCGGCCAACTTCACGGCCACGTCCTCCAGGAACTTTTTGCGCCGGGTGACGATGGTACGATAGTTGGCCACGATCGCCGGCCTGTCGCCGGGGCTCGAGTCGATCGTCGCCGGCCCCAGTTCCGCGTCCGGGGCCATGGCGATCTCATCGCAGGCCAGGACCGCCAAGACGGCGTGGCCTTGGACCGATTGCGGCAGGTAGGCCACCGTCCTGGCCCGACCGACCGTCTCGCTCGAGAGGAAACTGGCCAAGTCAAAAGCGCTGCCGATCAGCGTATGCCGCGCGAACTCGCTCTCCTCTTTGGGATAGGTGAATTCGAAGATCAAGACCGGCCGGGCCTTCTCGCTCACGGCCGTCTCGATCGCCTTGCGCACCGGGTCCCGCAGGCTTTCGCTCGTCCGCCCGGTGATCGGTAACTCAACGCGGAAGAGCCACCCGAGCTGCTTTTGCGGGGCAGCGGGCTTGCCGGCTGGAGGCGCCTTGCCCGAGTCCTGACCCAAGGCCGGACAGGCGGCGCTGAGCCCCCAGAGGCCGAGGGTCAACAGCCCGGCGGCCACCCTGGCCCGCAACAGCGACGACAAATTCCCCCATCGACCGGCCATAAAAAAGCGGCGGCGAAACGCCCACCAAAAAGCCTAAGTAACTGGCCCGATTGACCTTCCGGAAGAGATTATAAGACCCTTGGGGGTCATTCGTCAATTGACCGGATTGCTTGGCGTTTCCGCCGTTGTGGGGGTGCTGGCGGTTTGCGTTGCGGCGTGAGGGATTATTGCGGCCCGAACGATTCCAGGACCAGTGACGAAAACCAAAGGTCCAGTGAACGACCGGACCGCTTCGTCATCGTCACTTGGTCTTGACATTCTCACCGCGTGACCGGCGGAAGGCGGCATGACGATGTTCGTCGTGTCACCGCGGGTTCTGCAAGCGAATCCCCACGGGAGGCTGGTCCCGGCGTGCCGCTGGAGGTTGCACGCCCTGAGACCCCTGCGGCGGCTCCTGCACGACCGTTTGCCAGCCGCTCGGCACCGCGGGACGCCACCAAGGGCTCTCTAAGATCGACCGCAGGTCCGTCTTGTTGATGGCAATCGACCCTAGCGCGTAGCTGACTCGATTCTTGCCGTTAGGATGGTGAATTTGCACCGCCGTGGGTGTCAGGCTCTTCTCGCCGATGGCCAGGATCAACTCTGCGCACTTGAAGTTCTGCGCATCGGCGGGGTACTTCGGCCAGGCCTCCAGGCAGATCTCCTTCCGCTCGTCAGCCGGGTTCTTCGGCCGCTTGATCCGTATGTAGTAGCGATTCCTCAAGCTGTCGCGCTTTGCCCCGAACAGGAACGGCACCGGGCCGTCGGCGATCGCCTTCCCCTGGAGCTCCGGCGGCAGCTTGCGGACGATCATCTTCTTGTGGATCGCGTCCATCTCGTAAATCGCCTTCCCGTCGCAGACCCATTGCTCGCCCATCTCCCCCTTCTGCCCCTTCACGAGAAACAACGCCTTGTCGGGGGCAGAATAGCGGATCTCCCCCTCATCCACCTTGGGCTCGTCGGGTCTGCGGGTGGGATCAAACGGGTCATAGTCGAATCGCGTGAAATGGCAGTCGAACGTCTTGATGCCCTTGCTGCTCTGCTCCCAGTAGAGCAAAACCCGGTCCAGATTGGCCTCCTCGTACGGAGCGGGCGGGGGGTCAAAAGGGCACGGTAGCCGGTATGCCGCACGACCCGCGGGGGCCCCCGGGGCCTGGAATCGCGGATCCCGAGGGTCGGGCTGGCCGAATTGGCCCGGCTGGCCCACTGCCGCGCCGGGTGGGCCTCCCTGCAAGAGAGGCGGCGGGAGCCCGCGATCCAGCCTGTCGGGCCGTCGTTGGAAGGTCGGGTCATTCGGGATCACGGGCTGGTCCGGATACGGGGCAGGCTGGACCTGCTGTGGAGGGGGGGCGGGGTCCCAGGCACTGCTATCTTGGGCCCCAGCTTGCGTCAATACCGCCAACCAGACCAGCGTCGCCCAGAGACCGACTCCTCGCATCCCTACGTTCCTCCATTGTCGCCGCAAAGCGCAGTGCCCCGTCGGACGGATTGCCAATCCGTCCTGCTCCCCACCGCCCGCCGGATTCTAGCACGAAGCCGGCAACCATCCCAAGGGCGATTTTCTACCCCCGCCCGAGGAGGCCAACCCTCCCACAATCCCGTCCCTCTTTATAGAATCAATCGGTCCAACGCACAGACGGTTCCACTTTCGGCTCTCCGCTTTCAGCTCTCAGCTTTCTCAACCCAAGGAGGCACCCTTGGCACACTCGGAAAAAGTCCACATCGTAGGCATCGGCGACGATGGACTCGAAGGGCTCACCCAGCGCGCCCGCAACATCGTCCGGCAGGCGGAAGTCCTTATCGGCGAGCCGCACTGCTTGGCCCTGGTGGGCGACGGGAACCAAGAGCGGATCGCCGTGGGCACGGACCTCGATGAAGCGGTCCGCCGGATTGACGCCCTTCCCAAGAAGAGAATCGTCGTGCTGGCCGACGGCGATCCCCTCTTCTATGGTTTCGCCCGGTATCTGTGCGACAAACTGGGAAAAGACCGCTTCGAGGTCGTTCCCCACGTCAGCGCCATGCAGATGGCCTTCGCCCGGGTCAAGGAAAGCTGGGAGGAAGCCTCTCTCACGAACCTTGCCAGCCACAGCGTGGAAAGCGTTCTGGAGCAAATCCGCTCCGCGGAGAAGGTTGGCCTGTTCACCACGGAGTCGATCCCGCCCAAGGCCGTGGCAGAGATCCTCTTGGACCAGCAGATCGACTACTTCACCGCCTACGTCTGCGAGAACCTCGGCTCGCCCGACGAGCGCGTGACCCGCGGCGAGCTGGCCGAGATCGCCGCCCACGACTTCCGGCCGCTCAACGTGATGATCCTCATCCGCAAGCCGCACGTGCCCGACCGGCCAAGCGAGTCGATCGGGCGGCGCCTGTTCGGCAATCCGGACGAAGCGTTCTTGCAGGCGCGACCCAAGCGGGGGCTCCTCACCCCGGCGGAAATCCGCGCGATCGCCCTGGCCGAAATGGACCTCGGGCCCGCAAGCGTCGTCTGGGACATCGGCGCGGGGAGCGGCTCGGTGGCCATCGAGGCCGCGCAGATCGCCCACGGCGGCACCGTCTATGCCATCGAAATGGACCCCGACGACCACCAATTGATCATCCAAAACGCCCGGCGGTTCCGCGTCGAGAACCTCGTCCCCGTGCTCGGCCGCGCGCCCGAGGCGTGGAAAGACCTCCCCGATCCGGACGCCGTATTCGTCGGCGGCAGCGGCCGCGGCATCAGCCGGCTGGTGGACGCCGCGTACGAGCGGCTCCGCGTGGGCGGGCGCTTGGTCGCCACGATGGCCAGCATCGACAACGTCGCCGACACCCACCGCCAGCTCCATCGCCAGTGCTCGGCGGCGAAGGTCTGGATGCTCCATTTCGCCCGGGGGAATTACCAGATGGACCGCATCCGCTTCGAGTCGCTCAATCCGACGTTTCTCCTGGCCGTGGTCAAACCAAGCTGAATGCAGCCATCGATGGACGAACCGCTCGACGTGATCGCGGTCGGGGCCCACCCGGACGACGTGGAAATCGCCTGCGGGGGCACGCTCGCCCGGATGGTCCGGCAAGGCTATCGCGTAGGCATCGTGGACCTGACCGACGGCGAGCCGACGCCCAACTCGCCGGGTCCCGAAGTCCGGCTCGCCGAGGCCCGCCGGGCGGCCGAGACGCTGGGCGTCGAGCGTCGCGTGACGCTGGACCTGCCCAACCGGTGGTTGTTCGACTCGTTCGAGAGCCGCGTGGCCCTGGCCAAAGTCTTCCGCACGCACCGGCCGCGATTGGTCCTGGGACAGGCCGGCAAGACGCCGCTGGCATCCCCCGATCATTATCAGGCGGCGCTGATTGCCGAGGCGGCCATCTTCTACGCGCGGCTGACCAAGTGGGAGGAGCACTTTGACGGCCTGCCCCCTTGCGATCAGCCGGCCTTGATGTACTACGTTCTCGGCCTGCGGTCCCTGAGCCTCGCCCAGCCGAACTGCGTGGTGGTGGATATCGGCGACACGCTGGAAACCAAGCTCGCGGCGA
>Ga0315280_10012300_pt1 | contig 10369 bp, 14 predicted proteins | sample YL17G06_40_MG_FD_203697 | JGI IMG/M metagenome (GOLD analysis project Ga0315280, IMG submission 203697) | Sediment microbial communities from Yellowstone Lake, YNP, Wyoming, USA - YL17G06_40 | ecosystem: Environmental > Aquatic > Freshwater > Lake > Sediment | place: USA: Wyoming | collected... | reverse complement strand
AAACCAATTAACCTTGGTACCCCTTCGCTCACCACTCGTGCAGGTAGATGATATTGATAGGCCCGATTGCAAGTAGCTTAAATAGTGGTCTTTAAGGAAGGGCAATACTTTCTCGAACCTATATGGTAGGCAAACAACTCTGCCGTCAAGTGACGAAGGAATACGTGAATGCGGATCAAAGTACTTGAGTCTCTCCTTGTATATATATGAGGCTCTCGGATCTACAAGTATAAGAGTGAGTTCACTGTTTTTCCTTGCCACATCTAGAAGTATCCTCCTAAGATGAACATCTCGAAATGAATAACCTATCACGATAAGAACTTTGCAGCTTTGAATCACGTTTCTCAGTCGTATGAGTAACTCTAGCAATGGCTCTGCATAATCGAACTTCTGCATCGGGTACAGCATTAAGCTTTCTGCCCTCTCACCGGTTATCAACTTAATGCTAGCCTCTTGTGTCATAACAGGTAATTTGATGTAACCTGCTCTATCGTTCCTATACCAGATAATTGAACCGTGCAACTTGTACAACTTGATATCTATATCTTCTCGTTCGAAGACCTGAGGATTCCAATTGACATCGAACCCATCTTGGTAGTTGAGGTTGTGGACATTGCAGAATTGCTCGATACAGGTGTCATAGTTAACCGAGAAGATGTTTAACGGTCTATGCTCTTCAACGAAACCGAGCAGAGGTTCAAGATAGCGGATTTTCTCCTGTGACTCTATGATCGCTTTTTTCTTGATGAAGTCTTTCAGATCCTCAATTATCGGTCGCTTATCGGGGTATCCACTCAAGATGAATTTACCACCTGTGAAAAAGCGGAGTAACGGCTCTTGCTCCTTTGTATCCAGCTTAGTTAATGTTTCCAATAGCAACTCAACATCAATATCATACTTCTGCCATTTTCTTAAAGTGTCGATAATCCTGTCGATAGTCTTTCTGTCTGCGGTATTGGTTATGCTCTGGCGGAATTCCTCCACAAACTTAAAGGTATCAGGCACACCTGCTTCAACTGATGCACCGGCGCCCAGTAAGAAAACTACTTGAGATAATGCACTTGTATTCCCCATCTCGTATCTTACACAGTCAGGTTGCGGTGAAGTTAGTATATCATGTTATAGTACTAAGTTAACAAAACGTAAAATCGTGCACCGGTGTAACAAAATGAGTTTTTGTGCAACAAAGAGAGGAACCCTGAGTATTTGCTGGTGGGGAAAAGGATGAGACAGATCGAGTAAAACTCTCAGGACGTAAAGCGGACGCCATAGCTCCTGCCCACAATCCCATATGTCTTCGGATGGGTGGTATAATGCAGTTGAAACATATGGTGGAGGTGAAGAATGAGAAAGCCAATCAGATTCTGCACTGTAGCTTTGACTTTTGTGCTGCTCTCGACGGCTATATTCAGCGCAGGTTGCACCTGCCTGCTGCCTTCCCCAATGCCGTATGGTCCCAAGGTAACAGGTGATGGTACTGGTGGTGCCATAGTCGTTTATGAGGACGTCAAGGGTGACAACCAGCATGATTTCTATGCCCAGAGAATAAGCCCCACTGGTGATACACTCTGGGGAGAAACAGGGGTGCTCATCGGCAGCGGTTACAAAGACTCTGATAGCTTTTTTGACCTTCATATTGTGAATGATGGTTCCGGCGGTGCTGTTATCGTCTGGAGCGCATATCCCACCAAACCGGACTGGAAAGCAGCACCCGGGCAACGCCAGATACCGTACTTAACGCACCTTACCAGTGTAGATGTTGAGGGCAACATACTATGGCAAAGGGAGATCGGGGCTATTTACCATATGATAAGTGACAGCTCAGGAGGGTTAATTATTGCTTCTATCCCTGAAGAACAGCAACTAAACATACTGAAGGTAGATTCTGAAGGCAACTATCCCTGGGGTGAAGACGGGGTGCCGGTATACTTTGGACAGTATGCTCATTCGCTCCACATGACAAGCGATGGCTCAGGAGGAGTCATCATCGTCCAGCAAAATCTTACTTACACGGGCAGCAATTTTGAAGTCTTTGTCCAGAAGGTAAGCTCTGACGGCGGTCTCCCGTGGGGGCAGAAAGATATACTGCTGTACTCTCTGGGCGGAGCTGAAGAAGTTGAGATAGTCAGTGACGGCTCAGGTGGAGCTATAGTTGCCTGGCAAGTTGAGAGTAAGGATATCCGTGTTCACAGGGTGGATGCGAATGGCAATGTATTGTGGCAGCAAAATGGTGTCCCGATAGGGATAACCAAAGCGGTGGAAGAAGCTTTCCCTCATACCCCTCTCTTAGTAAGCGATGGCTCAGGCAACGCTATCGTTATCTGGGAAGACCTACGGCGTGGGCTAGCGAGCATATATGCCCAGAAGATAGATGCCGATGGTAACATCAAGTGGCAGCCGGGCGGAGAAGAGGTCTGCTACATTAAAACCAATTCAAGTTTTTGGCCCCGCACAGCGGTAAGCGATGGCTCAGGTGGCGCTATCATTGCCTGCAGCTACAAAAAAGCTGAGACAAATAAGAAGGGGCTTCTTGTTCAGAGATTGGATACAAACGGCAGAGCAGTATGGGACAATGGTGTAGTGGTCACGGAGAGCGACCATATTACTCATGTTATATCATCTGATAAACAGGGTGGAGCTATTGTTGCCTGGGGCAGTGGAAAATCCATGTTTAAGTCAGGAAGGTCATATGTTCAAAGAATAGACTCGAATGGCAAGCTTTTATGGGGAGCAGAGGGTATCAAGCTGAATGAATGAAGGTTGGCAGTTGGTTGTGCAAGATGGTGAATTGAACGTAGTAACCGGAGCTTTCAGCTACACCGGCAAATATATAACACAGCGCCTTCTCTCCATAGGGAAGAAAGTTATGACGCTTACCAATCGGGTTGACCGTGAAGACGTATTCGGCCATCAGGTACAGGCTTTACCGTTCAACTTCGACAAACCCAAAGAACTGGCGGATAGTCTTCGAGGGGCAACAACCATGTATAACACTTACTGGGTTCGCTATCCACATGGCCAGGTCTCATTTGACAAAGCCGTGGAGAACAGCAAAACACTCATCACTGCGGCTAAGGAAGCCGGCATCCGTCGAATCGTGCACATAAGCATAACCAACGCTTCCGAAGATTCGCCTTTTCCCTATTTCAGGGGGAAGGCGCTAGTAGAGAAGGCTATAATGCAATCAAAGTTATCTTACGCCATAATACGGCCGACCGTAATCTTCGGTACAGAGGGTATCCTTATCAACAACATCGCTTGGCTCCTCAGGAGGTTCCCGATATTTGCCATCCCAGGTTCAGGCAATTACCGGCTTCAGCCCGTTTTTGTGGAGGATCTGGCAGAGATAGCAGTCAGTGCCGGGCACAGAGAGGACAGCGTAGTTATTGATGCCGTTGGCCCCGATGTTTTCACCTACGAGGAGCTCATTACATTGATTGCCAGGAACATAAGCAGTCGAGCCAGCATAGTTCACGTCAGCCCCATGTTGACACTTTTCCTTGCCAGATTGATTGGCTATGTGGTCAGAGACGTGGTGATAACCAGGGACGAAATAGATGGCTTAATGTCTAATCTCCTCATTTCTGAGGGACCACCTACAGGACATACGCGCCTAAACGAGTGGTTAAAGCAAAAAGGTAACGGTGTGGGTGCCAAGTATTTTTCCGGTTTGAGGCGCCAGTACTGCTAATATTACCTCGAGAAAGCTGAACAAAACCGAGGATTGTTACCTTTCCACTGCACGATTGTCAGTTTTGTTGATTGCCGAGCCAGTTGAATAGAACACTAAAAGGTGCGATCAGTCCAACCCCACACGCTGGCGTGTAGTAGTTCGGGATGCTGAGAAGCATGGCTTGGTAGTCTATTGCTTTATCTGGACTTATGAAATCTACCAGTCTTTTTGCTCTTAGATCCCCAAGAGGTACCGAAAAGTGCATTATTGGAGACTCGTGAATAATATTCTTCCAATATTTGCTGTTTAGACAACTTCGTTTCTTGTTTCTGTAATGGGGGCAGAGTCATTTCCTCTATTAGCTGGTTATAGCGGGCTTGCGCTGCTTTGATGGTACGAAAGGAGGCAATGGTACTGCCATCCCTTAAGATGTAATACTTGCCATCAGCCGGTACTCTATCACTATTGCATTCTATTGATAAGTTGGCTCTAGGGTGAATTTGTCTATACAATTACAGGGACTCCAATAAATCACAATGTTTCTACTTTGGTAAACAATTGATCAAGAGAACTCTCTTTGGCTCGAAAACCAGTGCCGTGATTTCTGGCATGTGTGATTGCATCGTGAAGCCTTAAATCAATCAGCATGTTGCCCCGCCGTATTTGGTCGGCTATTAGCGTGGGAGAGGTTCCTGTCAATAATCTTGCGCGATAATAGTGGAAGTACTCATCGTCGCCGCGTATTTCGGTTCTAGCACTAACAAGTAACAGAGCTGGCATCTTGGCTTGGAACTGTTTACCCAAATCCCTAGTGAACCAGCGGACAAGTGTTTCGCCTGATATATGCTGTACCGATACTTCCTCATCCGTGACGATCAAGAACAAACCCGAACTATTTGGCTGTTGACTCATAGTAAAATACAGACCAAGACGTCCATTTTTATCTAGTGTACCGTAAGCTCGGATTGCCGACAGAGGTTCCATTACCCAAGCTCTCCTATTGAAAGTGAAGAGAGTTATCAGACTAGTAACGTTGTCTCGATGTGCCTTCAATTCAACGTCACCCAAGTCGGGAACAGCGATGTTGTTCTCGGTAAGTCCTAGGCATTTTTCGAGTGTGTGACCAACGCCAGTTGGGCCTCTTCTCATGGATTTGTAAAAACCGTGCTCTCTGACTTCTTTGAATTTAATTTTGAATTCGTTGAGGTCCAAAGATATTGGTCTCCGCTCTAACGTGTTAATTGTTAAGAATAAGTTCCCTAGGATTGTCTATACTGGCGGTCTCCAGAAGTCCAATATATACTCAAATGTAGTACCAAGTTTTATGTAGTTATTTGGCCAGCCAAAAATACCAACCTTATTAACGAGATTCCTTCTATCCCAAATTAGAATGTTTCGCAACTCGTAGCCAACTTCGGTGAGTGCCTCAACAACATATGCGTGAGTTGGTATTCGCTTGTTTTCCCACCAGAGGTCGTTAACATTGATTACGCAGTGTGCCTTCGGTCTCAGTAATGGCAATATGCCTCTATAGATTTCACCTAAAGCTTTGCTGAATGCAATAGGTTCAAGGGTACCGACATCGTTGGGGTCTTGGGAATATTGCTGCACAGTTAGATAGTGTTTATTGTTCCGCAAATCTCCTCTCATACTCTTATTGAGTCTGGGCTTGTCCAGGAATTTTGAATAGGGTGGTGATGTAATGGCTAGAGCCACAGTATTTTCCTTCAAGTATTGCGGAATGTTTCGCGCGTCATCTGTGATCGCTATTTGTTGTGTGTTATTAAGAAGTCTTTCCTGCACCAACCTTGACTTGGCTATTGCGATATACTCTTCCTTGAGGTCAAAGCCTACAGCGTTTCTGTTGAGGTCTTGGGCAGCCAATAAGGTGGTTCCAATACCCACAAAAGGATCAATTACCAATTCACCCTCATGGGTGAATAATTTGATACACTTGGTGGGTAGGCCAATTGGAAATACAGCAGGATGTATGTTCTTGTCCCTTATATCTCTTTTTTCATAATAGAATTCCCAAATGCCTACTTGACTTTGAATCCATTCTTTGGGGGTCAAGCAGTTGATGTGATTTGGGGGACAATTGCAGATTTTCTCGTGGCCTATTCCCAGCTGTTTGGAGATGTCAGTAACCCCGACCATGTGCATCCTTATCAACCATTATAACTCTTCCACGCCAAAATTCAATAGTGTACGAGGTTGATCATGGAAAAAGACCATAGACTAGTTTCAAAGGAGTTGGGTCAGGCAATACCTACATCTATTACTAGCGCAGTAGGCGTTGGAGTGATACTGAAATGCGAGCGTGGCGATGGATGCGTATCCCGCAGCTAATCTTAAATTGTCACTTCTGCAGTCTGTTCTCTAGCTGCCCAATAAGGACATTCGATGTCATCCGCGACGATTTCTGCTCTCCAAAGCAAAATGGTGTCATCATTTGCATAATCAGAGTATTCATGTACCATTTGCGGTGATTTACAAAGGACACCATCATCAGAACCGCCTGGTGTAGGCGGGAAGTCAAATTTAACAGCATAACCACAAGTCTGGCAGACGTGTCTCATCTTATCCCCTTTAATTATATACTATGCTTGGTGACAGATGCACACCCCCGGACCACATATTGCACGAATCGTCAGAAGGTTTAATACTCATTACTCCAAACAGCACTTCGGATTTTAGTCAGGGCGTCCGTCCTGTCCTGTCCTTCCTTCTCAAGGTCCCTTAGCCAGATTTGGGTCCGATAGTGAAGCCTCTCGACTTCGGTGGGGGCACGCCCCAGGATTTTGCTCAGCTCCTTGGTTTCCTTAAGCCAAAACCAGCTGCTGGCGATTCCGAGAACAATGTTCCGGCACACTGCCGGCAAAACAGCTTCAAGAACTGCCGTCAGGTTCGAGCCAGAATAGCTTTTATTGACCTCTAACATGCTGCTTAATTTCCAAATTGACCATCTTACCCGCTTGGGACAAAACCTGGGTGTAGATGCTGATAAGCTGTGGGGCAGATAAGTTTTTCAGGTCAGTCAACCGCAAGCGTAAAAAACCCTCCTCTGGGCTTACATCCAGCCAAAGGGTTCCCCCGCAACCACTCTGGCGGGCTGCTTCCTGCGTCTGTTTTATCTGGGCATCCTGGTCAGGGCTAAAAACCACGAAAGACCTCCTCAATTTCAGGTTTTGGTATGTTTTGCTGGCCTGAAGGCTGACCGGGTAGAGCTTGCCCCTGCCCCCCAGGCATAAACGCGCCCAAAGCTTGCCCCATCAGACCTTTGATAAAAGGTGCCAGACTACTAAAAAACATTGTGGCCAAAGGATTGGGAGACGAAGCTACCATACCGGACTTCAACTCGCTGAAGGCGGGGCCGAGCGCCTCAGCTACAGCGGCGCCAATCTCATAAGGATTAGGCTCGGTGCGCAACTCTTTGGCCATTGCTACGAGTGGCTGAGCTTGCTGGATACCCAGGGCGCTTAATTGCTGCAGTCCCCACATGGCAAGAACGATATCCTGCCGCGCCCTTCGAGTCCCTTCTTCGTAACCATCCCAATAGCCATCTTGCCCGTCCTTCGGTCTGGGAACATACACTTCGTCAATGAAGGACCGTATTGCAGGGCTAAGGTCTCTAAGGACTACCGATTTAGATGACATCCCTTTTCCTCCACCGAATTGGAGATGCCCCCTCTGCCTTAGCTCATGGATAACAGCATCAATGCTGCCGGGTTTTTGGCCTTCAGCCTTTAGTTCTTCTTTGACCCGCCGGAGGTCATCGGTCCCGGCTGCCTCCAGCAGGCGTCGCCTGAGGTACTCTTTGACACCCTCGTCGTTATTCATAACCATCCTCCTGTGATAATTGCTGGGAGCTGCCGAAAAGGAAAAAAGCTGGTGAGCCGAACCTCTCGGCAAACTCACCAGCTTACGTATAGCTTACCACCATCACTCCGTTTTTGTCAAATTGCCTTACCTATCACCTTACGTAGAGACTAGCACCCGGTAAAGGTAAGCCCTTACCAGTAAGCGGGCCCTTCCCCCTTTCCCCATACCCGGTGACCCCTACTCGGTGATACTTACCTTGAAACATTTTGAGCAAGCTCTAATCTCTGCAAGTTTCCCTTACCAATAAGTTTCCACATAGCCTTTAAAAAGTTCTAGCTGGTATTCACAGTGGTCGAGTGGGTCATAAACATCCTCAAAGGGGTCTGCATAAGACCAAGGCTTGCCAATCGGGTCGAAGCTAACCATCGTGGCCTCGCCTCTGTGCCACTCCGAATCTTGTATCTGTTCCTTGTACAGCTGGGAATGTTCTATCCTATACCGTATTTTGATATTTGTAAGCCCATAGAGTTCGCAGATTTTCACTATACCTTCTTTATCCCTGTACCCCATGAAGCCGATAAAACCTCTTCCCCAACCCTTTCCTGGAGGTGCGCTACGATGGCCAGCACAACTGATATAGGTTGTAAGGCCCGCCCAATTAAGCCCTATAACCAAACCAGCAATCCCACGGTCTAACCATACTCCCTTTAAATTTGGAGGTCTTTTGAGTTTAGTTTTTGTGCCCATTCCTACACTCCTAAAAAGTTTTTACCCCGGCTCAAATTCCTAACTCCATTACCAATTGTCGGCCTGTTTCTAAGGAGTTTGGGTTGTTGAGGATATCTTTGTATCCTGTCAGGTGGCACGATTGAGTTTTGATTTCCGACCGAAATCGCCAAATCGCTTCAAACACTGCCACTGGGTCCTCGGGGTTTACCCCCACCGACCGGAGCATAGGAACTATCTCTTCGGACTTACCTAGCCACTTATTTTCACCTTTTACATAGAACCAGGCGCTGCCATAAGAGTCAATATAAATTAAGCCCCAGTACTGGCCGGATGCTTTTCTTGATGTCTGCCTTTTAGGCTTCGCGATAGACTTAGCCTCAGCCAAGATAGCTTCTCTGGCCTTCTCAATATCTTTCCTCGTTAGCCTTGTCCGTCTTTTAGTCTTTGTTTTAACCACCTTAATCCCCCCCGAAATGGTGGCGCCTATATGCGACACCGGTCATTCCTTACACGCGTGGAGCTTACAACTTAGTAACATCGTGTAACCAAGTTGATGACGGTCATTCCTTACACGCGTGGAGCTTACCACTAGCCGCGGCTAGTGCCTCGTCCATGTTTCGGTCATTCCTTACACGCGTGGAGCTTACGTAGGCACGCACCCTTGCCTACTCGTTCTATTCGGTCATTCTTTACACGCGTGGAGCTTACGAGTGATGGCCGGCACTTCGTGCGTGAAACACTAGAGAAGTCCACACTTGCCCCTTTAGGTAGCAGCTTCACATTGTGGAACTCCATCTCTTGTCTCCTTTCTACTAAAATAAACTCAATTGCTTGGCTTGATTATGATTCACCTTACTAATCCTCTCTGGCCATACACACAGCGCCAGCTCGGAGCCAACACAAATCAGTTCCCCTTTCGGCTTGTAAACGCTTTTCAGCCAAGGCTCCATCTCGCTTCTTTTCAATATTTCTGTCTGCCTATAGCTTTCAGGGTATCTGTTCTGAGCCTGCTCTAGCCTTTCAACAAAGGTTTCGCAGACCTTTTCCCCATCATAAGAACGAACGTAGACTTGCTTTGCCTTGCCTGCCAAAAATAACTGGTTAAAAGCCACACGAACGGTCTGGCGCCGCCGTTCCACCATACCCCTTAACCTTTCTCGCTCCTTTACCAGAGTGTTAAGCTCAGCGAGTAATCTTTCCCTCTCTGCCTTCTGGCTACGCTTCCGCATTTTTTGCCTCTCCTCACAGTTGCTCTTTATCAGTATGCCGATTTCAAACTCTTTGTCCTCTAAGGCTTCGGTGTCATCCCAAAAGCCATAAAGCACATCATCAACGCCAACCTCGTTTTTATCAATCAACAGAATAAACTCCTCTAAGGCTTTTATGGTGTTCTTTGCCATCACAACGACATCCTGTGTGGCTACCTAAATCTCAGTTGGCATTTCTCACCACTTGCTTTATAATGGGGAGAGGAGTCCACCCACTCCTCTCCCTGGTGCGGGGGCACCGCGACCCCGATTACGCCCTATCGCTCACGGGACGGCGAGGTGAAAGTCAGACTGGAGGCGATGGCTACACCCCAGCCTCAAGATAGGTTTGCCGGCGATGCCCCGGTCCCGCCACAGCCAGCCAAGGAAGGAGGTAACCCTAACTTTCACCGTGGCAGGCTTGCATATTCTCTCTTCCCAATGTCCACTAGCTTCCATCATTGGCGTATCAGCGTATCATTTGATACGTATCACTACGTAGCGTATCATCAGCCCCCCTTTAGGGGGCTGATACGCTACGATACGCTACGTAGTATTATTAGCTAACAAACCCCATTCGTTTCCCAGCTTGACGAACTGATTTTTATATCGGTTCAAGCAGGCACGCACTGTTCCGGTGGTAGCTTGCACTTCGTCGGCGATTCCCTCTGTTGTCATCTTGCCGTAGGCTAATAGATTGGCAATACGTTCGCGAAGAGGCAACCCGGCAGCCAGTTCAGGCACGGCCTTAATATCTGTGGATTCAACGATTACCTTATGTTCGTTACCGTTAAACGTAAGCTTGTAACCTATAGGCCTGAGCAGTTTGCCCGTGTTTATCTTTCTATGGTAAAGACCTATCTCAATTTCATCGTCCCCCGGTTGTTGGCTTTTTCTT
>Ga0315280_10012299_pt1 | contig 10373 bp, 9 predicted proteins | sample YL17G06_40_MG_FD_203697 | JGI IMG/M metagenome (GOLD analysis project Ga0315280, IMG submission 203697) | Sediment microbial communities from Yellowstone Lake, YNP, Wyoming, USA - YL17G06_40 | ecosystem: Environmental > Aquatic > Freshwater > Lake > Sediment | place: USA: Wyoming | collected... | reverse complement strand
CGTGCTGCCTGAGCGGACGCCGTTCGCCTGCTCGCCGGGCGGCATCAGCCTGCTGAAGACCAACAAGTACGGCAATCCGGTCGTTGCCTACCTCAACGACACATCCCACCTGGCCGGACTGGCATAGTCGAATCCTCGCCGGGTGTGACCCCTTCTGGTACGCGGGCGCGCAGAAAGAAGGCCCAGCCGAGGCAGCCGGCCGGGACGATTGGGCTGACAACGAGGCCGACGGGATTCGAACCCGCAACCACCGGATCGACAGTCCGGTACTCTAGCCAATTGAGCTACGGCCCCATGGGTCGCGGCAGGCCGGGGGACCCGGCCCAGAACCTCTCAACATAGCATAGCCGCTGGGCACGACTTGTCAATCCTGTTTGAAGGCTAGGGGCGGAGACACCCGCAGACGGGCGTCGTCGCCGCGGGACGGCGCATCCCTGGCAATGCCCCCCAGCGGGGTGGGCACTAGAACATCCACGGTTGAGCGTCTGGATCGGACTCGGCGAAGGGCGGCTGCTGGTCATCCGTCTCTGATTTGCCGGGTGCCTCGGAGCCCTCATTCGGCTCGCGGAGGTGCTGCCGTTCCTGGGGCGTCACCTGCATCTGGTCGAGCGACTCCTCATCGCTAGGGGCCTCGTCAACACGTGGCTGCTCAGCGGGCGGCAGGACCAGCTCGTCAAAGGCGGACTCAGCGGGCATCTGAATCGCATGCTGCTGCGGCGCCGGCTCGGCGGGCGGGGCGGCGGTGCTTGCTGATGGGTCGCCCTCCTCGTCCTGGGCTTGATGGCGGGCGGCGTCGGTCTTCCAGCGCCCGGTCGTGGTCCGGGCCGGGCCGGCTGCGGGACTGCGGAAGTACTTCTCGAACCGCCCGGGGTTGCCCGACAGGCGTGGCTGGCGGAGCCACTTCAGGTGTGCCAGGTACTCCTGTAGCTGCTCGTCGTTGAACTGCGCCAGGAACGACGGGTCAGCCGTGCGGTTCTCGCTCATGATCCGGTCGATAAGTTCTCGCTTTGTCATAGCTTGTCCCGCGGCAGAGGATCGAAACATCCAGCAAGACGCACGTGATAGGCGTTGTTATCGGCGCCGTTATTGGCAAAACTTTAACGCAACAAGAGCCACCACACGGGGCATGCTTGGAAAACCCCCCGCCGGGGACATATACTTTGAGTTTCTGCGTCGGCGGGAGCCGCGAGGTGAGCGGCGTGGACGACTGGGCGCGCGACATAAAGTTCGAGACTCCCAGCTCGCTGGCCCGGCTGGTGAAGCAGGTCCTGGTCAATCCGTTCGCCAACTATGCCCCGGCGGGATTGATCCGGTGGATTCTGAAGGCCACCGGCAGCGAGCTGGCCGCAGCCAACTGGGCCGACCCGGGCGGCTGGCGGAGCATGGTCATCAGCTATGACGGCCAGTGTCACCAGTGGTCCGACAAGGTGCTGGTGGGCTCCGGCACCATCCCGATGGCGCTTCGGAACCGCAGGCTGCTTGCCGGGCGGGTGCTGGCGCGAGTCATTGACGAGTGCCCCAGTGAGCCGGTTGAGGTGCTGTGCATCGGCGCCGGCCCGGGGCGGATCATCATCGACGCCATGCTCCAGGCCGAGAAACGCGCGCGGGCGACTCTGGTGGACCTGAACAGCGACGCCCACCACCACGCCCACCGGCTGGCCCGCTCCTGCGGCCTGGGCGCCAGCATCCGGTTCATCACCGCCGACGCCCGCCACCTCGACCGCTACCTGGACGGCCGGGTGGACGTCGTGAAGATGATCGGCATCTGCGAGTACCTTCAGGACGAGCAGATCGTCTCCATCGCCAAGGCCGCGGGGGTCCTGATGCCCGCCGGCGCACCGTTCCTGCTCAACAGCCTCTCCAAACGGCACGGCACCGACAGGTTTTTCCGTCGGGTGTTCGGCCTGCACATGATCCACCGCAGCGTCGACGAACTCTGCCGGCTGATGACGGCGGCGGGGTTCGGCGATTTTGCCTCGCTGAGCGAGCCGCTTGGCGTGTACGATATAATCCTCGCGCGCAAGCAGGGCTGAGCCGTCCCGGCTCACCGAAAGGGTCCGCAATGCCTGAGGTCTCCTTGCCGTGGGGGGACGGCGAGCTGAAGATCGCACTGCCAGAGCATTGGCAGGTCCAGCAGATAGCCGCTTCGTCGCTACCCCGCCAGGGGGGCGATTGGCGCGACGCCCTGGGCGCGGCGCTGGGCCAACCCACGGGCGAAGCCCCCCTAGGCCAGCTCCTGGCGGCCAGGCGCACAGGGCGGATCGTGCTGGTCGTGGAGGACTTCTCCCGCCACAGCCCGCTGGCGGAGATCCTGGAAGTGGTCATGGCCGAGCTGACCCGCCAGCGCATCTCCACCAACCAGGTGCAGGTCATCTTCGCCACGGGCATGCACCCGCAGATGACCGCCGCCCAGGCGGCCGCCAAACTCGGCCCCCTCGCGCACAGCCTGCGGTGGCGGAGCAACCGCTGCAAGGACGCCGCCGGCCACGTCCATCTCGGCCGGGTCGGCAAGCTCGACGCATCGGTCGACCGCGACGTGGCGGACGCCGACCTGCGGATCGTGATATCATCGGTCAGCCCGCACCTTCAGGCCGGGTTCGGCGGCGGGTACAAGATGTTCCTGCCCGGCTGCGCGTCGATAGAGACCATCCGCCAGCTTCATCGGATGGGGGTGGACCGCGTGCCGCGGCAGTGGGTCGGCACGGACGCCGCCGGCAACCCCATGCGCGCAGCCATCGACGCCGCCGGAAGGCTGATCGACCAGCGCCACGGCAAGAGCTTCGCCGTCCAGTACGTGCTGGACAATGACGACCGTCCCGCCATCGTGGCGGCCGGCAGCATGGAGGCGGTCCAGCAGATGCTGGCCAAGCGGTGCGCCGTCGCCTGCGGCGTGCTGGTCGAGAAGCCCGCCGACGTGCTGCTGGTCAACGCCTATCCGCGCGACTGTGACCTGTGGCAGTCATTCAAGGGCATAGCCAACACTCGTTGGGCGGCCAGGGCGGGGGGCGTGATCATCTGCCTGGCGCGATGCGAGGCTGGCATGTACGGTATGGACGTGCCGCAGTGGTCGCTGAGCTGGAAGCTCGTCCGGGCGCTGGTGCGCCTGCTGGGCAGCGACGCCCTGGGGGCACTGCTTACCCGCCTGGCCCCGAACCTGGCCGCCGACGCTGCGTTCTTCATTCGCCTGGCGCTCCAGGCGATCCACCGCAACCCGGTGCTGATGGTTTCTCCGGCCCTGGCAGGGGGGGGCAAAACCTTTCCGGGGCTGAAGATCGTCGCCGACCCAGCCGATGCTATCGCTGAGGCGGGCAAGTTGCTTGGCGACTCGCCCCAGAAGGTTACCGTGTTCCCTTCCGGCGGGACGACCTACCCGGTAATAGCTGGCGGGTCGACGGGCGGAGATCGCGGCGGCAATGACTGAGCAGGGTTCGGCGCAGCTTCAAAGCGACAGGCTTGGGGACTTCCGCAAGCTGCTGGAGATCAGCCGCTCGATGGTGGCGGCGGCCGACCTGGACAGCCTGCTGAACCTCATCGTCACGTGCAGCACGGAACTGCTCGACGCCGAGCGGGCCAGCGTGTTCCTGTATGACGAGCAGACGGGGGACCTGCTCAGCCGCGCGGCCGTGGGGGGCGGTGGGCTGCGCCTGCCGGCCGACAGGGGCATCACCGGGGCGACGGTCAGCAGCGGCATGACCATCTGCGTCCCCGACGCCTACGCCGACCCGAGGTTCAACCCCGACATCGACCGCGCCACCGGCTTCGTCACCCGCAGCATGCTGTCGATGCCGCTTCGAGGCCACCAGGGCGAGCTTGTGGGCGTGCTACAAGTCATCAACAAGCAGGGCGGGCCGTTCGACCGCGACGACGTGACGCTGGGCGAGACTCTCGCCGCCCAGGCCGGAGTCGCCATCCAGCGGGCCGACCTTATCCAGCACTACACGCAGAAGCGGCAGATGGAAAAGGCCATGCGGATCGCGCAGGAGATTCAGCGCGGCCTGCTGCCCAAGTCGCCGCCAGCCATCGAAGGCTTCGACATCTCAGGCTTCTCGCTGCCCACCGACGAGACCAGCGGCGACACGTACGACTTCCTTCGCCTGGTCGACGGGCGGTGGATGCTGATGGTCGCAGACGCCAGCGGCCACGGGGTCGGCTCGGCGCTGGTGATCGCCGAGACGCGGGCGATGCTGCGTGCGGTCGCCCTGGGCGGGGCGGACCTGCCGCGAATACTCCGCACGGTCAACGACCTTCTCGTCAGCGACCTTGGCCAGGAGAGGTTCGTCACCTGCTTCTGCGGGCTGCTCGACCCGGCCGCCAGCCGGCTGACCTACGCCTCCGCCGGCCACGGACCGCTCATCTTCTACCGGGCGGCCGATGACAACCTGACCCAGACGCCGGCTACCGACCTGCCACTGGGCATCATGGACGGGGCCGAGTACCGCAACGTCGTCGACAACCCGCTGTCTGCCGGCGATTTTCTCGTCATCATCACCGACGGTTTCCTGGAGGCCACCGACCCCGCGGGGCAGGCGTTCGGCTGCGGGCGGGTGATGGACCTGCTGCGTCGCCAGCGGGATAGGCCCTCTGCGGAGATGATCCGCGCGCTTCACGCAGCGGTGCTGGAGTTCACCGACGGCGCGCCGCAGACAGACGACCTAACGGCGATGGTCCTGCGACGGATCTGATTATCCACCTGGAACGGTCCGCTCAGTTGGCTTGGGAGCTCGCCGGCGAGCCAGGCCGCCACGGCTGGCCGTTGGCCCAATCCGGCGGCGGCGCCAGCCCGGGCGCCAGAGCCTCCGACTTGACCTGCGGGTCGACCTTGAAGGGGTTGTAGAGTGGATCGGCTATCAGCAGCACCCGCCAGCTCACCATTGGCGTGGTCCGCCAGTAGCACTCGGCCAACGTGTACTTGCCCGTGAGCAGCAGCGGGAAGAACTCGTCGGGCATCGGGAAGGACGCCAACGTCGGCTCGTCCACCGAGCCGACCGTGGCCACCACGCCGTTCTGGATCATCTTGGGGCACCACTCCTCGCTGCCGGGGTCGCGCAGGTGCATGGCCTCGAAGCTGGCCACGTGCCAGCCCACGGCCCCGCGGACCCACTGGAACGCCGGCACGTATTTCTGGAGGCTGTACCAGCCGACGTAGAGGGCGCTCTGCGGGCATTGGCCGGCCTGGAAGACCGCGTGGGCCTCGTCGAATACCACGTTGAGCTTGGTGTTGGCGCGGAGAAAACGGTTGAGGCTGCGGAAGACTGCGTCGTAGTTCTTAGCGCGATCAAGCCCGCCGGCGTCGATGTAGAAGTTGCCAGCCAGGCCTGTCTTCTCGGCCGCCACGGAATCGGCGATGATCCGCAGCGCGTCGTCGCGGCTGGGGCCGTCGATCCGGGATGTCATCATCACCGGGGGGAGCACCTCGTCCCTGCCTTGCTCGCCCGCGCGCCACCGCCAGAACAGCGGGTTGGGTATCTGTTTGTTCAGCGGCAGATCCTGCCACCATAGCATCGCCAGCTCGCTGTCGACGGCGGCATCGGCGGCGTCGAGTATCGAGACGCTGGGCTTGTGCTGCATGGCATATGCCCCGACGGCCACCACGCCGCCGACCTTCTGCATCAGCTCGAGCACCTCGCGGGCGTTATCGACGCTGGCCGGGGCGGCCTGTAGCTGCTGGAGTTTCTCGCGGGCCTGGTTCAGTTGCACGCGCAGCACGGACAGCGAGGGGGCCTCCGACAAGCCGGCGCCCTCGACGAACTTGACCAGTCCTTCCAGCCCGTGGATGTCCATGTGCAGGCCCATGACCTGCCGCCAGGCGATCTGCCGCTGGGCGTGGTCTTTGAGCTTCTGGAACTCCGAGAACTTTATTCCCAGCAGCGTGTCGACGTCCTTGAGCAGCGCATCCCACGCCGGCAGGGGCTCGACCGCCGTCGGGGCCGGCCCGAACAGATCGGCCAGCGGGGTCAGGCCCTCGGTTCGTGGGGCGGGAAACTTGATGCCGACAGTTCCGAGTAACTGATAGTCTGTTGCCAGGCGGTAGTGCGCCTTTGTTGCCTCAGCGGCCAACAGATCGCCGACGGGGTTGGCCGGCGCCAGCACCCGCACCGGCACGCCCCAGACCGCCACCAGACAGCGGACCTTGCCGGCCAACTGACGCTGAATGAGAGTGGCGCGCAGCGGCTGGACAATCTGCGAGTCGTAGTCCTCGCGGGATATGGCGTATGCACCGGTCGTCTTCAGCGCGATGATGTGGGAGGCGTCGATGCCTCGCTGCTGCGCGTAGAATTGGGCGACTGCCAGCGAGTCAGGCAGGTCAGCGTTGGCGATGATAACGACCTCGTTGGCGTTGAGGGCGGGCGCTCGTCCCGGCCAGGCCGCCACGACGAGCAGCAGGGCGACTATCGGTAAGTGTTTGAACATAAGGCTGCTCTGGGTATTCTACGTCGGTCCGCGCTGCCCGTTCGGCAATTGCGCCCGCCGGCTGAAGTTGCGTTAGACGATCTGCGGCGACGACAGTAACATACATTACCCCCGCCGGCGAGTGCAAAGGCCCCGCCGACGCCGGCCTGCATGGACCGCAACGAGATGACGATGCCGCTCAAAGCCGGACAGACCAGCCGCCTGATCGTGCTGCTTGCGCTTCTGCCGGTCCTCGCCGGCTGCCCGGTTCTCCAGCCCCAGCAAACCCCGGTCCCGGCCGTGCGAGCGAAGATTGAGGCCACGGGGACTTCATACTGGCTCTACGTGCCGAGCTACTACACCAAAGATCGTGACTGGCCGCTGGTGGTGACGCTGCACGGTACCTACGGGTGGGACAGCTCGCAGGCCCAGATCGATGAGTGGAAGCACCTGGCGGAGCGGCACGGGCTGATCGTGGCCGCACCGGACCTGCGCAGTGTCCAGGGCATCCTGCCGGTCATCCGCTCGCTGTGGCTGGCGGACCTACAGGCCGACGAGAAGGCCATCCTCAGCATGATCGACGAGCTGTCGGCCAAGTACAGGATCGATCCCAACGCGATACTGCTGACCGGCTTTTCGGCGGGGGGATATCCGATGTACTACGTGGGTCTGCGCGACCCGCAGCGGTTCGACATGCTCATCGCCAGGGCCTGCAACAGCGACATCGGCATGATGGAGGGCATCGAGCTGACCGACGCGGCCAGGAAGCTGCCCATCATGATCTTCTGGGGCAAGGACGACCTGGGGCAGATACAGGACCAGTCGTGGGCGGCGTTCCGCTACCTGCGCGAGCGGCGATGCTTCGCGACGCGGCACAAGGAGACCAGGGGGGGACACCTTCGCCGTCCGGAACTTGCCTATGATGTCTGGCGGGCCCGCCTGGCCCCGCGGCATCGCCGCTGAGCAGCCCGCTGCGAAGGCCGTTGCCAACGCCGGCGCCGAGACGCAAAAAGCCCCTCCGGAGGCAGACCTGTTGAAACCCGGGGCCGGCGCATGGTATTCAACTAGGTTGTGTCTGACAAATGCAGAATACGAAGGTAGCGGCGGATGATGGCCAGCTTAATCATGGCCAGGAAGTTCAGTGCCAGCTTCTCGAATCGGGTGGCGATTCGCCGGCACTCCTTCAGCCAACCCATGCAGCACTCGATCACACTCCGTCGCTTGTAGGCGTCCTTGTCGAAGTTCAGCGGATGCCCACGATGGCGAGCCAACTGGTTAGACTTCTGGGGAATGACGGCTGCAATCCCGTGCCGGCGCAGCCACCGGCGGATGCGGGGGAAGCTATATCCCTTGTCCCCAGCCACGCGAGCGGGTCGGCTTCGCCGGCCGATCCGGACCGCATTCATCAGGCCTTCGAACCGCGTCGAGTCGTGCCGCTGACCGGCGGTGACTTCGGCCGCCAGCGGCAGGCCGCGGCCGTCAGTAACCAAGTGCAGCTTGCTGCCGAATCCGCCGCGCGAGCGGCCCAGAGCGTGGTCTGGAGGCTCCTGCGTGCCCCCTTTTTGCCAGCCCCGGCGGCTGCCCGGCTGGCCCGAATGGATGAGCCGTCCACACACCACAGGTCCCAGTCGATCTGGGCCTCGGCATCCAAGCGAACCTGGAGCCGCTGGAGGATCTGGTCGAATAACCCTCCGCGTCGCCATCGCTGGAATCGGTCGTATATGGTCTGCCAGGGCCCGTACCGTTCTGGAAGGTCTCGCCAGGGCGCCCCGGTGCGGAGCACCCAGAAGACTGCGTTCAAGATGGTCCGATGGTCTTTCCACTGGCGACCGCGTTGTCCATGGTTGAAGGGGAGCAGAACCTTGATGAGCTCCCATTGTTCGTCCGTCAGTTCGTACCGTCGCATCCGTGCCGTCTCCCAGGAGCGGGCCGACTTCCTGTCGGCTCCTACCCCTGGATATCGGCACTTCGGGCATTTATCAGACAGAACCTAGAGAGGATCGCATCCTTCTGCTCGCATCTAGGTGACAATGTTGGCGATGATTTGGATTCCATGCGGGTCGGCGGGACCGAAGAGCAGATCATCCAGCGCGCCTCGGACTGGTGCACGGACGTGGCCCGCGTGGGCTGCGTGCTATGTCAGGTGGCCGGCATGCCCGCTCGGCTGGTGTACTTGGCCGACATAGGCAAGGCGTACTCCGGGCATGCGATCATCGAGGCGTTCTACTCGGGCAGGTGGGGAGCGGTCGATTCGTCTACCGGCGTCATCTACTCACATAGGGACGGCAGGCCAGCCGGTACGTGGGAGCTAATGCGCGATCCCGCCCTTCTCGCCGCCCACGCCCGGCCGGGGGCCACTTACACCAATGCCGGACAGTTCTCTGCCGCAGCGATCGTCAACTACTCCGTCGCCGATCGCGACGCCTACGATTACAGCGTCAGCGGCCTGAACGACTACTACCGCTCTATCCTCGCGCAGTCCGCCCGCGGCTGGCCAGCCGGCCTGCGCTGGCTACACGACGAGGACAAAGCGGCCGAGTAGTGTGCGCAGCAGGGTGCCACGGCTCCGGCGCTCGCAGCCGTGCTCTAGAGCATGGAACCAAACGTTCTGGGTATCATTTCATCCCGAACGTCCGCTCTTGCGGAAGTAACACGGGCATCTTGCCCGTGAGTCCCACGGCCGTCCCGGCCGTGCGTGCCAGGGCCGAGACGGCCCTGCAACGCATGGGCGAGACGCCCATGCCACGTTTCACTCACGCCTTCAACCCGAACATCTGCTCTTTGAGGTCGAGGTAGTAGAGGTAATTGTTTTGGCTGACGTCGGGGGGGCAGCGGTGGTCGCAGAAGGGGATGTACCCGCCGCGCTCGACGAGCGGGACGAGCGACTCCAGGTAGGCCTTGATTGCGGCCGGGCCGGCCTTGAGCTGGAGCTTGTCCACGCCGCCCATGATCCGCAGCTCCCGGCCGTACTGCTTGAACAGCTCGGCCGGATGGCCGGCGCCGTTGACCTCGAAGGGGAACAGGCAGTTGATCCCGCCCTCAAGCAAGTAAGGCAGTATCGGGCGAACGTCGCCGTCGCAGTCGGTGTACCACAGGTCGATGCCGTGCGCGCGGAGCCGGTTGGATATCCGCTTATATCGCGGCATGACGACGTCGCGGAAGAAGTCCACCGTGACGATCGGCCCGTTCTTGAAGCAGATGTCCTCCCAGCCGGCGGCGTAGTCGAAGTCGATCTGTCCCAGCACCTGGTCGAGGAAGTGCTCCACGAGCCGGCAGCTCGTCTCGACCATGTCCTCGACCATGTCGGGGTAGTCGTAGCAGGCGTAGGCCAGGCCCTCGAAGGTGAGCATGTTCCGCACCATGCCGATCATCGAGCCGCAGTCCACGCCCAGCGGATAGTCGCGGCCGGGCGGGTGGGCGGCCTTCAGTGCCGCCACGTCGACTGTGCGGGCCGGGTCGTCTATGCGGAACCGCTCGGCCTTGATTCGCTGCCAGTCGCTTGGTGAGTTGACCGAGGACTTGATGAAGTGCGGGATGGTGTCGTGGCCGTCCTTGGGCACCTCGGCGAGCAGGCCTTCTGCGTTCATGACGACCCTGTGCGCGTCGGTCTCGGAGATGACCTTCTTCTCGAACGGCGGGTTGATCCACACGTTGCCGCTCGTCTTCTTGATGATGTCGAAGTTGAAGAAGATGTCGGCCTGGAGGTTGTTCTTCAGCCCGCTGTCGCGAAGGATCGGCCAAACCTTGAAGTTCTCCGCCCAGTAGCCGAACTCCATGTTGAAGCAGCGGTCGACCGGCCTGTAGTGCATCTGGCTATTGAAGCGCTGGCGGTCGGTCACGGTGCCGGCCCATTTGGGCCGACATGGCGTGATGAGCCGGCCCTTGTTGTCGGGCCTGGGTGTCATGCTCTTATCGGTGCTGCCCGCCACGGATGGAAATCCTCCACTCACTCCACGATCAACTGGCTCTCGCCGCGGCGCATG
>Ga0315280_10012298_pt1 | contig 10373 bp, 7 predicted proteins | sample YL17G06_40_MG_FD_203697 | JGI IMG/M metagenome (GOLD analysis project Ga0315280, IMG submission 203697) | Sediment microbial communities from Yellowstone Lake, YNP, Wyoming, USA - YL17G06_40 | ecosystem: Environmental > Aquatic > Freshwater > Lake > Sediment | place: USA: Wyoming | collected... | reverse complement strand
TGAGAGGCAGAAAGGTTCTACGCGTCGACCGCAGATTCCGCAGCCACGGCCCACCAAGCCTCAGACACCTATACCGGAGACGGCCCGCCGTAGAAAGAGTCACATCAAGACTCAAGACACATTTCGGTCTGCGTCAGCTTCGAACCCGAGGCCTAAGAAACGTCCTCTCACACGTACTCCTCTGCATCATAGCCCTGCTCGCAAACGCACTATCAGCCATCAAGCAAGGACTAAACCACAGAATACGCTCACCAATCCACTTCACAAAATTGACATGAAGAAGACAGTTTTGCAAGATGCTGGCGCGCGCTCATCCTCGATAGTGATATATTCAGGGTATTGTCCGTCCATCAAGACGAAGTTGCCCACGTAAGCACCTCGACCGATCCTGACGCCGCAGAGCCGGTGAAAGAAGACACGGATAGGCGAGTAGGGGGAGAGCCAAACGAAGATCCTGAATATTCGGCTGCCGAGCTTCCAGCTCCTCCTCATCACCGTCACCTCACAGCTTCTGTCATGGTAGGATCATCTATCTGCTTAAAGTTATGCAGTTACAGGAAGCTTTAAGCCGGGTTCAACATCCAGACCGCTTCATGAGTGGTGCAAAGAGGGTCAGCAACCTTGAGGGTGTGCCAAAACCCAGAGCCTCCTATAATCCAACTCACTAGGGCAGGTGAGTTCATCTTCATTGCAGGCCAGGTCGCGATCAATCCTGAGACAGGAGACCTCTGAAGATCTTGAGGAGCAGTTCAGACTCGTCTTCGAGGACATTAAGGAGCTGGTTAAGAGCGATGGCGGAACGCTTACAGACGTACTCAAGACCACAACCTATCTTGTAGACTCTTCCTGCCATCAGGAGTATGATAGGTTGCACCGTTCATACTTCAGGGAGGGTTACTCCGCAAGATCAACGGTTCAAGCTAGGCTTTGCATCCTGGCTTCAAAGTCGAGATAGAGGCTATCGCATACATGGCGCAGAGTCCACGTCGTCACTCTGGATCATAGGTGGCCGCCTTGACCTGCGGTTCAATTTCGAAGACAGGAGGCCGGCAGTAACCCCTGCCGCAAGCGTGACGAGTACTCTACAGTCTGCATACTCAGGGACAGCTTCACCGGTCGGCCTCAAGTGAAAGTTCAGAGTGGAAACCCCTCCAGCAGCGATCGTCGCTGACACGCTCTGAGTGGTAAGCCCAGCCTCTTCCACTGTGACAGTGTAGATCCCTTGCGGAAGGTACGTTTCATAGAAACCATCCCAGGAATAAGTGGTGTATGTATCTGTGCCGTTCATGAAGACCACTGCCCAACTGCTGCTCCTTATATCCCCGCGCATGTTGCCGAATGTGACAGTGCCTGTCAAGAGGCCTCTCAGATCAAGTGTGACCGTTGCTGAGGCTCTCCCGCCAAGGTTAACGTTCGGCAGGACTACCGCTTCCGTTGACTCGTATGGGCCTGGGTGATTGTAGGGTAGGAGGATGGTCAACATAGTCTGGTGGGTCTCACCCTGGAGCATCCCTTGCGGCGGCGGATAGTACTCTGATGGCCGGTACCAGGGAACGAGCTCAACCAGCACCTGCCAGTAGCCCCTGTAGATCCCGGGGATCGGGTTGGGTGAGCCGCCCCACACACCGATGTCAGGCGAGAACTGTGTAAGCCTCCTTAAAGATTCAGCGCCCTCTGTCGGGTCTACGTAGCCCAGCAGTCCCGCAAGCCTCTTGTACTCGACCAGTAGTGTTCCAGCCGGAATCGGTGAGTCTGCGCAACCAGCATCAGCGATCTTCTTACCGTCGGCGAAGAAGCCTGCGTCAGCGAGTGGCTGAACCGAACTGATATCCAGGGATGTCGAGGCTGCAGCTACAAGGACATCCCTATCATCATAGACCCGTATGCGCATAGACATGTTTGAGGGTAGACCTGCTGGCAGAAGCTCCTTCCTGAAGACGATCTTCAGGTCGAACTCAACCCCTTGAATGAGCCGGATCGAGGTGTCCGCGACCTCACCCATCCCTGCGGCTACTAACTGGTTTCCGAGGTCGCCTAGGGCAGTTACCCCTTCCTGAACATACCCATACGTCCAGCCTGTGATCGAGTACTGGCCTGGATAGATCGCGACGGTCGATCTCTCTCCAAACCGGTAGTAGTAGGTGTTGGAGAGGAATCCTAGGTGCAGTGTAGACTGGAGGAAGGCATTGCTCGCGACATCCTGATCAGGGGATAGTGAAGTCGGTGAGGGGAGGTCTGGCCCAAAACGTTCAAGGATCGTTGAACCGTTCGTGATGAGTCTGCTCGATGAGGATCCAAATGAGGTTTCCCAGTCAGGCCAAGGAATCCTGTCATATTCGGAGTTGGCCTGGGGCGTCCGCCACGTGTTCGAGGCCCCATCCCAGAAGCTGACAGCGTCTACAAGTGATCTTGAGGCTACATCATAGACCAAGAGTGAGACTGGTGTGCTGTTCCACCTCCAGGGCCTGGGTGTGTGGGGGTCCTGCCAGTCGGTGGAGTAGACTGTGACGTTTATCCCTGCACCCCTGAACATGTGTGTACTGATATACGTTGTACTGTTACACATAGAGATCGTGAAGGCTGCGGGCTGGTCTAGGCGGTGGGGTTCCTCAGCAGGAGGCACCGCTTGGATGTATCCTCTCATGTACAGGTTCAGGAAGTATGTTCCAGGATACATCCCATAGTCTCTGACACCGCGATACCGGAAGAGCGAGTACTTGACTCTTGCCCGTGGATCCGGAGGCGGAATAACCCCTGCCATCCCAAGTCCATTGAGGGTCAGCGTGGCGGAGCCTGACGAGGCCGGGACCAAGGTGAAGTTGAAGGCTGCCAGGACACCGTTCGAGTCCAGCGCCTCTGCGATGAGGAACCTCGCCGGGTCTGGACCTCTAATCGGCTGTGCCTCCATCCCTGCTGGGCCATCGTGGAAGTGGACTGTCAGGTTCAGGGTTCCGCTGAGCCAGAGGTCGATAAGCAACTCTACACTGAGGGTCTGGTCAGGATTCACGGTGAAGTAGTAGTCCCTGAAGCTCGATCCTGAGATATCGGTCTGCACGTAACTGCTGACGTGGGCGCGGATGAAGTAGGTTCCAGGCCCGAGACCGTCGATCCATGTTGCGAGAGTCTGCGGCACCATGCCGCTGAGCAGTCTGGGGGCGCCATAGTAGCGTTGAGCACCGAACTGGAACCGGAAAGAGGTGGGGCTGGAGCCGAGACCGGTTACAGGGTCGAAGGCGCCTTCTGGACTGACCCACCAGACCTGTGCAGGCCCAACCCCATTATGAACTCCGAAGGGATCCCTGAAAGGCGGGGCAGCGGTGTATGGGCAGTAGCTCACCGGACCCTCCCATGGGAACGCTGCGAGTTTAGGTTTGTTAGGTGGAGCAAGCCTGATCGAGTCGAAGACGGTGTTTCCTGTAACATATGAGGTGTAGGGTGCATGTGTCAGGTTTATCGGTGAGTAGCTTGCGACGTTAGCCTCGATGTAATTGTCGCTGTCATAGATGACTATGCTGATGGGGAACTCGCCCTTCCACGGAACCTGGCCGAGACAGCTCTTAGAGAAGACTTCGCCACGGATCTCCGGCCCCGGCTCCAGGTACAGGTCTATGGAGAGGGACTGGCCTCTCAGGAGCCTGATGTCATGTGCCACGAGCCGCTCAGGAAGTCCTGCTGCACTCGCGTACAGGTCATAGATCCCAGGCGCCACACCCTCCACTTCGAAGTGGCCCTTGGCTGAGGCGTTGAAGTATCCTCTCGCCTCCACATGCCTGTTCGTGGCCTCGCCTGTATACGGGTGGGTAGCGATGCCTACTGCCCGAACGACTCCTGGGAATCCTATCGGATCGCCGTGGAGCGTGGGGTGTGCACTCTCCCCGTACCTCACGGTCCCGTAGATTACGGCTGGATCCACCTCTCCCTTGACCAGGAGGGTCGGCCAGTTCTCAACAGGCATCGTGCTGTTTATCAGAGGTGAGCTTTGATGTTTGGTAGGATAATGGTCTGCAAGAAAGATCTTGAACAGGTACCTTCCAGCGATATCCGGAGCTCTCAGCTGGTTAACGCGGATATAGTACCACTCACTCCATGACCGCTCCGGAGTGAAGACTATGCCGCTGCCTGAGGCTGTGATCCTTATGGACCACCAGCCTGGGGCGAATGGATCATTCGCATCAGCCCGACCGACGAATATCCGTCCATAGTCGGCTGTAATGGTAGTGACGATGTTTGAGCTGTCGCCTCTCTCCCAGTCTATCCCGCCGACAGGCTCGAAGCCGTCTTGTACTAGTCGGCCGTGCTTGTCGACGAGTGGGGCTGGCAAATAGAGTGTGATGGTGCTGTAGTTGAATGAGGGTGCAGGGTTCTCAGGTGTTATGTAAGTTTTCGGTTGAGAAAGGTTGACTGCGAATATGAGGTCGCCTACACTGTCATGCTTAGGTGTGGAGGCGAGTATCGCGCCTTCAGGTGAGTATGAGTTGCCTGCGACCTGCAGTGGCTCCTCGTAGTCCTGGAATGGAGACTGGTATCCAGGGAACCCGGATCTGCCGGTGTAGAGGTTGAAGCCTGCTCCAGGCCAGACGTAGCCTAGGGGACCTGGGACATGAGCTTTTCCGAAGGTATTTGTGGGGTTGAGCTCGTGATCATCAGATCGATAGTAGGTTGGTGTGCCATTCAGGCTGCCTATGGTGGTATGGGCGAAGACAGGCGAGACTAAGTCGATTACTAGGGTAACCGCTACGGCGATGAGGAGCCTGCTCTGCATCATTCACGATTGGCCTCAGGTAAACAGTCGACATCAGAGTTCCAACGCTTCAGTCTGGGAAGCTTGAATGCGACTCGACGCTGCCTCGCCAGCAGGTACGATCCAACAGCTACCGCAGCTACGAGGAGGAGGATCACCGTTGCCACCGGGGTTGCTGGAGGCTCCAGATTGAATGATAGTCTCAGCGTATCGTCCAGTGGATTATCCTCTTGGGTCCAGTCAAGTCTCAGGTCGAAGGCGTACTCCCTCGGTACCGCTTTAGAATCGACGTCGATCGTGAAGAAGGCGACTTTAGACTCTCCAGGGATGACGGTTCCCAAGAAGTCCGTCAGGGTTCCTGAGTAGAAGCTCCCAACCCTTAACTGGACCCTTACAGAGTCCGCCTTCACCGATCCAGTGTTTCTTAACTCTACTCTAACTACTCTGCCGGTGTCTCCGACTCTCAGGGTTGTCGGCGTGTAGCCTGAAACTTCGAACTTGACTTTCTCATTCAGGTAGATCGGCACCTCACCTATCTGGATAGACTCTCCATCAACCTCTATCGCTAGGGCAGCGAAGTATTTGCCGAACTTCGCGTTCTCGTCGATGTCGATTATGAAGTTCGCCTCAGATACCTGGCCTGCAGAGAGGGTTCCGACGTAGTGTCTGTCTGAGCCGCTTGATGAAGGCTTGAAAGGATCCTGCATGTCCGCTTTCGTCACGAATATTCTTCCATAGTTGTCAGTTACTGTAGTTACAATGTTGGAGACATCCCCCTTCCCCCAATCTATCCTGCCGACAGGCTCGAAGCCATCCTGTACAAGTTCTCCATGCTTGTCGACTACAGGGGCTGGAATGTATAGAGTGATATTGTTGTAGTGGAATGTGGGGTTGCTCCCGAAGCTCTTCGGCTGAGAGAAGTTTATGGCAAAGACTAGATCGCCTACATTGTCTCGATGGGCAAGAGAGACTAAGATCGCACTTTCCGGTGAGTATGCTCCTCCAGCTGCCTGAATTGGTTTTTCGTATGTTGTGAAAGGCGACTGGTATCCTGGCGGGAGGTCCGGGTCCGACAAGTAATGGTTTAGTCCGCCGCCGAGCCACACGTAGCCGAGCGGTCCTGGAACATGCGCCTGACCAAATGTGTTGATTGGGTTTAGTTCATGATCATTTGATCTGAAGAGTGACGGCGTTCCATCGTGGTCGCCTATAGTAGTGTGGGCTGAGACTTCTGTTTGCTGAGAAAGTATAATCGATAGGAATAGCAATGAAATAATTAGTATCTTCCGCAAGACAATCCGCCTCGTTATTGCTATGGCTGCTCGGGCTGTGGATCACCGCTACTGGCCCTCGGTTGATTTTTCAGAGCCCCTGTCCTTCGGCTTACTCGGAACCACTTCTCTCTTCTTTTTCTCTAGCCACCTTCGACGCCGGACATAGCCGAGAAGCAGAACCGCGGCTATTATTGCGGCAGCTATCAGTAGAAACGGAGGACTTGGCTCCTTCACAGTTATGTTGAGAGGCAAAGTATCATTGAGGTTGTATCCTTCATCTTGAGTCCAATCAATCCTCAGATCTACGGCATACCGTTGCGGAACTGCTTTCTGATCTACATCGACGGTGAAGAACGCGGTCCTTGAGTCGCCTGGATTCATCGTCCCAAGAAGATCCGATAACGTTCCTGAGAAATAGTTGCCCGCCATCAGTTGTATTCTGACTGACTCGGCTTTGACGTTGCCAACATTTCTTACAGTTATTCGCATCGTGATACCAGGATCTCCTGCACGAACAAATTCAGGTGTAATATTGACCACGGCGAATCTTGCTTTCTCAGATACCAAGAAATCTATAATGCCAACAGTCATTTCCTTCAAGCCTCCGGTGACCGCCTTCACCTCAATTGGATAATTTCCGGGGTCAGCATCCTCTGCTATGTCGAGAAGGAACTGGACTGGGGTTGGTTGGTTCGGAAGAACTGTCCCTACAAATGCTTGATCCGAGCCTGTTGAAGACCTTGTGAATGGATCGTGTAATTCTAGCCATACGCTAACGTTCTTGGCGGTTCCACGTCCCGTGTTTATTATGAAAAACCTCAACGATACTTGTTTGTTGACTGGATACACTTTGGGAGGCGTTGTCGCCATACTCTGTATATGTAGCTCTCCCGTCCATATCGGTACATTCACATTTAGCGTCTTGGTCGTTTCACACAGTTCTCTTGCGCTTCTATACGTTAGTTCCAGAGCCAACGGATACACGCCGTCAGTTGCGTTGCTGTATATGCTTACGATGAATTGGAAGGTGAAGCTTCGACCTGCAGCTATGTCTCCCGCACTGGCCGAAATCGACTGAACCGGTCGTTTAACTCCGTGTTCGGAGGAGTACTCGGATCTGAAAGGGGGATTCAGCTTTAACGTTCCTTGAACGCCTCTGGCAATATCATCTCCTGTATTGGCTATCACTATGGATAGTATTGCACTTTCATCTCCGGGTTGAGCTGTTAATGGTACAGCGGGATTAGTTCCCCAGTACACACTCGTAACCGAAAGCTCTGGAACTCCAAGCCCCTGAGTCTGCGAGCCAAATGTAATCAAAAGAGTAGAAACTAGTAGAACCGGTAGGAATAGACTCAAACTAATTCTTTTCACACCAGTCACCTCGTCATCGCTTTCCTAAACACGGGTATGGCGATACCCAATGTTACGATAGAGTAAATTACTAGCACAGCAATGTCTGGAAGGATCTGCATGAAGCTTGCGTTGAGAACTACAATCTTCCTGAGACCGTCAGCAGCATAGTAGAGTGGTAGCAGTTTTCCAACTGCTTGCAGCCAGTTTGGTAGTTGATCCATTGGGAAGATGATACCGCTCAGAAACATCATCGGAAACTGTAAGAGCATCATCATCATCATAGCCGTCTCCTGCTCCGGTGCGATAGAAGTCGCAATTATTCCGATGCCCGCGAAGCTACTCACACCTAGAAGCATGACCAGCACCATTAAGGAGGGGCTTCCGTACACCCTCACATCGAAGAATAACATGGATATTCCTAGAATCAAGAATCCCTGTATCATGCCTCTAACCGTTTGAGCCAGAATCTTTCCCACCACTATTGAATGCCTAGATATGGGAGCGACCATGACACCATCCATTGTACCCTGCTCCTTCTCCCTTGTGATTGCTGCGCCCAATCCAGACAGTGTACCCGTCACGACCGTCAACGCCATGAAACCTGGCGCTAGAAACTGAAACGTGTTCGTAGTACTGCTAATGAGATTTCTCCGTTCGACGCTTATCGGCTCCGAAACGAAGGAGGGATCCATGGAACTATCCATACGCGTTATCATGGATGCGCCTAACCTGTTTGAAATCATCTGAATGATTGAAGCAGCTTCTCCGTAAACTATAGATGCCATCTGCGGGTTTGTATCGTCGACCGTGATCAGAACCATTGCTTGACGCTTGGATGCGAAAGCTTCTGTGAACCCTGTTGGTATCACAACCACTCCTTTCAGGTTGCCCGAGACAATCTGCTCTCTGGCCGATCCGAAGCTGGCGAAATTCTGGACTTCAAAAAGGCCCGTGGAGTACGCGATCCGTTTGAACTGATCTGCAACCTGAAATGCAAGTGCCCCCCCATCCTCCACTACTATACCTATTGGAACGTTCTTGTATGGTGATGAGATCTTTCCCGAATAGGGATTGCTCGTACCTGTTTTAGGAAACATAAATCCAAACATTGACATCAGAAGAATCGGCATAATCATGAAGGTTGCCAAGAGCATCTTTGCTTTCCAGAAGTCTAAGAGGTCCTTGCGCGTTATTCTAAGAGCAATATAGGCGTTGTGGAAGAGCCTGCTCCTCACGTTAAACCCTCCCCATCACCTTTCTCATTGGAACTTTGTTTGTAGCCGAGTCTCTGAGCGTTCTTCCAGTAATCTCCAAGAAGACCTCCTGCAAGGTTTCACAGCCAAACTTTCTCTTCAATTCTGCAGGTGTATCTAATGCGATAATCTTCCCATGGTCAATTATGCCGATTCTATGCGATAACTCGTCAGCCTCCTCCATGATATGAGTCGTAAGAATGATGGTCTTTCCATCCGCGTTCAGTTCCTTAATGAGATCACGAACAAAACGTATGCTTTGAGGATCCAGCAGGGTTGTAGGCTCGTCCAAAAACAGTATATCTGGATCATGAAGCAATCCACGTATGATATTCACCCTTTGCCTCATACCGCTTGAATAGCCGCCTACAGGCACGTCTTTGAAAGCTTCCAGACGGACCATTCCAAGTAACTGATCTATCCTTTTTCTCAATTGATCTCCATTCAAACCGTACAGCTCGCCAAAGAACAGAAGGTTCTCAACCGCGCTAAGCCTAGGATAGAGAATAAGCTTCTCAGCAACTAAACCGATCCTCTTTCTAACATCTTCCGCCTGAGTCCGTATATCGTACCCCGCAACCCTAGCTGTACCCTCACTTGGCTCCGAAAGCGTCGCCAACATCCTTATCGCAGTTGATTTGCCCGCCCCGTTCGGCCCCAGCAAACCGAAAACCTCTCCCCTCATAATCTCTAGGTTTATGTGGTCAACCGCTGTGAAGTCGTTAAATCGTTTCGTAAGAGCCTCAGTCTTTATAATCGGTTCCATACGCATCCTTAGGACTGGACAGAGTTATATAGCAATGATATATATCTTTCTATACCAGTGTTTTGAGTTGCTCAAACATGTTCGAGAGCCATCATGGGCAGATGAAATTCAGAAGGGTTACTTGAAGCTGCTGATTCTAATGCTGCTGACCAGAAAACAGATGTACGGATACGAGATCATGGATGAGGTTAGTGAGAGAACATTCGGCCTTTGGAGACCGACCGCTGGGGGGGTTTACCCGCTCCTGAAAAGGATGGAGAGAAAAGGAGAGGTGAGAGCCAAGTGGATCATGACCTCGGGCAGACGTAGAAGGATTTACCAAATCATGCCCGAGGGACGGAATAGGCTCAGTAGAGCTCTGCAAAAACAGAACACTCTGATCGATACCATAGACGGGTTGTACACCGATTTTATGCGGGAGGTTCTAGAGGTGAATCATAAACCATCAGACTTCCCCATGTTCTCCTTATTCCGAACAGTATTCTCCATCGAAGGGCCTAGGATGAGAACCATCGAGCAGAAGAGAGCGCTTCTACTATCGATAAAAAAGCGTCTAGAAGTGCTCGAGAGGAAGTTGAAGACGGGAATCAAAGAAGTTGATAGGCGCCTGAAACAATCTCGGTCGGATGATAAGATGCGGGTGGAAAGAAAAAAGAACAGGTCTCTAGACGCTATCGAAAGTTGCTAGGATATGCAACCAATCATCCACATCTACTGCACAAATAGATGCTTTGACAGGCTCTCGCTGGAATAGAACGTTAGCACGTTGCCACACTGGACATTTCTTTTCTGTTTCGGTTTGGCTCGACCCTAATTCCCATACTCGCTCGGACATGAGTTCCTTTAACAGATGACTTCATAGCGCGCGCCAGCTCCTTGCAATATTCAGATTTTATTTTACTTTAATGGATTTTATTTGATTTTATGTGCCCTCATTTGATGATGGAGGGGCATAGGTTTGCGTAGCAGGGTTTCAATGTCTC
>Ga0315280_10012297_pt1 | contig 10374 bp, 2 predicted proteins | sample YL17G06_40_MG_FD_203697 | JGI IMG/M metagenome (GOLD analysis project Ga0315280, IMG submission 203697) | Sediment microbial communities from Yellowstone Lake, YNP, Wyoming, USA - YL17G06_40 | ecosystem: Environmental > Aquatic > Freshwater > Lake > Sediment | place: USA: Wyoming | collected... | reverse complement strand
GACGTCTGGAGCATTGTCAACCCCACCAACCTCAGGACGGGCGACGGCGCCGACGTAACCAGCGTCGGCAACCCCGCCAGCACCGTCAACGAGATGGCCGCCCCGCTCTTCGTCGACGCCCAGGGCCACACGGTACACGCCCTGCTCGCCCTGGACGTCATGGGCGGGCCTGGCGCCACGGGCGGCGACGTCCTGAACGTGACCGACGACCACGACGACGTCCCCGGCGCTAACAACGGCCTGCTGACCCGCAACACCATCGACGGGCTCGGCCTGTACGCCAAGCCGGGCGAGCACGGCATCACCTACGAAGGTTTCGACGTGCTCAACATCACCCTGGGCAACGGCGGGCACGTCTTCGACATCCTCAGCACGCACGGCGGGCTGACCTGCATCATCACCGGCGACGGCGATGACGTGGTCAACGTCAGCACCGACGCCCAGACCGATCGCGGCACGCTCGACGAGATCGACGGCCGGCTGATCCTTCACGCCGGCGCCGGAACCGATCAACTGAACCTCTTCGACATCGACGACACCAACCCGAACACGGGCCTGCTGGCGGCCGACGCCGGCCGCGACGTCGAGCACTCGCTGACCGGCCTGGACATGCCCGCCGAGGGCCTCTGGTATGACGGCGCCGAAGAGATGAACCTCTACCTGGGTCTGGACAGCGACCAGTTGACCCTCAGCGGCCCGCACAGCGAGACCTATACGAATATCTACGGCAACACCGGCGACGACCGGTTCATCTTCCTCGACGACAGTTGCTTCCGGGGCACCATCCACGGCCAGGGCGGCGTCAACACGATCGACTACACGGATTACCGCCTCAACGCCGTGACCGGGTACAAGGTCAACACCTTCTACGTCACGGGCCCGCAGCAGGGCCACGTGGCCGGCCGGTTCAGCGACGACCCCAGCGCCATCGACTTCGACATGGTCGAGCACATCCTGGGCGGGCAGAACCGTGACCAGTTCGTGTTCTTCCCGAACGGGCAGATCGACTTTATCGACGCCCAGGGCGATTTCGACACCATCACTTACTCCCCGACGATCACGCCCGACAACGATGCGGCCATCCTGGGCGCCGGACCGGTCGACCTGCTGTGGACCTTCGACCGGCCCGGCGGCGGCACGGTGACGGCCGTGGCCGCGCCCACGTTGGCCGCCACCTTCCGGAACGTGGAGAACTGCATCGGCAGCAGCGCCGGCGACCGCTTCGTCTTCGCCGATCCGGCCGCCCGCGTCCTGGGCGTGCTCGACGGGCGCGGCGGCCAGGACTCGCTGGAGTACACCGGTTACACCGACGCGCAGCCGGTGTCGGTGAACCTCCAGAAGCATGAGGCCGCGGGCACCGGCGGAATCGCCAACATCGAGAGCCTTGTCGGCAGCAGCGCTCCCGATAACCGGCTGACCGGTCCCAACGCCGAGAGCGTCTGGCGGGTCGACGGGGCCGACAGCGGCGCCCTCTTGAGCGCGGCCGTGACGTTCTCGCGGTTCGCCAGCATCGTGACCGGCACCGGGCCCGATAGGCTCGTGTTCGCCGCCACCGGCTCGCTGAGCGGCTCTCTCGACGGCGGCCCGGGCGAGAACGCCCTGGACTTCTCGGGGGTCGCCGCCGGGCGGAACTGGAGCATCCTGGGCGCCGACGCCGGCGCCGTGACCGGCATCGCGGGCGGCTTCCGCTCCTTCGGCATCCTGCTGGGCGGGCCCGGCGACGACCGCTTCGACCTGGCCGCCGACGGCCGCGTCAGCGGGCTGATCGCCGCCGGTTTGGGCAACGACACCATCGACTATGCCGCCGCCGGCGATGTCGTGTGGCGCCTCATCGCCCGAAACGCCGGCTACGTCGAGGGCGCCTTCCGGTTCACGGGAGTCGAGAACCTCACCAGCAGCGCGGGCGACGACTGGTTCCAGGTCTCCGACGGGGCCGGCATCGACGGCATCCTGGACGGCGGGCTGGGCGATGACGCCGTCGACTACGCCGCCTGGAAGACCGGCAACCCGGTCACGGTCAACATGAAAACGCACGCGGCCCCGGGCATGGGTGAATACCGGTCGGTCGAGATGCTCGTCGGCGGCAAGGGTACGGACAGCCTGATCGGTCCGGACACCGACCAGCGGTGGGACATCACCGGAGCCAACACGGGAGAGGTGCAGGGCCAACTGCGGTTCATCGGCTTTGAGAACCTCTTCGGCGGGGAAGGCAGCGACCGGTTCGTCTTTGCCGCCCGCGCCGTCATGACCGGCTCGATCAGCGGCGGCGGCGGTGACGACGTCATCGACGATTCCGCCGGCGACACGTCCGTCCGGTGGGAGTTCCGCAGCGCCTCCGGCGGACTCGTGCGGACGCTGTCGGGCACCTTCGCCCTGGCCGGTATCGAGAGCCTCATCGGCGGCGGCGCCAATGACGAGTTCGTGTTCCTCTACTACGACCCTGCCGCACTGGCCGCCCTGACGCTCGATGGCCGCGGCGGCGCCGATTCGCTGGACTTCTCCGCCATCGCCGGCCCGCTGGTGTGGCACATCACCGGTGTCGGCGCCGGCGACGTCAACGGCACGGTGGAGTTCACCGGCATCGAGTCCCTCGTCGGCGGCGCCGCTGTGGACACGCTGGACCTGGCCGGCCTTGCCGGGCCTCACCGCTGGGACATCACCCAGGCCGGCGGCGGCCTCGTCGACGGGGCCCTCGCGTTCCGCAGCGTGGAAAACCTCTCGGCCGGGTCCGGCGACGACACGTTCGCCTTCGTTGCGGGCGGGTCGCTCGCGGGCCTGCTGGACGGCGGCGGCGGCGACAACACCCTCGACTACTCCGCCCTCGGCAGGCCGGTGGAGGTGAACCTCCAGGGGTTGACCGGCACGGCCCTGGGCACCTTCCTCAACATCCGGCACGTCATCGGCGGCGCGGCGCTGGTGGATGCGCTGACGGGCGCCGACAGGAACACCGTCTGGACCATCGGCGCAACCGGCCGCGGCTGGGTCAACGCCGAGATGGAGTTCGTGTCCTTCGAGCAGTTCGCCGGCGGGGCGGGCGATGATTCGTTCATCCTGGCCGACGGGGCCCGCGCCGATTCGGTCAACGGCGGCCTCGGGCACGACGCGCTCGACCTGTCGGCGTGGCAGGCGCCGACCCAGTGGTCGATCACCGCCGACAATGCCGGCGAGGTTACCTCCGGCGCGCGCAAGATCGTGTTCTCGAACGTCGAGGACATCCATGGCGGCGCGGCCGACGATCGGTTCATCCTGGGCAATCACAACCTGGTCGAAGCGATCTACGGCCGCGGCGGCGTGGATTACCTGGACATGTCGGTCTTCACCGACCTGCTGATCTGGAGCAAGCCGTCCGGCACCGGCCAGGTGGAGGCGGTGGGGCAGGGCGTGATGCAGTTCAGTTCGATCGAGGACGTCAAGAGCAGCATCGCCCGCATCATCCTGGAAAACTTCGTCGACCTGACCGCCACGGTGGCGCTGGACCCGATGTGGACGTCCATCGTGCCCGGCGAGAAGGGGGCTGTGGACGTGGCCGTTACGAACCAGGGCAACACCCGGGCGGCCGGCAAGTTCGCCATCACGCTGTACCTGTCGCACGACAACACGCTCGACGCCTCCGACAAGGTCCTGGCCCGGATGACGAACCTGATGCTCAACCTGGCGGCCGGGCAGGTCCGGCACTACATCGCCAAGCCGGTGGTGCCTGCCGATGCCGGCGTCAACACCTACTACGTCCTGGCCGTCGTGGATAGCGGCAACGCCTTGCCTGAGTCCAACGAGCAGAACAACGTGGGCGTCTCCGGCAGCGTCGTCCACGTGGTGTGGGAATTCGGCAACCTCTCGAGCGGGCGCAATAAGCCGTCCCTGACGGTGCTCGATGTCAACGGCACGCCCGTGACCTTCACCTGCACCGACGGCAGGGGCACGATCCTGGGTGACGGCACGTTCGCCGAAGTGGTGGTCCTGCCGGGCCTGAAGAAGAGCGTCGCGATTACCATCAAGTATCCTGCCAAGGCGCAGGCCCCGACGATCCGCAACCTGACGATGCTGGGCGCGTTCTCGTCGCTCAACGCCGCCGGCGTCAACTTCACCGGCACCATCCGGGCCCTGGGCGCGGTAGGCAGCATCAGGATCGGCGACCTCAGCGGCGGGTCGATCGAGATCGAGGCCGGCCCGGGCATCACGCTGAAACTGGGGGCGCTGAGCGACGCCAGCATCCGCTCGACCGTGCCCCTCGGCCAGGTCACCATGACCGAATGGCGCAACACCGACGGCATCGCTGACTTCTTGTCGGCCCCGGCGGTCAGCAGCCTCACGACCACCAAGGGCGGCTTCGAGGCCGATCTGCGCCTGAGCGGCGTCCGTACCGGCATGGCGCTGGGCAAGGCCAGGATCGCTGGCGACCTGGGCGGCGCCCACTGGGACATCGTCGGCAAGGCCGGACCCATCACCGTGGTGGGCTCGATGCGGAACTCCACTCTCCGCGCGACGACCTCGCTGGGCGCCCTGGTGCTGGGAGCGATGCTTGACAGCGACATCCTGGTGGGTGTCAGCCCGACCGCCGGCCGCCACGCCGCCGGCCTCTCGGACTTCGTCAGCATGGACAGCACGATCAGTTCGCTGAGGATCACCGGCACCTCCCGTGCCCCGACGGCGGAACCTTTCTTCGCCAACAGCAACCTGTCGGCGGGCAAGATCGGCAGCGTTTCCATCGCCAACGCCAAGACGGTCAACGGGACCGAGTTCGGGCTGTACGCGGCCGTGCACAAGGCCGGGATGCTGGGGCCGGTGGAACTGAGGAGTATGGCCCCAAGGATTCCGGTCCGGTTGCTTCGGTGGACGGCGTCGAGCCAGGACCTGGAGCACCAGGTTGACGATCTGGTCTTCCGCGTGTGGGGCAGTTGAGGATAGAGGGAAACGCCAATGTTCCTGTCAAATACCGGAAATGGCGCGGCGAGGGCCGGAGGACGGCCGAGGAATCTCCGGTCGCGGCGCGAGGCCGTGTTCGAGCCGCTGGAAACCCGGCACCTCCTGAGCGTGTGGGTCGTAACGGGGCTGGACCAGGTTTTCCACGAAGGCGTCACCACGCCCTTGCAGAGCATCGTCGGCACGGCCGACTCGGACATTATCGTGTTCGCCGACGACACGTCCCGGCTGACGGGCGGGATCTCCGGCGGCGGCGGCGAGGACACCGTGATCTACGCCGCCACGGCGCCCGGCGATTACCTGCCGGGCGGCACCCCGGGCTACACGGGCCCTCTGGCGATCAACCTCCAGACGGGAGAGGCCACGGGGGTCGGCAACGGCCTCGCCAGCATCGAGCACGTGATCGGCGGCACCGGCCAGAACACGTTGACGGCCGCCAACGCCGGCAACCTGTGGTTCATCACCGGCAATGACGCCGGGTCCATCGGCCAGCCGGCGGTTTTCCATTTCGACGTCTTCCAGACGCTGGTGGGCGGCACCGGCAGCGACACGTTTACCTTCGCGGCGGGCGTCACCGTCAGCGGGTCGGTCGACGGCGGACACGGCGGCGACGACAAGGTGGTCCTGTCCGCCTTCGCCGGCGACCTGGCCTGGGACATTTCCGCAACCGGCGTGGGCGGCGTGGCGGCCGGGGGGGCGCCCCTGCTGTCCTTTGTGGACGTCGAGCAATTCGCCGGCGGCAGTGGAAGCGACATATTTACCTTTGCCGATGGAACGGTGCAGGGCCAGATCGACGGCGGGGGCGGCGACGACCGCGTCGACCTGTCGGCCGAGATGGCCGACCTCACGTGGGGCATCACCGGGCCCAATGCGGGCAACCTCCAGGGCGGCGGGCGGAACGCCGCCTTCCTCAATGTCGAGAACCTCGTCTCCGGCCAGGGCGACGACTCCTTCGTCTTCGGCGCCAGCGGCCGGTTGAACGGCAGCGTCGACGGCGGTGGCGGCGTCAACGTCCTGGACTACTCCGGCTTCAGCGGCGACGTGCCCGTGGCGGTGAACCTCGAGAGCCAGACGGCCACGGCGTTGGGCAACTGGCAATCGATCCGGGCGGCGGTGGGCGGGCCCGGCGGCGACACCCTGGTCGGGCTCGACGTCGGCAACACCTGGTCGGTCGAAGCCGGCAACATCGGCCAGGTCGTCAGCCTGCCGCTCGTCTTCGGCTTTGAATCGTTCGAGATGCTTCAAGGCGGCCCGGGGCCCGATGAGTTCGTCTTCTCCGCCGATGCGGTGGTCTCGACCGGCGTGGCCGGGGGGGGCGGCAGCGACGCCCTGGACCTGTCTGCCTACGCCACCGATAACTTCTGGCGGGTGCTCTCGCCGGACTCCGGCCAGTTGCAGGCGATTGGCGGCGTGTTCTCCTTCAGTTCGGTGGAGACGCTCATGGGCGGCGGCGGGGCCGACCTGTTCATCTTCGCCAACGGCCTGGGACTGACGGGGCGCCTGGACGGCGGGACCGGGCCGGGCGACTGGCTCGATCTGCAGGCCTACACCGCCGACCTGACGTGGGACATCGCCGCCGCCGATGCCGGCACCGTCAGCGCCGGCATCGACTTCTCGGGGGTGGAGAACCTGCTAGGCGGCAGGGGCGATGACGTCTTCCAGTTCCAGGACGGCGCCAGCGTCGGCGGCAGCGTCTCGGGCGGCCAGGGCGACAACACGATCGATATGTCCGCCTGCACTGCCGACGCCATCTGGCATCTCGGCGCCGCCGACGCCGGCCAAGTGGAGGCGGTGGGAACCTTTGCCTTCGACACCATCCAGAACCTCACCGGCGGCAGCGGGGCCGACAGGTTCGTCTTCGCCGCCCACGCCGGCGTGGCGGGGCTCGTGGACGGCGGCTCGCCCGCCGGCATCAACCTGCTCGACTACCAGGACTGGGAAGCGGACGATTCGGCAGTCGTGGATCGCCAGCAGGGGACCGCCACGGGCACCGGCGGCTACGCGAACATCCAGGGCGTGATCGGCGGGGCGGGCTCCGACAGGCTCATCGGCCTCGACTGGGACAGCCTCTGGACCGTCGCGGCGGACAACGCGGGCACGGTTGTTCCGCAGGCAGGTCCGCCCGGCGCCTTCACCTTCGCCTCGGTCGAGAATCTGCACGGGGGCGCCGAACAGGATACTTTCGAGTACGGCGACGGCGCGTCGATCGCCGGCAGCATCGATGGCGGCGGGGGCGAGGACACCCTCGACCTGTCCGCCTACGTCGCGGGCACCCAGTGGCGCATCGCGGACGACTTTGGCGGTCAACTCACCACCGCCGACGGGACCGCCCCCTTCCAGTCGGTCGAGAACCTCATGGCCGGCGCGGGGACCGATACGTTCGTGCTGGACGACGCCGTCATCGTCCAGTCCATCGACGGCGGGGCCGGCGCCGACCTGCTCGATGCGACCGCCTACACCGTGCCGATCTTCCTGCGATGGACGGACAAGGTCGCCGGCGACGGGGAACTCCAGGTGTTCCGGGGCGAAGTCCCCGTCCCCGTGATCGTGCTGACCAGTATCCAGGATTTCCAGAAGAGCAGCACCGCCGTCATTGGCGATACTTTCGTCGACCTCGTCGGCACGCTGCAACTCGCCCCGGTCTTCTCGCGGATCGTGCCCCACGAGACCGGTGCCGTGTCTCTGGCGGTGACCAATGAAGGCAACCAGGCCGTGGATGCGATCATCGACGTGACCGTCTACGCCTCCACCGACGCCAAGGTGGACGTGGGCGCCGACCGCGTGCTGGGCGTGCTGTCGCGCCAGAAGATCAAGTTGCTGGCGGGGGCGTCCGCCACCCTCAAGGGCACGCTCAGAGTGCCCACGGACATGCCCGCAGGCTCCTACGTCATGATTGCCCAGATCGACTCGGCGGGCGCCGTCCCGGAACTCAGCGAGCAGAATAACTACATCATCAGCGACGTTACGCTCAACGTCGTCTGGGAATTCGGCAGCGTGCTGGGCCGGAACAAGGCGCTGACCGTGAAGGACGCCGGCGGCACGCTGGTCACCTTTGCCCTGCGCGGCGACGGCGTCGGGGCGATCGTCGGCGGCACCGACTTCACCGAGATCTTCCTGACCGGCACGACCAAGCGAACGCAGTTCGTCGTCACCAGGGACTCCAGGGCCACAGCGGCCGTGACGCTCCAGAACATCACCGCCCGCGGGCCGCTGGGTGGCATCGCGCTCAAGGGCATCGACGTGGCCGCAGCGGTGCACGTGCAGGGGCAACTGGGCTCGGCCACGGTGGGGAACATGCTGGCCGGCTCAAGTTTGACGGTCGACGGGCCGGAGCCCTCCGCCGCGCTCGCCTTCAGTTCGATCGCCGACGCCTCGATGACGTTCGGCGGCGGGGTCAAGACGTTCAAGGCGGGGGCTTGGATCGACACCGGCGCGGCCGACGTCTTGACCGCGCCCTGGCTCGGCTCGCTCTCCATCAGCGGGCGCAGGGACGACCCCAGGACGAAGACGGTCGACGAGGCCCTTCGCGGAGACATGCAGGCCGACCTGGACCTCTCCGGCGCCGGCGCGCCTCGCGGCGTGGCCCTGGGGACCTTCAAGGTCGCCGGCCTGGTCGACGGCAGCATCTCCGTCGCGGCCGGCGGTATCGGCGCGGTCGCCGTCGGCCGGTGGCAGAGCGGCGGCGTGGAGGCCCGCTGGATGAATTCGCTGACGACCGCCGCCGACCGGCGCGACCCGGCCGTCGACGGCGACTGGCTGGTCGGCCTGACCCTCACCGGGCTGGCCGCACCTAAAGGCGTGGCCCTCGGCAGAGCGAAGGTGGCCGGGGCCATGCGCGACTGCTCGATGACGTTCGGCGGCGGGGTCAAGGCGTTCGCGGCGGCGGCCTGGCTCGACACCGGCGTGGCCGACGTCCTGAGCGCGCCCTGGATCGGCTCGTTCACCATCAGCGGGCGCAGGGACGACCCCTCCACCAAGATGGTCAACGAGGCCCTGCGCGGAGACATGCAGGCGGACCTGGGCGTCTCCGGCGCCGGTGCCCCCCGAGGCCTGGCCCTGGGGACCTTCAAGGTCGCCGGCCTGGTCGATGGCAGCGTCGCCGTCACGGCCGGCGGCATCGGCGCGGTCGCCGCCGGCCGGTGGCAGAGCGGCAGCGCGGCGGCCGACTGGCTGGTTTCGATGGCGACCAGCAAGGACCGGCTCGATGCCGCCGTCAACGGCGACTGGCTGGCCGGCCTGACCCTCACCGGGCTGGCGGCACCTAAAGGGGTGGCCCTCGGCAGCGCGAAGGTGGCGGGGGCCATCCGCGACTGCTCCCTCTCGATCGGCGGGAACGTGGGCACGCTGTCGGCCATGGAACTGCTCAACGCCGACGTGCTGCTCGGCGCCGCCGCCCTCAACGGCTCGGCGGATGACTTTGGCGTGCCGGGCGGGCGAAGCGAGTTCACGCTGAAGTCGCTCCAGTTGGCGGGCATCCTGGACGCTCCCGGCGCCGTGGCGTGGGCCATGAAAGACAGCGACGTGGCCGCGTGGACGATCGGCACCTTCAAGGCCACCGGGTCGGCTGCCAACAGCCGGCTCGAATACCACGTGCTGACCGCCGACAAGGGCCCGGCAGCGGGGCTGCTGAGGTTGGCCGTCTGACCTGCCCGTCGTCGAGGAGCCCCGGGCCCGCCATCGGGGATGTGCACGTCCTGTCCGGGACCCTTTGTAGGGGAAAACACCAATGACCGACAAAGCCAAAATGTGCCTGTCACTGGTCTGCTTTCTATCAATGCTCATACTTCCGCCAGTGGGGCTTGCCATTGGCTGGATTGGCTGGGATTTCAGCACGGGGGCTCTTGTTGCCCTGATTGCCTTCGCGGTGTGCTTCATCTTGGCTGTGATACTCCTGGCGATAGTCAAAGAACTATCGTGGATTACCGTTGGTTTGCCTTTTCTGTTTGGCTTCGTTTACACCATTCTGCCAGATTGCATTCCGGGGCCGTTTGACGACACGGCTGTGTTTGCCGCCGGAGCCCTGATGACATTTGCCCTCTGGGTTAAAAAGGATCCAGATACCCCGAAGTGGATAATTCTGCCTTTGCTGGCGGCCAGCCTTTATACGTTGGTTGGCGACCTGGTTCCGGGCCCGGTGGATGAACTGCTTGCGACCCTCATTGGTGGCGGACTTGCCGTTTGCGGCTATCTGAGGCGAAGACGACCGCCAGGCGCCTCCGAACGTCAACTACAGCGGGATGACAATGTGATCGAAGGAGAATCCCGAGTTCGAGAGTAGGCCCTCAGGGCCTCTGGGACCGTGCATGGACGGCTGCCAAGGCGAAGAGGCGCAACGTGTACTCCGTCGACCCTCATGTCCTTGTCTGCTCTTCGAGAGAACTGGGACTGGTCCACCCCCTCGCGCCTCGCCGTCTTGCCACAGAATGACAGAAGACGATTTGCGGGGGCGCCTGC
>Ga0315280_10012296_pt1 | contig 10374 bp, 15 predicted proteins | sample YL17G06_40_MG_FD_203697 | JGI IMG/M metagenome (GOLD analysis project Ga0315280, IMG submission 203697) | Sediment microbial communities from Yellowstone Lake, YNP, Wyoming, USA - YL17G06_40 | ecosystem: Environmental > Aquatic > Freshwater > Lake > Sediment | place: USA: Wyoming | collected... | reverse complement strand
GAGGTCAGCACGTCCTCGATTTCCGCCAGCAGCTTGTCGATGTGGCGGCAGCTGACGAGCAAGTGGCGTTGCTGGTGCTCGTTCAGGCGGGTGGCCGCGGTGCCATCGGCGTCTGCGAGCGGGACAGTGTTCGGGTCGCCCATAAAGCAAAAACTCCTACCGAGACACATGCTCAGTAGGAGTTATCTGTCCCTGCCGCTTCCAGGCGCCGGCTGCGGCGCGTCGCTCAGGCGGGACGGTCAGGCGAACTCCAACGCACGAACGGAACCATCATACACCGCAGCGCGGTCTGCCGGCCGCAACCGAACCGGCAAGCTGCGCCAGCAGTCCGGAGTAGAAAGCGCCGCCGGCATTCGGCCGACGCCGCATGTCATTCTCAATCGAGCGACCCTGCCGGTCGTAATTCGACTGTACTCGCCTGCGGCCGATCCTCCCGCTCACCCGTCGGAAGCAGGTGGTGCGGCAGGAAGAAAGCATTGGCGACCAGCGTGGGCACGACGGCGCTGCCAATAACGGTGGCGACGAGATGCGAGTATTGAACCTGCGTGATGATCCCGTGGTTGAGCCCGAACAGGGCCGAGATGGTGCCAAACGTCAACCCGGTGGACATCATCAGCGTGTAGTACATGTTCTCGCGCCGCGCGAACTCGAACGCTCTGATGGTCGGCAGCAATCCGGTCATCTTCGTGACGGTCTTGGCAAGGAACAGCGCGACGAAGATCAGCGGCGCCGCAACCAGCGCAGGCACCGAGACGAACGAGCCGGCCCGGATGAAGTAGAACGGCGTGAGGAGCCCGAACGTCAACGTTCGGAGGCGCCGGATCAGCGCGTGATCCGTCCCGACGACTCCCGCCAGCATCATCCCGATGATGTAGACCGGAAGCACTGCTTCGCTCCCCGCCCACACCGAAAGGCCCCCCATGGCAAACAGCGCGAACAGCAGGAACTTCGCTTCGAGTTCCGACGTGCGGCCGCCGTACCGGCTGAAGACGCGTCGCGTGAAGACCGGCAGGCCCGCAAATACGGCAACGCTCACGACGACGAACACCAGCGTGCGAACCGTGAAAGGCGAGAAAATCAACCCCAGTGCGATGACGGTCCCCAGGTCGTTCACGAAACACGCTGCCAGGATCCCTTTCCCGAAATCGGTGCGGTTGAGGCCGAGCTCGAGCATCACCGCGTAGACGACAGCGACGGACGTGGTCGAGAGAGCCACACCCACGAGCCAGCTTGCGGGAAGCGACCAGCCAAGCACGAAGCGGGCGACTGCCGCGGCGCCCAGGAAGGGCGCCAGAAAGCCAACGAGGCCCACTGCGGTTGCTTCCTTCCATTTGCGGCGGAACACGACGGGGTCGAGTTCTGCACCGGCCAGGAAGGTAAGCAGGATCGACCCGGCGCCTGCGAGAAATACCAGCCAAGGCGCCTTCGGATTGAGGACGTCGGCGCCGAATACCGCGTTCAGCACCAGGGCCGCCCCGGTCCCGACGACGATCTCGGTCAGTGCCGTCGAGATTTTTAGCCAGATGCCGAGCCATGCCGCAACGAGCGCAAGTCCCACCCACAGCGCAGCGGCAAACCACACGTTTTCCACGCGTCTACTCCTCCACAACGGGTTGAGCTGCTCGAGGATGCCGCAGGAAGAAGACGCTCCCCGAGCGAGCCGCTCGTAGGAGTCATCTGCCGGGCGGGAAGACCGCAGGCGGTTAAGGGCGAACTCCAACGCCTATCGAGAACTCCAGAATAGCATCCCACGTGCCGCCGGTTCAAGCACGCGAGGTTTCGAAGAAGACCCGTTCGGCGGCGCTGTATAATGGTGTGCATTGGTGGTGGAGTCCGCCATGAACCGTCCTACGGTCGCAGGGTGACCGCCAAGAGCACGCTCTGACCAGGGACTGATGACTCCTACTGAACGAGCTGCAGGCCGTCGGTAGGAGTTTTTTGTTTCTGGAGAGGTTCCCATGTTGCAGCCGAACGTGCACGGCCCGGCGAAGATGCTTCGCATCTACGTCGGCCAGGACGACCGATGGGAGGGCAAGCCGCTGTACGAGGAAATTGTCATCCGGCTCAAGGCGGCTGATGTCGCAGGCGCCACCGTCTATCGAGGCGCAATGGGGTACGGCGGACACCAGCGGATGCACCCGAGCGGGCGATTCGGTCTCTCGCACGACCTTCCCATCATGATCACCATTGTGGACAGCGAGCCGAAGATCCGTGAGGTGTTGCCAATCCTGGACGAAATGGTCGTCGAAGGACTTGTCGTGCTTTCGGATGTGGATGTCATCAAGTACCGCCACGGCAAGGAGAAGTGACGCGATGTTCCGCAAGGTGCTGGCCGTCCTCGACACAACTCCAGGTTGCCGGCTGGCGGTTGAATACTCGGTCGCGTTCGCGCGCCAGGCCCATGCCGAACTGCATATGGCGGCCGTCGTCGCGCTGCCCGCCGTCCCCGGTGAGATGGACGAGGTGTTGGATCTGGAAGAGACCGGCCGCGGCGAGATGATCCCGGTGGTGCGCACGGCGCGCGAGTACGCGGAGGGCCACGGTCAGCCCGTCACGACGGAGATCCTCGTTGGGCCGCCGGCCGATGCCATCATCCGTCTCATTGGCTCAGGCGGCTTCGATCTCGTGGTGATCGGGCAGGGCGGCGAGGATCTGGCGTCCGAATGGCGGCAGGTGGCCAGGCGCGCCCCGTGCCCCGTATTCGTGGCACGTGATACCGTGCTGGAGAAGTTCGAGGGGCCTCCGGAGCACAAGACGGAGCACTGGGAAATTCGTCGCGACAGGCGTGAGCGCATCGAGGGACCGGGGCGGATGATGCGTGTGTTCGTCGGCGAGAACGACCACAACAAGGGACGCCCCGTGTACGAGATGGTCGTCGAACGGCTGCGCGCGCTCGACATCGCGGGTGCGACGGTGTATCGCGGCATCCTCGGTTACGGCGCCGCAGGACGGGTCCACAAGTCCAGCCGTCTGCCTTGGTCGCACGATCTTCCGATGGTCGTGACGGCCGTCGACACCTCTGAGGCGATCGGGCGAGCCGTCCAGGCCGTCGAGGAACTCGTGACGAGCGGGTTGATCGTCTGCTCGAACGTCGAGATCGTGAAGTACTGCCACAGCCACCAGCCGACGACCTCATCCGCCGGATGAGCGCGACGAACAGCGACGACCCCGTTGTCCGAAGAATGTAGACAGATAGCGGACCACCATCACCGAAGCGAACTCAATTCGCGGGTTGCAAGAGCTCGACGTCGTCCGAAATATGTGTACAAATATCGGACAATGGCCGATGTTACAGATCTGATCCGTTCCCGTGTCGAGGCGGCAGAGCCGACAAGGGTCTGGACCCCCGTCGATTTTCTCGACCTGGGGACTCGAGAGGCTGTTGACAAGGCGCTGCAGCGTCTCGCCCACACAGGAACGCTCCGGCGGATCGACCGGGGTCTCTACGACCGGCCGGCCATCAGCTCACTGACGAAGCGACCCGGCACTGCGGACTACCGCAAGGTCCTCGATGCTCTCGCGCGGCGCGATCAAGTCCGCATGCTGGTCGACGGCTTGACCGCCGCGAACGACCTCGGTCTCACCACCGCTGTCCCCGCGCGCGTTGTCGTCCACACCGACGCGCGTCGACGGTCGATTCCGCTCGGCAACCTGACGATCGAGTTCAAGCTCACCGCACCAAGCAAGTTGTACTGGGCTGGTCGGCCCGCGATGCGGCTCGTCCAAGCCTTGCACTGGCTGAAAGACATCCTCGCCACCGACCGTGATGAGATCATCGCGCGGGCAGCCGCTATCCTGGCGGACCCTGTACATGGTCCGGCCATCCGAGACGACCTTCGGTTGGGACTCCCGACGCTCCCGGCCTGGATGCAGCGCGTCGTGCGCGATCTGCTTCAGCGCGTGGGCGATGCCCCTGGCAGTTCCGCGCGTGATGCCACGCGCGCTAAGAACGTTGCCGCGCACGCTGGTAGCGACCACGGTAGCGGAGTCGACCACCCCGCCCGGCAGACGTCACCGAAGGCGCGCCGGCGCCGGCGCCGTCGTCGGGTGCCTGCGTCCCGTTGACCAGATCGGAAGTCGTGGATGAACGAGGGTTACCGAAAGGTGATCGCCGCAGGAGACGATCAGCGCCGCGATCTGTTCCTGACAGCCGCGACCCGCATCGGAACGGCCGTTCAGAATGTCGAAAAGGACTTCTGGGTCTGCTGGACGCTCGACGCCCTGTTCCACGGCTTGGGCCAGGACGTCCCCCACCTGTTGTTCAAGGGCGGCACGTCGCTCTCGAAAGCCGTCGGGCTCATTCCCCGCTTCTCGGAGGACATCGACATCACCGTCTTCCGCGCCGACCTCGGTCAAGGGGTATCAATCGAGGAACTCGAGGCTCTGAGCGGCAAGAAGCGCGAGGCCCGTCTACGCGCAATCAAAGCCGCCTGCCAGGCGGTCATCGCCGGACCGCTGTCAGTGCGCCGGCCCGATGACGCGAAGCCAGTCTGCGAGGACTTCGTGTCATCGGGGCAGGCGCGATCGCACTTCGGGAGGCGTATAATCGTCTCAAGAGAGTAGCGGGCGAAGGAGTTCGCCCTGAACCGCGGCGCGATGCGCGCAGCTGATAACTCCTGTCGGGCATATTCGCCCGCCAGGAGTTTTTCTTTTTGGGGCGTGACATGCCACTCGTGGCCGAGCGGCTGCAGCGAGCATTCGGACCCCGTCGCGTCGTCGACGGCGTCACCGTGTCGCTGGAACATGGCGAAGTGGTCGGCCTCCTCGGTCGCAACGGCGCCGGCAAGTCGACCTCCTTTCAGATGCTCGCCGGGTTCCTGGCGCCGGACGCCGGCCGAATTCTGCTCGACGGCGCCGACGTCACCAACAAGCCGTCGTACGAGCGTGCACGCCTCGGCCTCACCTACTTGCCTCAGGAACGGTCTGTCTTCCTCAAGCTGACCGCTCGGGAGAACATCCTCCTGCCGCTCGAAGAGCGCGGCGTGGCGAAGCGGAACCGCTTCGCCAGAGCGGATGCCCTGCTCGACGAGTTCGGCCTGGCCCGGTCGGGCAACCTCAAAGCGTGGGCGCTGTCGGGCGGCGAGGCCCGAAAACTCGAAGTCGCACGTGCCCTGGCCCTCGACCCGCAGTACATCCTGCTCGACGAACCGTTTGCAGGAATGGACCCGCTCCACGTCGCGGAGTTGCAGCAGGTGATCGGGAGATTGCGATCCAAGCGTATTGGCGTTCTGCTCTCCGATCACAACGTTCTGTATGCCTTCGAGGTCATCGATCGCGGCTACATCATCGACAACGGCCGCGTGCTCGTCGAAGGCGCCCCGCTGGAGCTTGCGTACGACGACCGCGCCCGGCGCGCCTTCCTCGGCGAGGAGTTTCGCCTGCCCCCTGCTCTCGCCGGTCGCCGGCCTAGCCCTGGGACAACCCTGTGATTTCCCTGTGCCCCTCATGCTGGCACGCCGTCGAACCGTCAGCCGACTGTTGTCAGCACTGCGGTGCGGATCTCGCGACCCTGGACCGGCGCAGCTACACGCAGAAACTCATCGCCGCGCTCCAGCATCCCGACGCGGAAACGGTGATGCGCGTCGCGAAGGTGCTTGGAGATCGTGCCGATGCAGGCGCGCGGGACGCGCTGACATCAGCCCTGCGCCGCTATTGGCACGAGCCCTACGTTGCGGCCGCGATCGTTCGCGCCCTTGGACACATCGGCGACGTCCAAGCACGCGAAGCCGTCAAGGAAGCGCTGGGGCACGAGTCGTTCATCGTCCGGAAGGAAGCGGCGGTTGCTCTCCAGGGTGGCTGCGTCGCAGCGGAGAAGGACACGGTTCGCAGGGACTGATTGATGAAGCCGGCGCCGAACATCGAACGTGCGGGACGCACCGTCGAGGAGCGCGTCGCCGATCTGATGATCCGCCTCGACTCGCTGTTGGAGGGGCCGCAAGCGGCCGCGCACCTCGTCGCCTGCGGAACCGCGGCGGTACCGCCGCTCCGGCGCTTCCTCGTCGAAGGCCGGCCGCGCGGCGTGTTTCAAACGCGCGTGTGGGCCGCTCAGGCGCTCGGCGGCCTTGGCGCAGACGATGTGCTACTGGAGTATCTCGGCGGGCCGATTGGCTCGAGCGACCCGGTCGTGCGCTTCGCCGAACAAACGGTCCGGAGCGCCGCGGCAAAGATCCTGGCCGAGAGCCAGTTGCCCGGGGTCAGCGAAACGTTGCTCGACATCGCCCGCGAAGAACGATTGCCCGGCGCACTCGACGCGGTTGCCGAGCGTGATCCCGAAACCGCCACGCCGATCCTCATCGCCGCCCTGGAGGACGATTTTGCCAGAGACGCGGCGCAGGCCGCGCTGCACCGTCTCGGCGCTGCCGTATGCGACGCGCTTGTCGACACGGCGCTCGATCCCGGCGCGGGCACCGAGGCCGCCTTGCGGCGTCGCCGTGCGGCACTTGCCCTGCTCCTGCACATTGACTTCGATACGGACACGTGGCAACGGCTCGAGCGCCTGTTGGACGAAGAGGACGCCCAACTGGTGTGCGCGGTCAGTCTGCTGGGCGTGGAGCGCTCACCGAACCCCGGACGGATCGCCCGGCGTCTCGTGGATCTCTTGCCGACGATCGGATGGGACTGGCTCGGAGATGTTGAGGAGATCGTCGTCCGCTGCACCGCCCGGTCTGGCGGCGATCTTCGGCTGCTCTTGCCGCTGCCGGCGGACGGCGAACATCGTGCAGGCGTGCTGATGGTATGGCAGCGCATCTGCCGGCGCATCAACGAAGCGGCGGGAAGGCGATGAACCTATGCGAGGCATCGTCATTTCGGACATCCACGGCAACATCGACGCGCTGCGAGCGCTCGAACTGGAGTGGGGGCATCGGTTCGCCTCGTTCGACCGCGTGATCTGCCTCGGTGACCTCGTGGACTACGGACCCTATCCGGCCGAGGTCATCGACTGGGTTCGAGCCAGGGCGACCGACGTCGTGCGCGGGAATCACGATCACGCGATGGCGACCGGCGATCCGTGCGAAAGCGCGCCCGCATTTCTCGAGGCGTCCATCGTCACTCGGCGGCGCCTGCGGCCGATTCTCGCGCCGGGCGCGATCGAGTACCTGCGCGACCTGCCGTACACCGGGATCGTGACAATGGGCGCGTGGACCGGGCACCTGGTGCACGCTGCGCCGGTCGAACCGCTGCACGAGTACATCCCTCCGGACGCAGCTGAGGAACGATGGGTCGAGGCGCTGGATGGTCTCGTCGGAAAGACGGTACTCGTCGGACACACGCACTGGCCATTCGCGAGGTCCATCGACGGTGGACTGGTGATCAACCCGGGCAGCATCGGGATGCCCAAAGACGGCAACCCGCACGGCAGCTACGCGATCATCGAGGACGGCGTCGTCACATTCCGCCGGGTAGCGTACGACCCCGAGCCCATGCTCGCGCGACTGCGAGAGCTGGAATTGCCGCAGCGTGTGCTGAGCCAGTTGGTGCACACGTTCACGACCGGCACGTGACGACGAGCGACGTGATGAGCAGTGAGACCCACATCCCGGCGTCGGCATCGTCGCGCAGGGCCGCGCTCCGCTTCGTCGTGCTGATCGGCGTCGTCAGCTTCTTCGCCGACTTCACCTACGAAGGGGCACGCAGCGTCACGGGGCCGTTCCTCGCCATCCTGGGCGCGAGTGGAGCGGTCGTGGCCACGGTCGCCGGGCTCGGAGAGTTGCTCGGGTACGGACTCCGGCTCGTTTCCGGGCGATTGAGCGAGCGCACGCAGGAGTTCTGGCCGATCACGCTCGTCGGATACCTCGTTCAGATGCTGGCGGTGCCCGCGCTGGCACTCGCCGGCTCGTGGCAGCTCGCGGCGCTGTTCATCCTCCTCGAGCGCATCGGCAAGGCCATTCGCAATCCCCCGCGCGACGTGATGCTGTCGCACGCCGCGAAAGAGATGGGGTATGGATTCGCGTTCGGTCTGCACGAGGCGCTGGATCAGTTCGGTGCGCTCTTCGGGCCGCTCGTCGTGGCCGCGGTGCTGGCGTATCGCGGCGACTATCGCACCGCGTTCGCCGTGCTCCTCCTTCCCGCGATCGTCACCTACTCGTTCCTGGTCGTCGCGCGCCTGCTGTATCCGAAGCCGGAGGCCCTGGAAGGCGAGGCGCCGAACATCGAATCGGCGGGCCTGCCGCGCGTCTTCTGGCTGTATTTGGGCGGCGCCGCGCTCGTGGCCGCCGGCTTCGCCGATTTTCAATTGATTGCCTATCACTTCGAGAAGACCGAATCGCTCCGGATGGTGTGGGTCCCCATCGCGTATTCGATCGCCATGGGTGTCAGTGGCATCGGTTCGCTGGTGTTCGGCCGCTCGTTCGACCGCCGCGGCATACGAATCCTCGTGCCGCTGACCGCCCTGTCGGCAGTATTTGCCCCGTTGGTGTTCCTCGGCGGCTTCTGGCCGGTCATGATTGGCTCCGCGCTATGGGGCCTCGGCATGGGGGTGCACGAATCGATCATTCCCGCGGCGGTCGCGACGATGGTGCCCCGGCAACGACGCCCGTCTGCGTACGGGCTGTTCACCGGCGCCTACGGCGTTGCCTGGTTTCTCGGCAGCGCGGTGATGGGGGTCATCTACGACGCGTCCGTTCCGGGCGTCGTCTTTTTTTGCGTGATCCTGCAGCTGGCGGCGATTCCGATCTTCGTCAACGTGACGAAACTCGCCGCACGGCTCGGACGCGCCTGACGCGGTGGCACTCGCGCGGACGGGTCAGCGCAGGGCTTTCCCATTTGTCGGCATTGCGCAGGACGCCTGCAAGTACTCGCCGGCCAGGGTCCCCGAAGCGATGACGGTCAGCGCCACCGACAGCACGGACAAGAAGGCGTCGTGGGCCAACTACGGCAGCTGCGTCGACTGGTTCGCGCCGGGTGTCAGCATCACCTCGGCCTGGGACACCAGCGACACGGCGACCAACACGATCAGCGTACACGGTGAGGCTGACGGTCACCGATGACGACGGCGCCTACACCGACAACATCAACAAGAAGGGCGGTGGGGTGACCTGCACGTACAAGGTCTGCGAGGCCGGGACGACGACCTGTTCCAACGACGCGACCGTCGTGTTCTAGCGAGGCTCCGCCTCGGGCCGTCCGGCTGCGCCTCGCGAGGTTGCGTTTCTTACCGCCCCGCTACGCGGCCAGCCGTCTTGACCCGGAAAACTTGACTCATTCGCGCAAGTTTTTGGCGGTCAAGACGGCTAGCGCGACGCCGGGGGGGGACGGCTGGCAAGGCCCTCACCCCCTCCGTTCGCGGCGCCGCCTCACCCATGGAACACCGCGGTGCTCACACGGCCACGATGTCGAGCAACCGCGACAGACCCGCAAAGTCGTCCGGATTCCGGGTGTACAGCGGGAGGCCGGCGTTGACGGCGACTGCGGCAATCAGCAGATCGACCGCGCGGCGACCGCGCGCCTTCCGGCCGCCCGCCTGGACTGCGGCCCACACGCGGCCGTAGGCGCGTGCCGCCCCGGCGTCGAACGGCAGCGGGGCGAACGTCGCCTCCGCCCGTTGCAGCCGGTCCTGCCGGCGGGCGCGTTCCGTCAGATCGGCGGTCGCGTGCGGTCCGGCCGCGAGTTCTGCCATCGTGACGGCGGAGACAGCAATCTCGAGGGGCAAGTCGGCCGGGTCGATCGACTCCAGGTCGATGATGACAGAGGTGTCCACGAGCCCCCGGCTCGGACGTTGGTCAGGCACGGGGCGTCGCATCCTGATCGATCGCGGCATCGATGTCCTTCCGGAACCTCCGCGCCGCGACGGGTGGCGCGCCCGCGAATGCCGCCTGGGCGGCCTCGGCCGGGACGAACACCCGCTGGCGCAAGGGGACGAGCTCGCCGACCGGCACGCCGTTGCGCGTGACGATGAAGGAGGTGCCTTCACCGAGCGCGCGCATGATGCGCCCGCTGTCGTTACGCAGTTCTCGTTGAGTGATACGGCGACTCATGACCTCCATTGTAGCACGCGTGCTACGCCGGCGGTCACGCCCCGCTCTCGTGACAGAGGACAACCGTTACAGCGAGCGGTCGATCATCTCCGGATGAGCGCGGATCCAGCGCGTCAGCGCGCCCGTCAGACGCTCGATTCCAAATGCGTAGATCGCATCGAGCGCGAAGGCACGGCACAGGCCGGCGAGCGAGGCGGCGAGGGGCGACCGATCGACGTCGAGGGGATCCGTCATGACAAGGCGGGATTGTACATCCAACCTCGACACGAGCGCTGCTCCCCGGCGAGCAGGACGATCCGCGACCTCGATGAACCGAATGCCCTCCCTCCGGATCACTGCGTGAGAACGAAGAAGAACTTCCGCTGACGCCTGCCTCCGACCCGCGTCGCGCGAAGCCTAA
>Ga0315280_10012295_pt1 | contig 10374 bp, 9 predicted proteins | sample YL17G06_40_MG_FD_203697 | JGI IMG/M metagenome (GOLD analysis project Ga0315280, IMG submission 203697) | Sediment microbial communities from Yellowstone Lake, YNP, Wyoming, USA - YL17G06_40 | ecosystem: Environmental > Aquatic > Freshwater > Lake > Sediment | place: USA: Wyoming | collected... | reverse complement strand
CACAAGTCGAATTGAACGCTCTATACAACCTGTGTGTGGTCTATGTTCAACCGAGTTTCTCGGAGGGCTTCGGGCTTCCTATTTTAGAAGCTTTTCGATTTAACAAGCCAGCTATAGCGGTGAATGCGCCACCATTTAACGAAGTCATCAGGCAAAGGGAAAACGGAATCTTGATACCATCGGATGGTATCCGCTGGCTTAACTTTGAGAACATTATTGATTTCAAGATGCATACATACCGAGCAGACGATTTGGCTCAGGCTATTATTCAATGCTTATCCGATCAGAAACTTCTGGCAAGGATGCGATCCAAGATCAGGCGAGAAAAGTGGAATTGGAACGCGCGTAAACTCTATCCTGAGCTCTTAGACTATTTCATATGAGAACTCATAGCCGCAAGACAACAAGCGAAAGACAGCTTAATTGAGATGTCAGGGATGGGGTTAATTCTAATTCTGGCAGAGGCTGCTGTTGAATTGGTTCCACCGGAGTTGGTGAAACATTCCTCTGTCTTGAAACTAGCCGAGAAGAGAGGCAAGAAGCCAAATGAGATTCTGCTAGATCGAAGCTATCACCACGCTGCGATGAGATCGTTAAAGGACGCTGAGAAGAGAGGAAGACCGGATATAATCCATACGACCCTCCTTGAATTGCTCGGCACGCCACTGAACAGAGAAGGCCTACTTCAAACCTACGTACACACGGTGGACAACCGGGTTGTTGAAATTGACTCAAATGTAAGGCTGCCTGTGAACTACGATAGATTCGTGGGGTTGCTAGAGCAGCTTTACGCGGTAGGAAGAGTGCCTGAAGTAGGTGAACCTCTTCTTGCGATCAGAAAGCAAACGCTCAATCAACTTCTAAGAGAAATCAAGCCCTCGACAACTGTTGCGTTAACTACCCTGGGAGAATACAAAGATATACGCGAACTCTGCGAAGAACTTGCGAAAGAGAGAAAACTAACAGTATTGATCGGGGCATTTCCACGCGGACACTTTAGTGAAGAGACGCTTAGTCTAGCGGACAGAGTGGTGCGAATCGATAGAGAAGCGCTCGAAGCTTGGGTTGTAGCATCTAGAGCCGTTTACGCATATGAATTGGCGATAGGGCTGCCGAAGCAGAGGCTCCGATAGAGTTCCATGAAGCGAACAGTCTACCATCTTTAAATAAGACAGACTTGATTCTAGTTTGGCGTTCAAAGATAAGCGAGTGATCGAGAATTGTCTGAGGATAATGAACTGGAGCTGTACAAGCGGAAGAGACTGTTGGAGATGCAGAGGCGCCTCCTTGCCAAGAAAGGTGAAGAAGAAAAGAAGCAAGAAGAAGTGGAAAAAGCTCCAGATCCGAAAGAAGTTCTGAATAGAATCTTCGTAGGTAGAGCTTGGGAGGTATTCGAGGCTGCGCGACGGCAATACCCTCAGGTGACTCAGACTCTTCAAAATGAACTGGCTCGACTTGTCCTATCGGGAAGGTTGAAGGAGCAGATTACAGGCGAGCAGCTTCTCTGGCTATTCCGCAAGATAGGGTTGGATGTTCGGATGGAGACTAAGATTCGAATCCTTGAGAGCGGTGAACTGAAGACTGTAGCTGAGAAGCTCAAAGGAGAATGATGAGTTCAAGATTCAGATAGACACACCTATAGAGAAAGAATTCTAGTCTTCTGAAGCTATAGAAAAAAGAATAGGTTAAGGAAACTTCTGAAGTATCTTTAGGGCTGTGGAGAGACTCGTTAGACCTATCGTTGTTAACACAAAGATTGCTGAAGAAGCCATCATCGCAACTGGCGACAATGTCAAGACGCTCAGAACCAGAAAGCCTATGCTTGCGACCCAGACATATGCGATTGGAACCACGTTTCTCATGGAGAAGCTCAGTCTCCTAGTTCGCTTTAAGATGGCTAGAATCGCGAGCGCGAATGGAGAGAAGTACACGACGCCGATCAGTCCGCTAGCCAGCAACCCTGAGACACAAACAGCCAGCTCAGGGCTGAAGTTGAACGCTGCGTAAGCACTTGCTGATAGGTGCAGTATTCCAACTAGAGGATAAAGCAAGATCTTCATCGCAGCTCTGACTGTCGGATTGTTGGCGATGAAGCTCGCGACGTTTGGACTGAAGGAGTAGTACCATGCATTGAAGGCTTTCATGAACTCGCTTCCGGCGAAGGTTGATAGGACCTGCCTGTCTCTGAATCCCCTTAGGAACTGAACCTCAGGCGACAATTCAGAACCGTAGGTCGCAGTCGCTACGAGGCATCCTCCCGGAGGTGGAGTGGGCGTAGGGCTGGGTGTCGTTGTTGTCGTAGGCGTGGTCGTGGCTGTTGTAGTCGTAGTTGTCGCAGAAGTCGTTGTCGTGGTCGTTGCAGCCGATATCGAGACAGGTACATTTACAGTGTGTGTCAATGCTCCGCTGACTCCTGTTACTGTCACAGTGTAGTCGCCTGTTGTTGCCGTAGTCGCTGCAGTGACCGTAAGCGTCGCTGTACCTATTCCATCAGCGGGAGGCGTCAAGGGGGTCGGCAGATTGGCCGTTACGTCTGAGGGGGCTGCTCCCAGCCATGACCATGAGAGCGCTACAGCGCTGCTGAAGCCGTTGAGAGATTGAACTTTTATCGTCGATGAACCGGAACCCCCTTGCGAGACCGAGATGGATGTTGGATCGGAGGTGATTTGAAAGTCTGGAGCAGGCGCAGGAGCGGAAGCAACGGACATGTGCGCCCAACTCTTAGGGTTCAGAGAAGGCCAATCTCCCCAGTATCCCGATGCCTCCTCCCAGTACTCCACGGTAAACCCGACAGTGTTTCCAGTGGACAAGCTAAAGTCGTGAGCGTTATCAGGCGAGTCAAGTGGATGCTTTAGCTCGAAGTAGTTGAAACCACCCGAGCCAGAGGCCCTTCCTTCACCATCATAAGTTCCTCCGTCAGCGGTATCAAACTTAGTACCAGTGCTACTGTGAAACAGATCCATGAACTCGGAGTCCCCCATCAAGCCTAGGATGTCGTCCCCCACTGAGCGAGTTCCATCATTGTTATTATCGAAGGCTATGTAAACCCGGTCCATGGTTGTTAGAGAGCTGTCTGCAATCTTGACAGCTAGATACAGGTTTTCAGCGTCGTTCATAATCCATATGTCTCCGATGAAGGTCCATCCGATTGCAATAGGTGCATGTGAAGCATTTTCCCACTCAGCGGCTCCGACTGTTCCGTCTATGGTTGGAGCTACTGAACTCCAAGCCGTCATAGATGGAGGGGCGGAAGCTACCACAATGTCACCCCAACCTGTTGTGTTCTGTGTTGCCTCTGCTGGCCAAGCCCCAAGGCCCAGACCGTCGTCTTGGTATTTGATAGTGAAACCCACAGTATTCAACGAGTTCAGACTGAAGTCATGTGCATCATCAGCTGAATTCAGGGGATGAGATAACTCAAAGTGGTTGTAGCCTCCGTGTGCAGCGCAAGCTCCCGATCCATCACTTGTGCCTCCTACGGCATCCGTGTCAAGTTTCATTGTTAGAAAGGGCTCGAGAAATCTATCTAGGAATCCAGTACCGGCAATCTGTACAATAGAATCTTCGCCCGACTCAAAAGTTCCGTCGTTATCATTATCGAAATAGACGCCAATCGCGTCAGCGCCAGTATTGAAATCGTCGTCTACTATCTTTATAGCAATGTATAGGTTTGCCGCATCGTTCATTACGTAGAACGTGCCCGAGTACGAATTTGCCCCAATAGTCAAAGAGAATGAGGATGAAGCGGCACTCTGCCACTCAGAACCGACTACTTCTCCGTTGATCGTTGGCGGTGTTGAAGCCCACCCTTGGAAAGTCTTCCCTGCTACGTGTCCAGATACTGTGGAGAATTGTCTACCACTAATACTAGTCAGGAGAACAACGACTATCAAAAAGGTCGTACATAGTCTTCTTAGCGGCATAAACATCCCTCAACATTGATTTGACTCTTATGAACTCTAGTAATACCAAGAATTAATTATTATAATTTGGCATGCAGCCGAACCGTGACTTAGCGCGTTTGTTCCTTCGTAGTAACGGACCAAGATTAAAGATTCAATATCGGGCTGATTCCTATGGACACTTGTTAGACTTTGATAAGAATGATACAAGGCTTCAAAGCAGATATGATTGTCGCTTCTTTTTCATTAGAACAGGGTAGAAGAATTGCATATAGCCGAAGAATTATCGTAGGATAACGTTTCTTTTTAAGATGTTTTCAACCTTTGAAGGGGGCTCTCCTATACTCACATCTTCTCCTACAGATCTGGCATTCTTGAAACTGCTCCTCAGTGTAGCCCATCACACCCGATACGGACTTCCTTGGAGTCATAATATAATACTCGTTCAATCTCACGCCTGTAAGATTCCTCACTTCCTCGGCGCCCAGAACTTCAAAGAGAACCTTCTGCTGCCTTATATCCCAGTAGGCCGTGTCTCCAGGGCTGAACTTGGATGACCGTTCTCCGCCGTCAGGTTGAAAGTCTTTTTGGATAATATCGGACACTTGACGTAATGCGTATGTCCCAATGCAGTCCATCATAAAAGATTTGGACAGTTCTTTGGGTCCCAGCTCAGTGACCCCCCTCTCCAACGCCGGCCCTATCGTCGCTACGTAAACCGCTATCTTAGATGCACACTTGAGCTTCTCGGCTAGGAGTTTACTCTCGAAGACGCTTCCTCCTTCCAGAACCAACCGATTACCTTTGACCTCAAATATTTTAACCGTCTTGTACACCGCTTTAGGATCTATGAGCCTGTAGCTCTCGTCGATAACTGCCTCGACCTCCCTTATCCTATCTCTGAAAACGTCTAAATGGCAGAAACGCATCAGCTCCTCAACATCATACTCTAACATTATATTACTGAAAGCCTTCAATCGTCTTCCAACCGCTTCTTGACTAGCATCCGGTTGTAGGCTGGGAGATGCAGGCATATTCTATTGCCATTTCTTCTATAGTCATGAAGAAATGCCTACTTGCCGATATTCTCCATGAACTTCTTGACTTGGTAATCCCATTCTCGAGTCTCTAAATCTACGTCAGTCAACTCACCCGGGCAAACTATTATAGTGACATGCCCTCCTCCGCCCTCAAAGCAGACGGTGCTCGCATTCTGCTCCGTGATCTCCAATCCAACCCCACCCTTTCCCGAAGAACTTGATAGCTTGCTCAATGACTTCATCAGGTTTCAACTTCGTCTTGACGGAGTACCGCATATGATCACCGGTAGAGGATTCTTGTCTCAGAGGGTATTAAGCCGAGTCTCTTTCATTATGAATCTGTTGTGTCTTCAAACATGACTTCTTGTAGCTTCAACGAACTCTTCTACTGTTCCAATCATCTTGGACTTTGCGCCTTTCGTTATGCTGCTTATCTTCTCCTTAAAGTTCTGGGCTTCCTCACCCACTAGTACGCCTATTTCAAGTTTGAATTCTCTTGTCTCTTGAGGCTTCAGATATTGCAAGGTTCCCCACCTCCTCTCCTTGTCCCTGCCCACGACCAGTCCGTTCGCCGGTTCCATACCTACTACATACGTGCCTTCACCCATCATCTTCCACTCTATGAATCTAGGCAACTCGCTTCTACGGTACTTCACATATACGGCTATACCGTCTAGAAGCTTCTCGTTTAATATGGCCGAGTATGCGTAACCTTCCGCGTCTATTAGCATGTCGTGAAAATACACTTTCTCCTTGTAGCCGCTCATGGGCTGATGGAACTGATCAAATCTCTCAGCGTCGCCCTTAGCTTCATCATCTCTAGGCACATATAGGCGAGATGTCGAGATGAGATTTGAGCCGTCATCCACAACAGGGAATCCTATGTTAACGTGGTATAGTATCATTAAAGGTTGGATCTCCCAACCCTCATTTGTGACTTTGTCGTGTATAACCAAGTGCTTCTTACCTAACCTTGCTTCAATGCGGCGTCTAAGAGCGATGTTAGGTTCGAATACCTTGGCCTCTTTCGCCTCACCCTCGAGAACTGTGACATATTCGTCTCCTTCCCAGCAACTGCCTGCGTACATTAATCTAGCCGGGATGTAGGATATCCGCCCATGCAAGCCTAGTGGCTCGCCTTGGTCAACCGTGGGCGCCCCCATGTAAGTTAAGCCGCAGGTCGTCAGCAGTCCTCCTGGAAAGCCTCTTGTCCATCCTAAGCCCTCAGGTTCGTAGAAGCCGGGTGACACGATACCTGTTGAGCTGATCCACGCTAAGGGTAGGCCCTTATACTCAGCGTTCACGATATCCATACACCGATCTACAGCTACAAGGAAGTTCAGTTCGCCACTTCTGATTAAGGCAACTCTTACACCGCGTTCCACGCCTTCTGAAAGTTCTAAGAGTTTAACTCCACCGACCTGATCCATGCTACCTATCCGCTTGAGGAGATCTTTCCCACTATAGAATCGCCCGTAAAGATGAACCATGGCTGCTCAAGGATATTACTTGAGAGTGAAGTAATAAGACTAATCGTGACCTCTGGCGAAACCTGACTCGAGCGAATGAAGGCGTTGCTCAGACAATCAAGGAAAGATACGAGTTCAATCGATTGGTTCGTCTCGGCGATCGGAGCACCTGAGACTGTCCCCGCCCGGTCCATCAAAGGAAAACTCAGTTGGGGAACTACGACTTTGAACATCCGTGATTTTGAGATAGAAGACGAAAGACACGATGTCTTCAGCATGAATTTCATTCTGGGAGCTAGGGCGGCGTTTAGCTTCAGCAGTCGCTCAACAGCCGTCGGAGTAGCCTAGCTTCCTACGCAGCAAAAAACGGCTCTTCTCCGAATAGTATCTCAAACGAGAAACCAGATCCAAGCGATCATCCAGACATCTAGCCTCCAGAAACGCCACGGGAATCTTCATCGCTCCAATAGAAGCCTCAATAACCACTCCACAGTCAAAACAAGAAGCCTCGAGTCTTAACCTTCACATAGAAGACTGAAACAAAAACCACTTCACATAGGAAGCCCTCCATTCAAACTAGCCCCATAATCCTCCCTAGGCTTGGAAATTTTCAGCTCCGCGCCACACACCATCGCAGCCTGAGTCCGGGGTGAAAAAGCTCAACGTAGCCTTGATGTTCTCTGAGTTAGGCTGAAAGCATTCAGAATGTCAGCTGCTTTCCCGGCTTGATCTCCGACATCAAGGATCAACATGGACTAGTCAGGATGAATAGGATTCCTATCCATGTCAGACTGTTAGGGGACTATATGGCTGAGCTACAGGACCAAGGACTTGCACCGTCTCGTATCTCAAACTACGTTAAGGCTATTCGGTTGCTCTATCGCGTCAATGGAATCGAGCTACGGCTTCCGCATCCACCCTCGCGTCGAAGCATAAGGGAAGATAGGGGTCCCAAACCTGAGGAGTTGCAGCGCCTCTTAGACATGGCGGATCTCCGTGAGAAAGTAATCATCTCAATGCTTGCCTTAGGAGGATTCCGGGAAGGGACCCTAGTACGCCTACAATACCGTCACGTCCGAGAGGATCTAGAGAGAGGCTTGGTCCCACTTCACATCCATGTCGAGCCAGAGATTACCAAGGGGAAGTACCACGACTACGACACTTTCATTGGGGCTGAAGCAGTCGAATACTTGAAGCTATACCTCCAAGCCCGCCGCAAAGGCAACCTTGACGCTAGGCTTCAGCCGGAAGACATTCACGATGAGTCTCCGCTCATCTGTGACATCAGGTCCCGAACGCCTAGACCGATTGGAGAGAAACGGATCTACAAGACGATTCACGAACTATACTTTAAGGGGGGGGCTCCTGAAGCAGGGTCAAAATGGCGGTTACACGCTCTGCGTCCATTCGCTCCGAAAGTTCTTCCGTACTCAACTCGCAGCTCTAGGCGTCAACTCAGACTACATAGAATACATGATGGGGCACACCGTTAGCGTCTACCATGACATTCAATCGAAAGGCGTGGAATTCCTGCGGAGAATATACGGAGCTGCAGGGCTCTCCATCCGAACTAAGACCCGTCTCTCCAAAATCGAGATGATGAAAGCCTTCGCGCAGGGCATAGGCCTGAACTCGGATAAGATCCTCACGCAGGAAGCGCTTAGTGAACCTCACAGAATTCAAGTAGATCCTGATGAACGTGAAGAACGGCAAATAGCTGTTCTCTGCCAAGCCTTGAAGGAATCCTTGAAGAAGGAGCTTCTTACAGACAAGTAATTGCCACGTCCACTGAATTCATTTAGGTGGAGGTGCGGCCGCCGGGATTCGAACCCGGGTCACCGGCGGTCTGCTAGGTCATTGGCAGGCCGACGTCTTAGACCAGGCTGGACTACGGCCGCAACCGCTAACTAGAATCTAATGAAATACAATAAAACCTTTCGATAGAGTTCAAGGTGCCGAGGGTGCGAGTTTCACCGCGATCATCGGTTTTGAACGCACGACAGCCCGGTCTTCAGCCGGGTGCTCTCCCAGGCTGAGCTACCTCGGCGTATCCTCGGCACATTTACACGAAGAATATCAGCTCTCACTTAAGACTTTCTTTGAAATCAGGCTTGACGATCAAGTTTCACCGTGGAACTTTGCAGGCATCCGAGAAAAAGCTATGAAGACCTCGATTTGGGTCTACGGTATGTTGAAGTTGACTGTCCTACTCTGAACCAGACGCTGGCAACATGTGCCGATACCAGAACTAGAGACAAGTGCTCGAAACATATTTAAGGAGTGGCACTTGCTATCATTGAACGCGGGCCGGTAGATCAGTCTGGTATGAACTATTCCTCAATTGAGGGTCGTTACCAAATCGTCCGCTTGGCATGCGGAAGGTCGCGGGTTCAAATCCCGCCCGGTCCACCAATTTTCATCTTCATTCATTCCAACGCTAAATCTGAGCCTGTCTTAAACTTGTTTTCGACTGATAGTTCGATTTCTCGTTTTGCCTGAGGCTCTAAGATCGTCAATTTCACTGTCAGCGGTGTGCTAGATGTTTGGGGTGATCGTTTATACCAAATCTCCGGGGAACGCTACCGAAGTGATGACTGAGAGGACGCCCAGATCTTAGAAGCTCCTACTTGTGTCAAGCAAGAATTTGTGGATCGGAACGACAAAGATCGTTCTTCCATCCACCTTCCGTGTCTCTTCTCCATCGAGAGAGATCGTATACTCCTTGTCGATCCCGAACTTCCTCATGAATGCCAAGAGTCTACTGAAGTCCATCTTTACGTACTTAGTCTTCACTGAGATCGGATTCTTGTCATATGTACTTAACCTAAACTAGATTTTGTGTTAACTGTAACTTGCATAAATTAATGAACCTTAAGGGATCTCCAAACCTCCATCTTTCAGCAAGTACATGCCTACAGCATCGCTGGCATGAGTGGGCTCGTCGCAGCGGGGGAGGCTCATACGTGATGCTTTATGCGTTGGAGTTACTCTAGTATCTAGGCGTGAAAGGAGGCCTGAAGGGAGAGTATTCATGAAGATAAGAGCTAGATTCTTCGGACCTCTCGCTCTCAGAGTTGGGAGAGAAGTAGAAATAGAGCTTCCCGACAATGTTAGCCAGGCTGATGCGGTCGAACGAATATTCAAGAAGCTTGAGCTGGGCCAAGTGGACATTCGAGAGAAGGGTGCTAGCAGCGGATTCATAAAGATATTCGTTAACGGAAAAGCATTCGATCCAAACGTGAGCCTTAAGGATGGTGATGAAATCATTTTCTATCCTCCCATTACAGGCGGATAATCACCAGTTCCCGTCGGATCATAGATAGTTTAGAGACAATACCTTACCCGAACTGAGGTTACAGCAATGGCTACTAGGTAGGAGGCAAGCTTGGAGGATTACCGATTTTGATAACTATGACCATGAACAACCTTTAATTGAAAAGATATAATAGTGTCGTTCGGTTTAGCTTTCTTTTCAACAGCATAAGATATGTGTGATAGATATGCCTACGCCAATATGGGTTGCTCGAGACTACGCAAACTGTAGTGGATGCCGAAGATGCGAGATCGCTTGCTCTCTGAAGCATGAAGGAAAGATTTGGCCTGAGGCATCTAGGATAAGAGTTTTCATGCTCGTCCCCTCGCTGGAGATACCTCACTTCTGTTCTCAATGCGAAGATGCTCCCTGCATCCCAAGTTGTCCAGTGAAAGCACTAAGCGTAAGCGAAACCACGGGAGCCATACTCGTTGAAAAGGACAAGTGTATAGCTTGCGGAAAATGCATCGACGCATGTCCGGGTAGAGTTCCAGTTATACACCCGAAGGAAAAGTACGCTCTTATCTGCGACCTTTGCGATGGAGCTCCAGAATGTGCAAAAGCCTGCCAAGAAGGCCGTTACAATGCTCTGTGGACCGTGAAGAAGCCTGCGTCGCCTTCCTACAGACTTTATGCGAAGACGCCTGACA
>Ga0315280_10012294_pt1 | contig 10374 bp, 10 predicted proteins | sample YL17G06_40_MG_FD_203697 | JGI IMG/M metagenome (GOLD analysis project Ga0315280, IMG submission 203697) | Sediment microbial communities from Yellowstone Lake, YNP, Wyoming, USA - YL17G06_40 | ecosystem: Environmental > Aquatic > Freshwater > Lake > Sediment | place: USA: Wyoming | collected... | reverse complement strand
CTTGCCTACAGGTGTCGGGAAAGGGCTTCTCCAGTAGACAAGATGGATCTGAACAGGGTCTTTCCAGGAAACGAGAAAGGCTCAGTCTCGGAACGGCTCGCCCACCGCATATGGCAAGAAGCCACCAAGGCCGACTATGTCCTTGACCTGCACGGCGCCGGACTGAACTGCATTCCCTACATCCTATGTCTCCACAAGGAATTCGACTTCGTAAGAGACTACGTCAAGAAACTCGGGATACCGACAGTGGTAGAGTCCTCAGGGCTAAGAGGCCAGCTCTTCATCGAAGCCTCACACAAGAAGATTCCCGCAGCCATAATCGAAGCAGGAAGCCACCTCGGCGTATTCAAGCCCGAACACGCAGACCAGCTCCAGAGCACAATGCTCGGCCTACTCGCAGGCCTTGGCATGATCAAGGAGAACGCCAGCATCACAAAGCAGAGATTCTTCGGAAAGATCTCGAACACAAAGGCAGAGGAAGAGGAGTTCTTCATTCCGAAAGTCAAGCCGGGAACTATCGTGAAGAAGGGCGACACTCTCGGAGTCATGGGCGCAAAAGCCAAGAATGTGCCAAGCCAGAACAGCGGCATCATAACCAGCATCCAAATGCCCGGAATTGCGTTCCCAGGCGACTCAATTGCGAACATCGCAGAAGAAATATGAAGTGCAGAAAATAGCTCGTGACCAGCTTCCTGTCAACTGATATGTCTGTGGTTAGTGCTCAGCGCTTTCTAGGATCATAGATGAGGGGTCTAGCGCGGGTTAGACCCTTCTAGTCATGCGCTCAGGTTGGGGGAGAACCCCGGAATTGGCTGTTCAACTTGCGCTGATGCCTCCACAGATGGACGTCGGCCGATAGCTTCTGCTTCGACCTATCCAAGAGAGTCAAGGGAACTCTGCAGGGATGACTTGATCCAGCAACTCAATCTCGCATCTCGGGCACTTCATATCATTTCCAATCCCATTGCAGTCTCCAGCAACCCGAGCAGACACAGATTGACATTAGAAGACATCGGTCTCTCAGATCGGCCGACAGAAACAACGACTCAAAGGAAGATGAAGCGAATCGTCAAGCCACACTTTTAGGTCAGTCGGTCCATATTACGCGGCGCAATGCAACCACAAATCATCATGGATCCAATCTATAGAGCGATCATATCTGTAGGGATACTGGTCTTCATAGCCAAGATCATGGCAGGAATCTTCAGCACAGCCAAGCTTCCACCAATTCTCGGCGAGGTTTTTGCGGGCATAGTCTTCGGCCCGTACGCTCTGGGCCAAGCCATACAGATCTATGGCATGCCTCTGGTCGCCATCAACGAGTATGTGGACGCTCTGGCCGAGATAGGCGCCATAATGATCCTCTTCACAGCCGGACTGGAAACGGGCGTAACGGGGCTGCGAAAAGCAGGCGCTTGGTCCATCCTGATAGCAATGGGTGGAGCCGTCCCGCCGTTCTTCGCGGGGTATTTCCTCTATAGGTATCTCGGAGCTGGAGAGGCGGCAGCGATGGTTGTCGGAGCAGCCATGACCGCCACAAGCATCGCCATAACAACGAAGGTTCTGGAGGATCTGGGCGCAACCGGAACAGACGAAGCCAATCTACTGATCAATGCAGCCGTCTTCGATGATGTCATCGGGGTAATGATACTTTCCGTTGTATCTTCAATCGCAATTCAAGGAGTATCATTCGACGTTCTCGGCGCCGTCAAGCTCACAGCCATTTTCATCGTTATCTGGCTGCTCTTGCTTGGCGCTGGAGTCTACATACTCCCGAAAATGGTGGATCAAGCAAGTTACGTCAAGGCCGAAGGAGCTGGAGAAGCAGCCGCAATCGCTGCGGCCTTCATAATGTCGGCAGTCGCCGGCGTCATAGGTCTTTCACCAATTGTCGGGGCGTATGCAGCTGGCGTGGCTGTCGGCGAGGCCAAAGCAGTCACACACGTCAAACAGTTCGTACACCACATAACTCAGATCTTCAGCCCGCTCTTCTTCGCATCAATGGGAAGCAAGGTCAACTTGGCCATATTCAACGAATCGGTCCTATTGGGAATCGTCGTTCTGACAGTTGTAGCCTTCTTGACCAAGGCCTTAGGCTCCGCAGTAGCAGCATTACCAAAGCTACGAAGCACTTCAAGAGCGCTTCTGCTTGGCATCGGTATGGTTCCTCGAGGCGAACTCGGCTTCATTGTGGCGGCTCTAGGAATTGCCTCAGGAGTCATCTATCAAAGCCAATACGTGGAGATTGTCGGAATGGTCATCGCCACAAGCTTCCTGGCCCCAATAATCCTATCAAAGCTCCACCGCAGATCCGAAAGCCGTCCTTCACCCTGAGAACGACCCGCCTTCAAAGCCTGGCGTTCTATCAGTAGAAGCTTCCAAACCGAAAAGCACAGCATCACTCTGAGTGCGCTACTTGCAGAGCGATGTCGCTTCCAATGGTCTCGACAGGTCTGACCTCAGGAACGCTAGGCATGTTGAAGACAACGTGCTGAATCCCGGTTCTGAAAGTTATCCGCACAGAATGGGCTATCATTTCTCAGGCCAGATAGATTTACTTCAGGTATAGGTAGGAATTCGAGTCCTTGCGGGCCCGCCACATTCGTTCATGAATTCGGCTCAAGAATGAAATGAGTGCATCCAAGTACGTTCGACGAACGTTATTCACCCTGACGAGCTTGACCTTTCTCCAGCATCATAGGTGACATGAATGCAGATGAAAATGTCAAAGAGACATTTGTACTCTACAAGAGTCTTATTGGATATCCTCTCGGTTCAAGCTTCATGTACTGAGTATCTTCGTCAGCGGTAACGAAGCAGTCTTCCTCACTTCAACGGCCCTTCGAGCATGTTAGGACTTAGGGGTTTGAATGCAAGCGTGAAGTGCCAAGAAAAAGCCCCGAGAGAGAAGCTACTTCTTCCTTGGCTCAGTGATGCAGACTATGCCCCCTAGCTGGCTAAGACGAACACCCGCCTTACTTTCGACTTTGATCACTGTTGTCTTGACGTTTCTGTTCTTCGAAATCTGCAGTAGTCTCTGGGCTCTTCCTTTTTCCTTCGTCTCAGCCAAGTATTTGTTTGTCAAGATGAGATGTTGAGGTCTGGGACTGCTAGGGTCCCGCTCGCCGCTGATCAGCTTCTCTATCTCCTCAAAAGAATACAGCAAAGCTGTGCCATCTGTGTTCTCACTGAGAGACTTCTCCAATACCTCTACAATGCGGTCAGCATCTCCTGAGGTAGTCTCATCTACTACCTTACGAAAATCCTGAGTCTTCACCAGCTCCAATACCTCATCTAATCGGCCCGCAAAGCCAACCAGTTCACCAAATGTCGCAGTGCTCGGACCATCACTTCGGAAAAGCCACGCGTGATGCTTTCTGACGTGATCGAAGAAACCTTTCGCGTAGTCTGTCTTCATAGGAGCCACGAGCACGATGCTCCTCACCCCTTCCTTGAGCGCAGGCCTCAACGCGTCCACGACAGATTCATGGAAATCGTACAGCTGTCTCCTGTCTTCTCCTTTGAGTTCCACCGTAACATCGGGCTTCACTACCTTGCTGAATATCCGCCACAGGACCGCTCGTTTCTCTTCGAATCCAACCAGAACCGCCACCGGGTACCCGCGTGCGTACCGACGCTTGTTCCCCCAATTCACCACTGTATCCAGCACTCCATATCGCTAGGCACAACAGTCACTGCATGGCGTCGAGTGAACAAAGACCTTCGTGCCAGCACCTTCTGACGAAGGAGAAGAGATACACGCTAGGGCGCGTCTATGGTTGGTCATGAAGAGACCATGCACGACTAAGTCTAGCTGCTCCTTGCCTTCAATTCAGCGTATAGCGCATCCATAACAATCATAGCTTTCGCGATTGTCTCATGGTCGGTTCTCGATGTTCTCGCGAGCCCTCTCAGAATCAGACAAATCCCAACGGTCTCCGCATGTTTAACCTTGGCCACATCCTCCCCAGCAGTGATCTCAAAATCATGCAACAGCTCTCGAATCTTCCCCACAACGGGGTCCTTCACTTTGAACTTCTCTACCAAGACATCGAATGTTGTGCTTCTACCCTCGACAGGACGGATCTCTGCACCGGGAAGAGTGAAGGCGGTGGCCCCTTTGGGAATGGGTGATTCCTTGGAGATGAATTCGAACAGCGCCTCCTTGTCTATGAAGTTCTTTATCAGCCACGCCGAGGCGCATCTGTCTACGTGCGGCTCATGGCGTGTGACCCAGAGCAAAGCCACCCCTCTCCATTCAGAACTACTTCGCCGAAGCAACCTTCCAGACACAGTAAGCATAAATGGCGTCATACATCGGGAACTGCTTCTGAAGATTATCGTGGTCACTCGTGGAGATCGCCCGGAACCCTCTCGCAAAAGCAGCTAGCCCTGGGGACTCGGGTGTCAGGTCCTTGGCCGGCGTGTCCGCTCCTCTCACTATCTTAGCCATCTCCAGCAGGGCGGGGTCCTTCAACTCATACTTCTCTACGATTGCGTCAAACGAGCACTTGTCGCCATGATGTCCCAACTCAACATCCTTCACATCGAACGGAATGGCGCCGAGCTCCTTCGCCCTAGTCATGACTTGGCTCTCTGGAACGTAGATGAACTCTGCCTCAGAATCCACAAACTTCCTGATCAGCCATGGACATGCAATCCTATCAACCATCGCATGACTGCGCGTAATCCACTTCATGCAGAAACCTCTCCTGTCAGGCATATCAATCGCTGATCTTTATAAGCTGGCGAACTCCGCACGTACAAGTTCCCCTTCATCACTTTCTTTGAATCTCACTCCTTGACTAGGCACAGTTGTGAAGATTCATGTCGCACTCTAGCGTCTACGGCATGTTCCTGCGAGTTGTTCTGTGCCTGGAACGACCGCTCTGTTTCTCCTCAATTCCACCGCTCATGATCCGAAAGACGTAAGCAGTCTGAGAGGGCTCTTCAGCAACCAAGCGGCCTACGAAAAGCCAGGAATGACCAACACGAAGTTCGCATAGTCCATTGGAAGGACAAGACCATTGGTGCCGAGCGCCACACATCCGCAAACCATTTAGGTTTCTTCACTCGGTCTACCCAGACACACTGCATAGGGGCCGGTAGTTCAGCCTGGTATGAATGACGGCCTCCGTTGAGCCGCCAGTACATACGCCGCGTTCGCATCTCAAGGAGAAAAACGCGGAAGCCGCGGGTTCAAATCCCGCCCGGTCCACCATTCTACAATTAGGCTGTCGGAAAATTGGCTCCTCGTGCGTAGGTTAGAAACTAGTCAGTTCTTCTGTTGGTGCTAACCTTTCAAGCATTTAGGCCCTAAGAATGTGAGTGGTTTCTTGAGGTTAGACGCTTAAATCAATCCAATGTGAGTTCCACGTGGATCTCACATGTTTGAAGAGAATGCGAACTATTGGCCCTATGCCTTCTTTGTGGAGCGTCTCACAATCAGCACCTGTTTCGTTCCGTCGATTTCGAGCTCCACCTTGTCATTTGGCTTGAATGGATATTGGGAATCTATGGTCATGTTTGCCGGAATGGTAAGGTACTGTGTGTTTGCGTTTGGGCTCTTCAGCATCTTGCTTTCAGCCTTGAGAACCATCGCTAATCCAAGTGACATCCACGTGAGGGCTACGTAATATGTCTTTCGAGAAAGCGCTTGAACCGAATGCCGATAATGAAACAGACCTCCTCGGATACAGGCTCTTTCAAAAAGGGTCAGTCAGACGGTTCAATCCAAGCTTATTCGCAGTCAAAGGGGAAGATGACAAAGGTTGGGTCCTAGTGGAGCTCAAAGAAGGAAGATGGGTCTGCGACTGCAATGCCAACGATCCTAATCACGATGCCTCGCATTGCCCATACGTATATGCAGCATTGCTGTACTCTGCCACATATCGGGCTGAGTTGGAAGAGTCTTCTGAAATAGCTGAAGAGAAGCCGATGAAGTGCAGGTACTGCGGATCACCAGATATCAGCAAAGTCGGCTTCAGGTATAATGCCCGAGGAATATCTAGGCGGTACATCTGCAATGAGTGCCGAAGAAAATTCTCAGTACCCTATGTAGAAGCCCAGGCCGTTCCAGGTGCCCCTTCAGGAACATTGTGGCTACTCAGCCAAGTAGCTATGCTGACCTCAAAACTGAACGATCTGCTCAGAGATTCGAATGAACGAATTGTTTCGGCCAATCACCAGAGGACGGACAAAGCTTTGTATGAGACCACTTCTTGTACTGATACAGAAGAGGGGGCGACGATCCTTTGACGAAGATCACGTTCCTCGGAGGTATAAACGAGATTGGCGGTAACTGCTTCGTCGTCGAAGACAAGGATACTCGGCTACTTCTAGACTTCGGAATGAGATACTCGCTAAAACAGAAATACTTCGAAGAATATCTCAAACCGCGAAGCGCGTCTGGAATTGAAGACGTACTGACCTTAGGATTGATCCCAAACAGACTTGAACTGTATCGAGCGGATCTGTTGAGAATGCTTGGGAAGAAAGCACCTCCTGAACCCTATGTCGATGGTGTCTTGCTGTCACACATACACTACGACCATTCCGCCAACATCTCCTATTTGGATGAAAGAGTTCCGATCTACTCAAGCAACATCACGGAGCTCTACGCGAAGACCCTGATTGAGACTGAAACAAGAAACATCGAAACTGAGGTCTACAATTTCAAACCTCGTCCTCTACTAAATCAAGGAGCTCCGCCTGTTGCGAGGACTTTCAAAACGTTCGATCCAGGAGCTGAATTTAAGGTAGGATCGATTAGAGTTCACTCTTTCCCTGTTGACCACTCAGTAGCAGGAGCAACCTCGTACCTACTGGAATGCTCTGACTCATCTCTGGTATATACCGGAGACCTCAGGTTGCATGGGCCATTCGGATCTCAGACTCATCAGTCACTCGACAGGATAGCAGGCGAAGAACCGGATCTCCTTCTATGCGAAGGCACCAGAATAGATGACGACGATAGGAGTTCCGAAGCGGACGTAAAGAAGAAAGTGCTTAGAGTTGCCCGCAAGTGTAAGCAGCTGATTGTCGCAGACTTCGCCCCAAGAGATGTCTTCAGGCTTTCCACATTTCACCAAATCGCGAAACAGCTTGGCAGAAGACTGTTGATAACCAAACAGGACGCGTATCTTGTAAGAGAACTACGAAAGATCCAGCCACTTCGGAGCTTGTTGCCGCCGATCGATGGCGATTCCATACTGATCTATGTGGATCGGAAAAAGAGTGGAACCTATCGCTCAGGGGACTATGGGACTTGGGAACGAGAGTTCCTGACGCTTCCCAACTCCGTGAAATCAGACCATGTTCATGATCATCAAGGGAACATCATAGCGTGCATGGGCTTCTTCGACATCAACGAACTGATTGACATCAGGCCTGAAAGCGGTAGCATATACATCGAATCCATATCTGAGCCGCACAATGAGGAGCAACAGATCGACGTTGAGAGATTGAATAACTGGCTGGATTTCTTCAGGCTCAGGAAATTCCACTTTCACTCCTCAGGCCATGCAGGCGCAAATGATCTGAGGTCCATGGCTCAAACTGTAAAGCCAAAGCACTTGATTCCAATCCATACCGAGAATCCCAAGCTTTTCACAGACGTTCATCAGAACGTCACCCTTGTTCAGCTCGGAGATACGATCGACTTAGCGAGTTAGCGTATGCTGAGGATGTTTCATGAAGACCAGATTTCTCCACACTGGACGAGAATTCGGTCATGATGTCCAATGCACCAAGCCCATCGTCGACATTGAGACCACAGGGAATGTTAGAACTTCAACAGGACGGAACGAGTACCAGAAAGCAGATATCTGCTGCGTTGGGATGCTTGTCGGAGATCAGATCATCCAAATCCACCGGGAGCCCGGGGCCAATGATACTGCACAATTCAAGAGAGAAACGATTTCTCACATAGGAAGCCATCCAATTGTGCATGCCTTTAACAGAGATTTCGAATATTATGCGTTGACGAGCTACCTCGACATTGATTCCATTTATGTGTACGAGATCAAGCCCTTTAAGGGGAGAGGCTGGACTAAAGACCGATTCTTCGAAGAACTTGTGAGCGATGGTATCGTCAAGACGCGAGTGCCCATTGATCCATTTCACGGCGACTCGACACTAGTATTTCCCAGTTGGGCTAGTGGAGATATCAAAAGCATCCTGGACCACAACGTTGTCTGTCTGCTAAAAGAGTACCATATTCTGGAAAATCAGAAATACCTCTACGACAAGTACAGCCGCAGAATCAATGAGGACGGCTGGTACCAGACTTTCTGATCCTGATGGCTGACGGAACAAGAATGGAATACAATTTCATTAGGCCAGACATGGCGTTGAAAGTAAAATCCTTGCTGAAGCTGCTGGTTTGATCTTCAGCCTAGACGGAAACAAGTGGCAAGAACTGATCAAGCGGTCAGTATCTTCTCAACTTCTTGCAAGGTTCATTCTTAAAGGATTCCTATCTGCCTGCAACAAAAATTCAACAACGTAGGCCCCTTTGGCTTGAGCGATTAGAACCTAGACCCGACAGTCTAAGTCTTTTTCTAACTTTCGACAGTCATGGTAGGCCCTAAAGGGATAAGGGGTTAGGTCCTAAAAGCTTAAGCCTCAATTTCTTAGCTAAGCAATTTTCCGGCAGCCTATACAATAATAGCTTGGCAAAAAAGATTCCAACCCACGGTCAGAGTTACCCTAGACTCGTGGCTTAACAGGACGATCATTTGGGCACCTAGCCCGACGACGATTCCTCAGCCAGCTTGTGGATTTCATAGCAAGTCTCCCTTCTTGCACACATTTATTCTGTGATTCGGACAGAAGAGTCTGCAGAATTCGAATTAGGAAACGAACAGAAATCCTTGGGTTCCGCTAGGCTAGAACGATTTGTTTCAGCTCAGAACGGACAGACACTGAGCCTACGTAGGAGGTAGTGTGACCTGTTCTGTCTGTGGTGATCCTGTAGAGTTCAGGGGTGCATTGCAGTGTGGACAGAATCTTTGTCGGAGCCCGTTGTTCTTGATGTATTCATGGACGCTTCGAGTGACTTCGATAAAGCTCAACATCGACCCTCTAGGTCGTCCTGTCAACATAGAAAGCACATTGTCAACGACGATGCTCTGCTCAGTGAGCGCGTTTCTCTTGCTCATCTAAACTCTCCACATACATCCAAATGGCTGTGGCATTATTTGAGAAATCAACATACAATTACCGTCAATAATGGTCCGCTAACAGCGTCTGCTTAGACAGTTTTGGTTCCATCTAATGGTAGGTCTCGAATAGGCTGTGACATCGATTTCATGCCAACAAAGGCGGCAAAGGCAATTGCGCGCGCTCGAATTTTGGAACCAATTCTAGACACGAAAACGCGTCGGACCCCGCCAGGTCCACCATTGAAAATGTTGTGTTGTTGGTTCCGATGGTTCTATGTTTGGTTGTCTCTTGGTTCTTGAAGGCTTAAGTTGACCATTCGTTGTAGGTTCCTAGTCTTTCTTTCGAGCAGCTCAGGCACTTTCGCGGTCGCAGGCGTAGTTGTCTATTGGATAGCCATTCCTAAGACTCGTGTACTTCTCGACCTATTTCATCTGAAATCATAGGCTTTTCTTCTATGCGCGACGCTTAGCAGTACAACTCTTCCTTTGTCTTCATCTATTGTGAAGATGATCCTGTAATCGCCAACCCTCATACTATATAGGCCTTCCAATTCTCCGTGAAGTCCCTTGAACAAATATGGACGCGCTTTGAGGTCTTCAACGTTTTCCACTATGCGATTCATAATGTGCTTAGGCAGTTTATGGAGCTCTGTCAAATCTGGGAGTTAGCTCGAGTCTGTATTTCACCCTTCTTTCTGAGCTCATCTACGTATTCATCCCAGCTCCCGGTTTCTCCCCTTTTGACCTGTTCTAGAGACTCTCTGATGGCTTCTAATTCCTTGCTATTGCCTAGTATGTCAACAGTCTCCAGCAGCTCTTCCATGAGCGAACGGATTTTCGGAACTTCCTCAGCAACATTTTTCAGTCTCCTTCGATCTTCCTGCGTGAACACAATCCTAGCCAACTTCTGATCCACCAAACAATGGCTATCGCTTGCTCACAACTTATTGAAAAGGTTGCCTTTAACCATGTGTTCAATGGGAGCCGGGTCGTAGGCTGTCTCTGGAACGATGTCGCTCCTTACGCCCAAGCGAATGAAAGCTGAAAGAACAATTGCCTGCCTGCTGCGTCTTCCTCATATCCTATATGCTGTCATGATGATGTCTAGGTAACTAAGGGTGCACGGATTCACCTGATCAATTGGGTGCGAGTCTCGGCGGGCTCGCGACTATTGCGTACCGGGCTATGGTTTGGCTTCTTATGCGATGTT
>Ga0315280_10012292_pt1 | contig 10376 bp, 10 predicted proteins | sample YL17G06_40_MG_FD_203697 | JGI IMG/M metagenome (GOLD analysis project Ga0315280, IMG submission 203697) | Sediment microbial communities from Yellowstone Lake, YNP, Wyoming, USA - YL17G06_40 | ecosystem: Environmental > Aquatic > Freshwater > Lake > Sediment | place: USA: Wyoming | collected... | reverse complement strand
AAGTAGAGAATCGTATGCCAAAAGAATTATCGCAATTTACCAGTATGCTTGACAGTCCCTTTCCTTTTAGAGTCGCAGGCAACTTATTTTGATGCTGATGGGCTTTCTTTGGAGCTGGCAATCCTAAAAACGGGAATCGTAAGAGTAGGAAGTCCCATACGGGCTATAGTATTTTGTACAAACTCACGCCAGTAAGGCCACGCATTGTAAACACCGTTCATATCCCCGAATGCCACGAAACCTTTCTTCGTAAGACCATCAAAGTCTTTGAGTTTATAAGTTAAAAGAAAAGAAGCATCTATACTGATTATAGGTTTGCTCGATTGGCTTTCCGTAAATGCCTGAAGCTGGAACTTCGGAATGACGGCCACATAGCCGGTATTTTTATTAGCATGTACTTGTGTCGAGTGTTTTATGTGAGCCGTTTTTTTCCCCTCTGCAGCAATAGGTTCTTGATGACAATGACAGTCAATCAGTCTTACATCTTCAAGTTGGACTCGCTCCGAAATAAGCAAAGCTTGCTCAATAATGGATTTACGTTGCTTTGGAACTTGTTTCTTGGTCATTCCTCTTGTCATGGTTTAAGCTGCTTGTAGAAGTTCGCTTGATTTTTCTTCCAATTGGTGACGCCGTTGTGGTTGTTCGGGAATCACCGGAGCCCACTGCTCTCTTTTGGTTGCTACCAAGCTTTCCTCAAAACCTTTGATGTCAATAGGAGTCACATTTACAACGAGTTTGCAATCAAGTGCAAACAAGATGTCTGCTATCGTTGTCAATCGCATATTGTGGTCTCCACTCAAAAGTTGAGTAATGTTACCCTTGGTGACACCAGCGATCTCGGCTAATTCACTCTTGGAGACATTCTTCTCTTGCATAGCCTTATAAATTGCCTCTGTGACCTCAAGTATCAGTTCTTCTCTATTATAGAGTTTTCTACCTTGTTTCGTAGACAATAATTTATCAACAAAGGATTCAGCCATATTATTAAACCTCACTAATTTCATTTAAATAGACTCATGTGTTCTTTTTTGATTTGTTCAGCCCTTCTGATTTGTGTTTTCGGCGTTTTCTGCCCTTTTTTAAGAAAACCATGTGTTAACCACCAAGTGCCTTTATACTTAAAGGTTGGAATCCGATGGCCTTTCCGGTGTTTAAATTCAAAAATATCATCACTGTCCTGTAGTTTTCTGAATCGTTCCTGAGTAAGAATCTCGCCCTCTTTTATTCTTCGAAATAGAGCAGCAAATGAAGCTTGGATAGTATCGTTGAGATTCTCAATGTATTCTTTTGCTTCAGTTTGCCCGTTACACCGCAAAGCATAACCAATATTGCATCTACTTCCTCTTTCAAAGATCAGATCTCTAACAATATCGGCCTTCCTTGGCATCGCCTTTACCGTATAGTTTAATAATAACTAAACTCTGGCTCTCATGTCAATATAATCTGCAAATTTTTTAAATATTTTTCGTGATAATTATAACCTGAAAACCGACCTATACAAGGTCTTAAAATCACGCTCAAATACACTTTTTTTGTGTCTCTGACCCAGTTACCCAAAACTTGTATAATTTAGGTAGCCTGCAAATCCCTGTGGAATTTCGCTTTTCCGCTCCTTCTGCTACAAAGGCGCTTCTGTTGTGTCTCCATTTTGTCTCTACCGTGATTCACCATCATATTTCTTAATCACCCTTGTCAACAGAGAACAATCTCACTCCGGGCTAATTTTGTTGATGTTTTTCGGTACTATAAGAGTTGGACAAATTCACTGACAGCTATCGGTCTGCCGGATTCGGCGGAAAGGTCAGCAGCAAAACACACAGCGTGCGTCCGGGCTGCATCTTCCAAATCGGGAAACGGTCGCTCATCGTTGATGATGCAATCGAGAAAATGAGACACCTCGCCGGCAAAAGGATGATGAGTGACATCGCCGCTATCCGGAAGGACACAGGGAATTTCCGCAAAATCGTTCTGGCCGGCAAATAGCTTCGGGGCAAAGATTTGGTTGTTTCGAAGCGTGCCCTCGGTGCCGTAGATTCCGATGTTGAACCTGTACGGCATCTTTACATCAAAACTCGTAGTGGTGCGTCCGATCTTTCCATCCTTGAACTTCACGTTAACCGAGATTGTGCCCGGATATTCTATGGGGTTCTCCGTCTTTACTTGATAGGCGAAAACCTCCTCGGCCTCACTGCGGGCAAACCATCGCAGGGCGTCCACCGCGTGGATGCCGGCGGTTAGAAGTGCCGTGCCGCTTATTTCCCGGCTGCCGTACCATTTCAAATCCGTCGTCATCCATATCCGGTGCAGATAATCGACCTCCACCATAAAGATGTCCCCGAATACTCCCTGCTCGATCAGCCGGTCGATGGTCATTAGCAGCGGATTCCAGTGCAGCACGAAACCCACCACCGTTTTGACCTTGTTCTCTCTGACGGCATCGAGCTGCTTGCGCACATCCTGGGCAGTCAACGCTACGGGCTTTTCGATGATAATATGCTTGCCGGCTTCCGCAGCGGCGACCACATATTCGGTGTGCACATTGTGCGGCGTGCATACAACCACGATATCCACATCCTCTTGCTGGAGCATCTTGGAGGCGTCAGTCTCAATCGTGCACTTTAGGTCGTAGCGGTCGCGGTAGCGCTGGGCATTTGCGGGATTCCGGCTGACCAGCGCACGCACCTCAGATCGCTGGTCGTTCTTGAACGCCTTTACGTATTCTTCCGCCACCCAGCCACAACCAATAATCGCTGCGCCGAGCTTTTTCATACCCTATTTCCCTTCAAATCCTCAAGAATAGAACACGGCATATCGCTCCATCGCATCCATTACCGCCTTTACATTTTCCAGAGGGACGCCCGGATACAGTCCGTATATCATCATAAGGCCTCCCTCACGGCTGCCAAGCATCTCAACTTCGTGCCGAATCAGATTGTCAATTTGCTCAGGACTGCCGAAGCAGGTGATTTGCTGCCGGTCTATGTCGAGGTCAATGCAAACTCTTCCCTTGAGCCTCGCGGCTATCCAGTCTATGCCGTTGACCAGGTCCTGAAGGTTAAGGGCATCCACGCCGCTGACCACAAGGTCATCGACCAGCGCGCGAATGTCACCATCCGAGTGCATGTGTACCAGGCAGCCTGCCTTGTGAGCCGGCGCCGTCAGATGTTCATAAACAGGTTTTATGTACGTCCTGAATTGCTCCGGCGAAAGCATCGGCCCAAATTGCATCCCCAAATCCTCCGGATAGCGCATCATCGCCACGCCCAGATCAACGTAACGCTGGACAATGCCCATGCTGAAGGTCTCGACCATATCGATCAACTGCCGGAGCCTCTCATCGCCGTCTGACATATCAAGCAGAAGCCTCTCGTATCCGCGAAGATAGCTCAGCCGCAAAAACGTATGCCCGTGCTCCAGGCTGCCGACAGCGTGTTTTCTTTCAGTCCTGGCCCTTTGGATTTTCACTTTGATTGCGGACCAGTCTATGGCTGCCATACTATTACTTTCCCCTGGGTCAGGCGGCGTAAAACTTTTCAGGGCGTCCCAATCTGCCAGCGGATGCCCGGTCACTGAGCCGGTGATGCCATCATCGGTTGTTTTCCAGACGCAACCCCAGGAATCGGTGTAAGGCCTGCCAGCTCGCTCCCAAGGCGCTAACTCTGGCAGCGCCGCTTCGGGCGAAGGAAAATCGGCAAACAAGAGCCGGTGTTCAGCAATAAGCTCAAACAGAACATCCCGCGGATAATAATGCCAGCAGGCAGGGTTGATCCAGAAGACAACCGGAATGTGCTCGGGCCTTTCAAAACGAATGGCTCGCAGAGTGTTTTCTGTGACGATGTCTGTAAAATCCATCGCAAGGTCTATCTTATTTTGACCACCTTACCCGACCTGGCGGACTCGTAGCACGCGGCCAGGACCTTTTGACTGCGTAGGCCCAACTCGCCGCTGATGACCGGCTGACGGTCGTCGATTATTGCCTGGCTGAACTCTTCGATCTCCGCCTGATAAGTATTCACCGGCTCGGGCGCGATAACCATTCCCTGGGCTTGGGCTCGCGCTTGCCCGGCATCGTAATCTCTACTATCCGGCTCCAGAAAGGCCAGCATCTCGCCCACCGGTGCTTGGCCGATAGTTCCCCGCGCCAGGATAGAGCCGCGTGAGCCGTAGAGCTCCAGCACGTTCTTGCTGCTACTATCCGGGATGCAGAAAAAAGTGTCGACTGTACCCAGTGCACCATTTTCAAAAAATAGCGTCGCCACAGCACTATCTTCAGACTTGTAATCGTGGATGATATTGTTGATAAAGCAACTGACCTTGGCAACATTGCCAAAAAACATCTCCAATAGGTCGATGCAGTGCCCTCCCATATCAATTAGTGCGCCGCCCCCGCCGGTAGCTGGGTCCTGTCGCCAGGCACCTTTTATCGGCGGATACCAGCAGGAAAGTTGTGCCCGCGCGTAGGTTGGTGCGCCAAGCCTACCTTGTTGGATGAGCTTCAGCGCTTCGACGTGCTGGGCAACAAAACGCATCATAAACGCACAACCAAGTTTGACGCCCATTCGTTCACACAGCGCGATCATTCCCTTAGCCTCGGCAACGGTCATCCCCAGAGGCTTCTCGCAAAGGACGTGCTTTCCGGCACAGGCTGCGGCCCGAACGTGTTCGGCGTGAGCGTTAGCAGGAGTAGCAACGTAGACGGCGTCGATGTCCCCATCAAGCAAATCGTCAATATTCATTGCACGCCCGGCGTCAAACTCTTTCGCTACCTCAGCGTTGACTTGCCGATTGATGTCGAAGACGGCGGATAACTGGGCATTACGGGCCTTCCAAATCCCTTCCGGAATCGTCCTTCGCCTGGCGATCCCGCCCGATCCAATCACGCCCCATTTGATCTTCCTGGACACGGCACATCCTTTCTCGGCCTCTATTTTGAATATGCCTTTATTACTTTGGCCAGCGCGCTACCTATCTGCCGGCAATCTTCTTCGCTGTACGTAGGAAAGGCAAAGCACGTAAAAGTATGGCTCTGATGCCACAGCGCGTTCGGCACCTCTACTTTGCTGTAGTCAACACTGGCGGGATCTGTGTACTCTTTAGACGTAAATGGAAAGCTGCTCCTGCCGAAAGCATTGTGCCGGCGGTAGGCACGCTCGGTGTGGCACTGCGGCCAGAAGACCTTCCAGCACGGAGCACCTTCAGCAGCGCACGCAGCGACAAATTGATCTATGTCGCAGGTCATATTCTCAATGTCCAGAGAAAACGCCAGGACGTACCAGCCGTTCTGACGCTCTTGCGTGTCGATAGGCTTGTACAAGACCCGCGGCAAATCTTTTATCGCGTCGATTATGATATGGGCGTTACGCTTGCGGCGGGGCAGGTTCCAGGTGTCGAGCCTTTCCAGCTCGGCAAGGCCAATAGCCGACTGCATCTCGGTCATTCGGTAGTTCCAGCCGACCATATTGTGGATATAGGGCAGTCTCTGCTCAAGCTCCAATAGGCTCAGACGTTGTTTGACGTCGTAGCCGTGGTCGCGAAAGCTGCGTGCCTGCCAGGCCAACTCCTCGTTGCCGGTGGTGACCATGCCGCCCTCGCCGCCGGTGGTAAAGGTCTTATTCTGGCAGAAGCTGCAACCGGCGATGTCGCCGATACTGCCGGTTTTCTTGCCTTTGTAGACGCCGCCGACGGCCTCGGCATTATCCTCGATGACAAAGAGATCGTGCCGGCGGGCAAATGCCAAGACCTTATCCATGTCGCAGACGTTGCCGTACAGGTGCACCGGCATAATCGCCTTGGTCCGCTCGTTGACCAACTTCTCCGCCGACTCGACGCTGATGCAATGGTCGTCGATATTCACATCGGCAAAGCGTGGTATTGCTCCAGCCTGCACGATAGAGAAGCTGCTGGCGATAAACGTGTAGCTTGGCACGATGACTTCATCGCCGGGACCGATCCCTAAAGCGCTAATCGCGATGTGCAGGGCTGCGGTGCCGCTGGAGGCGCTGATTGCGTACTTGCTGCCCTGCCAGGCGGCGAATCTGCGCTCGAACTCCATGCCCTTTGGGCCGGTCCAGTAATTGACCTTGCCCGACCTTAAAACGGCCTCCACAGCCTTAATCGCCTTTTCATCGAAGCTTGGCCAGCCCGGCAGCTTGTTCGTTACTGTTCTGGGCCCGCCCTGGATTGCTAATTTATCCGCCACTTTAGTGCCCCTTCCGACTATTATTTATCCATTTGGCTGGGCAATATTGACGCAAGTATAATGATACGTATAATCTGCCATTAGTCAAAACCAAAGGATAAGGAGCAAAGCCAATTATGAAATCCTCGATCGGTCTCACTCGGCGGAACTTTATGAAGAAAACGACCGGCTGGATGCTCTCCAGCGGAGCGCTGGCTGTGGCAAAGGACAACACGGTTTCTTCCCAATCAGAACCCTGGGCCGTCGCCTGTCGGGACACGCTTCTAAAGGCCGCCAAGAAGCCGGACAGTTGGTCGGCTATGAAAGAGCTGGGCGTCACGGGCGTAGAAGTAGAAGTCAGTCCGGAACTGGGTTGCCCGAACCTCGAATCCGCCGAGGGCGGAGAGAGAAAATACAGCCTGGCTACGCCGTCAGCCATCGCAACACTCAAAGATGACCTGAGCAAAAATGGATTGGTCGTCACAGCGTTTCTTATGCACAACCAGCTTGATGATCGCCTGGCAGAAGAACTGGCGTGGACAAAGAAACTTGTCGCCGCCGCTGTAAGTCTGGAGGTCCCGGTCATTCGGATCGACGTCGTGCCACGCCGGACGCCGGCTGAAGAATTCCTGCCCTTTGCGATAAAAGCGTGCACCAAACTGTGCGAAATCGTCGAAGGGACACGAATCAATTACGGGATCGAAAATCACGGCAGTATCACTAACGACCCTGAGTTCCTCCGGCAACTGTTTGCCGGCGTCGCCTCGCCGCACCTGGGCCTGACCCTCGATACGGCCAACTTCTATTGGTACGGGCATCCGCTGAATGAGCTTTACGAGATTTTCGAGCGCTTCGCCCCGAGGGTTTTTCACACCCATTGCAAGAGCATACGTTATCCGGACGACAAGAAAAATGTGCGTCGCCCGATGGGCTTCAAATACGAGGAATATGCCTGCCCCATATACGAAGGTGACATCGACTTCGGCAAAGTGGTGGCGATCCTCCGCAAGGCTAACTACCGCGGCGACCTGTGTCTTGAGAACGAGTCGCTCGGAAAATATCCGGAGGACCAGCGCGCCCAGATCGTGAAAAAAGAAATCGCCCTATTAACCCGGATTTCCCAGGTAGATCGTGACAAATGAAGAGGATTTTGATAGTATGATGCTTATGGAGGGCACTCAAGCCAGTTCAGGCATTTCTTATGGGATAACCAAATGGGTGAAGGACGCAAGGACGCTCTAAGGCTCGATTTTGACCGCAGATTGAAGCTCGACTTGACATCGAGTTCGCGATTCTGGTATTATTGACCCTGTTGTGTGCAGGATTACAAATTATGACGTTAAATGGCAAATCCCAGAGCAAGATGAGAGAGTATGAAATTGTCGAAACGAACGCTGACAACATTGATGGTTGCAGCTTGTGTGGCAACAAAAACGCCAACAACCTAGGGCGTCGTCGGAAAGCGAATTGGCTCAAGGAGCGCTATGCGGAAGGCCTAAGATACAAAGTGCTCCGCTCAGAGAAGTTCGGTGATATTGGAATGATCGAGTACGCTCTCGGCAATCATTCGTGGCGGCCTGTGGAGGCGGAGGGTTACCTGGTCATCCATTGCTTGTGGGTCAACGGCAAACACAAGGGGAAAGGGCTTGGATCTCTGCTGTTAGAGAGTTGTCTCGATGACGCCAAGAAGAGCAAGTGCCGAGGGGTCGCCGTGGTGACCAGTTCCGATAGTCTCATGGCAGGAAGCGGTTTGTTCATCAAGGCGGGTTTTGTCTCGGTGGACCGCACCATCGGCAGCAGTGAGGCATCCGCGGCCCCCTATGAACTACTCGTCAAGAAGTTCAAGAAAACAGCCCCTGATCCTCGTTTCATCGTCGAAAGAGAGCGAGTCTTGAAAAGGTACAAGAAAGGGCTCACGATCCTCGCTGCCGACCAGTGCACGTATGTTATAAAATCGGTGGAGAGGATTGCGGAGGCGTCCAGGACGTTGGGGTTTGAACCGAAAGTGGTTCGAGTCGGGAGTGCCAAGGCCTCAAGAGATCTTCCAACGCCCTATGGCGTGTTTAGCATCCTCTACGATGGAAAGCTCATCGCGCACCGTCCGATCAGTGCAACGAGATTCATGAGCATCATGCGTAGGAATGCAGAACAAGTGGTTCGAGGCTATCGCGGGGCCGCGAGCGGCCCCGCTCAGTCTCAATCGTAACTGGGATTCTCGCCCCGGAATCCCTGTCTTCAGAAGGAGGCATAGTAAATGGCAAAGGCCCAAAGACTCGGCGGGTGGATGACCAGGTTCAAGCGTTGCATCGACGCCGAAGCTGGCGCAGCGGTATCTAAGAAGGTCATCATCGAAACTGAACGATTTGATGCGACATCGAACTACGCACAGAAAGCCGAATGGATAAAGAATGCTGTCCGGCGTCTTGAGAAGGAAGTGGGTAGACCCACGGCGAGAAAAGTAATGCAGGCCTGCGGAATGAAATGCTGCGGCCCTACACAGCAGAAACGCGCCAAGCAGTTCATGGAGGAATCGAAATCGATCAAGGGACTGCTCGCCAGGCTGAATGAGAGAGGCATCGGGGGAGGAAGGCTGAAACTGAAAAACCCCAACACGATCGTGGGCGGCTACGACTGGTGTTACTGCGGGCGCGTGAAGCAGACGCAGCAACCGTTTACCACCGATACCTATTGCCATTGCTCCGTGGGATGGTATAAGTCTCTCTTCGAAGCCGCGTTCGATAAGCCGGTAAAGGTGAAACTCAAGCACTCGATCATCCAAGGGGCAGATAGTTGTGAGTTTGAGATTGAGTTCAGCTAGAGTTGCTATCATTAAGGAATCTAAGGTAAGCATGGCATCCATGTTGTTAAGTGTGTTGATTCTGTTTGGCGCCACTAATCCACACACTGATGCGAACGAATATCCGCTTTACGTGGGCTGGGCGTTGGCGGATATTACTCCTGATAAGCCGGTGAATCTTGAGGGACAGATGACCAAGCGAATCTCCCAGGGTGTTTTAGATCCGCTCCCCGCGACCGCCCTGGCTCTAGAAACCAAGCAAGGGAACGGCGCCAAAGAGCAGGCGATTATGATCTCGTGCGACCTGCTGTGGACGCGAAGGGAAATACAACAGAGGCTACAGAAATTGGTGCAGCCCCGTATCAGCGATTTCGATGTGAGCAAATTGTTTCTAAACGCAACTCATACCCACACAGGGCCGGGCGTCTTAGACAGTGCATTCTACGATTTGTATGACGTAAGCAAAGATGAGGGGGTTATGAAGGCCTCGCAGTACGCAGATTTTTTGCTGGAGCGTCTGGCCGATATTGTGGTGCACGCCTGGCAAAGCCGTAAGCCCGCAGAGGTAAGCTGGGCTCTGGGACACTCGCTGGTGGGTTTCAATCGCCGGGCGTATTACTTCGACGGTCGGGTAGTTATGTATGGCAACACAAACCAGGAGAATTTCTCCCACATCGAGGGCTACGAAGATCACGGGCAGGAAATGCTGTTCTTCTGGGACGCGGATCAGAAACTCACCGGCGTCGTGATAAACGTAGCCTGTCCCGCCCAGGAAACCGAGGGACTGCTGAAGGTTTCAGCCGACTTCTGGCACGAAGTCCGGCAGGAAATCCGAGCAAAGTACGGCAAAAAAATATTCATCTTTCCGCAATGCGGCGCCGCAGGCGACCAATCGCCGCATCTATTGTGGCAAAAACAAGCTGAAGACATTATGCGCCAAAGAAAAGGACTATCGCGCCGGCAAGAAATCGCCCGGCGGATTGCCCAGGCGGTCGATGAAGTGTTTCCGTACACCAAAAAAGATACAAAGAGCAATGTCGTATTTATCCATAAGGTCGCAGGGATTCATTTGCCCACCAGGGAGCCGCCCGATTTGCTCGTCTCGGCGGAGCGCCGAGCCGTAGCCGGGCCGTTCTACACGTGTGACTCCGTCAAACCGGCTGAGGTCCACGTGTAATCAACGATATGTGGGATTAGCCCCGCACCAATCCACGACGCCGAGGACGAATAGTGGTCCCGGAAACGCAGATTGGTGCGGGACTGGCCTTAAAATTTGTACTTCAATCCGAAGGTCGACCAGAGCTCGTCCTCGTCGTCGACAGACTCTTCCATGCTTATCTGGTAATAGATCCCCGGAGTGAACGTGAGGTTCTCAGCGAGGCTAATGTCTGTGGAGACGCC
>Ga0315280_10012291_pt1 | contig 10376 bp, 6 predicted proteins | sample YL17G06_40_MG_FD_203697 | JGI IMG/M metagenome (GOLD analysis project Ga0315280, IMG submission 203697) | Sediment microbial communities from Yellowstone Lake, YNP, Wyoming, USA - YL17G06_40 | ecosystem: Environmental > Aquatic > Freshwater > Lake > Sediment | place: USA: Wyoming | collected... | reverse complement strand
CAGCCATAAAAACGACCAGGCTGATCAGGTGCTGGCGCTGGAGATTGGGTATCTCCAGCTTAGGCCAGGGTTTGGCGCGGTAAGCGCGCAAGAATTCCGCCATGCTATGCTCTCATTTGCGAGCCGGCTTTGTCCGGTAAGATTTGCATCATGCAGACACCTGTAACTGCGCTGGAGCAGGAGCAGGAAGACCAAAGCAATCCCTCAATCGAGGTTCCAGATAGGCCGGCTAGGGAAACTGCTATTAAGATAATAAAAAACCGAAGACCTGCAAATTAAAAAGTTTTTTTTTCAGCAGGCGATCAAAAGGCGCAGCGCAAAACATTTGGAGGCCTAAAAGGGGGAAATGTTCAGCTTCGCTTCGAGTCCCCCCGCGCCCGATGAGTCTCCTCTAATCTGACGGTCAGAGACATCCAATCCACCAAATCGGGCCGCTGGCGGTAGATGTCCGCCACAATATCCATAAAGCGCTGGATATTGACGCGCAGCAGATCGTCTCGGCCAATATCGCGGTTCAACTCAAATTCTGGCAGAATCAGCAGCAGGTGGCGATTGTCTGATTGCCGCAATAACGTCGAGGGCAGAACGATGGCATGGGTCTTCAATGCCAGACGCACCCAGCCGGTGGGAAACAGCACCTCTTGCCCCAGAAAATTCACCATAACGCCGTTGGAACCTGCTTCCGCCGTTGAGGCAATCTGCAGTACCTTGTTCCCTTTGAGCATGCGCAAGAGCCAGGCGGAATCGCCGGGATAACCCACCTCGTGAAAACGCTTTGAGGCTTCAATTTTTATGCTCTGAGCGTAGCGCCCGTGGTCCTCATATTTGGAGGAGATCACAGCGACGGGATAGCCTTTCACCGCCAGGGCGATGTGGTGTAAGCGCTCGTTACCAATATGCGGTACTGGCAGGATGACGCCCTGGCCGCGACTGAGCGCTTTGTCCAGATGCTCAAGGCCCTCGAAACGGACAAGATCGGACAGGTTCTGCGCCGTCAGATCACGCGTCAGGAAGAGCTCCATGAAGCGTTTCTGGTGGTTCACCCAGTAGGCCTTCAAGAGCGCTGCAGCCTGTGCGGAACCGAGCTCTGGAAAAACGGTCCTTATCGTCTGCAGATACCTCTCCTGTGACCAGCCGGTGCCGGGGTAAACAAATCTGGCGCGCACATTGCCCAGAAACTCAGCCAGGGCATAGCTGCGATCGGCGTGCCGCAGGCCTCCCAGAGCCTTGACAATGCCCCCAAAAATGCGATAATGAACGTCCCGAAGGACGCGGACCGTTGCGCTCATGGCCACATCAGAGGGGGGTCCATTTCCCGATCAGCAGTTCTTTTATATCGCGGATCGCCGGGTGCACCCGCACAAAAACAGCGTCGCAGTGTCGGCAGAGCGGAATGGAGCGATGCTGTTTCAGGACATGCCGTCGGCGCATCTCGATCATCGTCGGGCCATTCCAGATTTCCTCCAGGCGATGCTGGCGGATGTCGCCCAGGGTGACCACGCCGTTCAAATCGCCGCAACAACCCAGGATGCGGCCATCCCAAGCGATGGAAAGGCTCTGCCATAAAACCGGACAGGGGAAATATTTCCTGCCCACCGGACGGACGAAATCCCGGGGTTCCTGGCCGGGCCAGGCGAAAGGCAAGAGAACAAAGAAGCGATTCACCGGCAAGCCGTCGAAGCGACGTTTGAATTCGGGCGACAGGCGGGGCGAGTGGGAGTTGCCCCGGTACAGCTTAATGACCTGAAGAGTGACATGCGGCAGCTTCTGGGCACGCGCTTTTTTCATTTCCAGAAAACGCACGATGTTGTTCATCGTGGGTTCAAATTTGCTGCCGATGCGGACGCTTTCATATTCCTCAGCATTCTCTCCGTCGAAGCTCAAGGAAAGCGCATCCAACTGGCTATCCAGAAGCTGAGCGGCATGCTTTTCGTCCAGGATGGTCGCATTGGTGTGCACCATGGTCAGCAGACCGCGCTGGCGGGCTGCGCTGATCATCTCGTCCAGATGCGGATGGAATAGCGGTTCGCCGGCCAAAAAGAAGCGGATTTCGCTGACGCCAAATTGAGCGGCGTTTTCGATGGCTTTCAGAGCTAACTGCCTCTCGATGTAGCCCTTACCGCGATCCTGCCGATACGAACAGATCTTGCAGTGCAGGTTGCAGAAGCCGGTGGGTTCAATGTTGACAAAATAGGGAGGCAGGCTCGGAGCCAGCTTCTTCCGGTACCACTGGGTTCGCAGCCGCCACCAGTGCAGCTTATGTCCGAAATTCCCCTTCATGAGGCTATGCGATGCTTGATGCCGGCCAGAAAACCGTAAAACTTAAAGGCAGAATTGATCAAAGGCGTCCGTGGATTGGTATAAAAGAGCCTGCGCAAATCTGCGACGCTGTCGGGCAATAAGTCGGTGCCATGATTAATCACTCCTTGTTCCAGCGCGAGGCGATGCATTGCGGTATCCGGCTCGATGCGGATGTTGCCCAGGCCGAAGCCGTAGAGCCTGCCCCGCAGGTAAATGCGCGTCTTCAGCCAGAAGAGCATCAATCGAAAGAAATCAGCATAGGTCTGGCCGGGAGGATTTACGAAGAAATTCCAGCCGAAGTCGGCGCCGTCGGCCTGGCAGGCGATGTCGAAGACTTTTTTGATGTCCTTGACACGAAGGTCTTTTTGCAGCATGTTCAGCGCCCGGTCGCTGTAAGCATCCGGCGAGAAGGAGAAATGCCGGCAGCCGGCTTCGCGCGCCAGTTGGTAGAAATCAGAAGTGAACACGCGCTCGTTGTACCAGGCGGACCAGGGGATGTTCGCCTTCTGGCGGATGAGTTCCCGGCAGATCGCCTCGGCATGTTGCAGAGGGATATTAAAGATGGAATCCACAAAGATGAAGGTCTTCACCCCGAACCGATTCTTGAGATCGGCGATTTCCGCGACGATTTTTTCAGGACTGCGCAGGCGATAGTGAGAGCCATTCAGAAAGAAATAGGTGCAATAGGCGCAGCGCAGTCCGCAGCCGCGCTTGGCCTGGACGCCAAAGGCATCAAGCAGGTGGCTGTAGGGCTTAATGTCAACAATATCCCAGCGCGGAGATGGCAAGGCGTCGAAGTCGGGAAGTTGCGGCGGGCTGGATAGTTGAACACGCCCGTCTGCCCGGTAAAATATCCCCGGCACTGCCTGCGGGCGGTCCGATTGCGCTAATAACGCCGGGAAGGATGCTTCGGCCTCCAGCAGGACGCCGAAATCGAATTCGGGAAAGCGCTGCATGATGGCTGGAGCGAAGAGGGAGAAGCCTGAACCGCCGATGATGCGGCGGGCGTTGGGAGCGCGCTTGAGGATGACGTCCAGTGTGGGGCGCAGCGCAGTGATATAGAGAAAGGGATCGCGGTACTGGGTGGTATCAATGTTACGCAGCGAAACGCCCACCACATCAGGCTGAAATTGCTCGAGACGCTGCGCCAATTCGCCGTAGGGATCTGCAGAGACGTTGGGATCGAAGGCGCGCACGTCGTAATCCGGCAGGCAGGCGCCCAGGCAGGCCAGACCCAACGGATATATCGGTTTCTCGGCGCGGCCGAGATAAGACTGTAATAGAAAAACCTTCAAGGCAACTTGTCCCCCGGGGATGCACCACTTCGTTGAAAGACCACTACGTGGCTCTTGATTTCTGCTTTACTCTTCATCTTGGTCCAAGTTCGTTCGTTGGATGGACATCCGCCGTCGGCTGTTCGTGTCCCGTGCCAATGGACGTGATGGAACGCGTCCCTCCGCGCGATCAATGGCCAAGGGTGTTACGCACTCCTCCGAACCTTTGGAACTTGTCCCGTAGCATATTTTTAATAAACTGCCGCTGGTCGGGCGAAATCACGCGATACAGCCAGATGAAGAAAGCAAAGGCGATTCCGAACACGAAGAAGGTGATATAAAAAGGCCAATGGCGCAGCAGATAGAGCACCGCGGCAGCCGAGGACAAAGCCGCCAAGGGTTTCAGCATGATCGCTCCAAAATTAAAGGACGTGACGTACTTGCGCGTCACGTAGAACATGACCAGGAAGCAGGCCAAATCGGCGGCCAGGGTGCCGACGGCGGCGCCCATGATGCCATACGTTGGGACAAAGATCAGATCGGCGGCCAGCTTGACTGCGAAGATGACGGCGGAACCGATGATAACCAACTTCTGCTTGCCGACGGCGGTCAGGGTCAGATCGAAGAAGTAGAGGAAGGCATGGGAGATCACGACCGGCGAAATGACGGCCAGGACGACGGCGGAGCGCTCGAATTCGGATCCGAACAGGCTGACGGTCAAATCTCGCGCTTCCAACGCCAAATAGACCGTGATGCCGCCGGTTACCACGGCGATGGCCTTCAAGTAGCCGCGCCCTTCCTGGTCCAGCCTGGCGATGGATTCCTTAGCGGCCCGCGTCAAATGCGGCAGCAGCACCCAGATGATGGGGATCAGCAGTGTAAAGAGCGTCGTGATCACGCGGAAAGGGACGCCGAACAGGCCGGTTTCTTCCGCGCTACGAAAGTATTTTAGCACCAGAATGTCAATCTGAAAATACAGGCTGTTGAAGGCGAAAGCGATGCCGATAGGAAGAGATTCTTTGAGAAGATAGCGGCAGACGGACACGACGGAGCGTGTCCCTCCGAGCATGGGTTTTGCGAAGCGGCGGGTTACCAGGCGCATGGCCAGCATCGCCTGGCTGGCTTCGGCGACCAGAGCGGCGCCGAAGATGGGCACCAGCCCGCCGCCCAGAAAGATCACGGGCAGGGTGACGGCGAACCTGACAATTTGAAAAAGGAACGTCACCAGGGTGCGAAATTCCATTTTCTCGTAGGACAGAAAAACGGCGTAACCTACGACGGTAGGAATTTCGCGGAAGGTCAGCGTTCCCAGGAAACAGAGGAAGATGGCCCAGATTTCGTTGCGCTCGTGGCCGATCAGCCAGGCGGCGATCATACCCAGCGGCAAAGCCAGCAGCATGATCAGTATTTTCAGCAGCAGGGCCGCGCCGATGTACTGGTTTGGCGCAGTTGGACATGAGGGAGCATGTCCCTCCTGCTCGCGGCGGCCCGGCCAGGAAGGATCCTGAGAATGCCCACAAGGAGCCAGGCTACGGGCAATTTCCCGAATCAGAATATGATCGAGCCCCAGATCAACCAGGGGCACAAAAATAGCAACGAAGGCAATGACGTAGGTGTATTGGCCCATGCCCTTAGCGCCCAAGTATCGCGCCAGGATTACGGCCAGGGCAAAGGTCACTGCGACATCAATACCTCGTGCGATAAAGCTAAATACGGTATTGCGGATAATGGAATCGAGCTGTCGAGTGCTGGGACTCGACAGCACAGGTCTGGCCCGGGTCAGGAAGCAGCCTCCTGCGAAGGCACCGCTTCGCGGCGCGACACGTAGTTCGATCGTCTCTCTTCCTGCGCTTCAATATAGCGGCTCAGGCTCCGGAATTCTTCCATCAGTTCCCTAAAATGCGGGAAATCCAGGGTCTGCAGGCCGTCTGAGAGAGCTTTTTTGGGATTGGGATGCACCTCGACCATGATGCCGTCGGCGCTCGCAATCAGTCCAGCCAGGGCCATGGGGATGACGATATCGCTACGGCCGGTGCCGTGGGAAGGATCCACAAAGACCGGCAGACTGGACATCTTCTTCAGAATGGGAACTGAAGCCAAATCCAGCGTGTTGCGGGTGATGTGGTCGAAGGTGCGGATGCCGCGCTCGCACAATATCACCCGCTGGTTGCCTTCCTTCAAAATGTACTCCGAAGCCAGCAGGAATTCTTCCACCGTGGCCATGAAGCTGCGCTTCAGGAGCACCGGCTTGTCGGTACGGCCAATGCGCTTTAACAGAGGGTAATTGAACATGTTGCGCGCGCCCACCTGCAGGATATCGGTGTATTTGCAGATCAGATCGAGCTCCTCGGGCTCCATGACTTCCGTGACCGTCAACAGCCCCGTCTCTTCGCGGGCTTCCTTGAGATAGAAAAGTCCCTGCGGACCCAGACCTTGAAAGGAATACGGCGAAGTGCGAGGCTTATAGGCGCCTCCGCGCAAGATCTGAGCGCCTTGCGCCTTGACTTCCCGGGCAATTTGCAGCAGTTGCTCGCGGCCCTCGATGGCACAAGGCCCCGCGATCATCACCTTCTGCCGCCCCCCTACGGTCAAATCTCCTATCTTGAACATGGCGGTCGCATTTCTATGGTACGGGTTTAAGGCTGAATCAAAAGATCCAGCGCGATGATTTTGCGGAAGATTTCCTCTAAGGCTTCATCATAAATGGGGCCCTTGTTCTCTTCGATAACGTGAGCGATAACTTCATCTGAACGCAGGGCGGTGTAAACCGGCTGATCTTTCCTGTCTTTCAGGCTCAAAATGCGCCGCACCAGCTCGAGGCGCTGGTTGAGCAGCTCGACGATTTTGGAATCCACATTCTGCACGCGGCGCTGCAGCGAACCGACTTCATCCTCGGCCAGCGCGTCCAGGGCCTCCTGCGCCAATTCGGCGTGAGAGACTTTGCCGGTTTCGGTCTTGGGAAGTTCACTGCGCGCTTCGATTACGGAGGGCACCTTGTAGTCAGATAGGTGCTCGCGGCAGAAGGCGCGCACTTCCTTGGGATCTATGGTTTGACCGGCCCTGGGCACGATGAAAGCTTTGGGGATTTCACCGCGCAGAGCATCAGGCAGGGAGATTACTGCGGCTTCCTCGATCTGCGGATGTTTGAGCAGAACCGTTTCGACTTCAGAGGGATAAACCTTCAGGCCGGCAACTTTCATCAAGCCGCTGCGGCGGCCCAGGAAATGGTAAAAGCCAGCTTCATCCTTGCGCACCATGTCGCCGGTATAGCAGGCTCCATGGTGGAAGGCGGCCTCAGTCTCAGCCGGCAGGTTGAAATAGCCCTGCACCACGCCGGGGCCGGAAATGACCAATTCGCCGACCTCGCCCGAGTCGGCTTGGCGGCCGCCGGGGCCCAGGACGTGTACTTCGTAGCCCGGGCAGGGTTTCCCCATGGAGCCCAACCGGCATTCTTCCACCGGAGACGTGGCCAGGGCGATGCCCGCCGTTTCGGTGCTGCCCCAGACGGGCAGGAAACGCAGTTGGAAGATCTCCTCGAACTCTTTACACAACTCCGGAGGCGAGAACATGCCTCCGGCTTCGGCGATGCGCAAAGCAGAGATGTCGAATTCCCTGGCTCGCGCTAAGGGGAACAGAGACTTATAGAAAGGCGGGACGGCCATCATGCAGGTGATGCGGAATTGCTCCAAGACGCGCAAAATGGTCTTGGGATACATACTGTCCAGCAGGACTGTGGTGCCGCCCAGGTAGATTGAGCGACAGAAGATTTCGTGGGGATGAGCATACACCGGGAACATGCACAGATGCACGTCGCGGCTGTCCAGCCTCAGCATCTCCACGGCGCCCTTGGTGTTCCACAGGAGGTTGCCGTGGGTGGTGATGGCGGCCTTGGGTATGCCGGTGGTGCCGGAGGTGTAGTTCAGGTAGGCGATGTCATGCTCTTCGATGGGGATGCCCGGGGCGCGCTGGGATTCTTGCGCCAGAATGTCATTAAAGGAGAGGATTTTTCCGCCGGCGGACGGAGGGCGCATGTCCGTCAGTTGACGGACGCCCCCTACGGTGGAGGTCTCTCCGGATATGATGATGTGGCGCTGAGGATGGCTGGGCCTAAAGAGCTTGGCAATAAGCGGATGATAGAGACTATCCGCGATGACCGCGAAGGGGTTCAGATGGTTGAAGGTCACCCGCAGCGTGTCCGGCTTCAGGCGCATGTTGATGGGGGCAATGACGCCACCCGCGCGGGTGACGCCCAGAAACGCCACCACCGCCTCGATGGACTTGGGGAGCAGCATAGCCACGATGTCGCCGCGCTTTAATCCCAGGTTCAGCAGGCCGTTGGCCAGGGCGTTGACCTGGTCGTTCAACTGGCGATAGGTGAGGTTGCGGCTCCTTGAAAGGATGGCAAATTTTTCGGGGCTGGATTGGTTGGCCCTCTCCAGCATCCGGTCCAGAGTCATCTAAAGTCCTGTCCGCAATTTATCTTGATAATTTAATCAATTTTTGCTCCAGAGTCAACGCAAATTATTGCCAAGCTGAGGTAGGCGTGCAGCGCCGAGTTAAAGACCCCTTGCCCGCTGTGCTCTTACTTTAGCAGCAGGCCCCGCGCGCAAATTCGAGCGTCCGGCGTTTGTAGCAGAAAGATATACAGGCCGGATCCTAAATTTGGCGCAAAATCATAGGAAATGATGTGACGCCCATCACTTAGTATGCCTAAGGGAAGCTCAGCAACCTGCTGGCCGAGGAGATTATATACGGAGATTTCAGTCCGGCAGGGTTTCTCCAGGGCAAAATGGATCTGCACGCTGGGGTTGAAGGGATTGGGTGACAGGCTCAGCGTCTCAAATTTCTCCGGCAGGCTTGACCCGGGCTCTTGGCGCAGGCCGGTGGGAATCTGGAACCATTCCATGACCGCCTGGAGAAATTCCTGGCGGCTGGTGGAGTTTCCCAGACCCGAAGCGCCTTCCAGGCCGAATGCGAGGAAGATCAGCTTATACTCCGCCTCGGGCGGTTCGATGCGGATGGCGGCTGTAGGCTGCGCAGGACCGGAATAGACCATCGCTTGCACACCTGGAGCGACTGGCGCGATGACGTCGGTTGAGGACTGATTGCCCGCTCCACCAAAGCCGATCAGCAGAAGCGAAAGGCTTGAGGTCACGGGATCGCTCTCGAGACCGAAGACCTGATACTGACCCGAGCTGGGGCTGATAAAGCTGCAGCCGAGATATTGTGGCAGAAAAGGATCGGCGGCCAGGCTCTGGGCAATATTCTGGCCGGTGAGCAGAAGAGAACCGCCGCTGTCCAGGAATTGGGCCAGTGCGTTGCGCTCGCCAGGGGTTAGAGCGCTGTCAGTCTCATTTCCTGTGAACCAAACCGCCGCCTGGAATTCGCCTAAAGCGGACTGAGGGGCGCCATTCTCTGCTATATTCCAATAATAGGCGTCAAAACCGGCCTGGCTTAAGGGGTATGAATAAAAAGTATCGTAAGCGGCTCCGCCGTCATCATCCACCAAGAGTACTGGCGCAGGCAGCAGTTGGAAATTGACCGTGGTGGTTTCACCTATAGCCACCAGAACGTCGGAATGCTCTCGGTCTGTGTAGGGAATCTGCGGATCTACTAAAATGCTGTAGGTGCCCTCGACGGCATCCACCTGGTAAAGACCGGTTGAAGGATCCGTGCTAACAGCGTAAAGCGGCACCTGGGGCGGAAAGCCATTTCGATAGAAGAACAAGTCCGCGGCCAGGGGCTGGCCGCTGGCCTGGTCGCTTACCTGGCCTTGAATCTGCCCCCAGCCCAGAACTTGAACCCAAACAGACGCCGTGTCGTTGGACGCAACCGCTCCGCCGGGTAAAACCGTCATCACCAGGTGTGAATAGCCAGGTTCTGCAGGTGTCCAGAAGCCCAGCCTGGGAGTGTCCACATCGGCAAATTCCAGATAAGTCGAGGTCGTGGCCGTGAAAGCGCCGCTGATGGACACATCCACATTGCCGCAGGGCTGCGTTCCGGTATTGGCCACCAGCACGACGACCTCCTGAGGTTCGCCCTGCGCCACAGGCAGAAGGGAATCGGGAGCGACAAAGCCGAAGGCTGCAGCATCCAGAGCGGGAGCCTGGTTGATCAGCGCTTCGAGTCCCATATAATCCAGATAGGCTGAAACCCAGCTTTGATCCATAGTAGGGGGATCGGTGGAGGTGGCCATGATGCCGCCGTCATTGTCGGTGTCGGCATCCAGAAGCGTATCCACCAAGGTGAAAGCGTAGCCGGTGTAAAGCGAATCCAGAAGGACAGCCGCACTGGCGTGGTAGGCGTGGGCGTACCAGACGTTCCAGGAATTGTTCCATTCGCCGTAGGAAGCGTAGGTATCCATGTAGGGTAAATACTGCGGCAGCCAGATCTGACCGGAAGATGGGTTGGCCGCGAAAACCGAACGGCAGACTCCCCAAAGAGCCGTTCCACCGCACATGGCCCAAACTTCGTTGTTGTTCAAGCGGTTGGGGTCAGCCTCGATCCAATCCTGAACGTCCGAGCCTACCTCCAGCGCGTGCGCGACAGCTTGGGGATGGCTCTGCGAGATTCCATAATCATAAAGCGTGCCCGCCGCCCAGCCTTCCACCAGGGGGTGCAAACGTGCGTAGAAATTGGGAAAGCCGGCATAAGGCAGGCGATGGGTTTGGATGTATTCAGCGCAGGAATCGGCGTACCAAAGATAGGTCGTATCGCCATAAGCTGTGCGGTATCGGCTTTCCGCCACCAAGGCCCAGCCGCAGTTATGAACTCGGTAATAATCGCTTTCCGCGCCCTCCT
>Ga0315280_10012290_pt1 | contig 10376 bp, 8 predicted proteins | sample YL17G06_40_MG_FD_203697 | JGI IMG/M metagenome (GOLD analysis project Ga0315280, IMG submission 203697) | Sediment microbial communities from Yellowstone Lake, YNP, Wyoming, USA - YL17G06_40 | ecosystem: Environmental > Aquatic > Freshwater > Lake > Sediment | place: USA: Wyoming | collected... | reverse complement strand
CGCGGCGTTGGGTGCCTGGCTGATGAGCGACAAGCTGAAGGGGCGGCAAGTGAAGGTTCTAATCGGCGTCGTGCTTCTGGCGATCGCCGCCAAGATGGTGTGGGGGCTGCTTTGAGGCGGTGGAGGTTACCGCGTGCGCTGGCCGGTCTTGCCATCGCCGCGATTGTCTGTGCGGGCAGTCCTGCAGCCTACTTGGCCGAAGAGTCGCAGGCTGGGACTTCGGAGCAAAGTTCTCAGCGTCAGCCGTCGTCCCACGTGAAGGGAAAGCACGCCGGGCCGCTGACGTTCGATTTCGGCGGACAGGTGCGCTTCCGCTACGAGTACGACGATGGGTTTAGCGTCAAGGGCTACGACCCAGGTGGGCACGACCAGCTCCTACTGGAAAGGGTCCGACTCAATCTGTCAACCAAGTTTTGGGGAAAACCACGGCTGTTTCTGCAGCTTCAGGATGCGCACGCCTTCCTCACGCGTCTCGGACCTTCCGACTTCCCGCAGAGCAATCCGATCGAGGACACGCTCGACATCCGACAGCTCCACTTCGAGTGGCTAAAGATTCGCGGTAGTCCCTTCGGATTCCGCATCGGACGGCAGGAGATATCCTACGGCGACCAGCGAGTTTTCGGTCCGGGCAACTGGGGGAATACCGGCCGCTTTGCCTGGGATGCGGCGATGCTGAAAATCGACACGGAAGCATTCGCGAGCGACCTGTGGGTCGGCAAGTACCTTCGCTACCAATCGGGCGAATGGCCCGACCGGGACGTGGATCACTTTACGACCTTCGTCAACTACACGCAGATCAAGAACCTGCCCTGCCGGCTCGATCTCTTCTACACGCTCAAGTACGACAACAGCGGCAAAGTCGTCGGTGAGAGGGGGAGAGGCAACCTTCTCTCCCACACGGTAGGGTTCCAGGCTGACGGTCAGGCGTTCGACGATGTGCTCGACGGCGGCGTCACGTTTGCGGCGCAGTTCGGCCGATACGGTGCCGACAGGCTGCGCGCCTTCGGGGCGAGCGGGAAGCTAGGCGCCACCGCGCCCCTGGCCTGGAAGCCCCGCCTGGGCGGGCAGTTCACTTGGGGCTCAGGGGACAAGGATCCGGACGATGGCGTCCATGGGACCTTCGACGGTGTCTTCGGTGGTCGAGACATTTCCTTTTACGGGTATCTGAATCTGTTCTTCTGGGCGAACCTAAGGGATTACGAGCTCGACTTCAGCGTTCGCCCGCGTCGGACTCTCGTGCTGTACGTTGAATACCATCACTTCACTCTCGATAAGTCACGGGACGCTTGGTACACAACGGGGCTGCAAGCGTACCGGCGGGATGCGATGGGGCACTCCGGAACGACGCTCGGCGACGAGCTTGACCTGCGCGCGGTCTGGACCTTGCGGAACCACCTCGAGTTGATGGGGGGCTACGGACGGTTTTTTCCGGGGCCCTTTGTCAAGAACACCGGCGCCGCAACCCCGGCGAATTGGTATTTCTCGCAGATCGCCTACGTCTGGTGAAAGAAGCATTGGAGGATGTGATGGCACTGGCCCCGGACACAATGCGAGAAAGAATCAAGGCAGTCGTCATCGTGCAGGCGACTCCGATGAACCGGGATGGCAGTCTCGACTTGGAGGGTCTCAAGGCAAACACGCGTTTCCTCGTCGAGCGCTGCCGAGGGAGACGCATTGTACTGGTTCCGACCGGGAGCACGGGCGAAGCGTACGCACTGACGGATGCAGAGCGGTTGAGAGTGATCGAGACGGTAGTGGAGTGCGCGGGAGGTAATATCCCGGTTGTCGCTGGGACTGCTGCTGCGGGCTCCGCCAAGATAGTCGGACGGAAGCCATAGATGAGATCTTATGTCCTGGCTTTCATGCTCTTATCGCTTACGGCGTCTGTCCCCACAGCATTCTCTGCGGGCTGTGTGCAAGACGATGAAACGGTTTCGACTCCTTCTACCGTGCCGCAAGGCATCACCATCACCGGAAGGGTGGTGGACGAGGAGGGCAAGCCAGTTGCGGCTGTTAGTGTAGCAATTCAAGAACTTTCGAAGCAGACTCTGACGGATGAGGAGGGGCTGTTCCGTTTCGATAATTTACCTTCCCGTCTCCTGACCCTCATTGTGATTTCCAGCGACCGCTACTACACCGGCCAGAAAACCACGGTTGATCTCTCCGCCGGAGCGCCGGTCACGGTGGATATTCAGCTTACGTACCGGGAGAAACTGAGGAGCTCAATCGTGGTGACAGGCACGCGCACCGAACATCTGGCTGTAGACGCTCCAGTACGGACGGACCTGATTCCAGAATCTTTTTTGAGGCGGGAAGTAAAACGTACCGTGGCCGAGGCGCTTACGGCAAGCGTCCCCGGCGTTAGGGTCGAGAACAACTGCCAGAACTGCGGGGTGACCGCGGTCCGGCTGAACGGTCTGGAAGGAAGCTACACGCAAATGCTGGAGGACGGGCTGCCCACGATGTCGAGTGTCAGCATGGTCTACGCGCTCGACCAGATCCCCACGGAGTTCCTCCAATCCATCGAGATCGTCAAAGGCGGCGCTTCAGCCCTCTATGGTCCCAATGCCGTGGGGGGCGTGATCAATCTGATCCGCCGCGAACCGCACCGCAACTTTTTCCGGTTTGACAGCCAAGTCGGCTGGCAGTACGGCCGTCCGGAGCAGAGTGTCGGCTTGATGGGGCAGACTGGCAAGCTGCCTCTTGGTTTCCTTGGCGACTTCTATTTCCAGGGAATTAACAGGGTCCCGATTGACCGCGACCGTGACGGTTTCACTGAGCTTCCGAAGCGAAGGCTGTTTGGAGGTGGCGGGACGCTGCATCACCACTTCCTCCAAGGAAGAGGCCAGCTCACCTTCGGAGGAAATACGATGGACGAACACCGCCGGGGCGGCGATCATCTTGACTTGCTTCCGGAGCAGACGTTTATCACAGAGATGATTGATTCCAGGCGGTCCAGCGGCTTTCTGCGCTGGCGGCACTCTGCTTCTGCCTCCACGTTCTATACGTTGGCTACCAGCTTGAGCTACCTGCGGCGAAATACTTACTACGGAACTCAATTTGATCCGCGCGCCTATGGCAATACCCGGAACCCCTTATGGGCTACCGATGCCCAACTCGGTCACCAGGCAGGGTCACACACCTTAATGGCGGGATTTCAGTTCTGGCGTGAACAAGTTCAGGACGACGTCCCGTCCTACGGCCGCTCCTTCAATCAAGTCTTCCGAAACACAGGGTTCTACTTTCAGGACGAATTCAAGCTCAAGCCCCGCGTTACGATCGTCGCCGGCCTCCGGGCCGACAAGAGCAACACGTTGAGGAATTGGGTTGCCAGCCCGCGGGGCAACATGCGGATCGGCGTGAGTGAAAACTGGATCCTCCGTTTTGGCGCTTCCACCGGGTTCCGTGCTCCGCGGATCTTTGACGAGGACCTTCACATCATGGCAGTGGGTGGCGAAGGCTTCGTGATCGAGAATTCACCCAACCTGAAAAAAGAAGCAGCCTTGAGTTGGACAAGCTCTCTCGACTACGTGCGAGATGTCCGGGGAGGGCACCTTCAGGCGGGGGCCAATTTCTTCTCGACGAACCTTAACGACGTCTTCGTCCTGGAAGAAACTCCGGTACCCGGCGGCGACTTCCGGAAGTTTCTGCGAGTGAACGGGGCGGGGTCACACGTTCGGGGGGTCGAGTTCGACCTGAATTGGCGGGTCAACCGGAACCTGGCTCTGCGGGGTGGCAGTACCTTCCAAGAGGCGCGCTATCAGGAGCCGGAGCCAGTGTTCGGCAGCCTGCGCTATTTCCGCGCCCCGAACCGCTACGGTTTTGCCAGCATCGATGTTTTTCTGCCGCATGATATGTCCATATTTGCCACGGCTGACTTCACAGGTTCAATGCTGGTTCCCCATTACGCGGGTTACATCCCCCAAGATCGGCTGCAAAAGAGCCCGAAATTTGCCGTGTACAATCTTGTCTTCAGCCGCGCGTTTAACCTGAGCCGGAGCGCGGGTAACAGGCCCAGAATGCGCTTGTACCTGAAGGTGAACAATCTGTTCGACACCTACCAACGTGACCTGGACAGAGGACCGCTGCGCGACGCAGGATATTTCTATGGGCCCATGAGTATGCGCACCGTAACTCTCGGCATGACCATGACCTTCTGATTCATCCGCTCTCGCCATCCGGTTCCCGCCCTGCAACGTGTGGTGTGGCGGGTGGCCAGACCAACCGTTTGGGGCGGTGGTACAACGCACTGCTGCGCTGGCGGGGTTGAGACTGAGGCAACTCAACTGCTGCCGATAGGTTCGGATGACGTCGTTGGCATGGTAGGCTACTTCGCCCCCTTGCTTGCATGCGTCTGCGGTCGGGCGAGAACATTACACGTTTTCGAGGGCCGGCGGGACAAGGAGGAGGTTCTGCACGAGTGGGCCGCGCCCGCCCTCGTTCCAGAGTGCACCGTCGTGATTCTCTCCGCAACGACGCTTTTGAACCGCACGTTGGACACCCTGCTGGACAAATGCGAGCATGCCCGCGAGGTTGCGCTCGTCGGTCCTTCGACTCCCTTCCTCCCGGAGGTGTTCGCAAGACGAAATGTCACATTGCTTTCAGGTATACAAGTAATTGATGCCGGGCGCGTTCTCCGTGTAGTGAGCGAAGGCGGCGGCACGCGGCAGTTTGGCGACGCGGTAAGGAAACTCGTATTGAGGATCGCCACCTGAAGATGCCGCTTTCAATATCCGGGACTATCTGCGGGCCTGCCGGTACTGCTCGGACTTCCAGACGCCGCACCAGAAAGGCCTGCCCGAACTTCAGTTCGTCGGCACCGGCCAGTTGCGTGTGCAGCGGTGAAACCACGGCCCGAAGGGGCTACCGGAGGCCTCTGGCACTTTCTGCGAGTCAGGGACGTCGAAACAGGTGTACTATACATTTATGGAGGACTTCGGATTATGGCAGATCGTGTATGCGGCCGGCACGGGCAAGGGCATCCGTGCACATGCGCCATGGGGAACTTGTACCGGTTTGTCGAACCGGTGGTGCTGCTGCTGCTTAAGAAGAAAGGGCGTTCCTACGGATACGATCTGTCGGGAGATCTCCAGGAGTATGCCCTAACGGATGCCGAGATCGAACGTGGTGCCCTTTACCGCACTCTTCGCCAGCTTGAGACGAACGGGAACGTTGTCTCCGAATGGGATGTTGAGGGAAGCGGACCAGCCCGCCGCGTTTACAGGTTAACCGCGAAGGGGGAACGGCACCTCGACGAATGGGCAACGGTCTTGGAACACGTCTCGAAGTCCATGGCACGCTTCGTCGCGGAGACGAAAAGAGTCAAGAACGGAAAGCCCAAGTCAACATAGGATTTCCAGTTTCGTAGGTCTCTTCCCGCCCACCAAAAACGGAACTAAATGCCAACCTGAAGTTGCGGGGGACTATGCTTGGTCTCGGGTAGCGATGCAGCGGCTGGCGCGAGCCGTGAGGGAATCGAACCCCCAACCTACTGATTAAGAGCCGTTTTGAGGCCAATTTCCCAAGTCGTTGATTGGAAGGCAGAAAGCCCTGCAATCCCTTCTAGGTCAGCGAGTTCGCGAGTTATATCAAGATGAATCGAGTTGCACCAAAATTGGTGCAAATGGACGCGGGGTCCCCACAAAAGTCCCCACAGTCACCAGATTCCTTCCGAATGCCAAAAGGGAAAGTTTTCGGCACAGACCCCGTTGTCGGGCTAAGCAATCTCCGCTCCCTATTGATGCTCAGGCAAGCCCCGGATTAGATGCTGGCCACCGAGTTTACTTCAGCTGCTTGCCGGTGGTTGTCATTACGAGTTTGCCGTGCTTCACCCCGCGCAAGCTGAGGAGGTGGTCGGCGAACTGTTGGACTTCCTTCCCTCGGCCTTTTACGATGATCACTTCCAGGCAGTTTCGATGGTCGAGATGGACGTGGGTCACGGCCAACACTTTTCCCTGGTAATGATGTTGGGCAGCGATCAGGTGTTCGGAGAGTTTAGGCTGATGGTGGTCATACACCAGCGTCAGCGTTCCGACGATGACCCGGCCCTGGGCCACGTCTGACGCTACCGAATGCTCACGGACCAGATCGCGGATGGCCTCCGAGCGGCTGCCGTATCCCTTTCTCGCGATCGCCCGATCGAAACGCGCGAGCAGCTCGCGATCGAGCGAAATCCCAGTTCGAATCAGCGTTGACATAACCTCCCCTTTGACGCGGGCATGGCTTCGAGAAATCACTCCCATACTACCAGTGAAACGGCCTTAGGGGGCGACGGCACTGTCGGACAAGCTGTCTCTTGACGTTTATCCGACAAGTTCGTAAGGTGTCCGAGCTGGTGTTACGATTGTCATATTCGTGTTACCCATCAGTGAGGAGAAGTAAGCATGAGTTATCGCTTGCTCATCTTGATGGCTGCCTTGGCCTCCTGCGCAATGAGCGCCACGGCGGACGAGATCATTCTTCGTGTGGTTGATTCGCAGGACGCGGCCGTCCCCGGTGCCGCCATTGAAGTCCGGAGTCTCGGGTCACGGCGAACCGTCATCTCCGGCATCACCAACCAGGAGGGCGTGCTCAGCGTCAAGGCAGATCTCCCTGTGGAAGTCCAGGCTACAGCGCCTGGCTTTGACCCTCTCCGCCAGAAGGTGGAGATAGCTTTACCCGGCGGCGTGCGGCTGCCGGTGACTCCCGCGGCGTTGCACACCACGATCGAGGTAGTGGTGCGCGGTGAGGCGGCGCCGGTGAGTACCGTTGAACAGTCTGCGCTGGAGATTGACCGCGGCGGCGCCAGAACGGCTTTCGACGCCGTCGAAAAGCTGGTCCCCAGCGCCTACGTAACCCGCCGGGGCATCATGGGATTCGGTCTGGGCCAGTCGGGATCCATGACGCTGCGAGGGATTGGAGGATCACCGACCACGGAGATCTTGGTGGTTGTCGATGGACGGCCCGACTTCATGGGGCTGATGGGTCACCCCCTGCCGGATTTCTACACGCTCACCGACGTGGGAAGTCTGAGCGTAACCCAGGGCCCCGCTTCGGTTCTATATGGCAGCAACGCGATGGGTGGCGCCATCGAAATCAAACCCACCCGTCCCGCTCAGGGCGTTCACACCAATTTGGTGGCCAGCCTCGGCTCTTACTACACAGGGCAATACCGGCTGACGAACGGCGCCCGAATGGGGCGCTGGTTCTACAACTTGACGGCTGGGGTCGGACACACCAACGGCGCGCGTTCGGACTCCGCGTTCCGCGACCAAGATGGCACGCTGGCGCTGGGCTATGATCTCTCACCCTCTTGGCGAACCTCTCTTCAGGGGCGCTACGGGCATTTCTTCGTCGAAGATCCCGGCCCCATTCAAGCACCCTTGTCCGGCAACTGGTCACGGGTGGGGCGCGGCGGTTTCAGTTGGGATCTCGACAACTCCGGTAGCCGCACCTGGGGCATGGCGCGAGTGTTCTCCAGTTTCGGACACAACATGATCTACGACGGATTCCGGTCCGTGGACAGTGCCGTCGGAGCCCGCGTGCAGCAAAGCTTTCTGGTTGCTCCGCGGGTCACCTTGGATGCGGGAACGGACATCATCCGCTACGGCGGCAGCGCCCGTAGCATCAGTACGGGCTACCAGTTCGGCGAATTCCACATCAACGATTTCGCCGGATTCTCGCGGGCCCACTATGCTATGACGAAGAACCTCCAGTTCAACGCCGGGTTCCGCTATGACAACGACTCGCACTCCGGCGGAATCACAGTGCCTGAGTTCGGAGCAACCTACCGCTTTCGAGAGAACTACTCTATTTCCACTTCCGTGGCCCGGGGATTCCGGAATCCCACCATACGCGAACTCTATCTTTTCCCTGCGCCGACACCGACGCTCCGGCCCGAGCGCATGTGGAACTATCAGGCTACCTTCCAGGCACGTCCGGCGCGGACCATGTTGGCCTGGGTGACGGGCTACTACGCCAACATCGACAACCTGATTGTGGTGACCGGTTTCTGGCCGAATCTGAAGCTACAAAACACCGGCAGGGCCATCAATAAGGGGCTCGAAGGGCACGTGCGATGGCAGCCGGTGCGGAGAGCAAGTTTCAACGCGGCGTACGCACACCTCCATTCCACCAACTTGGCGCCCTACTCTCCCGAGAACCGGCTGACCTATTCTCTTGACCTCGATGCGACTCGGCTGTTCTTCTCTCTGGGCGGCAATACCGTCGGGCGCACCTACGCGGCGGCTGGGCAGACGTCTCCCGTCGGCCCCTATACGGTGGCAGCATTCAAGTGCACAGCGCCGGTCGGCGAGCACATGAGCTTTTTCGTCTTAGTTGACAACCTTTTCAATCGACGCTACGAAGTGCTTTCGGGCTACATGATGCCGGGGACCAACGCCGCCGGTGGAATTGATCTGAAGTTCTGAAATCATCAAGGAGATTCGCAATGAAGCGCATCGCGTATTCGGTTCTCGCGGGCACCGTCGTTCTGCTCGTATACTCTCTTCCGACTCTCTCCCCTCAGACACCCAAGCCTCAACCGCTGACTCTGCCTCTCCAATGCGAGGGAGGCTATTGCATGCTGCTTCAGGGCACGCCGCAGACGGCGGGAATGCGAAGCGGACTGGTGCGGCTGAGGCCCGGGGAGTCCATCGGTGAACACACCACCGGGAAGAACGAGGAGTCGCTGGTTGTCCTGCGCGGTCAGGGCGAGGCACGCATCGAGGGCCATCCCGCTATTTCCTTTACTGCGCCGGCGCTCGTCTATATCCCATCCGCGTTAAGACACAACGTCGCCAACACCGGTGCCGAACTGCTGGAGTACGTTTACGTGGTCGCGCCCGCTCAGGCGCCGTAACAAGTGGGTCAGACGCGGTCGGCAACGGCGTCCACTGATCAGCCGCGCCAAAACGTTGCGGTTTTAGCACGCAATCGTCATCCGACAGCGCCACCTTAAACACAGTCACTCATCGGGCCAGGATCGTGTGGGTTTTCGGCTCAGGGAGTCTAACCCCACGGGGAGATAAATCCCAATGTGTTGAATGACGGACGAAGCCGAAGGTCCTGATCGACCGATAATCGGGCCGAGAGTTCAGAACCGTCCCCTCAGCCGTCCGTAAGCATTCCGCCAGGACTGTCGCGATAAGTTTGCCGACGATTCTGCAGACTCAGTTTGAGATTCTGGGCGGATGACGGCGCACTCTCCAGGAAACAAACGCGTAAGTCGTTTGTTTCCTGTCATCACTTACGGCGCAGGCCGCCGTCCCCTGCTCGGAAGCGATCCGTTTGGCCGTGTAACTTGCATACCGAAACGTGCTGCCACTCGGATAACCGTTGCTAAGTCCTTATCCCTTCAATGATTTTCACGTGATCGACTGCGTCGCGATCGGATTGGGAATGAAAAGTCGGCTTCCCGGAAACTGGCATTCCTTCAGCGTGGCTGCTGCATAGATGTTGGGAACAGCCCTTCCCACAAGGGATCAGGGTCGCGGTTCCGAGATGGCGTGGGGAGAGCAAGGTGCGGCACAAGATTCCGGTCCCCAGATATCCCCTTGCCTCTATCCATTGCGTCGCGGGGCCCGGGTATGTTCCGTGAAAGGAGCAGGTGGAGGAAGCTGCAGCCAGATGGTTCACTGACGGACCTATCCCTTACTCATCCTAGCTGTCATACGCGAATGCTTCTCAGCAAAGCGTCAGGGCAACGCCTGACGACTTCGGATAGAGAAATTCTCCTTGACTTCCGGTTGCGAGCATGAGACACTATGTCTTGTATGAGTCCCATGTCCACTTTGGATGTCGCCTCGGTCGTAGGAATAGGACGAGCGACTCTTGAGAGGTGGCTGCGGGATGGACGGATCCGGGCACCTCAGACAATTCGGATCGGAAGAAGAAGATTTAGACTCTGGACGAATGGCGATCTCGAGGCAATTCGCGAATACAAGGCGTCGAATTACAGGAAGAAGCCCCGCCGGAAGAAGGTGGGCAGAACGAAAACAAAGAAGAGCAAGCCGTAGGTTGAGTTGATTAAGCGGAAGGCTGCAGAGTCGTGAGCTCTGCAACCTCCCTAAGCAAGCCGAGCCGATGATCAGGCCATCAGCTCAACCTGCCTTTCAACTTTGTATCACATTTCCTCCCGGCTTCCCAAGCCGGGAAGAAAGGCAGGTCCTCCATGGCAGGCCATTCCGGCTGTCCCAGGTTCCTTTCCAGCCTTTCTCTTATCCAGGCTGATTCCGAGAAGGAGTTGACTGTCTCTCGCGGTCCGCTCGGCCAGCGGTTGGCGGATTTGGTGGCTCAGTATGGTCTGAAGGCCGTTAAGACTACCGAACGTCGCCTGTCGCTAATTGCCAGGCTCCAGCACCTTCGCCCAAAGACTCAACTGATAAACGGGCTGAGGA
>Ga0315280_10012289_pt1 | contig 10376 bp, 9 predicted proteins | sample YL17G06_40_MG_FD_203697 | JGI IMG/M metagenome (GOLD analysis project Ga0315280, IMG submission 203697) | Sediment microbial communities from Yellowstone Lake, YNP, Wyoming, USA - YL17G06_40 | ecosystem: Environmental > Aquatic > Freshwater > Lake > Sediment | place: USA: Wyoming | collected... | reverse complement strand
AGGTTTCAGGTGGCGAAGATTCTTGAGCGTGTCAGCCTCTTCGATAAGCTTTATCTGGAGTTCGGGGGCAAACTTAGGTTCGACAACCACGCCTCCCGTGTGCTTCCAGGCTTCGCCCTCGACACCAAGATGCAGATGCTCAAAAAACTCGGCGACAGTACCGAGATGGTCCACTGCATCAGCGCCAAGGACATAGAGGGACGGAAGATTAGGAGCGACTTCGGCCTCGCCTACGAAGACCAGATACTCAAGGACATAAACGACCTCCGGGACCAGGGCGTCGACGTCTCCGCCGTCGTCATAACCAGGTACAGCGGCGAGCTCTCAGCCAGGAAGTTCAAGCAGAAGCTCGAGAACCGGGGCATAAGGGTCTACCTACACTATGAGATAGAGAACTACCTCACGGACCTCAACCTCGTCGTCAGCGACGAGGGCTACGGGAAGCCGGAGTACGTGGAGACGGACAAGAAGATAGTGATCGTAACCGCCCCGGGGCCGGGGAGCGGGAAGATGAGCTTCAGCATGGGCCAGGTCTTCCAGGACCGCAGGAAGGGGATCAGCTCAGGATTCGCCAAGTTCGAGACATTCCCCATCTGGAACCTTGAGCTCAACCACCCCGTCAACGTCGCATACGAGGCAGCCACGGCCGACATAGGCGACTACAACGTCGTCGACCCGTTCCACCTGGCGGCCTACGGCGTCACGGCCATCAACTACAACCGTGACGTCGAGAACTTCGCCATACTGAGGAAGATAATAGAGAAGATGGTCGGCCCCGACGACCCCCTCGCAGGGTACAGGTCGCCCACGGACATGGGCGTCAACATGGCGAGGGAGGGGATCGTGGACGACGGCGTCGTCAGGGAGGCGAGCAGGCAGGAGATCGTGCGCCGCTACTTCAGGTACAACAGGGAGTTCATCGAGGGAGACACCCCCTACAGGACCATGGAGAGGATGGAGGAGATAATGGGGAAGGTCGGCGTCAAGCCGAGCGACCGCCCGGTCGTCGAGCCGGCTAGGGAGGCGGCTGAGGGCGCGAGGAGGCGGAGGGCCGAGGGGAAGGGGGACAGGGGCATCTTCTGCGGCGCGGCGATAGAACTCCTGGGCCAGTGCGGGGAGCCCCTGATGGTCACGGGGAAGAACTCTCCCCTGCTCCACGCCGAGTCGGCGGCGCTCCTCAACGCTGCCAAGAGCCGCGCCGGGCTCCCGGACGAGGTGAAGGTGATAGGCCGCCCCGTCATAGAGAGGATGATGCTGCTGAAGAACAGGATGGGGCTCACGAGCCTGAGCCTCGACGTCAAGGAGGTCCTCGACGCCCTGGCCGCGAGCTCCGTGACGGACGAGAACGCCCTCAGGTGCATGAACGCCCTCGACCGGCTGAGGGGCTGCGAGATGCACACCACCCACCTGATGGACGACGGCGACGAGACGCCCCTCAAGCAGCTCGGGCTGATAATAACCACGGACGCCAAGATACCGGTCCCGAACGGCTAGCGCCGGCCCGGCCGGGCGAGGACACCGGGATTTTCGCCAACCTTAAGAGAGTTGCGGGCCAGTATCACCCTGCGGTGCCTCGGCTTGGAGACCGACCTCGTAGGGAGATGCGGCATCTACTGCGGCGCATGCGGAGTATACAGGGCGTGCGTCGACGGCGGAGAGTACCGCGATCACGTCATCAGAGAGTGGGCCATCCCGGTGGAGAAGCTCCGCTGCCGCGGCTGCCAGGCCCTCACGCCGGACTGCTGGGGGAGCGGCTGCGAGACCGTCAGATGCCTCGACTCCAAGGGCTACAGGTTCTGCCACGAGTGCGCGGCCTTCATGGGGCGCTCGTGCAGGAGGTACGAGGAGGTGGCGGCCAAGTACCTGGGGCGCGGACAGGACATAAGGGCGGCCCTCGACAGGATACGGGCTGGAGACGCGGATGTTTGGCTCAGGGAGCAGCGGGAGAGGTGGAGATGCCCCTCCTGCGGGAGACGGATATCGTGGTTCCCCGGAAGGTGCTTCGGCTGCGGCGAGGCGATCAACATCAAAATAACCCCAAGGGAATAGCCTTGGAGCGGGGCTGAGGACAAAGCCAAAAAATACATGGATATGCAAATTTCGCCCGTTCACTATTCAAAGGGTTTATCTTTCACCCGAACGCCTCCTTCGATTGTGTTGTGAGCAGGTATCCCCATTGGCCAAATACGTTTTTATTACTGGCGGGGTGCTCAGCGGCATCGGTAAGGGACTCGTCACATGCTCCGTGGGCAAGATGCTCCAGGCCCGAGGCTACTCGGTCACCCCCATAAAGTGTGACCCCTACCTCAACGTCGACGCCGGCACCATGAACCCCTACATCCACGGCGAGGTCTTCGTCCTCGACGACGGCTACGAGGCCGACATGGACCTAGGCGCCTACGAGCGCTTCCTCGGCCTCGAGCTGATGGGGCTCAACAACGTCACCTCAGGCCAGCTCTACCAGCAGGTGATCCAACGTGAGCGCGAGGGCGGGTACCTCGGCCACTGCGTGCAGATAATCCCCCACGTAACGGACGAGATCAAGCGCAGGATAAGGCTCGTCGCCGAGAAGAGCCGAGCCGAAGTCGTCCTGGTCGAGTGCGGAGGCACGGTCGGCGACATAGAGAGCCTCCCCTTCCTCGAGGCGTTCCGCCAGATGAGGCGGGAGGAGAAGCGTGGCGACACGATCCTTGTCCATGTCACGCTGGTCCCAGTCCTCGAGGTTGTAGGCGAGCCCAAGACGAAGCCAACCCAGCACAGCGTCAAGGAGTTACGCGCCATAGGTCTACAGCCCGACATCATAGTCGCCCGCTGCGAGGCAGGCCTCCTACCGGAGGCTGTGAAGAGTAAGATAGCCTTATACTGCAGCGTCGAGGAGAGGGCGGTCCTCACCTCAGTCGACGTCGAGACGATCTACGAGCTCCCACTCCTGCTAGAGGAGGAGGGCATGGGAGTCGTGCTATGCGAGTACCTCGGCCTTGACGCGCGCAAGCCCGACTGGGCGGAGTGGAGGAGGATGGTCACGCGCTTCAAGGAGCCTAAGGAAGTCGTCAAGATCGCCATGTGTGGCAAGTACGCCGAGCTGGCCGACTGCTACGTCAGCGTCAACGAGGCGCTTCGGCACTCCGCAGCCAAGGCAGGGTGCAGGGTCCAGATCGACTGGATAGAGACCGAGGCCTTCGAGGAGGAGCCGGGGAAGGTCGAGGGCCTCTCCGGCTACGATGGCGTCCTAGTACCAGGCGGCTTCGGCAAGCGGGGCGCCCTCGGCAAGGTCAGGGCGATAGAGTACTGCAGGGTCAGGGACAAGCCGTTCCTTGGAATCTGCTACGGTCTCCAGCTGAGCGTCGTTGAGATCAGCCGCCACCTCCTCGGCATTGAGGATGCTGATAGCACGGAGTGCGAGCCTCACACGACGAACCCCGTCATAGACCTCCTCCCCGAGCAGCGGGGCATCTCAGCAAAGGGAGGCACCATGCGTCTCGGCTCACACTCCGCAGTCGTCAAGCCCGGCACATTGGCCCACAGGCTCTACGGCTCCGAGCTCATCCAAGAGAGGCACAGGCACCGCTGGGAGGTGAACCCCGACTACTGGGTGAGGCTTGAGGATGCAGGTGTCGTGTTCAGCGCCTGGAGCCCAGACGGTGCCCGCATGGAGATGATGGAGCTCCCCAACAACTACTTCTTCCTAGCCACCCAGTTCCACCCAGAGTTCAAGAGCCGACCGTGGGCGCCAAGCCCCCCGTACTATGGCTTCGTAAAGGCAGCGTACGACAAGAAGATGGGTAGACGGAAGCCGAAGTTTTGACCAATTAAACGAATCTACTCCTCGCTGCTCCCAGGATCTTCAGAAAATAGTTAGTCGACAAAATGCTTGTAGGTGCCTTCCCTGAGCTTCCTGTAGACGACGTCGAGGACTTCGGGGGGCGCGACCTTCAGAGCCTCTGACCCAGGTCCTTGGGGGTCATCCTGAGGGTACCCTTCCTCCATGCGTCAACCGCCTCGGTCATCAGAACGCCTGCTAGGCTGATTGTCTCCCAGCAGAGCTTCTCGTAGGTGTCTCCCCTGCGGACTGGTATGAGCCTCCTGCCAACTATTGGCCCGGCGTCTATCCGTGAGTCTATGAAGTGACATGTGCATCCGATTGGGATGTCGTAGTAGATGCTCCATGCGACGGAGGCGGAGCCCCTAACTTCCGGGAGCAAGCCTGGGTGGCTGTTCAGCATACCGTCCCTGGGTATCTCGAGGATGCTCGGCTTGATGATGCGGGTGCCGCCAAGGACGCCGAGGGTGGGCTTCAGCCCCCGGAGGAGCTCCCTGCACTCGGCCTTATTGTGATGGGATACTTCATATCTTGTGATGTTCCTCTCCCTTAGCTGCTCGGTGAAGGTCGATGCGACTGGGAAGCCACTGATCCTGACAAGAAACTTCTCCCGCTCCTCGTCTGCGACAGGCGAGTCCTCCTCTATGATGGCTTTCGGCTCGTGTCTCGCCGCGAGGAGCTGCCTGAGCATCTCCCTTCCGTATGGATGCTCCTTCAGCACCATGAAGACATAGTCCAGCTTGGCCATGCTGAAAATAAAAACCGGATCGGATTTGAACCTTTTCGACCTTAGAGGAGGGCGTACTTTAACGCTTCCCCGCAGCTACACCTCCGATCCCTCGGCATCCCCGGCAGCGCATTCGTGATCAGCTTCTTAAATTTAGCCGAGTTTTCGCGCATCGTCTCGACGACCTCGTCTGACGAGACGGGCTTCTCGGCCCAGACGTCGTAGTCTGTGACCATGGCGATCGACACGTAGCAGATCTCCATCTCCCTCGCAAGAACCACCTCGGGGTAGAGGGTCATCCCTATGATGTCGCATCCCCACTGCCTGAAGAGTCGGGACTCCGCCCTAGTCGAGAACCTGGGCCCCTCCACGCATACATAGGTCCCCTGCGGATGAACAGCAAACCCGCTCTTCTTCGCCTGGTTGACGAAGTAGTCATGGAGCTGGGGGCAGATCGGGTCGGCTGAGGAGATATGGCATATCTTGCCTCCCTCGTAGAAGGTGTCGGGCCTATTCTTCGTCCTGTCGATGAACTGGTCGGTCATGACGAAGTCGCCCGGCTTGTAGTCGTCGCGGAGGCTGCCGACGGCGCTGGAAGCCACGATCTGTTTGACGCCTAGCTGCTTCAGGGCCCAGATGTTCGCCCTGTTGTTTATCCTCGCCGGCGGTATCTGGTGCCCCCTGCCGTGGCGGGGGACGAAGGCGACGCTCCTGCCCTTGTATACGCCCAGGGTGATCATATCGGAGGGGGCGCCATACGGCGTGTAGACCTTGACCTCACGCCTCTCCCCGAGGATCTCCGGATCGTAGACGCCAGTGCCGCCTATCACGGCCAGCTCGGCACAGTTCTCGTTTGACATGCATCATAATTAGGCCACATTTGTGATAAGTTTTTCACCTTCGAAGGCTCGATAAGGCTTAAATTTTTACGCGGCGTCGAATGGGGGAGAAGGTTTGGAGAAGAGGCGCTGGTTCGCCCTCGTCATACTCGGGAGCATCTGCGTGACCTACTACGTTGAGAATTTCCTGAGGGCCGCGGCGTCTGCACTCACGCCCGTGCTCATAGTCGAGCTGGGCATAAACAAGGGGACGATGGGTCTCCTGATCTCGGCTTACTCCCTCGTCTACGGCCTCATGCAGATACCAGCCGGGATGCTCACCGACGTCCTGGGTCCGAGGAAGACGATCCTCGGCTTCACCGCCCTCACGGTCGTCGGCGTCTTCCTCTTCTGGCTCAGCTACAGGCTCGAGCTCCTCTACGTCGCCCAACTCATGATAGGGATAGGATGCAGCGTCTTCTACATCAACGCCGTCAACATAATCGGCAGGTGGTTCCCGGCTCATCGGAAGGCTACGGCGATAGGCATCCTCAGCGCCTCAAGCGGCCTGGGTAACTTCACCAGCTACATGGGTTTCCCTCTCGCGAACACCCTGCTCGGTAGCTGGAGGAACCTATATTTCATGGTCGTTGTCATCCTCGTCGTAAACTACGTGATGAACTTCTTCATACTGAAGAACAGCCCAGGCGGTAACGGGATTACAAGGAAGACCAGCAGCAAACTATTCGCCACCTTCGGCGAGGCGCTCAGGGACAGGAGGCTTTACCCCTTCATCGTTGGCTACGTGCTTCTAAGCTTCAGCTGGGTCTTCATGACATGGATGCCCCAGCTCCTCATCGAGACGAAGGGCTTCACCTACATCGAGGCAGGCGTCATCTCCAGCGTCGGCACGATAGCCGGCATCCCCGGCTGCATCGCGATGGGGATCATATCGGATAGATTGAGGAAGAGGAAGCTGCCCCTCGTGTTCTTCTCATCCCTCTACGTCCTCCTCCTGGCAACCTTCCTGTTCGCCCCCGGCTGGGTGCCGGTCCCCGTCTACGCCACCCTCTCGGGCGCGATAAGCTTCTGCATGTCACTCTGGGTCCTCTTCTTCAGCATGGTGCCCGAGGTTCTTCCCGTTGAGAGGGTGAGCATCGGCCTGGGCCTCCTCAACGGCATCGGCAGCATCGGCTTCTCCATCATAACCCCGATATTCGGTGGCCTCGTCGATGTCACGGGGAGCTACTTCGTCTCCAACGTGGCGCTCATCGCCATAGGCGCCGTGATGACCACAATATTCGTCTTCTTCACCACCGAGACATACGGCGGGTTGAAGAAGCAGTCTTAAACCTCGGACGCCGATACCTCTCAGCATGGAGACCGAGGACGCGATCAGGGCGTTGCCGAAGCTTGAGCAGCATGTCCACATCGTCGGCTCTACCCGGCCTGAGACCCTCCTCTGGTTGGCGCAGGAGAGTGGCAAGAGCCACCTCTTCGGCTCCCTCGACGACATAACGCGCTTCTTCCAGTACAGAGACTTCCCCCACTTCATACAGGTTTACACCATGGTCGACGATTGCATCACGAGGGAGAGCCAGTACGAGCGCCTGACCTACGAGATGCTGGAGTCCGACGCCCTCTGCAACGTGAGGCACGTCGAGGCGATCTTCTCGGCGAACGACCACGTCAGGCGGGGCCTCGACTACGGACTCATGCTCGACTCCATAAACAGGGGGATAAGGAGGGCGAAGAGGGACCTCGGCGTCTCCTGCACAATAAGGGTCGACCTCGTCAGGAACTACGGTCCGAAGATCGGCATGGACACACTCGGCTGGATCGAGGAGAAGGGCGACAACATCGTAGCCGTCGACCTCGGCGGAAGCGAGCACGGGTTCCCGCCGGAGCCTTACGAGGGGGTCTACAGGAGGGCGGCCGAGATGGGGCTTCACCTCGTCGCCCACGCCGGGGAGGCCGCCGGACCGGAGAGCGTCTGGGGCGCAATCGACAGGCTCGGCGTCGAGCGCATCGGCCACGGCATAGCAGCCGCCCGCGACGCGAAATTAATGAGGAGGATCGTGGAGAAAAATATCACCATAGAGGCCTGCCCGGTCAGCAACCTCAGAACGGGGGCGGTCAAGTCGATCGAGGCTCACCCAATGAGGACCTTCATGAGGAATGGGATCAGGGTAACGGTCAACAGCGACGACCCCCCCATGTTCGGCACGGACATGAACAACGAGTACCTGGCCCTATACCGGGGGCTAGGCTTCACCCTCGATGAACTCTTCAAGATAAGCCTCGATGCTGTCGACTCAGCCTTCCTCCCGGAGGAGGAACGCATGCGCCTCAGGGGCGAGTTCATCAAAACATACGAGAGGATCATGATCTAAGCCGGGCACCTTAGATTGGTATCGGTTGCGTAGGGTGTCATCGGTGCTCGGTCTTTTTGGGGTCGGCAGTCAGGCCCATCTCGCCCGTCATCCTGCCACTGCTGCTCCTGAGACTCATCACCTGATTCTCGATGGAGGTGTAGATGTCGGCGACTGAGAGTGGCGGTGGGACAAGCCTCTGGTAGGCGAGGCCGGCGCCTACGATGCCACAGCCAATGACATCCGAGATGAGCGTCGGCTCCGGGATGGCTATTAGCGTGATGCCGAGGGACACGAGGGCCGCACCAGTCCCCTTGTTTCGGGAACCGTAGAGGCCATCGGTCTCTTGAACTCCCTCGGCGAATCCGATGAGGAGGCACGCCGTCTCCTCGTACGCCTCGCCTAGTTCCTTCGCCGCCTCAACCATGTCCTTAAGGTCGCTCTTATCCAATTTTCCACCCGCTTATAGGGCCTTGAACTGGTCAAACCACTTATCGTAGGATTCTACCATCTGCCTGGAGACGCTTGGCTTCCTCGACTCTATCGAGTGGACGAAGTCCCCCATCCCTATCGGCCTAGGTTTAGCCTTGGTGTCTATGGCTTTGCCCGACTCGAAGAGCTCCCTGATGACCTCCTGGCGGACGACCTGGCAGATGTCCTTTATGTCGCTGCCCGTGTATCCGTCCGTCAGTTTCGTCAGCTCGTGTAGGTCGACGTCCGTGGTGAGATCGAGCTGGACCGTGTTGAGCTCAAACATCCGGAGCCTGGTGTCGTAGTCGGGGAGTGGAACCATTATCCTCTTCTGGAACCTGCGTATGAAGGCCCAGTCGAGGTCCCAGGGCTTGTTGGTGGCAGCGATGACGTAGAGATGGTACTTCTTTCCCTTGTCCTGCATGCCGTCCATCTCCTTCAGGAACTGGTTCCTCATCCTCACCTCGCCGCCGACTTCGTTCGTGTGTACGCCTATCAGGGAGTCGACCTCGTCGATGAAGATGATGACCGGCTTTCCACTGATCGCCGTCCTTCTCGCGCTTCCGAAGACCTTGGCGACATTCTGCTCAGCCGCGCCAAGCCACTTCGACATGATCGCAGCGGGATCGAGCTGTATGAACTCGGCGTCGATCTCTGTGGCGACGGCTGCGGCTAGGAGCGTCTTGCCGCACCCAGGTGGGCCGAGGAGGAGGAGGCCTCGCGACCAGCCGAGGGGGTAGAGGTCAGGCCTCTTAACAGGGTAGACGATGACCTCCTTTATCGCCCTCTTAGCGTCCTCGAGCCCCGCGACCTCGGTCCACTTGACGTTTGGCCTCTCCATCGGCTCCTTCGCCTCGGGCGTCTCCATGTTGGAGACCGTCGTCTGGGTCTCGAAGGTGGTGAACTTCTCGCCGAATGAGGAGTCATCGCCTGACTCCTCGGACTTGAGGAACCTTATCCTCTCCTGGTAGGTGGTCACCTTCTCTATGTAGAACTTATTGAACGTGTAGTCTGGGTAGAGCCTTATCAGGCGCGTCAGCTGCTCGACGGCCCTCTTGTAGCACTCGGTGGCCTTCTCCCTGTTCCCCACCTTGTCGTTCTGGACCGCCTCTTCGGCGTAGTGCATAGCTTCTTGCTCAAGCTGTGTCGCTACGCTCATGCGACGCACTCCTCCATCTTGACGCGGCCCCTCGCGTTGAGGTCATCTAACATCTTCACTACATCGTCGGATAGGACTGACCAATCGCTTGATTTGGAGACGCTGTCCTTATGTGACTGCCTCTGTGCTTCCACTTGGCTGGGGGCTTGCCCGTATGCGAAGACCTCCAGTGGGCGCTCAAATATTTTCTGGGAGGTCTTGATTGGGGGCTCAGGGAAGCTGTTCTTGATGTTCCCCTCGACTAGCTCGGAGACCTCTCTGAGGATGTCCTGGCTCTCACAGCTGTTCACTGAGAGCGCCTGCTCTAGGCTCGACTGACTGAAATCGACGCTGCTACTCAACAGCGTCTCGTTAGCTACTGAGAAGAGCTGCTCAAGTTCTGCGGCGAACTGAGGTATGACACTCTTGACGTCGACAGAGATATCCTGGATGACCTTCGATACGGGCCTTAGGTCAGTGACCAGGTTGTAGAGCTCCATGAAGTTCTCGAGCCTGATGGTGACGCAGTCGATGGCGAGCTGGCTCTGGGAGATCACCCTCTTCAACTGGCGTACCCTGCTCAACTCGTTCGCATAGATGTTCGCCCGGAGCATGTCGGACCTCTCAATGGCCCTCGTGCACATGTCGAACAGAAGCTGGTCCCGCTTCTTTAGGTTCGCAGAAACTTGGTCCAGCTGAGCGCTTTGTTTCCTCAGCTGAGCTATGGTCTCTGGATGGGGGGCGGGAGCCCCTCCTCGACGAGTTGTTAACTCCATTTTGACACGCTCCGGCGCTTTTAACAGCTGGACGAGTGGGTCGTCCTAGAAAAAATACGACTAAAATAAGGCCTAATGCCTAGCTTACGATTAATCATCAAATCTAACATGGCCTGGTCCTTCAGGCTTTTCTTAAAAAAGGAGGGGGAGGGGTTTTTCCGGCTCATCTTGTTTGGCCACCCCTCTTAGACGCGGTCGGTGAGGGAGCTTCCTAGCTGTCCGGCCTTGCCAGGCAGCTCTGGGAAGGTGTCCTT
>Ga0315280_10012288_pt1 | contig 10377 bp, 11 predicted proteins | sample YL17G06_40_MG_FD_203697 | JGI IMG/M metagenome (GOLD analysis project Ga0315280, IMG submission 203697) | Sediment microbial communities from Yellowstone Lake, YNP, Wyoming, USA - YL17G06_40 | ecosystem: Environmental > Aquatic > Freshwater > Lake > Sediment | place: USA: Wyoming | collected... | reverse complement strand
CTTCCTGTCGTGCAGCTCCTTGCCTTTGGCGGCATCCACCCGTTCGAACGGTTCCTTCAATTGTTGCTGCACCATGACCTGATCTCCCTCGCCTCCGCCCGATCGCGCCGCGGCTCCCCCCTGTGAGGCCGCGGCGTCTGGAATCCGGCTCTTCGCGCAGCCCGGATGCTAGCGGAACAACTATGCGAGGTCAAGGCCGGGTCGGATCTCTTTCGTCGCCGTGATGATTCAATTCTGTGGATTCTCCCGGGGGGCGATGATATGCTCCGCGCGTTCGGCATCGCTGACGAGGGAACGCGAATGAGCGACAGGGTTGAGGCGCGGCGCACTCCGCGGTTCAAGACCAGCCGGGCCTTGCGAATCATCCCACCGGAGGGAGAGGCAATCTTGGGGACGATGCAGGATATCAGCCTGGGCGGCATGCTGGTCGCCGTCCCCGTCGAGGTGGAACTCGGGCAAACGTATCGGATCGAGGTCACGGATTCCGAGGGAGTGTTTTATCTGCACGGGGAAGCCCTGCGCCTTCACCTGCCCCCCCGCTCGGCCGACGGAAGTCAGGGATCGGGATTCAAGATCGGGTTCGAATTCGTCGGGACCGATCCCGCAGCGGGAAAGAGGCTGATTCGGCTCCTGGAAGAAGCGGCGGCCTAATCCCCGCGCCGATGCGGCGCATTGTCCGCGGTCGCCTCCGGCAATATCCGCTCTCCGACCGCCGGAGCCACGCATGCCGCGCCCTGCCCCAACGATCCCCCGGCACCCCCTACCTGCCAGGCCCCCGTGCTGATGCCAGGGCGTATTCCCGTCCCTGATGAAATGCCTTCACATTCTGCTCGGCGACCTCGGCCTTGGGGAACCGCGCGCGAATGGCGGACTCCCAGTGGTCCACCGCGAGGGGCAGCACGGCGGAGGCGGCGCCCATCAGGATCGTTCCGGCAAGACGCGGGCTGCCGGCCTGGACGGCGAGAGCCGAGGCCTCGACCGGAATGAACGATCCGTCGAAGGCTCGAAGATTCGCCAGGGCGTCGTCCGGGTACTTGAAGAGGCCCAGATTCACGACCGGAGGAGCCACCTGCAGGCAGTTCACCATCAGGGTCCCTCCTGATCGCACCTCCGACCGCCAGCGCAGCGCCTCGGCCTCCTCGAACGCCACCAGGACGTCCACCTCCCCGCTGGAGATGATGGGCGAGTAGACCCTCCGCCCGATGCGGACGTGGCTGGTCACCACCCCACCACGCTGGGCCATGCCGTGGACCTCGCTCTTCTTCACGTCGTAGCCCGCGCGCACACCGGCCTCGGCCAGCAACTGGCTGGCGGTGAGCACCCCCTGCCCCCCGATGCCGGCCAAGAGCACGTTCAGCGTCCGCAGGGCGAGAGGATCCGCGCCCTTCCGTTCTTCTCGATTCTCGGTCATGATCGATTCTCTCAGGCCTGTGGGCCACTCGGCGCGGCGACCCGGTTCGTCGAATCCACGGGAACGATCGCCTTGGGGCCGCAGGTCTGGACGCACAACTCACACCCGTTGCACCCCGTGGGATCGATCGTCACATAGCTCAATTCCTTGTCTCTTCCATTGGGAAGGCGGACCACCTCCCGACGAATCACCTGGATGGCGGGGCACCCCGTCTTGAGACACGCGCCGCAGCCGTTGCACAGATCGTCCAGGACCTCGTACGGTTGGGTCCGATGGAACTCTTCGATGAGGACGCACGGCCGGTTGGTGATGATCACCGAAGGCCCCTGGAAGGCCAGCGCCTCCTTCACGGCCCGGTACACCTCGGGCAGCTTGTACGGGTCCACGACCTGCACGTGCTCGACCCCCAGCGCCTTGCACAAGGCGACGAAGTCCACGGCCCGGCCCTTCTCCTCCTGGAGGGTGACGCCCGTTCCGGGGTGATCCTGCCCGCCTGTCATGCCCACGGTCCGGTTGTCCAGGATGAAGACCGTCACGTTGCCGCCGTTGTAGACGATGTCCAGGAGGCCGGTCATCCCGGAGTGCAGGAAGGTGGAGTCTCCGATCATCGCCACCACCTTCTGATCCTGCCTGGCCATTCGATAGGCCTTCTCGATGCCGAGGGCATTGCCCAGGCTGGCCCCCATGCAGACACAGGTGTGGGTGGCATTCCAGGGAGATCCGACCCCCAACGTGTAGCAGCCGATGTCCCCCGTGATGACCAGATCCCTCATCTTGCCAAGGACGTAGAACACGCCCATGTGCGGGCAGCCGGCGCACAGCGTGGGCGGCCGGGGAAAGGGCATCAGGTCCAGCTCCGGCGGGGGCGGAACTGCCTGGGGCAGGGGTTGCCCCGCGCCGTCCAACGCGGCTCGGACGCGTTGCGGCGTCAGCTCTCCGATCCGGGGAAGTTTGCCGACGCTGTCCACCCGGATCCCCATGGCCAGGACGTCGGCCTCCACCAGGCCCTCCAGCTCTTCCACGATGTAGAGGCGCTTCACCCGGGAGGCGAAGTCGCGGATGAGCCCCTCCGCCAGGGGGTACGAGAAGCCCAGCTTGAGGAACGAGGCATCCGGAAACGCCTCGCGGGCGTACGCGTAGGCCGGGCCGCTGGCGATGATCCCGATCTCCCGGTCGCCCCACTCCGTCACATTCAGCGGACTGGCGTCAGCCAGACGCCCCAGGTCCTTGATGCGCTGGAGAACCTTGGGATGCTTCTTCCGGGCGTGCGCCGGGAGGATCACGTACTTGGTCGGCTCCTTTGAAAACCCGAGGAACGGCGGGGTCGTTCGCTCACCCAGGCTCACCACTCCCCGCACGTGGCTGATGCGGGTCGTCAGGCGCATGATCACCGGGGTATCCATCTCTTCGCTGAGGCGGAGCGCTTCGCCCACGAAGGCCTTGGCTTCCTGGCTGTCGCTGGGCTCCAAGAGCGGCACCTTGGCGAAGCGGGCGAAGTAGCGCGTGTCCTGCGCATTCTGGGAGCTGCTCATCCCGACATCATCGGACACCACGACCGCGAACCCGCCCCGCACCCCGATGTACGAGCCGGTCATCAAGGGATCGGCGGCGACGTTCAGTCCCACGTGCTTCATCGAGACCAGGGATCGCGCCCCGGCCAGGGAGGCGCCCATGGCCACCTCGAAGGCGACCTTTTCGTTGGGAGCCCACTCCGCATACACGTCCGGATAGCGGGCGAAGGCCTCGAGAATCTCCGTAGCCGGCGTGCCGGGATAGCTGGAGGCCACCGTCACGCCCGCCTCCCAGGCCCCCCGGGCCACCGCTTCGTTTCCCGACATCAGGACCCGTCCCGTGGTTGGCGGGGCGGACGTGCTATGGGTTCTGCTCATTCCAACGTCCTTTCCGCAAGCGGCCAGCCGTTCAGCCGTCCGCCATCAGCCGATGTCAACTCAGCCCCTCGCATCCGGTCTCGTCTGTCATCCACGCCTGAAGCCCAGGCCCTCCCCTGGACTTGGGAAAAAGACGGCTCCAGCAGGGTAACCGAGACTCCCTCGGTAGTAAATAGCAAAATGCATTATGTTCGGGAATCTGAAAGCCTGCCTGTTACATCCCCCGGAACGCCTCTGGCCTCCGGGCTGCCCTCACCCATCTCGCCCCGGCCCCCGCTCTTCTCTTCACTTCGCGCGAATTCAGAATTGACACTGATACAGCTCGTGATACGATTCGTTCACCGCGACGGTTTGCGTCCGCTCCCCCATAGCTCATCCACGTTCCAGTGTGGATCTGACGGCCGCAGGACTCGAGATATGATCCATTCCCTCGGCGAGACAGAGGTGCTATCCTCAATCCCGGAGAGGTGCTGCGTGCGTTTCGTCAACCCCACAGCAGGGAGGAGAGGAACATGGCTGCCAAGAAGATCTTGATGTTGGTCGGGGACTTTGTGGAGGACTACGAGGTGATGGTGCCCTTCCAGGCACTGCTGATGGTCGGTCACACCGTTCACACCGTGTGTCCCGGCAAGAAGGCTGGGGAGAAGGTCCGGACGGCGATCCATGACTTCGAGGGTGACCAGACCTACAGCGAAAAGCCGGGTCATAACTTCACCCTCAATGCCACGTTCGCGGAGGTGAAGCCGGAAAGCTACGATGCCCTGGTCATCCCGGGCGGGCGCGCGCCGGAGTACATCCGCTTGAACGACGCCGTGCTCAAGACGGTACGGCATTTTGCCGAGGCGAACAAACCCATCGCCGCAGTTTGCCACGGCGCCCAGGTCCTGGCGGCAGCCGGTGTACTTGGGGGCAAGAGTTGCTCCGCCTACCCGGCGGTAGGACCGGAGGTGACCCGCGCCGGCGGCAAGTACATGGAGATCCCGCTGGATGCGGCCCACGTAGACGGCAAACTCGTCACGGCCCCTGCCTGGCCGGCGCATCCCGCGTGGCTGGCAAGATTCCTGGACGTGCTCGGCACGAAGATCCAACCATAGATCACGGGCTGGATCCGCGCCATCGGCCCGAACGCCCCCGCGTTCTGGGCGTCGGGTGGAACGCCACAGGGGCTGAGGATGGGCGATCCGCTCTCCTGTTGACCGGGTAGGTGTTTTTGGATATTGTCGCCTTCGACGCTGTCCGCCCCGCTCTTCAGTCTCAGTCGCATCGGTTTGGTGCGGCCCGGCGACACGAAACACCGGGACCCACCGAGGGGAGGAAACAGATGCCACGCTACATCGCCCTCGTCTCGTTCACGGACCAGGGGATTCGGGACATCAAGAACTCCATCAAGCGGGCAGATGTTGTCAAGAAGATCGCGGCCAAACACAAGGTCAAGATCCGGGACATCCACTGGACCATGGGCAGATACGATATCGTCGTCCTTTTCGACGCCCCGAGCGACGCGGCCATGAGCGCCTTCACGCTGGAAAACGCCCAGCGCGGCAATGTTCGGACCGAAACCTTCCGCGCGTATACTCGAGAGGAGTTCGCCAACATCATCAAGGCGATCTGACGGGCGGCGGGTCTCACAACGAAACGGAATGCTCGGCCCTCCCCCACTCGCCGAAACCATCCCGTGCGAGCGACCCGACCCCTTCCCGGCCGCCCAGCCCCGGGGGCAACTCCGGCTGGAGGATCCCGGGATGATTGCAGGATTGCGGGACCGCCCCCGCTCCGCCTGACAGAGGGGAAATCATGCTGACCATCACGGAACTGGCGAAGAACAAGATTGTCGCGCTCCTGGAAGCCCAGGGCCGCCAGGGCTCGGCATTGCGCGTCGCCATCATCGGACGAGGGCCGGGGGGGTTCATGTACGACCTCCGGTTCGTGGAGCGCACGACGAAGGCACCCGATGACGTCGTCGTGGATGCCGGCGCATTCCAGGTTTTCATCGACCCCGCCAGCGCACCGAAGCTCAACGGGGCGACCCTGGAATTCGTCGAGGGGGTTCAGCAGAGCGGCTTCAGGATCGACAACCCGAATCCCCTGTGGGACGATCCCAAGGCCAAGGCCGTCCAGGAGGTGATTGACACCAAGATCAACCCGGGGATGGGGATGCATGGGGGGTTCGTCACGCTGCTCGACGTGAAGGATGACATCGCGTACGTCGCTCTCGGCGGCGGCTGCCAGGGATGTGGGATGGCGAACGTGACGCTGAAGCAGGGTATCGAGGTGATCATCCGGGAGGCAGTTCCGGAGATCCGCCAGGTCATAGACACGACAGATCATGCCGGCGGCGCCAACCCCTATTACCAGCCCTCCAAGGGCGGTCAGTCCACTTTCGCCTAGCGATCGAGCGAATCGCTCGGCCGGGTGACCCCGGCGTACGCGATCAATGACGCCGGACTCCGCCTGGTGTTCGGCTTCCCAGCCCCAGCGGTGTCGTCGTCTCCTCAGGATCGCCCTTCACTTGGACTCGGAGAGACGTGCTTGACTCGAGAGCAAGAGGGCAGCAAGGCACAACGAGTTCTTGTGTGGCAGTGTCGGTGTGTTGGACTCTGGCCTCTGCAGGTCTTCCTGGCTCAACGAGGCTCGATCTGAGAGAAAGGAGGCGGCGAATGGATTCCCTGTTCGGCACCTACCCCTCATGGTCTCTGTTCTTCGTGCGCCTGACCCTGGGCGTCATTTTCTTCGCCCACGGGGCCCAGAAGACTTTCGGCTGGTTCGGCGGGTATGGGCTCAAGGGGACCATCGGCTACTTTCAGCAGGCGCTCCAGATCCCTCCAGCGCTGACCGTGCTCGCTGCCCTCACCGAGTGCTTCGGGGGGCTGGCTGTGATGGTGGGGTTTTTGTCGCGGCCCGCGGCCCTTGGCCTCCTTGCCGTCATGCTCGTGGCGATGTCCAAGGTCCACTGGCCCAATGGGTTCTTCATCAACTGGGCTCAGGAACCAGGGAAGGGACATGGCATTGAGATGAACCTCGCGATGACCGGGATGGCTCTTGCCGTCCTGGCGGGAGGGGCGGGGGTCCTGTCCATTGACAGGCTGATCGCCCCCTGGTGATCTGCGGGCCTCCACTGCCCCTTCCCAGACTCGCACGAGTACTCTCTTCCTGGATCCCGCCTCCCCTCCGGGGCAGCCGCCTCCGGTCGCGTCTGCCCTCCTGCCCTCTGCCGCCCCGGCCGCCGGGAGCTGCCCACCACCCTCGACCACATGATCGCCGCGGTGGCTGGGTGAATGACGGGCACGCTGGCCGTGGTGCTGGCGGCACGAAAGATCCCGACCCGGCCGAATCGCCTGTCGTCGGAGGTCGAGGGGATCATCGAGAACGTAGATGGCAAGCCCTTGGTGACGCGCATCACAGTCCACTACAAGGTCAAGGTCCCCAAAGGCAAGCGCGAAGAAGCCCTGCGCGCAATCGAGGTCCACGAGAAGGGCTGCCCCGCCTCCCAGTCGGTCAGGCGCGGCATCGCCATCGAGTGGGATGGATCGGTCGAAGAGGAGTAGGGAAGTGGCCACGGGAAACTGGGTGCGGAAGAGAGGCCCATGGTCCAGCTCCACATCGGCGGCGCGCAGCTTGAGCTCGCCCGGATCATGGCGGGCAAGACGCCCCATCTCCGCCGCGACCGGTACCTGGCCTCGTCGGCAGGTTCACTCCGCATCGAAAAGCGATGAATGGGAGCGAGGCGAATGAGCTCTGGATTCGCCGAAGGGGGTGCAGCAGCAAGGCGCTCGGGCGAATGAAGCAGAGCGGCCTCAAGACAGGTTCGCTTCCCGCTTCATCTCAATCAGACGGAGAATCAGGCGCCGGTCGCGTGCGTTGATGCATGGCTGGTCGCACTGCTGCAAGTTCTCAAGGTGAAGGCAGTGCCCACTGCACTGGTCGCTCCCACGGAGGCTGGAACGGCCTGAAAAGTCTTGGGAATCGGGAAGAAGCTGGCGGAATCGACTGGCCAACACAGAAACGGAACTGCCACAGCGATGCTCGAACACTAGGAGGTTTGCATCGGGAAGGTTGAATATGGCTTGCAGGCCGAGCAGCCGCACTCCAGGATCACGGACGAACTCCTCCCAGCTCCGCCACACCCCTCCGCAGGAGCCACAGGTACGAAACGGTTCCTTGCCCGCCTGCACCCCTTCATGTTCCATGACGCTCCGAATCATACCGCCCCAAGGCGAGAGAGGGTATGACAAACTGCAGCCCGCTCCCGCGGGCATCATTCCTTCGCTGGATCTGTCGATCCGGACGGTTCCCGATTCTTGCCGCGAAACGTTCGATGCATCTTGCCTTGAGATCCGGACAACGTTCAGGGTCTGAGAATCCGCCGGTGCCGGCGATCCCGGCACCACCTGCAATCACGGAATCCGTTCTGTATGGGATTTCTCCACGAAGAGGACCTTGCCAGCTCGCCCGTCCCGAATCGGCAGCGCCCCCAAACCCGTTCGCTCGGTCAGGCCAGCCCGATGACGCTTGACACGATCCACCCTTCTTGATAGCTTTTCGATCAGCCGAGATCCTGTCGGAGGGAACGCCGCAGTCCGGCGCGACGCGGGTTTTCCGCTGACCTGTTCAAAGCCGTCCCTGAGATGAGGGAAGGGATGGACGGAAGGATGGCTGTGGCACGAGAACAAGGTGGTCCAGCGCAGGACGGTACAAAGGGCAGACCCAGGATTCTCATTGTTGACGACGATGATGATTTCTGTGCTTCCACGACCGCGTTGCTTGAGGCCGAGGGATACGCTGTCTCCCGAGCCAGGAGCGGCAAGGAGGCACTCGCCAAAGTCAGCACAGAGGCGCCGCCGGACCTTATTGTTCTGGACATCATGATGGAGCACAATTGGGCCGGATACGAGGTGAACCAGGCCTTCAAGTTCGGAGGGATCTTTCCCGAGGCTGGCCACGTCCCCATTGTCATGGTCTCATCCATACGCATCGATCCCGCTGAACGCTTCCGGTGGGCCGGTGAAGTGGGCATGGTGACGCCCGACGAGTACCTCACCAAGCCCCTCGACATCCCCCGTTTCCTCAGCACGGTGAAGAGCCTTCTCCGCCGGTCTCCCTGAACTCGAGGAAGCCAGCACGAGTGATCCTCATGGTAGCGGGTGATCCGATGCAGACCCCTGATGGACCATCGGGCACTCGACTCACAGTGCCTCGCATGGCCAAACGGATCCTCGTCATCGACGATGATGAAGTGACGCTGCTTTCGTGCCGGCGGATCTTGGAGAAGACCGGCTACGAGGTGGAGACCTTCGACAACGGCACACAGGGCATCCGGCGGCTCAGGGAGGCCCCCGCGCATGTCCTGCTGGTCGATCTCAAGATGCCCCAAATGGACGGCATCCAGGTCATCGAGCAGGTGCGCGCGTTCGACCCCAGTGCCATCATCGTGCTCATCACCGGGTATGCCACAATCCAAGCCGCGGTGGAGGGCATGAAGGCCGGAGCCTATGATTTCCTGCCCAAGCCCTTCACGCCCGAGGAGCTCAGGACAACTGTTGACCGGTGCTTCGAGCGGTGGTACTTGGCCGCCGAGTCTGAGAAGCTGCGTCGGCAGAAGGAAGAGCTGCAGCGCACCTTCGCCACCTTCGTGTCCCACCAGCTCAAGGCCCCACTCGGGGTAGTGAAGCAGTATCTCGACGTTCTGCTGCACACCTCCCGTCACCCGCTGCCCGAAACCGCCCTGGCCTGGATCGCGCGGTCGCAGGAGCGGCTGGCGGAGATGCTGGCGATCATCGAGGATTGGCTCACGCTGGCCAAGGTCGAGAGTGAACAGCTGTGTGACAAGGAGGCCACCGCAGACCTGTGCGCCGTCGTTCGAAAGACGGTAGAGGCGATCCAGGAGCAGGCCAGGCCTGCCCAAGTCTCTGTGGACGCAGAGATTGCACCGGATGGGGTGGCATGGGTGCACGGCGACACTGTGGCGCTCGGCAACGTGGCGGCCAATCTCGTGGACAATGCGATCAAGTACAATCGGCCCGGGGGCAGAGTCAGCGTCGGCGTCAGGCGCGAGCGGGACATGGCGATTCTCACTGTCAGCGACACGGGGCTCGGGATTCCCGAGGAATGCCTGCCGCAACTTTTCACCGAGTTCTTCCGGGTGAAAACAGACGAGACGCACGGCATTCCGGGCACCGGCCTCGGGCTTGCCATCTGCAAGAAGATTGTCGAAGGGCTGGGTGGAGCCATTCACGTTTCCAGCACGCTCGGTGTGGGAAGCACCTTCGTGGTGCGGCTTCCTGTTGTGGGGGAGGGTGCCCGACGCGGCGCGTAGAGGTGGACGCGCTGGAGCGCCGTGCGTTGGCGAGGGGCTGATGCGCAGGCTTGGAAGCAAGCTTCCGCTATGGCTTCGACCCGTCCCGGGCTGCCTCGTCGTTTTCGCCTGTGGGGTCGTGGTGTCTGCGCTGATCGGCGCCACCGTTGGCCCCTCGACTTCCCTTGTCCTCGCGCTGCTTGCGCTGATGGCCGTTGGCGTGCCCGCAACGCTCGGATCCATCTTCCTGGCAACGCGAGGCCTCACCACCTCACTCAGGCAGCTCGCCGCCGCGGCCGATGCAATCGCCCATGGGGACCTGAGCAGACGAGTCAACGTGGCATCGGGTGACGAGGCCGGCCGGTTGGCCGCGTCGTTCAACGAGATGGTGGCCAGCCTGCACGCGAGGGCGCAACGCCTCGAGGAGGAAGAACGCAAACACACCGAGGAGCTGATGTACCTGCAATCGCGCATGGCGCATTCCGAGAAGCTCGCCTCGATGGGACGGCTGGCAGCAGGCGTCGCCCATGAGCTCAATACCCCCCTGGGTGGTGTGCTCTCCCTCGCCATGTTGGCTCTGGAGGAATGCGACCAGAGTCATCCCATGCGGAAGGATCTGGAGCTCATCGTCAAACAGGCGCTGCACTGCCGAGAGATCGTCAAGGGCCTCCTGGCCTTCGCGCACCAATCCGAGAGCGGGGCTGCCAAGACGGACGTCAACTCGGTGATCGAAAACACCCTGGCGCTGCTGAAGCGGCAAGCCATCTTTCAGAATGTTCGCACGA
>Ga0315280_10012287_pt1 | contig 10377 bp, 5 predicted proteins | sample YL17G06_40_MG_FD_203697 | JGI IMG/M metagenome (GOLD analysis project Ga0315280, IMG submission 203697) | Sediment microbial communities from Yellowstone Lake, YNP, Wyoming, USA - YL17G06_40 | ecosystem: Environmental > Aquatic > Freshwater > Lake > Sediment | place: USA: Wyoming | collected... | reverse complement strand
CGATGTGAATGAGACCACCAGCTACGTCCTGGGCGCCAAGCGCAGCGGCGGGAAGAGCGCGGTGGTCCTCATGGGCGGCGGCAGCCCCAAGAACTTCATGCTCCAGACCGAGCCGCAGATCCAGGAGGTGCTGCGGATCAAGGAGGTAGGCCAGGACTACTTCTTCCAGGTCACCGACGCCCGCCCCGACACCGGCGGGCTGTCCGGCGCCACGCCGCACGAGGCGGTGAGCTGGGGCAAGGTCGACCCCACCCGCCTGCCCGACGCGGTGGTCTGCTACACCGACACCACAATCGCCCTGCCGATAATCACGCACTATGCCCTAGCGGCCCACCGGCGGCGCAAGCTCCGCCGGCTCTACAAGCGCCGCAGCGAGCTGATGGAGGCGCTGGTAAGGGAGTATTTTGCCCACAACAAGTGACCCGCCCGCCGCAACGAGCAGGCCCCCGCCAACGCAGCGAGGCAGCCCGCGCAAGACCATGAACAAGGCTCATGTTGCCCGGGTAATAATCCGAAATAGCCAAGGTAGGGTTTTGTACAACACCGTTGCCTGCTATAATGCTGGGTTCTGCACCGCAACGGGCTGAAACAGGCCCGGAGGATGAGATGAACGAGGTACTCCTGCCGCCCCCCGCCCACCGCTGGCCTAGGAAGGCGTTTTTCAAGCGCCTGGTGTGGACGGCGGCTAACTGCTGTGCTCTTGGCGGGTTATACGCCTGGCGGATAGAGCAGAGTTGGCTCAGGATCGAGCGTCGGCCCATGCCCTTGCCGAACCTGGGGCAGGCGTTTCGCGGGACCAAGCTCGCCCACATATCCGACCTGCATTGCAGCCCAATCGTCCGCGAGCGCTACCTGCGCCAGTGCGTTGAGGCGGTCAACGGGCTAGACGTGGACTTCGTGGCCATCACGGGCGACTTCATCACCGGTCCGCGGGCCTATGCCCGCCGCGTCGGCAGGGTCCTGCGGGATCTGAGCCCCAAGGTGGCCGCCTTGGCGTGCCTCGGCAACCACGACTACGGCATCTGCCACCCCCGCGGCCTGGGCGGCTCGCGAGAGTTGGCCGAGACGCTGACCGCGGAGCTCCACGCGGCCGACATCTTCGTGATGATGAATGAGCCGCGGATCTTCCGCCGCGACGGGGCCACCCTCCAGTTCGTCGGCGTCGAAGACCTCTGGTCGCCCAGGTACAACCCATACCTGGCCTTCGACCTGGCGTATCCCGACACGCCGACCGTCGCCCTGTGCCACAACCCCGACGCGGCCTTTGAGTTGGCTGGGCACGGGGCGGATTGGATCCTGGCGGGGCATACGCACGGAGCGGCCCTGGCCGACCACAAGATATCGAATCTCATCGTGCCGAAGACCTACAGGCACTTCGCGGCCGGCGAATACAGCCTCGGCGACGGCAAGTACCTCTATGTCAACCGCGGGCTGGGCTACGCCCGCCGGTTCAACATCAACGCCAGGCCTGAAATCACCCTCTTCACTCTAACCGCCGCCTGACGTTAGAATACCCCCCATCCCGGTAGACCGCCGCCCGCCTGACCGGAAGCCAGTTGGTCGGGGCACATCCGTCGCTGTTCCGGCCCGCGGGCACCGGAGAGGTCGGCGACCACTTACCGGACGGGAGAGCCAGCGCCATGGCCAAGGAAGCGTTTGAGCAGCCGGTGCTCAGCGACAATGCCCTAGTGACGCTCCATTCCAGGTACCTGATGAAGGACCCCGACGGCAACGTGCTGGAGACGCCGGTGCAGCTATTCAAGCGCGTGGCGCAGCACGTGGCGGCGGCAGAGCAGCGGTACGGCGATTCGTCGGCCGTCGAGCAGGCCGCGGCAGCCTTCCACGCCGCGATGGCCAGCGGCAAGTTCCTGCCCAACAGCCCCACGCTCATGAACGCGGGCCGCCGCGTGGCGATGCTGAGCGCCTGCTTTGTGCTACCTATCGAGGACAGCGTCGAGGGCATCTTCGAGGCGGTCAAGAACGCCGCCATAATCCAGAAGGCCGGCGGGGGAACCGGGTTCTCCTTCGATCGCCTTCGGCCGACGGGCGACTACGTTGCTTCCTCCGGCGGCAGGACCTCCGGGCCCATCAGCTTCTGGCGGGTGTTCTGCCAGGCCACCAGGGCCATCCAGCAAGGGGCCTTTCGCCGAGGGGCCAACATGGGCATGATGTCCGTGGACCACCCCGACATCCTGAAGTTCATCACGGCCAAGAGCGACTTGGCGGAGTTTGAGAACTTTAACATCTCGGTAAAGGTTACCGACAAGTTCATGGCCGACCTGCGGTCAAGCGGGTCATCGCCCCACATAGTCGTCAACCCGCGGACGGGCCAGCAGTACCACTTGCCCAAGACGCTGGACATCAAGGATTACAGCCTGGGCGACCTGATCCCCGTGGGCGGGACGCCGCCCGCCGGGGTCTACGGCCGGGCGGGCATCTGGAACCTGATCATCTCGGGCGCCTGGGCCACCGGCGAGCCGGGAGTGTGCTTCATCGACCGCGTCAACGACGATAACCCCACTCCCAAGCTCGGCCGCGTCGAGGCCACCAACCCCTGCGGCGAGCAGCCCTTGCTCGACTATGAGGCCTGCAACCTCGGCTCGATAGACATCTCAAAGTTCGTCACGGACGGGCGGCTGAACGAGCCCGCCCTCCGCGAGATGATCCGCCTGGCCGTGCGGTTCCTCGACGACGTGATTGACGTCAGCGACTTCGCCTTGCCGCAGGTGGCTGCGATCTGCCAGGGCAACCGCAAGATCGGCCTGGGGATCATGGGCCTGGCCGACGCGATGTTCCTGCTGGGCATCAAGTATGACAGCGAGGACGGGATCATGTTCGGAAGGCGCATCGCGGCGATCTTGACCGAGGAGGCCTTCGCCGCCAGCCGGGCACTCGCCGAGCGGCGAGGGCCCTTCCCCAACTGGCCCGACAGCACCTGGGCGCAGCGCGGCAGGAAGATGCGCAACGCGGCTGTCACCACCGTGGCCCCCACCGGCACGCTGAGCATACTGGCCGGGTGCTCGGGCGGCATAGAGCCGGTCTTCGCCCTGGCCTTCCACCGCTACGTGATGGGCAAGAGGCTGCTAGAGGTCAACGCACCGTTCAAGCACCGCGCGCAGCAGCAGAGCTTCTGGAGCGAGGAGTTGGCCAACCGGCTGGCATCGGGTCAAAGACTCTCGCAGCTCGGCTGCGCCGACCCCGAGACGCTGCGCGTGTTTGTCACCGCGCACGAGATCGACCCGTCCTGGCACGTCCGCATGCAGGCGGCCTTCCAGGACTACATCGACGGCGCGATCTCCAAGACCATCAACCTGCCGAACGGCGCATCGGCAGCCGACGTGGACAGGATTTACCAGCAGGCCTTCGACCTGCGGTGCAAGGGCGTCACCGTCTACCGCGACGGCTGCCGCCGAGGCCAGCCCATGGCCACCGGCCCGGTGACGGCCTTCTGCCCCCACTGCCATCAGGGCCTGGAGGAGCTGACCGGCTGCTCCCGCTGCCCACGCTGCGGCAACCCCGTCTGCTCGGCGTAGTCCCTCACCCTTTATCGGGTCTCCTCCGCCGGGACTATCCGAAGATAGCTCTACAGGCGGCGTGTCTGCGGCCGGCGAAGGACCAATCGGCCAGCTTCATGAAGTTATCCACCCAGGCGGCGCGGTCACTCGTGTACTGGAGATAGTAGGCGTGCTCCCAGACGTCGCAGACCAGCAGCGGGACCGCGCCCCAGGCGGTCAGGTCCTGATGCTTCTCGGCCTGGAGCACCAGCATTCTGGCCGACAGCGGCTCGAATGCGAGCACCCCCCAACCGCTGGCCTCCACGGCCTTGGCGGCGGCCGCGAACTGCCTGGTGAACGCATCGACCGAGCCGAATCTGTCGGCAAGGGCCGCGGCGAAGGCTGCATCCGGCCCCGCCCCGCCGGGCGTCATCGAGCGCCAAAACAGGCTGTGCAGCACGTGCCCGCTGCCGTTGAAGGCCAGGTCGCGGGAAAGGGCCTTCACCTCACCCAACTCACCGGCCGCGCGGGCGGCGGCCAGCTTGTCCACGGCGGCGTTCAGGCCCTTCACATAGCCGGCATGGTGCTTGTCGTGGTGTATCCGCAGCGTGCGCTGCTCGTACAGCGGCTCTAGGGCGTCGTAGGCGTACGGCAACTCCGGCAGCGTGTACTTGCCGGCGGCGTAGGTCCCCTCCAAGGCCAGCCCCTCCGCCAATGCTGCACCAGGCCCGGCCTCTGCCGTGCCTGCTCCCAGGGCCGCCTTGGCTACGGTGGCCAGGGCCGCCGCGCCGCCAATCTTGAGAATGTCGCGTCGTCGCAGGTTTGCTTTCGTCATGGCAGGCTCCTTTCCCCACCCGCGGTCGCGGGCAGACAGAGAATCATAGGCACAGTCCGGAGCCCCCGCCATCGCCGGGGGATATTGATGGCGCCATCCGCGTGCGGTGCACGGGGCTTGGGCGGTTGTTGCCTTTGGAGGCGTCAATTTGTCCCTGGCCGCAGGTCCATTTGACTTTCCGGGGGCAACTGATAAACTGACCTTTGGCCCGGGTGGCTCAGTTCACGTTTGCGGGCGCGATTCACGTCCAGCTCGTCGGATAAAGGAGCGCGTTCATGTCGAATCAGGAAGGAAGCTTCGCCTGGGTGGTGTCACTGGCGCGGGTGGTGCTATTCGCCGGGGAGGCCTGGCTGGCCGTAGCGCTCATAAGCTCCGTAGCACTGGCCATCCCAGCCATCACCGCCGACCCCGCGCTCGGCACGGTTTCCCGGTACGTCCTGGCGATGGCCGGTTGCGCGATCGGCATGGTCGCGCTCGTCGTTATCTACGGCGTCATCGACGCCATCGTCTCCGCCGAACAGTCCGCCACGAACATCAGCGCCAGGCTGACGCGGATCGAGCCGACGCTCACCGATGCCTCCTCCTCGCTGAAGACCCTGACTGACCTTGCCAGGCTGACCGAGAAGGTTAAAGCTTACATCTACCGCGAACAGGAGGTCGAGGCGCTGCGCGAAGCGGCGCGTCATCACATGGCGGTCCAGGACTACGACGCGGCATCCACGCTGATTGCCGACATGGAGGACGAACTCGGCCACACGGAGGAGGCCGAGAGGCTCCGCGATGAACTTGAGGCCTCGCGCAAGGCGACGCAGGAGGAGAAGGTCGATGCCGCCACCGCGCGGTTGCAGCACATGCTGGATCGTCACGATTGGGAGCGGGCAACGCGCGAGGCCCAGCGAATCATGAGGCTGATGCCCGATAGCGAGAAGATCGCCGCCCTGCCGGACCGGATCGAGGCCGCCCGCACCGCCCACAAGCGCCAACTGCTCCAGGCCTACGGTGAGGCCATACGCAAGAACGACGTCGACAGGAGTATCGAGCTGCTGCATCAGTTGGACCGCTACCTCACGCCCCAGGAGGCCGCCGCCCTCCAGGAGTCGGCAAGGGGCGTGTTCCGCGCCAAGCTCCAGAACCTGGGGTTCCAGTTCACCATGTGCGTCGCGGACCAGCGCTGGGCGGAGGCCATCACCACCGGCGAGGAGATCATCCGCGATTACCCCAACAGCCGCATGGCCATGGAGGTCCGCGAGAAGATGGACCTGCTGAAGGCCCGTGCTACCGCCGGCCCCACGGCCCAGGGCTGATCGCCGTCCGACCGGCTGCAAAGGCCCGCCGCGATTCACGCCCCAGCGGGGAGGCCACGGGGGCAGCCTTAGTAGTGGTAGATATCGCCTTAGGCGGCAAAGGCTTATAATATGTAGCGATCGGCCTTGACACTGGTGCGGCTGGTAGCTATAGTATAGTTGTGGCGGGGCTGTCCCTGCGTAGAGGGTGGGCCCTGGTCGTGGAGCAGCCAGCCGACAGCGAGCTAGGTTCGTAACCACCACCGGACGGCAGCCCCGGTAGGTCGGCCCACGGGGGCAGTGTGGCTTGCCCTTCGGCAAGAAACGGGCGAAATCGACCGATTAATATGTTGACGGGCATGGCTGTGACGATAGAATCGTCCGCCTTGCTCGGCGCCGGGCCGGCGCTGTGACCGACGCGGCGCGGTACAAGAACTGCTTTTTGGAAAGTGAACAGTGATGCCGTCACGAGGATGTGACCTGCCGCCCCGGCTGTCACGGCCGGGACCGTCAGGCAAGATCCGTGTCGGGCCTGCCAACTTCAGGCCCGGCGACTCAAAATCCTCGTGACTAGCCTGAGGTTATGGATTTTGAGTTTGAGCCCCCATCGCCCCGTAACTGCGGGGCGATGAGGACCGATCGGGCCGCCCCAAAGCGGCTCGATACCAGAATCAGACTGTTTCTTCCACACGGACAGCCGTTCGTGCCGAAGGACCACGATATTCAAGTGAAGAGTTTGATCCTGGCTCAGAACGAACGCTGGCGGCGTGGATCAGGCATGCAAGTCGCGCGAGAAAGCTCCCTTCGGGGAGCAAGTAAAGCGGCGCAAGGGTGAGTAATGCATGGGTAACGTACCCCGGACACAGGGATAGCTGCGGGAAACCGCAGGTAATACCTGATGACACCGCGGCGTCGATGGACGCTGCGGTCAAAGGATGGGGCCTCTTCGGAGACCTGTCGGTCCGGGAGCGGCCCATGTTCTATCAGCTAGTTGGTGAGGTAACGGCCCACCAAGGCGACGACGGGTAGCGGGACTGAGAGGTCGGCCCGCCACACTGGGACTGAGACACTGCCCAGACTCCTACGGGAGGCTGCAGTCGAGGATCTTCCCCAATGGGCGAAAGCCTGAGGGAGCGACGCCGCGTGCAGGAAGAAGCTCTTCGGAGTGTAAACTGCTGTCAGGGGTCACCAAGCAATGGAGGCTAATATCCTCCAGAGTTGAGGAGCCCCAGAGGAAGCCACGGCTAACTTCGTGCCAGCAGCCGCGGTAAGTCGAAGGTGGCTAGCGTTGTTCGGAATTACTGGGCTTAAAGGGCACGTAGGCGGCTCATCAAGTGTCTTGTGAAATCCCTCGGCTCAACCGAGGAATCGCTGGGCAAACTGATCGGGCTTGAGGCAGGTAGGGGCGAGTGGAACTCTTGGTGGAGCGGTGGAATGCGTAGATATCAAGAGGAACGCCGGAGGTGAAGACGACTCGCTGGGCCTGTCCTGACGCTGAGGTGCGAAAGCCAGGGGAGCAAACGGGATTAGATACCCCGGTAGTCCTGGCCCTAAACGATGTCCACTAGGTTGGAGGCACTCTGACGTGTTTCCGGCCGAAACGAAAGCGATAAGTGGACCGCCTGGGGAGTACGGTCGCAAGGCTAAAACTCAAAGGAATTGACGGGTGCTCACACAAGCGGTGGAGCATGTTGCTCAATTCGATGCAACGCGAAGAACCTTATCCTGGGCTTGACATGCTTGGATGCCTGCCTGGAAACAGGTTTGGCTGCCCTTACGGGTGAAACTTGCACAGGTGCTGCATGGCTGTCGTCAGCTCGTGTCGTGAGATGTCGGGTTAAGTCCCTTAACGAGCGAAACCCTTGTCGCTAATTGCCAGCGGGTAATGCCGGGAACCTTAGCGAGACTGCCGGTGTTAAACCGGAGGAAGGTGGGGATGACGTCAAGTCCTCATGGCCTTTATGCCCAGGGCTGCAAACGTGCTACAATGGCGCGGACAAACCGACGCAAAACCGCGAGGTCAAGCAAATCGGAAAAAACGCGCCCCAGTCCGGATTGGAGTCTGCAACTCGACTCCATGAAGTTGGAATCGCTAGTAATCGCGGATCAGCTACGCCGCGGTGAATGTGTTCCTGAGCATTGTACACACCGCCCGTCAAGTCATGGAAGCCGGGAGCGCCCGAAGCCGGCACGTTTCAGTGCTGTCTAAGGTGAGTTCGGTGACTAGGACTAAGTCGTAACAAGGTAGCCGTAGGGGAACCTGCGGCTGGATCACCTCCTTTCTAGAGGATAATCTAGGCTTCGCCTCAGAGAGATCTGGGCGATTCTACAGGTCAGCACAACCTCGTCCGCAGGCCACGCGGCCAAGCGGATAGCCCGGCGGCGACGCCGGAAGGGGTCCCCAATCCCGATTCATCAGGATTGGGGGTCCCGCGAACGACGGCACACTGTGAACTTCTGCGAAAAGCTCCGAGCCCAATAGGCCCGGGGCTTTTCTTTTGGCGCCGCCCCGCCTGGCAGCGCACAATCGAATTCTGGAGTTGCCCGGCTTTGCCCGCTTGTCACGCCGGGCAGCGCGTTGCCTACAGGAGACTGGCCGTGAATGCGGCGAATCGGCTTGCACCGGCGGCCGTGACGTGGTTAGTCGCAGCGCTGGCTGCTTCTCCGGCCTCGGCGCTGACTATGCGCCTTATGGTGGCCATGGAGGAGACCGACGACACACTGAACCTTTCCAATGGCGATATCCATCTGACCATCGACAAGACCACCGGCCAGATCACCTCTCTCAGCCTCGGCCCCACGGGCCCGGACGTTCTGCGGCGGGGGCAGACGATCTTCTTCGACGCCAACGGGCGCGGGCCGACCCCCGCGACCCGCAAGGCCGGATACAGGCGGATGAGCCGCCCTGAGTATCGCCTCCTCCGACGCAGCGACGAGCTGGTCGAGGTCGCCTTCTGCAAACCCGCCGACGACGTCTTCCCCTTCGAGATGGAATGGCACTATGTCCTGCGCCTCGACTCCACCCAGGTCGACTGCTTTGTCGTCTACCGCCGCGACGCAGACTCCCCGCCCGGCAGCCTCATCCAGACGCGGATGGTCATGAAGCTGCGGGAGGAACTGTTCACCCATTACTTCGTGAATGACCGGACGCAAGGTGAGTTCCCCAAGCTCACAGAGCCCGGCGCCACCCTCAAGAAGGTCACCGACGCGACTGTGATGTTCCCCGGCGGGCGGATCGCCACGAAGTACAACCTGACCGACTTCGAGGAGAATCATCACGTCCACGGCGTGGCCGGTCCTGCGGGCGGCGTGTGGGTGATCTCGCCCAGCAACGAGTACGTAAACGGCGGGCCCACCAAGCAGGACCTCCAGGTGCACGAAGATTCGGTGATCGTGCTGAAGATGCTCCACTCCGGCCACTTCCTCTACGACTCGTCCCTGGCCTTCGAGGGCGGCGAGGCGTGGGAGAAGGTCTATGGCCCGTTCGCGATCTACCTCAACGCACAGAGCGACCCGCAGGCCGCCTGGGCCGACGCCAAGGCCCACGCCGCCCGCCAGCAGGCCGACTGGCCATGCCAATGGATGGTACACCCGGCATTCCCGCTCATTCGTGGCCAGGTGACGGGCAGGTTGATGATGGACGGCAAGCCCGCCACCGACGGCTGCGTGATTCTCGCCGGCCCGGACGGCGACTGGCAGGTGCAGGGCAAAGGCTATCAGTTCCGGGCCCGCACAGGCAGCAACGGGGCATTCACAATCCCGAAGGTTCGCCCTGGTGAGTATAGCCTCTACGCCTTCGTGCCCGGTTGCGCCGGCGAGCTTCGCAAGGACGGCGTTACCGTCGAGCCGAACGAGGCGGCGGACCTGGGCGACCTGACGCTCGTGCCACTCACCCACGGCCGGCAAATCTGGCAGATCGGCACAGCGGACCGCACCTGCGGTGAGTTCCGCTACGGCGGCTGGCCGCGGCAGTTCGGCCTGTGGAACCGCTATCTGGCCGATTTCCCCAACGACGTGACCTTCCGAATCGGCGCAGGCGAGGAGGCGACCGACTGGAACTACTGCCAGCCCGTCGTCCAGCGAAGCGACGGCACTTGGCACGTGCCCACCTGGCGGATTACGTTTAACCTGCCGGCCGAGCAGACAGGCAGGGCCACACTTATGATCGGCATCGCCGGGGCGACGGGCAACCCGGAGCTGGTGGTCTCCGTCAACGGCAGCGAGGTCGGCAGGGCCAAGCTGCCGAATGACGGCAGCGTCTACCGCGACGCGACGCTTGCCGGCCACTACCGCCTATGGACGGTCGAGTTCGACGCGGCGTTGCTGAAAGCCAGCGCTAACGAAGTGTCCTTACAGATGATCAAGTCATGCCCGAAGAACGCAACCTACAACCCCCTCTCTCTCCCGCGCGCGGCCATCATGTACGACTTCCTCCGCCTGGAGCTGGCACCGTAGCATCCGCAGCGCGACATCCCGCGGCGATGCTGCGGGCTTCCCGCGCCTTTGCCCGTGGCTGAGGTGCGACCTGAGTCTATAATGATTCGCCGCGCAAGTTGACCTTATGTGCAAGGAGTCCGGGATGGAATATCGCAAGCTGGGCAGCAGCGACGTGAAGGTTTCGGCCGTGACGTTCGGGGCATGGGCCATCGGCGGCTGGATGTGGGGGCAGCAGGATGAGGCCGACGCGATTGCCGCACTGGAGGCGGCACTGGAGGTCGGCATGACATCGGTCGACACCGCGCCGATCTACGGCCTCGGCAGCAGC
>Ga0315280_10012286_pt1 | contig 10377 bp, 5 predicted proteins | sample YL17G06_40_MG_FD_203697 | JGI IMG/M metagenome (GOLD analysis project Ga0315280, IMG submission 203697) | Sediment microbial communities from Yellowstone Lake, YNP, Wyoming, USA - YL17G06_40 | ecosystem: Environmental > Aquatic > Freshwater > Lake > Sediment | place: USA: Wyoming | collected... | reverse complement strand
TGCTATTATCTCCTAGCAACGGCGGGGTCACACCTGCTGGCGCAGTGAAGAGCAAGGTAGCGCAGAGTTTGCGCATTTCAAACTCTGCGGTACTGCTAATCCAAGGCAGTAATTTCCGCGGTTACCACGCCGGAGATCTCGTTCCACGCGGTCGACCCGATCTTCCACACGGCGAGAATGGCGGAGCCCTGGTAAACCCGCTCGAAGCCGGCTTCCGATTGCGAGATAGTCTCGATAGGAACGATCCACCAGCCTGCCGGGGGCGCGGCGGCCAGGGCGATCTTCACCCGTTGCCATTCATCGACCAGGACGAGTTCGGAACCGCCGAGTTCACCTTTGAAGTCGAGCGGGTAGCGCGTTCCGTTCGCCAGGATGTACCGGTCGGGGGCGCCGGCGGCGAGAAGGTTAAAGACCATTTCCACGCCCAGGGCGAGGGGCAAGGGACAGGCCTTTTCCGTGGAGAGGGTGGTGGTGCACTCGAGGCGCCAAGTGCCGGCGGAGAACCTGGTCTTGATCGTCTTGGTGGCCGCCACTTGCATCTCGCACTCGCTGGTGCGGATCAATGCCTCCCGCCGCATTTCCAGCGTGCCGGGGACGCGGGAGGGAAGCGGCTCCCACGGACCGCCGGCGAGATCGCGGTGCTCATTCAACCGCTGGAAATCATAGTCTTCCCACTGCTTGACGGCGGGAAACACGTAGGCGCGAAAACTCGACCGCGGGTAATAATCATACCGCAGCAGCGCGTCGAGGTTCTGTTCCTTGCTCAGGGTCAGGTCATGGATGGAGGCGGGGCCTTCCTTGGGCGCTTCGCGGGAGGTCACGTGCCGGCGCACCAGTTCGTGGTAAGCCTCCCGACGGCGCATGAGGGAATTGACCAGTTCCGTCCGGGCGGGCTTGAAGCGCAAGCTGGATACGGTGGCGCCCTCGGCGGGCCGCACGATCATCCCGAAACCGGGATGCTCGACGAGTATCTCCGCGCGCCCGTCGGCATCGTAGTCTTCCTGGGTGACGCGCGCCCGCCCGCGCGGGTTTATCCCCTCGAGGCGGTCGAGCAGAGATTCCGCTTCGATCAAGTGGCGCAGGAGCGCGCTGCGCAAATGCGGCGCATACAAGCCGCCGAAGACGCCGTGCCAGTACGCGTCATTGCACTGCCCGGCCAGCAGGTGCCGCTCCGCCTCTTGCACCAGTGGGCTTTCGTCCGTGCCGGCGGCAATCGCCAGGCGGGCGTCGCGCAGGCGGCGGCTGACACGGAGCATCAACTTGTGAATCTGGTTGGCTTCCAGGTACTTGCTCAGGAAGTTGCGCCACATTCCCCCGCGCATGAATCGCTGGAAGCGTTCATAGGCCGGTGTCTGTTCGGCTTCCTGCAGGCGTGCTTTGAATTCGGCCGAGGTGGTGGGGGGGAGCGCCCACTCCATCATTTCCGCGTAGGAGGCGGTCGGCAGGTAAACGATGCCGACCGGGGGATAAGCGGCCAGAAAATCGGAAACCGTGGTGGTCTGGAGCCACTCCTGCGCTTTCTCGAGGGCCGCAAAGAAATTCTCCAGCCAGCCGTTCGTGTAGCAGTGTTCGTAGGTCCCGGGCCAGACGCCGAACTTCTCGCAGTCGTCTCCCATCGCGAACAGGCAGCCGGGGTGACCGATGCCTTGGCGCAGAATGCGCAGGGTCTCTTCCGGCTCACGGAAGGGGATGGCGTAGCGCAGGGATTTCAGACTGGGCACGAGCCGCAAGGAAGCGCCGGCCTCCTCGGTGATGAAGTGGCGGTTCAGTTGCCAGGGCTCCAGGCCGGCGGCCAGGAAATGGGTATCGTCGAGCACCACGTACTCGACTCCCGCCTCGGCCAGGGGGCGGGCCAGCCCCGGCTCCCAGACGCGCTCGGCGACCCAAGCCCCCCGGGGCCGCACGCCGAAGTGCCGGCCCAGGTAGTCGGCGAGCTTCCGCAGTTGCGTTTCCTTGTCGCCATCGGGGATGACGGGGAGGATGGGTTCGTGAAAACCACCCCCCACCAGCTCGATCTGACCGCGCTGGATCAGCTCCCGGAGCTGCTGGAAAAACTCGGGATGATGAGTCTCCATCCATTCGAGCAGGATCCCGGAATAATGCAAACTCAGGCGGATGGAAGGATGGCGCGCCAGCACCTGCACAAACGGCAAATAGGATTTCTGGAAGGCATCTTCGATGACGTGCTCGAAGTTGCCTTCGGGTTGGTGCGAATGGATGACCAGTGCGAACGAGACTAGGCGCAAATCAGTATGCCTCGTGGAGCTTGAAAATCGCCTCCGGATTATCACTCTTCCTGAAAAGCTTAGGATAGAATGAAACGCGCATGGCTGTCAGCAAAAATTGCTTACGGACCCCCTTCGCCCATGCGGGCGGCAACGTGGCCTGCGGCCGGGTCCCGAGGGCGGCAGTCGTGGGGAGGTCAGGGTTGGTTCCGCGAGCAATCCTGGAGGTCTGTCAGTCCGAATCTCCCGCCATGCTCGCCTGCCTGCGGCGGGCCGTCGAGATCGAGTCGCCGAGTAACTCGAAAGCCGGTGTGGACCGCCTGGCGAAGTTCTTCGCCCGGCAACTGCGCGCGCTCCATGCCCGGGTTCACCTTCTGCCGCACCGCACGGCGGGTTCGTGTGTCTGCGCGGAGTGCTGGCGCGAGGTGCGGGGAGCGAAGCCGATTCTCCTCCTCGGCCACCTGGACACCGTATGGCCCGAGGGGACGCTCACCCACATGCCCTTCCGGGTGCGCCGGGGCCGCGCCTATGGTCCGGGAATCCTCGACATGAAATCCGGGATTGTGTGCGCGCTGTGGGCGGTTCGCGCGCTGCAGCGCCTGGGTATCAAACCGGCGAGTCCGGTCCGGTTCTTCCTGAACTCGGACGAAGAGACGGCAAGCGTGGCCTTCCGCCAGCGGCTTCTGGCCGAGGCGCGCGCGGCGCGGGCCGTGCTCGTGCTCGAGCCCGCCGGCCCGGGGGGAACCCTGAAGGTCGCGCGCAAGGGCGTGGGCAACTTTCGCATCTCCGTCCACGGGCGATCGGCCCATGCCGGAGTTGATCCGGAGAATGGCGTGAACGCCATCGCTGAGCTGGCGCGGCAGCTTTTGCGAATCGAGAAACTGGCTGTTCCCCGGCGCGGCCTCACTCTTAATGTAGGGGTCATCGAGGGTGGCACCCAGGCCAATGTGATTCCCGAGACCGCCTGGGCCGTGGTGGATGTTCGCATCGCGCGGCGGCGCGACCGCGCGGCCATTGAGCAGAACATGCGGGCGCTCGAGCCGTTCCACCCGGAAGCTCGCCTCGAGATTACCGGGGGAATCAATCGCCCGCCCATGGAACGCAAGGCAGCCATGGCCTTGTTTCGCCGGGCGCGGGAACTCGGTCGGGAACTGGGCCTGGACCTCCAAGGGATATCCACCGGTGGCGGTTCGGATGGTAATTTCTCCGCGGCACTCGGCATACCGACGCTCGATGGCCTCGGCGGCGTGGGCAACGGCGGCCATGCCCGCCACGAGCACGTCATCGTCGCCGAACTCCCCCGCCGCGCCGCCCTGCTCGCCGCGCTGCTGGCGAGCCTATAGGAGGCTATCTCGAAACTCCGGATTGCCGGCTGTCGCGGCGATGTCTCATCGCCGAACCCAGTGAAAATAAACTTCTAAGCTGTCAGCTCGAAGCCAACGGCACAAGAATACGTTAGCTGATGCCACCCTAATGACCGCTGCTACACGAGACCCGGCGGGCTGCGTTGTCGGGGCGGCCCGGTGTGGCCGCCCAAGGCAGTGGGCAGACGCCAACCGCCGTCCAAGCGTTCGGCGGCGAGGCACTGCCCCTACCGCAGAGCCGCAGGGCTAGAGGGCGAGCCCTGCGCTGCCATCGCGTAGCACTACGGCCCGTACCGTTTGCTGAGGTACGCTGCGACGTCTTGTTCGAGAGCAGGGTAGGTAAGGCGTAGTTCTTCTTGCAGGAGGGAACCGAAGTCGGGGGTGGAGGGCATGGCTTTGAGCAGCCGGCGGATTTCGCCCATGCCGAAAGTCTGGTTCAAGTACTCGAGGGCAGCGAGCGACTGGGCGTAGGCAGCGGAGGCCTGGTCGGCGGGCAAGCTGACGAAACTCCCCTCGAGGGCGGCATAGGAGGGAAGCTGGCCGCCGGCAAAGGCGCGCGCCAGTTGCGAGCCCTGGGTGGCGGTGCTGGCGCCTTCCTCGAGCTGCGCCAGGCCTTCATTGAACCACACCGGGCAACGCCCGAGGGTAATCTGCCTTACAAAGGAGTGGGTGAGTTCGTGCTTGAGCACCCGGCTAAGTTCCGGCGTCATCACGGTCAAGCCGGAGACGGGCACGCGGATCTTGCCATCATTGATTGCGCCTACCCAGGAAGGCGAGCGCGTGATGTCGCGAAACGCCTGGTTGGGGTAGAGCAGGACGACGATGGTCTCATTCGGATAGAAGTCGAGGTCCAGCACCAGGTCACGAAAAGCTGATTCGAGCGCACTCAGGATCTTCTCGCTCAGCGCCTCGACCTCCGGGCTCTCGTAGCGCAGCAGGAAGTGTTCGCTCCGCAGTTCGAGATAGGAACCGGCCACGTTGCGCTCGCGTTCGGCGCGGGCGACCGCCTCGCGCAGGTTGGGATTGTCGTGGATGGCCAGTGCCTTGTTCCACTCGGCGATGGCCTGGTCGAGATTCTCCATGCCGTAAAAGGCCGAGCCCAGCAGCAGGTGCAGGTCGGCGGACTTGGGATAGCGGTCGGCGGCGGGCAAGAGCAGCTCCATGGCCTCCAGGTGATGGTTCTGGGTGACCTGCAAATATCCCAGCCCCAGCGTGAGCGTCAGGTCGTTGGGGACCCGCTTGAGCGCCTCCTGATACTTGGCGATGGCGTTCTCGGCGTCGCCCTTACGCATCAGGAAAACAGCAGCTTCCTGGTAGGCCCGCTTCAGGCGCTGCTGATTGTCCACCGTCGGATCGTGTCTTGCTTCTTCGGAGAGCTTCTGAAGATAGACTTCGTTGACAGCATCGTTCTTGATGACGGGAGAATCAGCGCCGGGCTCTGATCCGACGCCCGGCAGCGTGGGTAGCGGTACGGAACGCTTGCTGGTGGTCTGGGAAGTCCCGGAGTCCGTCGCGGTCTCCGCCGGAGAAGGGTCCGACTTCTCGATGCGGTCCACCAGCGAACGCGGGATCGAGTATTCACCGCCGCCCGATTCGTAGTAGACCCGCTTCCCATCATCCCGCGTGGTGGCGGCCACAATCGTCCGGCCGTTCTTCAGATAGATAGTGTCCGCCCGGCAGGGCGTGACCAGGAGCGGAAGCAGGCACACCAGCGCCGCCAGGAACCATGCCGTCCGGCGCCGCCGCGCCGGTAAGATCGCGCCGCTTGGATGACAAGCCCACATATTAACCACTATCTTACACCAGCCCTCGAGCCGGATGTTGAAGAATCCTATGGCGTGAAGGAAGGGCGGGACCTCGTCTGGGTCAATGAGCAATGCCCAAAACCCCGAGATGCCAGGACTCGATGGTCAAGGGGAACGCACACCGTCGGCGATCGCGCGCAGGCTGGGGCGGGCGGTCGCCGTGTTGCCTTGGGGCGCAAACAGCGCGAAGGGGGCCCAGCCGGGGACGGCCGTCTCCGGCCCCCACGGCCGGATTCCTGAAACGCCTGCTCCAGAGCCCCAGGACGCCAAGTGGCGCAGCAAGTCCGCCTGCCCCTGCGGCGTGAGCGGGTATTGTGAGAGGGCGAAGTTCCAGGTTGAGAATGCTCCCTCGCGCACTGTTTCGGCGGGATACGCGAACTCGGCGATGAAGACCGGTCGGGCCAGTTGGGTGTGGACACCCGTCACCGTATCTTTAAAAGCCTGCAATCTATCCGGTGGCTGTGATGAAGAGCTGGGATAGAACGAGAAGCCGAGCTCGTCCGGAGAGTATCCGCCGTCCTTCATCGCTTGGAAGAAGGCCGCGCCTTGGGTCGGCAGCACGGCACTGACACCGCTCACGTGGGTGCTGAAGCGGGCGCCCGCATCGACGGAGCGGATGCCCTCCGCGACGGCCGCGAGCAGGCGCGAGAGGTGCGGCCAGATGTGCGCCTGAAGCCACGCGATGCGCGGCGCTTCCGTCATATTGAGCAAGGTCAGGACGGACATCTGCCCGATGGCCGGGTCCACGCCGTCGGGCGCCCGATACCAGCCGGGTCCACCGGCCGTGTCGTCGCAGGCGCCGGGCAAGGGCTGAGGCGCCACCCCCGCTGCCCCAAAATCCACTTCGTTGCCCAAATCCCAAATACGCACCTGCACACCCGTGTCCAGAATCTCGCGGGCGACGATGGCGCCGTAGGAGTGCAAGATGGGCAGCATCTGATCGACCGTGAGGGAGGTCCAGGGGCCGGGCAGTTGAAGCTGCGGATACTCGTGGAAATCCGGAGGAGGCTGGCAGGTGACGTCCCCGTAGATGTTGAACAGGCCCAGTTCGGGATTGAAGCGCAGACCGAGTGACTGAGCCAGGTGCGCCCGCTCCAGGCCGCGCGTGAGACTGTGATCGCCGAAACCGACCGTATAGGTGCGAGTGGTGGCTATGCGCGCATACACTTCATTGGCGCCATACTGCATGAATAGCCGTTGCACCTCCCCGGTGGTACGCGCCGTATCGATTCCGTCCGTGAACACGAGGCCGGTGTCCAACACTTGCTCGGTAAAAGGACTCACGGAGAGGGAAAGGCGGAAGTTACCCGCGGCGCCCGGACCCGGCCGCGAAGGCGGTGGCGCCGGCGCCGGGGTGCTTCCAGGCTGTCCACAAACCACCAGGAAAGCCACGCTGGCCACGGCCGTCAACAGCAATGCCGACTTCGCGAAGCGTGTTTCTTTGTTCCTCATCAGCACACCCGTTGAAATATGGATGTCGCCAAGATGGCTATTCCAGGCAGAGCCCACGCCGCTGTTCCTGGGGGAGAGTCTTTTCACCTCCCACAGGATCACCGCCGTCTAAGCAACTGCCTTCGTCGGTTTCGAAAAAGCCTTGATGATTCCCCAGACCAGCAACACCGCGGCGGCGCACCACCCCACCAAAAACGATCCCAACCCGATCGCCTCCCCAACATTTGGCCCGAACAGAACAAACAAAGTTGAGGTCACGACCAGCAGCACGCCGGCCAACAGACCTGCCGGCACGTTAACCGCCCGGAAGGGCGAAGTTCCGGTGGGCGTCCACGGAGCAGAATGCTTGATGTTGAAGTACAGGAGGGAAATCCACGCGGCATACATGGCCCAAACGGTCACGTGAGGCAGGAGCGTCCGAGGAAGGGCCTCCGGTCGGATCAGGAACCCTGTGGCCAAATAATCCACCAGCAGGAGCAGGCATAGGACTGTGCCCTCCAGCTTTGAGGGAAGCAATTCCCGCAACGAGTAGTTGCGCCCTCGCCGCATCCAATGCCAGATCACCCCTAATAAAAACAGGACGGCAACCGCTGAACTTCCCGACGTAAGGGATACCTTTACAGTCTTAGCTCCGGACGCTTGGAAGGCGCCACAGTAAATCGCAAATAGGCCAATGGCCCAAAGGAAACCACGCGCGCTTCCCAGAACCCTTTGGAGAATTCGGGGTAACGCCTGGAAGGTTTCGCTAGATGAGGTGAAAAGATTCTCCCCCAGGAACAACGGTATCATAAACGACATGAAGGGATGATAGAACAGCACCAGGATGGCCGTCTGCAACACAGCCAAGCCACCTACTTTCAGCGCCATGGTGTCCTGTCCAAAGGTGGGGTTCCAGATGACCTTGCTGATATAGGCTTCATACATGCTGAAGATCATCCCCGCTAGGAACAGGCTGGGGAGCGTCACTTTGCGCTTGCCGATGCCAAACAGAAAGAAGGACAACACCAGGATGTGGAGGGTGTAGACCGGGATGGTCATGCTCCATCCCCAGGCGCGGAAAAAAGGATAGGGATCGGAAGCGGCCACAACCTCTGCCACGACCGAGGACAGCGCTCCCAGGATGAACCAGAAGACCAACTTGATGGCAAAAGGAGGGGTGATTGGTTTGGCAGTAGCCTCCACGACGGGAAGATTTGCGGTGCTGATTATGGAAAACCTCCTGTGGGCGGATTTCTCCGGCATCTTGCGCAGATTGCGACGCCACAACGATAGCGGAAAGCACCTCGTGAATCGGCCTATCGGCCGCGAAAACTACCGCGTGGGAGATCAGAAGTACCCGAAGGTACGATTCTGATCCCTCACGCGAGAGCGTTTTGACTTTACAGATCCCTAGAACAGCAGCTTCAACGCGAACTGGATCAGCCTTGGTGGTGTAGCGGCCCTGATGGTGCCGGCCTGAGCTTGGTCCACGTTCATATTAGGCAGCCCGAAATTCGGATGGTTGAGGATGTTGAAGAACTCCGAACGGAACTGTAGTTTGACCCGCTCCGTGAGACTAAAGCTCTTGAACAAAGAAAAGTCGAGGTTCACGTACTGCGGCCCCCTCAGGATATTCCTGCCGGCGTTGCCGAAGGTGTAGGCAGGAGTCCCCGATGACCCCGGCGCCGCGAAGGCCGCGACGTTGAACCAACGGTCGATGCTCTGCTGACCAGAAGGGAGGTTCGGATTGCCCACCAGATAGGGGCGAACAATGCCGCTGGGCCCGGCGTTGATGAGGGTTCCCCCCTCTGCCAACCTCGGCGTGAACGGCGACCCGGTTTGGGCGGCGGTGATTCCATTCAGTTGCCATCCCCCGAGGAACGCGTCCACCAACTTATTGGAAGCGCTCCCAAACTTCTTCCCTTTGCCGAAGGGCAGCTCGTAGATGTAGCTGACCACCATCCGGTGGCGGAGGTCGAAGTCGGAGAGCCCGCGTTCCGCCCGCCAATTGAAGGAGTCCTGGGGCAAGGCCGAGGAGGCCACGGGGTTGTTGGAGCCACCGCTGGATACGGAGCCGTCGTCGATCGACTTGGACCAGGTGTACGCGCCCATGAGATAGAAGCCCGCGGTGAAGCGCCGTTCGAGTTTCGCCTGGAACGCATGGTAGATCGAGCTTTCCCGGTTCAACATGGCATGGACTTGGCCGAGGTCGGGCGAAATGGGCGAGCGCGGGGTGGGTGCCGTGGGTCCCGGCGGGGCTTGGTTCAGGTTGGAGGTTCCGGTCAGATGCACCCCGCGCGTCCCCACGTAGGCGACGTCCAGAAGGATATTGCCCGGCAGCGCTCGCTGAATGTCCAGGTTCCATTGCGCCATGTAAGGCGTTGGTTGGCTCTGCGGAATATAGTACGGATTCGCACCGCAGCAAAGGTGCTGGGGATCTTGGGGCACCAGGGGATAGCCGTCTGAAACCCGCGGAACGGAAATGCCCAAGGGAGGGACCGGGCCGAGGGCAAAGTACGTCGACGTGCCACTTAGTACGAAGGGGGGATTCTCTCCGGCAAGCCGGTGGTCAACGGTTCCCACCTCCTGCGTGACCAGGTTCAGGTAGCCGATGGCGAAGCCACCCCGAACGACCGTCTTGCCGTCCGCGGTAGCCTGATAAGAGAAGCCAACGTGGGGGCTGAAATCATGCTTATTCACATCGAGGGTGCTCTTGGAAACTCCGTTCTTACCTGCCAGGATCATGGTCACCGTGCTCGGGTTGAAGTTTGCGAGACGATTGGCCTGCTCGGTCGAAGGCATGTAAAGGTCCCAGCGTATTCCCAGGTTGAGCGTCAGCCGCTTGGTCACTTTGAAATCGTCCTGGAAGTACGCCCCGTATTCCTTGATGCGCTCGCCGAACGGCGGCAGGATTTGGCGATTTACATTGTACGGGTAGCCCAGCAGGGCGCTGGCTATCGAATTCCCCCCCGACATCGCATTGGCCGGGAAGCTGCTCGTGGCGTAAGGGAGAAATATGTACCAACCCCGCGACCCCAGGGATTGGTTCAGGTTGAACTGGCGGAAACTCACCGAAAAACCCGTCTTAAAAGAGTGGCGCGCTTTGACCCAGGAGAGATTATCGGAAAGCTGGGGACTGTTGGGAGCCTGAATGACGGGTGTCCCTAGCGAACCCCCCATGACGCTATATCCGATGGGAATGAACAGAGGGAAGCCGGTTAAGCGGCGGTTGGAAGCCGAAGTGTTCAGGCCCGGGATTCCCAGGCTCGGCTCATATTCGTGCCCGGCCTGGGGAGGGGCATAGAGAACGTGTCGCGACCAGGCCGCGGTGAACTCATTAACCATGGCGGGGCTCACGATGCGCGTGTAAGTCAGTGAGTAGTTGCGCGCGCGTATACTAATGGTACCGCCGCCAATCAGGTTGCCATTCATCCGCCCCAGAAAGGGCGCATTAAACTCTCGATAATTGTTAAAAACGATTACCCCCGAAAGGCGGTCCTTGGTAGTAGGGTTGTAATCCACACGCCCGTCGCTCCCATCGCGGCCGTTAGC
>Ga0315280_10012285_pt1 | contig 10378 bp, 7 predicted proteins | sample YL17G06_40_MG_FD_203697 | JGI IMG/M metagenome (GOLD analysis project Ga0315280, IMG submission 203697) | Sediment microbial communities from Yellowstone Lake, YNP, Wyoming, USA - YL17G06_40 | ecosystem: Environmental > Aquatic > Freshwater > Lake > Sediment | place: USA: Wyoming | collected... | reverse complement strand
CTCCCGAAGAAATCTGGGCCTGCGGAAAGGCCGCGGCGGCGGCCAGCATCAGACACACCAGAACCGAAGTCAGACGCAACGTCATCAATTCTCTCCTCGCGAACTGAAGGCTCAATGCACCAGGGAAAAGGCCGGGGCGGAGATACTAGCACAATCGGGGCCAAGAACAGCCAACATTGCGAAGCGCGTGCCAGAGAGCCGTCTGTCCCTGCCGTTTGCTTCCGGAGGGGGCCCTGCGGTCTTCTGCATTTCCCTCAGGTCTTCCATGAGCAAGCTGGCGCGGTTACGGCTCCCGAGCGGCCGCCCCTGCGGGTTGCCCGAGGCCCCGCGAAGGAACTGCCCGTTGGCCCCGCGCTTGGGGAACTGGCCAGTTTTCGGCCTCGGAACTGGCCGTTTTATTGGTTTGTCGATGCTTGCGTCCATTTTTCCCTCGTTTCTTTTGTTCGACTTGCCGGCCCGGAGCCATTTGTTTAATGGATAAGTAATGGCGGGAGCCGAACCAAGCATGAAATTATATACAGTTGCGCATAATTCCATTATGACATACCGTGTCAAGTTTTTCGGGCCTCTCGCCCCGCAAATCATTGCAGCCAAAGGGAATAAAGTTCGGACAGCACTTTTTGAAAATTGGCCTGTTCTTGGAGGAGGGCGCTAAAGCGCTGTACGGGCGCGACTTGCGAGCGCCGGTGTCTTAAAGACCGAATCGCCCATCAACGGCAGCCCGTTTTTAACTGGCTTTTCGATCAAAGGCTTTAGCCAACCGGGTGCGACCTGCCGCTAGCGCGATGGCGATTTGGAGGATCCGAAGAGCGCCGGAAGCCGGCCGCTGGCAGGGGCAGATGACCGCCTCGCAGGCATGATGGCCCGTTTCCGCTAACACCAAGGTGCCGCAAAGTGGTACAAAGGGCAAACACAGCGATGCCCATCAAGAAATCCGAACTCTACAGCTCGCTCTGGAAAAGCTGTGATGAGTTGCGCGGCGGCATGGACGCCTCGCAATACAAGGACTACGTGCTCGTCCTGCTGTTCGTCAAATACGTCTCTGACAAGTACGCCGGCCAGAAGGATGCGTTGCTCGACGTGCCCAAGGGAGGCGGCTTTGCCGACATGGTGGCGCTGAAGGGCGACAAGGAGATCGGCGACAAGATCAACAAGATCATCGGCAAGCTCGCCGGCGCCAACAACCTCAAGGGCGTGATCGACGTTGCCGACTTCAACGACGACGACAAGCTGGGCAAGGGCCAGGAGATGGTGGACCGCCTCTCCAACCTGGTCGCCATCTTCGAAAATGCGGCGCTCGACTTCCGGGGGAACCGCGCCGAGGGCGACGACATCCTGGGCGACGCCTATGAATACCTGATGCGCCACTTCGCCACCGAGTCGGGCAAGAGCAAGGGGCAGTTCTATACCCCGGCGGAAGTCTCGCGCATCATGGCCAAGGTGATCGGCATCGGGCGTGCCACCCGCGGCGATCAGGCCATCTACGACCCCACCTGCGGCTCCGGGTCGCTGCTGCTAAAGGCGCACGATGAGGCGCGCGGCAACACCAGGCTGGACTTGGCCCTCTACGGGCAGGAAATGGACAATGCCACCGCGGCATTGGCCAAAATGAACATGATCCTGCACGACTGCCCCACGGCGGAAATATGGAAAGACAACACGCTTTCCAGCCCGCACTTCAAGCAGGCCGACGGCCGCCTCAAGACGTTCGACTTTGCGGTCGCCAATCCGCCGTTCTCGACGAAGGCCTGGAGCAACGGCTTCAATCCGGCGGAAGATGAATTCAAGCGCTTCCCGTACGGCATCCCGCCCGCCAAGAACGGCGACTACGCTTTTCTGCTGCACCTCCTGGCGTCGCTCAAAAGCGCCGGCAGAGGCGCCATCATTTTGCCGCACGGCGTGCTGTTTCGTGGCGGTGCGGAAGCCGCGATTCGCAAGAACGTCGTTCGCCGGGGCTACATCAAGGGGATCATCGGGCTGCCCGCCAACCTGTTCTATGGAACCGGTATTCCCGCCTGCGTCATGGTGCTCGACAAGGAAAACGCCGGCGCCCGCAAGGGAATCTTCATGATCGACGCTTCCAAGGGCTTCATCAAGGACGGCAACAAGAACCGCCTGCGCGCGCAGGACATTCACAAGATCGTCGACGCCTTCAACCGCCAACTCGAAATCGACCGGTATTCGCGCATGGTGCCGCTGGCCGAGATCGAGGCCAACGACTTCAACCTCAACATCCCGCGCTACATCGACAGCACCGAGCCGCAAGACTTGCAGGACATCGATGCCCACCTTCGCGGCGGCATACCGAATCGCGACATCGACGCCCTGGCGCGGTACTGGGAGGTGTTTCCCGGCCTGCGTTCGGCGCTTTTCGAGCCGGCGCACCGACCCGGCTACACGCAGCTCAAGGTGGCGGCTGGCGACGTCAAGGCCGCCATCTTCGGCCATGCGGAATTCACCGCCTTCAATCAATCGGTAACCGCGCTGTTCGGGAAATGGAAAAAGGCGAACACCCCGAAGTTGAAAGGCATCGCCGTGGGTGGCCGTCCCAAGGCGCTGATCGAAACACTTTCGGAGGATTTGCTGGAAACATTCAGGGAAGCGCGGCTGCTCGACGCCTACGACGTTTACCAGCACCTGATGAACTACTGGGCCGAGACCATGCAGGATGACGTTTACATGGTGGTGCAGGACGGGTGGAAGGCTGTGGTCGGGGGCAAGCCGAATACCGACCTCATCCCCGAGCCGCTGATCGTCCGCCGCTATTTCGCCGCCGAGCAGGAGGCCATTGAGCAGCTTGAAGCCGCCCGCGACGCCATCACCCGCCAACTGGAAGAGATGGACGAAGAACACGGCGGCGAGGACGGGCTGCTGGCCGAAGCAAAGACCGACAAGGGCACGCTGACGAAGGCAAGCGTCAAGGCCCGGCTGGCCGAGATCGAGGACGATGCCGATGCGTCGGACGAGCGCAAGCTGCTGGCGGAGTACCTGGCGCTGATTGAAAACGAATCCGTCGCCAACAAGCAGGTGAAGGACGCGCAGAAGGCGCTGGCGGCCAAGGTCACCGCGAAATATCCCAAGCTGACCGAGGACGAGATCAAGACCCTGGTCGTGGACGACAAATGGCTGGCCACCCTCGCCGCCGATGTGCAGTCCGAGTTGGACCGCGTTTCGCAGGCGCTCACCGGCCGCACCCGCCAGCTTGCCGAACGCTATGCCACGCCGCTGCCAGACATCACCAGGGAAGTGGCGTGCCTCGCTGCCCGGGCTGAGGAACATTTGAAAAAAATGGGGGCGCTATGGAATTGAAGCCCGGATACAAGCAGACCGACCTGGGGATGATTCCGGCGGACTGGGAAGTTGTAGAGATTGGAGACCTGAATCCGTTTGTCACGAGCGGGTCCCGCGGCTGGGCAGAATTCTACTCTGATATGGGTTTCCCCTTCATTCGAATTACAAACCTGTCGAGGGAGTCGATCTCCCTCGACCTCACGGATTTGAAGCTGGTGAAGCTTCCCTATCGGGTTAGCGAGGGAACGCGAACTCAACTGGAAAACGATGACGTGCTTATTTCCATTACGGCGGACATCGGCATCATTGGCTATGTGACTGCCAGCGTGCAGAAGCCTGCCTACATCAATCAGCACATAGCATTGGTCAGGTTCGATTCGGCTAAGGCAAACGCTCGATTTGCGAGTTACTTCTTGGCCTGCGAACGCTCCCAAAGGCTGTTTCGTGCCTCGACAGACCAGGGGGCTAAGGCCGGGATGAGTTTGGGGGCAATCCGCAAGATCCGGTTGGCGCTTCCGCTTGCTCCTGAGCAACGCGCCATCGCGGCGGCGCTGAGCGATGTGGATGCCTTGATCGGCGCGCTGGAGAAACTCATCGCCAAGAAGCGCGACATCAGACAGGGTGCTATCCAGCGACTCCTTAGCGGCAAGCAACGCCTTCCGGGGTTTGGCGGGCATTGGGAAGTGAAGCGGCTCGGCGACCTCGCAGCACTGCACCGGGAGAATGTGACGCCGGCCGGCTTCCCTGATCAGATGTTTGTGCATTTCAGCATACCCGCTTTCGACTGTGGCAAGGTCCCCGTCGTTGAGCCTGGTTCTGCAATTGGGAGCGGTAAGTTTAGAGTGCCGATCAATGCCGTTCTTGTCTCAAAATTGAATCCCCGAATTCCGAGAGTGTGGGCGCCGAATGCTATTCCTCTGAATTCGGTGGCCTCTACCGAATTCCTTGTTCTGAAGCCCAGGGCAGAGGTCTCGCGACGTTTTCTATGCCTCATTTGTTCATCGGCTGCTTTCGTTGAAAGAATGCAGCTGTCAGCAACTGGAACCACGGGGAGCCATCAAAGAATCAACCCGTGGGACGCGTTGAACATTGAGGTGGCTGTGCCCGTCGAGCTTGAGGAACAACGAGCGATAGCTGCCGTCTTGAACGACATGGATGCCGAAATCGCCGCACTGCAAAAGAAGCGCGACAAGACCCGGGCTTTGAAACAGGGCATGATGCAGGAGTTGCTGACCGGGCGGATCAGGCTGCCGATGCCTGCCGAAGAGGAGGTCGCCGCCACGCCATGAAAGCCAAACGGCCCGCCCGGAAGAAAGGCGTTCCCGCTCCCGCCACGGCGGAACTTGTGCCGGCCCGCCCGGCCGTGCTCGCTGAAGTGCGCGAGTTGATCCTCGCCGCCCGCCAGCAGGTGGCGCAGGTGGTCAACGCCGGGTTGACGATGCTCTGCTGGCAAATTGGCACCCGTATCCGGCAGGACATCCTGGGAAAGAAACGGGCGGAGTATGGGGGAAAGATTGTGCACGCACTGAGTGCACAATTGACCGCCGAGTTTGGCCAAGGGTTCACAGCACGGAATCTTTTCAACATGATCCGGTTTGCTGAGGTATTCCCGGATCAGAAGATTGTGTCCGCACTGCGGACACAATTGGGCTGGACGCACTTCCGGCAGATCATAGCGATGGACGAGCCCTTGAAGCGGGATTTCTACGCCGAAATGTGCTGGTTGGAGCACTGGAGCACCCGCACGCTGGAGAAGAAGATCCAGTCCATGCTCTACGAGCGCACCGCCCTTTCCAGGAAGCCCGACCGGCTCATCCGGCAGGAGTTGGAGGCGCTACGGACGGAGGACAAGCTGACACCGGACCTGGTTTTCCAGGACCCCTATGTGCTCGACTTCCTCGGGCTGAAAGACACTTACAGCGAGAAGGATCTGGAGAACGCGCTCTTGCGGGAGATCGAGCGCTTCCTGCTTGAACTTGGCGCGGGCTTCGCCTTCGTGGAGCGGCAGAAACGCATCACCCTCGATGGCGACGACTACTATATGGACCTGCTCTTTTTTCACCGCAAGCTGCGGCGGCTGGTGGTGATCGAGCTGAAGCTGGCGGACTTCAAGCCAGCGGATGTGGGGCAGGTGGAGCTTTACCTCCGATGGCTCGACCGCCACGAGCGCCAGACCGGCGAGGATGCACCGCTGGCCATCATCCTCTGCGCCGGGAAGAAGCGGGAGACCGTAGAGTACCTGGACCTGGGCCGCAGCGGCATCCATGTGGCCGAATACCTGACCGAACTGCCCCCGCGCGAGGTGCTGCGCGAGCGCTTCCACCAAGCCCTAACCGTCGCCCGCGCGAGGCTCGAACGGCGCAAGGCACTCGAAGGCAAGAAAGAACCGTGAGCACCGTCGGCCAAATCGAAAAGAAGACCCAGCAGCGCGTGGTCAAGTTGTTCCGCGACGTGCTCGGCTACGACTATCTGGGCGACTGGAGCGAGCGGGAAGGCAACCGCAACATCGAAGAGAGCTACCTGCGCGCGTTCCTGAAAAAGCGCGGCTGCAGCGATACGCTCATCAAGCGCGCCCTGTACGAATTGAACAAGGCCGCCGGCGATACCAGCAAGAGCCTCTACGACCGTAACCGCGCGGTCTATGAGATGCTGCGCTACGGCGTAAAGGTCAAGGCCGATGTGGGCGCGAACACGCAAACCGTCTGGCTCATCGACTGGAAGCACCCGGAGAGAAATCACTTCGCCATCGCTGAGGAAGTCACCGTCCCGGCAGCCGACGTCAAAGCTCACGGCAAACGTCCTGATGTCGTCCTCTACGTGAACGGCATCGCGCTCGGCGTGCTGGAGCTGAAGCGCTCCACGATTTCCGTGGCCGAAGGCATCCGCCAGAACCTCGACAACCAGAAGAAGGTGTTCATTGAGCACTTCTTCTCCACGATGCAGTTGATCATGGCGGGGAACGACACCGAAGGGCTGCGCTACGCCACGATTCAGACTCGGGAGAAGTATTACCTGACCTGGAAGGAGGACAGCCCCGTCGTTGGGGCCGGCCAGCGAGACGCCGGCGGTAAAACCGTCGAAAACCCGCTCGACCGCGCTTTGATCCAGCTTTGCGGCAAGGCCCGTTTCCTGGAACTGGTCCACGACTTCCTGGTCTTTGACGCCGGGACGAAAAAAATCTGCCGCCACAACCAGTATTTCGGCGTGCGGGCCGCGCAAGCCCATGTGCGCCGCCGGGAGGGCGGCATCATCTGGCACACCCAGGGCTCGGGCAAGAGCCTCACCATGGTGTGGCTGGCCAAGTGGATTCGCGAAAAGGGTGGGCGGGTGCTGATCGTTACCGACCGCACCGAGCTCGACGAGCAGATCGAAAGGGTCTTCAGCGGTGTCAACGAAGAGATCTACCGGACACAAAGCGGTGCCGACCTGATCGCTACCCTCAACGCCACCTCGCCGTGGCTGGTCTGCTCGCTGATCCACAAGTTTGGTGGCAAGGAAGGCGCCGAGGAGGCCGGGGACATCGCCGGCTACATCCGGGAGATCAAGCAGGCGCTGCCGCCCGGCTTCACGGCCAAGGGCGATCTGTATGTGTTCGTAGACGAATGCCACCGCACGCAGTCCGGCGAACTGCACAAGGCGATGAAGGCCATTTTGCCGAACGCCATCTTCATCGGCTTCACCGGCACGCCGCTGCTGAAGGCCGACAAGCAAAAGAGCCTCGAGGTTTTTGGCCGCTACATTCATACCTACAAGTTCGACGAGGCCGTGAAGGACAAGGTGGTGCTCGACTTGCGCTACGAAGCGCGGGACATCGACCAGAACATCACCTCGGAGGAGAAGATCGATCAGTGGTTCGAAGCCAAGACCAAGGGCCTCACCGATCTGGCCAAGGCGCAGCTCAAGCAGCGCTGGGGCACGATGCGGAAAGTGCTGTCGAGCCAGTCGCGGCTGGAAAAAATCGTCGCCGATGTCCTGCTGGACATGGAAACCCGCGACCGGCTGAAGGGCGGGCGCGGCAACGCCATGCTCGTCTCCGGCAGCATCTACCAGGCGTGCAGGCTTTACGAGCTGTTCGCCAAGACCGGCCTGGCCGGCAAGTGCGCTATTGTCACTTCCTACAGGCCGTCACCTGCCGATCTCAAAGGCGAGGAAAGCGGCGAGGGGCTGACGGAGAAACTGCGGCAGTACGACATCTACAAGAACATGCTCGCCGCGTGGTTCAACGAGCCTGCGGAAATCGCGGTGAACAAGGTGGACGAATTCGAGAAGGCGGTGAAAAAGAAGTTCATCGACGAGCCGGGACAGATGGGGCTTCTGATCGTGGTGGATAAGCTGCTGACCGGTTTCGATGCGCCCCCGGCCACCTACCTCTACATCGACAAGCAGATGCGCGACCACGGCCTGTTCCAGGCCATCTGCCGGGTGAACCGGCTGGATGGCGACGACAAGGAATACGGCTACATCATCGATTACAAGGACCTGTTCAAGAGCCTGGAGGGGGCGGTTCAGGATTACACCTCGGGCGCTCTCGACGGCTACGACAAGGAAGACGTCGCCGGACTGCTGGAAAACCGGCTGGGCAAAGCGCGCGAGCACCTGGAGGATGCTCGGGAGGCCGTAAAGGCGCTCTGTGAGCCGGTGGAGGCGCCGAAGGACACGGCGGCCTACCTGCGCTATTTCTGCGCCAGGGATTCCGGCAACGCCGAGCAGCTCAAAGAGAACGAGCCGAATCGCTTGGCGCTGTATAAACACGTGGCCGCGTTCGTCCGGGCCTTTGCGAATCTTGCCAATGAGTTCCAAGAAGCGGGCTACGCCCCCGCCGAGATCGGCACCCTGAAGGCCGAAGCGAACCACTATGAGAAGGTGCGCAGCGAAGTGAAGCTGGCCAGCGCCGACTACATCGACCTCAAGATGTATGAGCCGGCCATGCGCCACCTGATCGACGCCTACATCCGCGCCGAAGACAGCCAGAAGGTTTCCGCTTTCGACGACATGTCGTTGATCGAACTCATCGTCGAACGTGGTCCCGATGCCGTGAACGCCCTGCCGGAGGGCATCCGCGACAACAAGGAGGCGGCGGCGGAGGCCATTGAGAACAACGTCCGCAAACTGATCATCGACGAGCAGCCGATCAACCCCAAGTACTACGAGAAGATGTCTGAATTGCTTGACGCGCTGATCGAGCAGCGCAAGAAGGAGGCGCTGGATTACCAGGAATATCTGGAGAAGATTGTCGAGCTGACAAGGAAGGCGAAGGACCCGGCCGCCGGCGGGTCGTATCCGAGAACCATGAACACGCCGCCCAGACGGGCGCTTTATGACAATCTGGGCAAGGACGAGGCGTTGGCGCTCGCCGTGGACAGCGCTGTCCGCGCAAGCAGGCAGGACGACTGGCGCAGCAACTCATTCAAGGTCAAGAAAGTGAGGCTCGCCATCAAGGCTGTGCTGAAAGATGACGAGGGGCTCACCGAGCAGGTTCTGGAACTGGTGAAGAACCAGCATGAATACTGAACAACGCCACATCACCGTCAACGGCCTGCGGGTTCAGATTGTCCGGAAGGACATCAAAAACCTGCACCTGGGCGTATACCCGCCCAACGGCCGTGTGCGGGTGGCGGCGCCGCTCCGAGTTGGCGATGACGCCGTGCGCCTGGCGGTAATCGGCAAGCTTGGGTGGGTCAAACGCCAACAGGCGGAGTTTAAAGCCCAGCAGCGCCAATCTGAACGGGAGATGGTCAGCGGCGAGAGCCATTATTTCCTGGGGCAACGGTATCGTCTGCGCGTCGTCCACCACGATGGCGCAGCCAAAGTTCTGGTGCGCAATAAGTCTGCTCTGGAACTCCATGTGCGGCCAGCAACGGATACCAAACAGCGAGAGCGGGTGCTGCAGCGCTGGTATCGCCAACAACTCAAGGAACTCATTCCGCCGCTCCTTGAAAAATGGCAACCGGCCCTGGGTGTTCAGGTCGCTGAGTGTCGCATTAAGAAAATGAAAACCAAGTGGGGCGCCTGCAACATTGACGCCCGTCGCATCTGGCTGAACCTCGAACTGGCCAAGAAGCCGGTGAGATGCCTCGAATATCTCGTCGTCCATGAACTCGTGCATCTCATCGAGCAACATCATAACGACCGATTCATCTGGCTTATGGACAAGCACCTGCGGCAATGGCGCGTGTATCGCCAGGAGTTGAATTCCGCGCCGCTTGCGCACGAAACTTGGAGCTATTAGTTCTGAACGGGCCGAGCCGTGTTTGCTCCCGGCAGTTCCTCAGCGTAACCGATGTACCAATCGCCCACCTTTTGGAAAACACCCGTGAACGTGTTTCGTGTTCGGGCCTCTTCTTTCGCCCGTTATACCGGCATACCGGCCCGGCCAACCAAGAGGTCCATTTTGCGAGGACTTTCGGTACACTGAGGGAAAAGATGGGGGCCGAGTGCGACGGACCCGGCGAATTTGCAACCACGGGTGAGGCCGGCGCTGAGGGCGGCGGCAGCGCACGTGAGAGAGTATCCACCGGCCGGGATGACACAGGAGCAGATTGACCGGCTCGTGGAAAGCATCGAGGCGCCTTGGGGACAACGGATCGAGCGGCAGATTCGGGAAGCGATGCAGTCGGAAGTGAAGGCCGGGGCGTCGGCCGCGATTGCCGACACGGTGAGGAAGCTGGGGTTACAGCCGTACCGCGCACCCGAGCCGCTGCCGCCAATCGAGCCGGGCGATATCCGGCTGATCTGCTGGATGGCGCTTCAATAACCGCCAGAGAGCCAGGGGTGCGCGAGGCGGGGTGCCTCGGGGGAAGCGCTACTAATTGTGGTTGTAAACAAGCCAACTACTATATGTACGGCTTGACATGACCACCCCAAGAACTACAATAAAAGTGCCTTCTACTTAAAGTAGGAGACCTACAGAGGTTTCGGCCGCTGAACCAGAATCAGCGGCCTTTTCATTTCCAGACAGGCGCGCTCTCGATCTTTTTCAACGTTTCTGGGGTAGCGCAGAAAGCGGTCACGAAGACGGCAGCCCGCCCCGACTTCTCAAATTGAATGACCACGACATAGTTGCCATTCGACACCGATACGCGACGGC
>Ga0315280_10012283_pt1 | contig 10380 bp, 9 predicted proteins | sample YL17G06_40_MG_FD_203697 | JGI IMG/M metagenome (GOLD analysis project Ga0315280, IMG submission 203697) | Sediment microbial communities from Yellowstone Lake, YNP, Wyoming, USA - YL17G06_40 | ecosystem: Environmental > Aquatic > Freshwater > Lake > Sediment | place: USA: Wyoming | collected... | reverse complement strand
TCGGCGACAGGAGAGGGAGATGGCACGCAAAGAGATCGTGATATCCGACAAGCTGCCGGCGCCAAAGGGGCCGTACTCCCCCGCGGTGAGAGCAAACGGGTTGGTGTTCGTGTCGGGCCAGGGGCCGGTTGATCCGGGGACCGGCGAGGTGCTGCGAGGGAGCGTCGAGCAGCAGACCGAGCTGGTGCTGCAGAACATCCGAACCATCCTGGAGGAGGCCGGGTCATCGCTGGACCTGGTGGTGAAGACCAACGTCTACCTCGACAAGATCGAGGATTTCGCCGCCATGAACGGCGTATACGCGACCTTCTTCCCGAAGGACCCCCCGGCGAGGACCACGATCGAGGCGGCGAACCTGCCGCTGGGGATCGCGGTCGAGATCGATGTGATTGCGCTGCAAGCCTGACTGCCAGTGTCGCCCCGAGGGAGGCGCTGCCCTCCGGGAAGCGGCGACCGTGGGGGTGGCTAAGCCCGGAGGGCCGCCACTCGCAATGACACTCTGGCTTCTCCGGCGGACTCCCTCAAGTATGGAATAAGATCGTGTGAGAGAGACGCCTGGCGGCCGCCTGACGATGGGTGAGTGGCTGCCTGCCCGCTTACTCCCACATAGCCATCACGGTGACGTTTGGATATGGCCAGGCTGATACAGTCGCTTGCCCGTTTGCCGATCATCCGCCTCTTCGCGGCGCGATATCGGGCGCGACGGGCACTGATTGCCGCTGACCCGTTTCGGGAGAGCGAGATCCGGGAGGAGCGCCTCTGGCTGCTCGCCCTCCTGATCATCTTCCTGCTCGCGGTCAGCCTCTTTCTGCTTACCGCCACGGAGGACGCGTCCGGCGGCGTGCCCGCGCTGGCCGCTCCCCTGATCACGGTGTTGGGCAGCGATATCACCACGTGTTTCCTGCTGGTCATGGTGCTCCTCATCACCGCCTACATCCGTGAGCGGCTCGCGGAGCGGTGGCGGGAGAACCGGCGCCTGATTGGTGAGCTGACCCGGAAAGAGCGCGCGCTGGAGAAGAAGGATGCGCAACTCACCACCTGGGGCGAGCTCAGCCACGCGCTGATTGCGAACTTCGACCTCCCGCGGTTGCTCGACCTGATCGTGACGACGGCGATCGAGGTGACGGGCGCTGACCGCGGCTCGGTGATGCTGCTTGACGAATCGCGGTCCACGCTTACCATCAAGGCCTCCAAGGGCATTGACCCGCAGCATGCGGAGGCGAAGACCAACCTGGGCGAGGGAATCGCAGGCCGGGTGGCGCTGACCGGTCAGCCGCTGCTCCTGCGCCGGGACGAGGGACAGCCGGCGCTGCGGACCCTGCGGCGGCGGGAGGAAGAGATCTCGTCGGCGCTATCGGTGCCGCTTCGCATCGAGGAGCAGATCGTCGGCACCCTCAACGTGAACGAGTCGAAGCGGCGCAGCGAGTTCGGCGAGGAGGACATGCGCGCGCTCACGCTGTTCGCCGACCAGGCCGCCCTGGCGCTGGAGAAGGCCCAGCTCTACCGCGACTCGCAGCGGCAGCTCGAGAAGCTGCTCTCGGTGCTCGACGAGCTGAGCCAGACTCAGGCGCAGCTGGTGCACTCCGAGAAGCTGGCATCCCTCGGCGTGCTGGCCGGCGGGGTGGCGCACGAGATCAACAACCCGCTGATGGTGATCCTGGGCCGGACCGAGCTGATGCTCATGGACGACGACCAGACCCCGGCGGTGAACAAGAACCTCGAGACCATCCGGGTCGAGACCGAACGCATTGCCGAGATCGTCCAGGGGCTGCTGACGTTCGCCCGCAGGAGCCGGCAGGAGCGCATCGAGGCGCTCGATGTGAACGAGGTGCTCGACCGGACGCTGATGCTGAGCGAGCACCAGCTCACCATCGGAAACGTCCGGGTCGTCAAGGAGCTGGACCCCAAGGTCCAGCAGATCCATGCCAACCCCGGGCAGCTCCAGCAGGTGTTCATGAACCTGATCATCAATGCCCACCACGCGATGCCCAACGGCGGCGTCCTCACGGTCCGCACGGGCCCGGTGCCGCAGCACCGGGTGTTCGTCGAGATCGAGGACACCGGGTGCGGCATCCCCGGCGATGACCTGAACCGCATCTTCGACCCGTTCTTCACGACGAAGGAAGAGGGGAAGGGCACGGGGCTCGGGCTCTCGGTTAGCCGCAACATCATCGAGAGCCACGGGGGCTTGATCGGTGTCGAGAGCACCGTCGGGGTGGGAACGCTATTCCGCGTCGTCCTGCCCGAAGTGCCGCCCGCACCTTCGGTCACCCCCATGCCGTCTCTCGGGGTCGAGGGCATCGGGCGCGAGCTCGCCACCAACCAGGCGCGGAGGGCGCAGCCCGGGGCGTAGGCGGCAAGCTCCGCCTCCTCACGAGGAGTTTCCTCTCACTGCGGCTAACCCAGTCTGCGCTGTCTTCATGGGGCGGGCGCGCGGCTCCCGCCCGACTCTTGCGTGGCGGGACGCCACAGGTGAGGGATCATGGGCGGAGCACGTCTGGGTCTGGGAGTCATCGGGACCGGGGGATGGGCACGGGGGTTCTGGCATGAGGCGCAGCAAGCGCCCGAGGTCGAGTTGGTCGCGTGCTGGGACCAGCTCGCCGAGAACGCGTCCAAGTTCGGCGAGATGTACCACTGCCGCCCGGCGGCGAGTCTCGAGGCGCTGCTCGGCGACCCGCGGGTCCAGGCGGTGACCATCTTCACGCCCAACAATGCTCACCGGGCGCCCGCAGAGGCGGCGGCCGCGGCCGGGAAGCATGTCTTCACCGAGAAGCCCATCGCCAACTCCGTCGCCGATGCCGTGGCCATCATGCGCGCCTGCAAGAGCGCCGGGGTCACGCTGATGGTCGGGCACAGCACGCGCTATGGCGGCCGGTCGCGGGCGCTCAAGTCGCTTCTCGACCAGGGAAAACTCGGCCAGCTCGCCATGGCGGAGGCGAACATCTCGCATTCCGGCGGGACGCGGATCACGGCAGCGGAATGGCGCTGGCACAAAGATGAGGCCCCCGGAGGGCCGCTGATGCAGCTCTCCGTGCACGCCTTCGACACGCTGCACTACTTCTTCGGCCCGACTCGACGCATCACTGCCGTCTCCACCAGCGCGCTGCTGCCATCTGAGATCGAGGACGTGTTCCTGACGCTCCTGGAATTCGAGTCCGGGCTGCTCGCCTACGTGGGCACGAACTACATGTCGCCCCCAGTGAGCTTCGTGCACATCTACGGGACGGGCGGGAATGCGTGCTGGCGCGATGACCGGGTGACATACACCAGAGTCACCGGGCCCTGGAGCACCGAGTCGGAGGAGATCCAGGCGCCGACGATCAGCGCCACCGCGGCCGAGATGACGGAGTTCGCGCGGGCTATCCGGACCCGCACACCCCCCGAAACAGGGGGCAAAGAGGGCCTGCTCGCCCTGGGGGTCGTGTGGGCCTGCCTGATGTCGGCCGAGCGGCGATGCGCGGTGGAGGTGAAAGAGGCGCTGGGAGAGGGCGCGAGGCTGGTGGGATAGCCCTCGGCGGCGGTGGGCCCGGCAGCACAGCCCAGCTGGTGGCTGGCTTCGTGGATCCCTTCCCCCCGGGCAGTGTGGCCGATTCAGGAGGTGGTGTCATTGCTGCGGCCTGAGATGGTGGAACCAAGGACGGTTGAGGAGGCGGTGGCTGCGCTGCGGCGGAACCGCGGGGCGATGGTCCTGGCCGGCGCGACCGATCTGATCCCCGCGATCAGGCGCGGGCTGGCAAAGCCGCGCGTGCTGGTCAACCTGAAGCGCATCGCCGGCCTGGCGGCCGTTCGCCGCGTGCGAGGGGGCGTGAGCATCGGCGCGCTGACGACAGTCTCCGAGATGCTGCGAAGCGCGGCGCTGGCGGAGGGGTGGCCGGTGCTCGTCGAGACCGCGCGCGAGTTCGGCTCCGCGCAGATCCGCAGCATGGCGACCGTTGGCGGGAACCTGTGCAATGCCACGCCGTCGGCCCACCTCCCTCTCCCTCTCCTGGTCATGGACGCGCGGATCCAGATCGCGGGACCGGGTGGGGAGCGCGAGCTGCCGTTGTGCGAGCTCTTCGCGGGCGCCAACAAGACCACGCTGGCGGCCGGGGAGATCGTGACCGCGGTGGTGGTTCCCAGGATGCCGGCGCGCAGCGGCGCGGCATTCGTCAGGCTGGGGGTGCGGCGGGCGATGGACCTGCCCATCGCGGCGGTCGCGGCGGCGATCGTCCTGGGGCCCGACGGCAGGCGCTGTAAGCGCGCCCGGATCGCGCTCGGCGCGGTGGCGCCGACGCCGATGCGCGCGACCGGTGCGGAGCGAATGCTGGAGGAGAAGGAGGTGACAGGCGAGCTGATCGGCGCGGCCGCGGAGGCTGCGGCCAGGGAGGCAAAGCCGCTGTCAGACCTGCGGGCGAGCGCGGAGTACCGACGCGAGATGACGGCGGTGTTGGCGCGGCGCGCGCTCGAGCGAGCGCTCCGGCGAGCCGGGGGTGCGGTATGAGCGCAGGGCACACACTCCATCTTCGCATCAACGGCGAAGGGCGCGAGGTCGCGGCCCACCCGGCAGAACGGCTGGTTGATGTGCTGCGCAATCAGGCTGGCTTCACCAGCGTGAAAGAGGGCTGCGGCACCGGGCAGTGCGGCGCCTGCACCGTGCTGCTCGACGACAGGCCGGTGGTGTCGTGCCTGGTGTTCGCGGGTGATGCAGTCGGGCACGAGATCACAACGGTCGAGGGCCTGGCGGAGAATGGGCAACTGCATCCGCTCCAGCAGGCGTTCATCAACCACGGCGCGGTGCAGTGCGGGTTCTGCACTCCGGGGATGCTGCTGGCGGCGAAGGCGCTGCTGGACGAGAACCCCCGGCCAAGCGTGGAAGACATCAAGCACGCCCTGACGGGCAACCTGTGCAGATGCACGGGGTACGAGAAGATCATCGCCGCGATTCAGTCCGTCTCCGGCGCGAAGCCGCGGCAGCAGAGGGCCTCGCACGCGGCCGGAGGGCGCGGGGCCAAGGGGGCGGGCCGATGAGGTACACCGCTGTCGGCAAGCGCATCCCGCGGCTCGACGCTCCCGCGCACGTGACCGGTCAGACCCGGTTTGCGGCCGATCTTGCGCTGCCCGGGATGGTCTGGGGTGTGATGCTGCGCTCGCCCCATCCGCATGCGCGCATCCGCTCGATTGACGCCAAGAAGGCATCGCTCATGCCGGGCGTGCTCGCGGTCGTGACTGGACGTGACTTCCCCGCGCTGGCGAGCGGGAAGGTCCGCTACCAGGGCGAGGCGGTGGCGGCGGTGGCGGCGCTCACGTGCGACCAGGCACTGGCCGCTGCGCGGGCGATTGCGGTTGGCTACGATCCGCTGCCAGTCGTGACCGACGTGCGGACAGCGATCGAGCCCGGCGCGGCGCTCGTGCACGAGGACAGCCGGCGCGGCGGAATGCGCAACGTGTGTGACGACACGACGGTGAAGCGGGGCGATGTCGCCGCCGGCTTCGCCGCCTCAGACGCGATCTTCGAGGACACCTTCGAGACGCCGTGGGTGCACCAGGGGTACATTGAGCCACATGCCTCGATAGCGGACTACAACCCGGTCACCGGCAAGCTGAGTATCTGGACCAGCACGCAGGCGCAGTTCGGCGTGCGCAGCAGTGTGGCGCGCCTGCTCAAGCTGCCGATGAGCCGGGTACGCGTGGTCGGCACTCCCGTGGGCGGCGGCTTCGGCGGGAAGGGCGGGGTCATACTCGAGCCCGTGTGCGCGGAGCTGTCGCGGCGGTGCGGCCGGCCGGTGAAGATGGTGATGACGCGAGAGGAGGAGTTCCTCGCGAACCACCCGTGCGGTGCATCGGTGCTTGAGCTGAAGACCGGCGTCAAGAAGAATGGCGAACTGGTGGCGCTCCGGGCGCGGCTGCTGTTCGACACGGGCGCGTACGGGGGCGCGCAGTCGGGCACGGGGGCGACGCTCGTGCAGGGACCGTACCGCATCCCGAATCTGTCGGTGCAGGCCTACTCGATCTACACCAACAAGCCATCGGCGGGAGCGAGGCGGGCGCTCACCGCCCCGCATGTGCACTTCGCCATCGAGAGCCAGCTCGACATCATCGCCCACGCGCTCGGGATTGACCCGCTCGAGATCAGACTCAGGAACGTCATCGGCAAGGGCGATCCGGTGGTGGGCGATGGCACCATGCCGTACTCGCTGCCGGAGAAGGTGATCCGCGCCGCGGCCGAGCGCTCCGGGTGGGGGAAGCGCGCGAAGCAGCGAAGGAGGTCCGGCAAGGCCGTCGGCGTCGGCATCGCGGCCGCTCACTGGACGTGCTGGGCGGGCGGGTCGAGCGCGTGTGTCCACCTGAACGAGGATGGCACGGTCTCGGTGATAACGGGCGCGATCAACCTCAGCGGCACCGACACATCGTTCGCGCAGATCGCGGCGGAATCGTTCGGCATCCCGGTGGACAGGGTGACGGTGCAGGTGGGGGACACCGACACCGCTCCCCGCAATGACGGCTCGCACCACAGCCGGGTGCTGTTCGGCGTGGGCGAGGCAGTCCGGCGCGCGTGCGAGGATGCGAAGCGACAGATGGCCGAGATCCTGGCCGGGGAGCTGGGCGCGAACGCCGACCGGATCGAGGTGTCCGACGGCGAACTGCGCGCCCCCGGCGCGCGCCCGCTGTCGCTGGCCGATGCCGCGCGTCGAGCGACGAGCTATCGCGGCGCAGTGGTCGGGCGCGCCGCGCTCACCGAGCTTCCCTACGCTATTTCGTCATCGGCCCAGGTCGCGGAGGTGGAGGTGGACCGGGAGACCGGACAGGTCGAGGTGAAGCGGCTGATCTGCGCGCAGGACGTCGGATTCGCCATCAACCCCTTGAGCGTGGAGGGACAGATCGAGGGCGGCGCGTCGCACGGGCTCGGGTATGCGCTGTGTGAGGAGTACGTATACGACGGCGGGAAGCTGCTGAACCCGAACTTCATGGACTTCCGTATGCCGACCTCGCTCGACCACCCGAAGTTCGAGGTGGCGCTGGTCGAGGAGCGACTGGACGGCGGGCCCTTCGGGGCGAAGGGCGTGGGCGAGCCGCCGACGATTCCGACCGCGCCCGCGATCGCAAACGCGATCTTCGACGCGGTGGGCGTACGAGTGCGACAGATCCCGATCACGCCGGAGCGCCTCTACTGGGAGATGAGGCGTGGGCGGCGGCAGTAGCGCCGCGGCCGTCGTGCTGGCGGCAGGGGAGTCGCGGCGGGCCGGCGAGCAGAAGCTGCTGCTGCCCTTTGGGCGCTCCACCGTCATCGGCAGCGTGGTCGCTGCGCTGGAGGCGGCGGGGGCCGACCCGATCATCGTGGTGGGGGGAGCGCAGGCGGAGCAGATCGCCGGCGCGCTCGCCGAGACACGCGCTCAGGTGGTGCAGAACCCCCACCCCGAGCGCGGCATGCTGTCGTCGCTTCGAGTCGGGGTCGGCGCGCTGCCCGCAGACGTCCAGCGCTTCCTGATCGCGCTGGGCGATCAGCCGCGGCTCACCAGTGGCGACGTGACCCGCGTGCTCGCCGCGCAGGTAGAGGCGCGGAAGGGCATCGCCATCGCCTGCTACCGTGGCAAGCGCGGCCATCCAGTCGTGTTTGACGGCAAGTACCGCGACGGCATCCTGTCGCTGTCCGACGAGCAGACCCTGCGGGACCTGATCCATGCCCATCCCGAAGACGTTGTGAACGTCGAGTGCGAGTCGGACGGCGTGGTTCGCGACATAGACACACGAGAGGATTATGAGGCGGAACGAGCACGAGCAGACGGCACGTAGAGGCGGGCCTCGTCCCAGCCGCGGCAGCATTCTGGCCGAGGTCGTTGCGCTCCAGCACGGTGGCCGGCGAGGGGTCCTGGCGACGCCGTTCTGGTCGCTCGGCTCGGCGCCGGTGGGACGGTCGGCGAAGCTGCTGGTGCGTGAAGACGGCACGACTGTGGGAACCGTCGGCGGCGGCGCGCTCGAGGCGGAGGTGCTGCGCGTCGCGCGCGAGATGCTGAGCGCGGGAGCCCCGCGATTGCTCGAGTTCGACCTGAGCCCATCGGACGTCGCGGCGCTGGGCATGATCTGCGGCGGCCGGTGCGCCATCTTCGTCGAGCCGATCCTGCCGACCGCGGATGCGGAGGCCTTCGCCGCGGCCGAGCTTGCCGAGAGCACGGGCGAGCCGGTCGCGTTGATCACGGCCCTCGTCGGCGAGGCGGCGAGGAAGATGGCGGTGAGCGCGGATGGAACGGTGGTGGGCGCGTCGGGCGACGCCGAGACCGACAGGGCGCTCATCCACGAGGCGATGGAGGCGCTGTCTGAAGGCCGATCACGCTTCCTCGAGCAGCCGGTGAGGGCGCACGTGGACACGCTCCTCCCCCACCCTCGGGCCTTCATCTTCGGGGCCGGCCACATTGCCGTTCCGCTGGCGCACATCGCGCAGATCGTGGGGTTCGACGTGACCCTGGTTGACGACCGCTCCGAGTTCGCGAGCCGAGATCGCTTCCCGGCCGCCGAGGAAGTCGTCGTGGCGCAGGTGCAGGACGCGTTCTCGAGCCTGCCGATTGCCGAAGAGAGCTATGTGATCGCGGTGACCCGCGGCCACGCGATGGATGAGGAAGTGGTGGCGGGGGCGCTGCGGGCGCGAGCGCGCTACGTCGGGATGATCGGCAGCCGACGGAAGGTGGCTCAGGTGCGGGAGCGGCTGCGGGAACGCGGGTTCACCGATGACGAGCTCAACCGGGTGCATGCGCCCATCGGGGTCGAGATCGGCGCGGACACCGTCGAGGAGATCGCCGTCAGCATCGTCGCCGAGTTGATCGCCGAGCGGCGCGGCTCGGGCTGAGGGCCGCTACCGCCGCGCTGCGACCGCCCTGATCGTCTCGGGGCAGCGCACCTTCAGGTCGGGCGCGCGCAGGGCAGTGGACCGGCCGGCGCCGTAGTTCTCCGCGAGGCTCACGCCGCGGTAGTAGTGTCCCAGGATCTCACGGTAGCTGAACCCGGCGCTGGCCATTCCCACCGCGCCATGCTGGGAGAGCCCAACCCCTTCACCCGCGCCGTAGCCGCTGATCGCGAATCCCTGCGACGTCTTCTGAATGCTCCCCAGCCTCGTGTCGTGGTCATAGGACTTCCCGGTCGCTTCTTGCAGCAGACCGAGGACGAAGCGGGTCTCCCGGGGGCCCCTGATCTTCACGCTGCGGCGCGAGCCGACGACACGAACTTCCTTGATGCGACCTGACTCGGACCGGATGGCGACGAGGTCGCGCACGTCACCGATGCTCTCGCCCGTGAGCCGCAACACGCGCTCGCGGATCTGGTCGGGCTTCACCAGCTCTTTCCACTGGTAGCAGTCGCCGTACTGGAGCGCGTCGGCGCAGTCATCGTATGGCGAGGCGACGGGAGTGAGGTACTGCACGCGGAGGCTGCCGGGCCATGCTTCGTCCGTCGGCGCGGTGCGCCCGCCTGCATTGGCATGGTAGGCCGCCAGGATGACCTTGCCCTGGTAGGTCAGCACCTGTCCGCGGGTGCGCTTGACGGCGTCATTCGACCACGCGGTCTCACTGTTCGCGCCCCGGTAGACCTGGCAATGTCCGGTGGCGCACAAGTCGAACCCCGCGCCCGCGTGACGCGGCTGAGTGGATTGGATGAACATCGCCAGGGTGCGAGACACGACTGCCTGCACCTCCAGCGCCTCCAGCGCGCGGGGAACGACGAACATCTCGTTCGGGACGACGCCCTGGAGGTAGTCCTCCATATCGAGCGCGTTTACGACACGAATGCCGCCGGCCGGCTGGGCCTCGAGCTTGAGCATGCCGCGGTATGCCGACCCCTCCAGTGTGACGGTCCGACAGCCCCCGGCGGGAGACAGGTCTAGCCATCGGCCGACGCGCTGGGCGCGCTCGCCAGAGCGCGAGATCGCCAGCTCTCCTCCCGCCGACGCGACCTGGCAGCCGCCCCTGAACCTCCCACGGCCGCGGCGCGCTTCCCAGTTCCCCTGGCCGCTGATGGACACGCTCCTGGGCGCCTCCGCGCCCCAGAACAAGTCCACGCGCACGGTCGCCGCCTGCGCCGGTGGGGCAGCAGATACCGAGCATATGGCTGCGACGATGGCGAGCAGAGCGGTCATCCGCAGCAGCATCGAGCGGCTCCCCACGAAGATCGCCCACCTGTCGGCGGGCTGGATGAGCGCCCACTTCCTTCAGGACAGACCGTTGCCTTCCTGCAGGCATGCGGGCTCTTGTACTCTGTTCCATACAGTGAGGGTGCTGCCGTGCGGCGGAGACCACCTGGGCATGGCGATGACGCCTGGGGTCGCCCTCGGCGCCGTTGGCGGCCGGAAACGCTTCCCCCAGGAGCACCGGTTTAGGCCCAGATTATGCGTAGCCGACTACTGCGGCAGTGATTATC
>Ga0315280_10012282_pt1 | contig 10380 bp, 8 predicted proteins | sample YL17G06_40_MG_FD_203697 | JGI IMG/M metagenome (GOLD analysis project Ga0315280, IMG submission 203697) | Sediment microbial communities from Yellowstone Lake, YNP, Wyoming, USA - YL17G06_40 | ecosystem: Environmental > Aquatic > Freshwater > Lake > Sediment | place: USA: Wyoming | collected... | reverse complement strand
TGGCCCTGCTCGAGGCCGGGGATGAGGCGATCCTCCCCTCCCCATACTGGCTTTCATATCCCGAAATGGTGAAGCTCGCCGACGCCGTACCGGTGGCGGTAGATACCTCGCCTGAGGACGGCTTCGTGCCCGATCCGGACGCGATCCGGGCCGCGCTCACGGACCGCACCCGACTCATCGTCCTCAACTCCCCCTCCAACCCGACGGGCGCCGTGTTCCCGCCGGACGTCATCCGCGAGATCGGGCGCATCGCCGCAGAGCACGACCTCTGGGTGATCGCCGACGAGATCTACGACAAACTCGTGTTCAAGGGCTCGACCTTCTCGTCAGTGTTGGAGGCCGGCCCGGACCTAGTAGACCGCACGATCGTCATCAACGGAGCCTCGAAAACTTGGGCAATGACCGGCTGGCGGATCGGGTGGGCACTCGGCCCGAAGGCCGCCATTTCCGCCATGAGTGCGATGCAAAGCCACCTCACCTCCAATCCGACCTCTTTCTGCCAGACAGCCACCGTCGAGGGGTTCAAATCCGCGCAGGAGTGCGTGGGCAGGATGAAGGCGGCGTTTGAAAAGCGGCGCGACCTGATGCTCAGCGCGCTGGCGGCGCTCACCCTCGCCCGGACACCTGTGCCCGGCGGTGCCTTCTACGTCTTCCCCGACGTCGCCGCGTACATCGAGCGACTCGGGCTTGAGGGATCTGTTCCATTCTCCGAGTGGCTACTCGAGCACGCGCGGGTCGTGGTTGTGCCCGGAGAGCCGTTCGGTAACGACCGGTGCATCAGGCTGTCCTTCGCCACATCGGAGGCCGCCATCGAGGAGGGGATCTCGCGGCTGGTCTCGGCTCTGGGCGAGGGTGCGTAGACAAGTTGCCCTGTGGGCCCTTCCCCACACACGGGGAGAGGCGCGTCCGAGAAAGGACTCTTGCCGTGGTGACACTAAAGGACCGACTGCATGAGAAGCTGGTAGAGGCCAGAGCTGATGTCAAGGCGTTCCTCGCTGAGCATGGCGAGACCGTGATCCATGAGGTTACCCTGTCCCAGGCGTACGGCGGGATGCGGGGCATTCCGAGCATCGTGTGGGAGCCGTCGCTGCTCGACCCGAACGAGGGCATTCGTTTCCGTGGGTGGTCGATCCCCGAACTGCAGGAGCGGCTCCCGCGCGGATCCGCCGGCACGCAGCCCCTGCCTGAGGGGCTGTTCTACCTCCTGCTGACCGGCGACCTGCCCACCGAGGAGCAGGCTGCCGCCGTGGGGGATGATCTACGCGCGCGATCGGAGCTCCCGGAGCCGGCGCTGCGCACCATCGCGAGTTTGCCCACGGACATGCATCCGATGACCCAGTTCTCCATCGGGATCATGTCCCTTCAACCAGATGCCGTGTTCGTGCGGCGGTACCACGAAGGTATAGGCCGGACGGACTACTGGGACCCGACATACGAAGACTCACTGAACCTATTGGCGAAGGTGCCGACGCTGGCGGCGCTGGTCTACCGTCGCAGCTACCGCAAGCCGGAACCGACCGCGCCCCCGAGTGATTGCTGCTGGTCCGGGCGCTTCGCGCACCTGCTGGGGTACGACAGCCCCGAGTTCGTCGATCTGATGCGGTTGTACCTGGTGCTCCATGCCGACCACGAAGGCGGCAACGTCAGCGCGCACACGAGCCACCTTGTGGGCTCCGCCCTTTCCGACGCGTACCTCTCCCTCTCGGCGGCGATGAACGGGCTCGCCGGACCCCTGCACGGCCTCGCGAACCAGGAGTGCCTTAACTACGTGATGGCGATCAAGAGCAAGTTCGACGGCTGCCCCACCAAGGAGCAGCTCCGGGACTACCTGTGGGACACCCTGAAGTCGGGTCAGGTGATCCCAGGGTATGGCCACGCAGTGCTCCGTCAGACCGACCCTCGGTACAAGGCTCAGCGCGAGTTTGCCTTGAGCAGGTTCCCCGATGACGAGAACTTCAGGATCGTCAGCGACATGTACGAGGTCGCGCCGGATGTGCTGCGCGAGCACGGCAAGGCGAAGAATCCTTGGCCCAACGTTGACGCCCATTCCGGCGTGCTGCTCACCCATTACGGCATGACCGAGTCCGCGTTCTACACCGTGCTGTTCGGCGTCTCGCGTGCGATGGGCATCCTGTCCGGACTCATCTGGGCACGAGGGCTCGGCGCGCCGATCGAGAGGCCGAAGACGTTCACCACTGAGTATGCCAAGACGCATTATGTCAAGTAGGCGCCAGGCGGGCGCGGGCAGCCTAGCCATGGGGCAGCCGTCCCGGCTGCCGGGCCGCGCGCTAAGGCGGCTCGCAGGCGGGGCGCCTGCGTCACGGGCGCTTGTGCTGCTATGCCTCCTGTGCCTCCAGTTCGCCTGCCAGGCCGATCCACGGGTCGACTACACCGTGAAGGTCGACCCCGCGAGAGCGCCGATCGTTGACGTGGAGGCCAAGCTGTCGGGGTTTGGCGAAGATCCTGTGTACCTGAACATCCCACTCGGCTATGCTTACGCGAACGTGAAGACGGACCATGTCGAGAACCTGGTCGCGACAGGTGGCGACGGGAAGGAGCTCGAGCCCGTCGTCGTTGAGGGCAGGATCTACGGCTGGCCTGCGGCTCCCGCCAAGGTGGCCTACAGCGTGAGCATGACTCATCGGGCCGAGGTCGCAGAGGAGGCCCAAAAGGACGGCCGCAACCAGGCCACATATGAGCACCCATACGTGGATGACAAGCACGCCTTCCTCATCGGCTCGGCGGTCTTCATGGTGCCCGATCTGTGGGATGTCCGCAGCTCCGTCGTGTTCCAGGTGCCAAGTGGCTGGCGGGTGCTCACCCCTTGGTCACAGAAGGGTGATGCTTACCTTCCACCCTCGCTGACCTCGCTCATCGACAACTACGTCGCGCTTGGCCATTGGGACGTGCGCACCGTCGAGGTCGGTGGCTTCAAGGCTACCCTCGGGTTCGCGAACGGCACGCCGTTCGGCAAGGACCGGCTCGCGGAAGCGTTCTCGCGCATCATCGAGGCCGAGATGGACGTGATCGGACGACCGCCTCCGCACGACGGCTACCTGTTCTTCTTCCCCGACGTCGGGGACATGAAGGGGCTCGGCGGGTCAGCAAAGGCCGAGTCGATGGTCCTTGCCCTCGGCGAGGACATGACCGAGGGGGATCTTCCGAAAGTCGCGCGGCTGGTGGCGCACGAGTTCTTCCACCTCTTCGCCCATGGGCGACAGCCCGCAGCCGACGATCTCCGCTTCTTCAACGAGGGCTTCACGGAGTACTACGCCTATGTCGCGTGCACCAGGTCGCACATACTGACTGAGGCGATGCTCCGCCGGACCATCGGGCAGCTACTCACGCGCCTCCGCGAGCTGCCCGCCGGCATGACCATGCGGGAGGCACAGACCCGGTTCTTTGATGACACCGACGCGGCCACGCTGTGCTACGTGGGCGGCCTGCTATGGGCGCTGCGGCTGGACGCGGAGTTGCGGAACGCGTCGGCGGGCTCGCGGACGCTCGATGCTCTGGTGCGGTGCTTCTACACGGAAGCTGTTCCGGCGATCACTCTCGTGCCGGAGCCGTATGACTATGCCGCGTGGCACCAGGCCGCGGACGAGTGGTGGCCGAGCGCCCCCGAGGGCACGTTTGACATGAGGCTCGACGACCCGCTGCCGTGGGACCTTTCCGGCCTGCTGGCCCCCACCGGTCTCGACCTGGGGCCGTGTGACCGTGGGCTGAGCCCGGGCGTGGTCGATGACGCCGTCTTCACCAGGATCTTCCAGGGAGGTTGACCAGTGGCACACACTATCACGTTCATCAGAGGAGACGGCACCGGGCCCGAGTTGGCGGAGGCCGCGCGGCGCGTATTCGAGGCCTCGGGCGCGGCGCTCGAATGGGACTGGCAAGATGCCGGCATCGACGTGCTCGACACCTACGGCACACCGCTGCCCGGCCATGTCCTCGAGTCCATCAAGCGCAACAAGGTCGCGATCAAGGCCCCGGTCACGACGCCGGTCGGCCACGGGTTCCGGAGCGTCAACGTGGCGCTTCGGAAGTTGCTCGGGCTGTACGCCTGCGTGCGTCCGTGCAAGTCCTACAAGGGAGTCCGCTCCCGGTATGCGGACATCGACCTCGTTGTGGTCCGCGAGAACACGGAGGATCTGTACGCGGGAGTCGAGTTCGAGCAGGGCAAGCCCGAAACGGCGGAGTTCATCGCGACGGTAGAGCGCCTGGGCGCGGGGACGATCTTGCCCGACTCCGGGGTCTCCTTGAAGGCGATCTCCATCCAGGCGACCCGGCGGATCGTGAAGTACGCCTTCGAGTACGCCCGAGCCAACGGACGGCGCAAGGTCACGTCGGTCCACAAGGCCAACATCTGCAAGTTCTCGGACGGGCTCTTCCTCGCGGTCTCTCGCGAGGTCGCCCAGGGGTACACGGACGTCGAGTTCGAGGACAGGATCGTCGACAACATGTGCATGCAGCTCGTGCAGAAGCCGGAGCTGTATGACGTCGTCGTGCTGCCGAACCTGTACGGCGACCTCCTATCCGACCTGTGCGCGGGCCTCGTGGGCGGCCTCGGAGTGGCTCCCGGGGCGAACATCGGCGAGGAGTACGCGGTCTTCGAGGCAACCCACGGGTCGGCCCCCAGGTACAAGGGCATGAACAAGGTCAACCCGACGGCGCTGATCCTCTCCGGCGTGCTGATGCTTAGGCACATCGGGGAGGCGGAGGCCGCGGACCGAGTGGAGAAGGCCGTGGCGAAGGTCATCGCCGAGGGGAAGAGCGTCACGTATGACATGAAGCCCGACCGCGACGATCCGACCGCGGTGGGCACGAGCCAGATGGCGGACGCGATCATCGCGGCAATGGAATGAGTGGGGAGCGAGAGGGGCTCACGAGGATGAAGATCACAGTCATTGGTGCGGGTAATGTCGGCGCTACGTGCGCGCAGCGGATCGCCGAGGGCGGTCTGGGGGACGTGGTGCTCGTCGACATTGTCGAGGGGATGCCTCAGGGCAAGGCGCTCGACATGCTTCAATCCGGTCCGATCATGGGCCATTCACAGTCGCTCGTCGGCACGAACGGCTACGAGGAGACCGCGGGCTCGGACGTGGTCGTCATGACGGCCGGGATCGCCCGCAAGCCCGGAATGTCCCGGGACGACCTGCTCAAGGTCAATGCGGAGATCGTGCACGACGCGATAACGGAGGCGCACAAGGCATCGCCCAACGCGGTCCTCTTGATGGTCACTAACCCACTGGACGTGATGTGCGAGGCTGCCTACCGGGTCGTGGGCGGTGACTCAGCTCGTGTGTTCGGCATGGCCGGCGTGCTGGACTGCGCACGGATTAGTACGTTCGTGGCGCTCGAGCTCGGAATCAGCCCGGAGGACGTGCAGGCGATGGTGCTCGGGGGACACGGCGACACGATGGTCCCCTTACCGCGGTTTACGACCGTCAGCGGCGTGCCGATCACCTGCCTGCTCGAGGCCGATGTCATCGACCGTCTCGTGCAGCGCACGCGCGATGGCGGGGCGGAGATCGTTGCCCTGCTGAAGACGGGCTCAGCCTACTACGCGCCGGCAGCCGCCGTGTACCAGATGGTCGACGCGATCGTGAATGACAAGAAGCGCCTGCTCCCGGCCGCGGCGCGCCTCACTGGCGAGTACGGCATCACGGGCCAGTACCTCGGCGTGCCGGTGCTGCTCGGCCGTGGAGGAGTCGCGAAGATCGTCGAGCTGCCGCTCACGGAGGACGAACTCGCGGCCCTGCACACCTCAGCCGGCCATGTTCGGGACACGGTGGCGAAGCTGGGATAGAGGCGGAGCCGGTCAACGCGCGCGTGGGGAAGGTCGGCCTTGCGGGAGGCGGCGGCATCTCCCAGGCCGCCGCCGGGTGGTTCCACTACTGTACGCGGCTCACATTGGGAGCGTGACCTGAAACGTGGAGCCCTCGCCGGGGGCCGACTCCACGCGGATCTCGCCACCGTGTGCCTCGATCAGGTGCTTCGATAGGTAGAGCCCAAGCCCGGTGCCTTGCACGCCCCTCCCCCGGGGGTCGCGGACGCGGTAGAACGGGGTGAACAGCCCTTCGACCCCTTCCGGCGCGATACCTATCCCCTTGTCCGCCACGGTGAATACGACGGCGCCGGGCACGCAAGCGATGTGCACCTTCACCACCCCACCGTCGGGCCAGTACTTGTCGGCATTCGACAGGAGGTTGATGAGCACGAGGAGCAGCTTGTAGCGGTCTCCGTTGAGGTCGCCGATCTCGTCGTCGAAGGTGGCCTCGAACTCGCAGTGCCGCGCGGCCATGTCGGCGATCCTGATGGCCTCGGCCACGAGCGACCGCACGTCGAAGATGCCCTTGGTCAGCTCGATGGGGCGGCCCGCTTCGATCTTCGAGAGGTCGAGGAAGCCGTCGATGAGCCGCGTGAGGTGGTCGGCAGCCTGGATGATGTTGTCGACGTACTCGAGCACACCGTCGCTCAGCTCCTGCCGGTCCTGCAGGAGGATGGTCTCAGCGAATCCCCGGATGACGGCCACCGGGGTCCGCAACTCATGGGATGCGAATGCCAGCAAGCGGTCCTTGATCTCCTCGACCCGGCGCCGCTCCAGGGCGTAGCGGATGGACCGCTCCAGTAACCGGGCGTCCGTCTGCCCCTTCACAAGGTAGTCGGCGGCACCCGACCTCATAGCCTCGAGGTCGACTGCCTCATCGCCCTGTCCGGTTAGCAGGATCATGGGGTGCTTGCAGCCGAGCCTCAGGGCCTCCCGCAGCAGCTCCAGCCCGTTGCGCTCGCCGAGGCGATAGTCGAGGAGATAGACGTCGTGGCGTGCCCGGAGGATCTCTGTGAGCCCACAGTCGAACGTCGCGAGCCAGTCGATGGCGAACCGATGGGCGTCCGCCTCCGCCAGCAGGTCCCTTGTTATGACGTAGTCGTCCTCGTCATCGTCGACGAGCAGGACTCTCACGGTCCGTTCGTCCGCCATGGCTACACCCGCGTTCGTGGCAGCTCCACGATCCCCAGCCAGTAACGCCCGAGGGTCTTGACCACCTCCACCAGAGCCTCGAATGTCACAGGCTTGGTGATGTAGGAGTTCACGCCCAGGTCGTACGAGCGGCAGATGTCCTCGTCGGCCTTCGACGTCGTGAGCACCACGACCGGTATCTGCCGGAGGGCAGGGTCGGTCTTGATCTCCGCCAGCGCCTCACGGCCGTCCTTGCGAGGCATGTTTAGGTCCAGCAGTATGATCCCGGGACGCGGTGCCCGTGCCGGGTCGGCGTACTCGCCGCGGTTGTAGAGGTAGTCGACGAGTTCGACGCCGTCGCTCACGAAGAATAGGGGGTTCGCTAGGCGGTTCTCCTCGAACGCCTCCCGCAGGAACAAGCAGTCCTCGGCATCGTCGTCCGCGACCAGGATCGGAATGGCCTCCGTGTACGAGTTCATGGTGCACCTCCGGCGCCGGACTGGTCGGCAGGCAGCGTTACGGTGAACTTGGCACCTCGGCCCCTGGCACCCTCCGCCGCTATCCTGCCTTGGTGTCGTTGTACGATCTTGCGGCATATGGTCAGCCCTACCCCGGTGCCCTCGTATTCGCTCCGGGTGTGCAGTCGCTGGAACATGCCGAAGATCCTCTCGGCGTACTGCGGATCGAAGCCAATGCCGTTGTCCTCCACGACGACCTCGCACACCGGGCCTGTTCCGGGGGCACCAAGCCCAGAGCCCGTCTCGTCGACCAGCCGACCGGTGACCCTCACCACCGGCGGGTGGCCTTCGCGGCGGAACTTCAGCCCGTTGACGATCAGGTTCTGCAGGAGCTGGCGCATCTGGGAGCGGTCGGCATCGATCGTCGGTAGCTCCCCCACGTCGACGCGCCCGTGAATGGTCTCGAGACGTGTCGCGAGGTCCTCCAGCACCTCGTGCACCACGTCGTTCAGGTCCACTCGCTCAAACGGGAGCGCCCGAGTGGTGACGCGGGAGAATGTCAGCAGGTCGTCGATCAGGCCCTGCATCCGGCGCGCGGCGCTTTGCATCCGCGCCACGTAGTCGCGTCCACGCTCGCCCAGCGCGTCCCCGGACGTTGAGGCGAGGCGGTCCCCGAAGGCGACGATCTTCCGCAGCGGCTCCTGCAGATCGTGCGATGCCACGTACGCGAACTGCTCCAGCTCCGCGTTAGACCGCGCCAACTGCTCAGTGCGCTCCTCGACCCGCCTCTCGAGCTCGTCATGGGCTCGCCTCAGGGCCTCGGCCGCACGCTGGCGATGGATCAGGCGCCACATCCCATCCATGAGCAAGCGGAGTTGCATGACATCCGCCTCGCCGTACCGCTCGGCCTTGTTGCCGACGCCGGCCACGGCCACGATCCGGTCGCCCTCGAAAACAGGAATGTTCATGTGGCGCTGCACGTGGACGTGCCCCTCGGGGTAGCCCTTCTTCGCGGTGCTGGGGGCGGCGTAGTCGTTGGTCACCACCGGGCAACGCTGACGAACCGCCTCCCCCCACAGGCCCGTGGTCTCGATCGGGTAGACAACCGGCTTGTCCGTGATCGCGCACTCCGCCATCGCGGTCCGGGACCAGGCGTGCATGGTCAGCACGGTCTCGTCCTCGTTCATAAAGGCCAGGTACCCGATCGTGCTCCCGGTCAGGGCCACGCCTGCCTCCATCGCGAAGTCGGTGATCTCCGCGAGCGAGGCTTCCGTCATCTCGTTGAGCTGGGCGAGAGCCTCCAGTCGCGCCTCGTCCAGCCGCGACTGCGTCTCGGCCCGGTGTCGCGCGGTTGTATCGCGGAAGCTCCATACACGCCCTATCATGTGCCCGGCGCGGACGAGCGGACGCGAATAGCGTTCAAAGACGCGACCGTCCTTGAAGGTCAGGACATCGAAGCTCTCTGCCTGACTGCCGTACAGCTCGCGCACCTTCGCCACGAACGCTTCCGGTTCGCGGAGCTGCTCGACCACGCAGTCGAGCAGTTGCCGATCGTCTCCGGCGGCCAGCAGCTCCGCCGGGATGCGCCACATCTCGGTGAACCGCGGGTTGGCGTGGATGACCTTCCCGTCTTCGCCGACGACGAGAAGGCCGTCTGCGGTGGCTCCCAGCGTCGCGCGCAGCAAGCCCTCGCTCTCGCGCAAGGCCTGCTCCGCCTGCTTGTGCTCGGTGATGTCCCTTACGGCGACATCGACAACCAGCCCGCCGCTCTCAGGGTCCTCGGCCAGAATCGCGTCTTCCAGGACCCACCGGCTGTCGCCCTTCGCCGTGATGAAGTGGCACTCGTGACCACGCAGCTCCCGGTACTCGTGGAGGCGCGCGCGCGCGTTGCTCTGCGGTTCCGTGGTGGTCCTGAGGTCGTCCAGGCGGCGCCCATAGAGGTCGGCCGGGGTGCAGTCCAGCCCGAGCATGTCGACTAGGCCCTCGTCCGCGTACAGCACGCGGCCCTCGTCAAACGTGCAGCGATAGGTGGCGTCGCTGAGAAAGCGCGGCAATCGCTCACGCGGCGGCTGCATGCCCGCGGTCCCTCCTTGGGTCAGCCAACGAGGTCGCTCGCGTCTGGCTTCTCGGTTACCTGCGAGTTCCCCTGCCGATGCCGCGCCGGCGCGGGCGTCCATCAGCTGGGGTCAGGCTGCCACAGGTCGAGCTCGTCGATCCACAGCTTGCCGTCGCCTTGCCGTGCATCGATGAAGAACGCGACGTGGTCGGTCTCAGGCGGCAGTGCTTCGGCGGGCAAGGTCGCCTCGACGAGGGCCCAGGCACTCGTCCCGCCCGGGATCTCGGCCGGACGGTCCACCATCCGCCAGCCGTTCGCGGCGTTGCCGGAAGGATCGGTCGATGCGAGGCACCAGGTGTCGATCCAGTGGTCAGCCGCGAAGGCCGCCACGTTCAGAGTCGCGAGGCACCCGGCGAGCGCTTCAGACCTCACCCAGCATCGCAGCCGCGTCGCGCGTCCGGCCACGGGCGCGATGTTCCAGTGCACCAGCCGGCGATCGAACGGGCCGTCGAGTCGAAGGCTGCCCGGAGCCAGGTGGCCGACATCCCGGTCGTAACTGGCATGATAGGAGTGCGGCCCCGGATGGGTTAGGATCCTCCTACCGGATCCGGGGTTGGCACGCTGACAGACTCCGCGGGGACGGGGGCCGCCTTCCTGGGGCTTGCGCCCCAGGCTAGCCAATGCCGTCGCTCCGCGACTCCTGAGGGCGGACTATCTGCCCGAGGTCTGGATCCCGGATGACGCGACTCTGCGGCTCCGGGAGATCACCTCCTACCGGACGGGGCTGGTGCAGGAGCGGACCCAGGTCAAGAACCGCGTCCACTCGATCCTGCACCGGAACCTGATCCCTCGCCCCGAGGTACGCGACCTGTTCGGCAAGACCGGGCGCACCTACCTCGAGACCATCT
>Ga0315280_10012280_pt1 | contig 10381 bp, 14 predicted proteins | sample YL17G06_40_MG_FD_203697 | JGI IMG/M metagenome (GOLD analysis project Ga0315280, IMG submission 203697) | Sediment microbial communities from Yellowstone Lake, YNP, Wyoming, USA - YL17G06_40 | ecosystem: Environmental > Aquatic > Freshwater > Lake > Sediment | place: USA: Wyoming | collected... | reverse complement strand
CTTCCCCTGCCGTGAGCCTGCCTCAGGGGCATCGCATAGTTGATTAGCAGCCGTATGTGTAGGACAGTGGCAGGCGTGGAGGGACTCGAACCCCCGACCCTCGGATTAGAAATCCGATGCTCTATCCGGCTGAGCTACACGCCCGTAAGAACTTAGCTTAGACGACTCGGACGAGTGTAGCGGAAACTGTAGCAGGTAGCTGTCGTTTCTGGCTCTTGGACGGACTCTCTGCCAGCTCCTTGCTCAGCGCCTCAAAGCGCTCAAAAGCCCGCTCAGTCGTCTCCGGCGAAGGGTGCATGTAACGCTGAGAGACCAGGACGGAGCTGTGTCCAGCCACCCGCTGAATCGTGAATGCGTCCGCGCCCGCTTCGCCTAGCCGCGTCAACATGGTGTGCCTCAGCGAGTGTATCACGAAGTCCTTGGGCAAGCGAAGGCCGTCACGCAATCGCTTGTGCTGGTGGTCGAGTGAAGTGCCAAGGAAAGGACCGCCATTGTCGTCAGGGAACAGTAGCGGCGATTTGGACGCTGCGAGTCTGTCTGCCAACATAGCCCGAACGCGATTCGTTAGCGGGATGGTGCGGCGAGCGTATTTTGACTTGCCGCGCCAGACTTGCAGGTAACCAAAGCGCGCCCCGCTGATTGGCTCCAGGTGAAGGTCCGCCCATTGCAAGGCTAGGGCCTCACCCCGCCGTAGGCCCGTATCCAAGAGCAACACGGCGAAGTCGTGCAACGGCTGAGGGGCCATTCCCAGATACAAACGCTCTTGCTCGCGGGTCAGTACAAACTCACGGACTCTCTCACCTGGAAGCAGGCGAACGCGGGGGACACGATCTATCAACCGCCATTCATCGGCCAGATGCAGAGCGCGCCGCAAGGTAGCCAGCTCGCGGTTGACCGAAGCGGGAGACATGCGGCGAGCACGTTGCTGGACATAGGATTCAATCAGCGCTTCGTCTATCTGATCCAGCCGCGCTTCGGCCAGGGGTTGAAATTCCAACAAGCGAGTCAGCTTCTCCGCGTAGAAGCCCACTGTTGCGGGTTTGTCAGCGCAACGGGTCTCAATGTACTCCATGAAGCGCCGCGAGAAGTCTTTGAGTGTCGGCGTGGGCTTGCGCTCAATGATCCCCACTTCACCCTTGGCAAGCGCTGTTCGATAGGCGGCTTGGATTGTCCGCGCTGTCGTCGGATTGCCCTGATGGGTGCTCCGCTGAATGTGTTGTCCCTTCCACCAAAAATGGAACCAATAAATTCCCCCTCTCTTGAAAACAGCCATTTCTCTGACCTCCTCACATCGAGAGCTTGGCACGTCGGCGCCATTCCTTCATGTATTCGGCTCGGCGGTCCTTAACCTCCCGACTTGCCGCGTAGTGAGCTTGGCGGCAACCATGGCTACAGAAAGTTTGCCTCTTCTTCCCGGACACTTTGGCAAACATCCAGCGCGAACAGTGTTCACACCTACTGAGACGCTCACGCAAGCCTTGACTTACTAACCACAAGAAGGCTGAAAACACGGTGCCTGCTTTGGCCTTACTCCACTCCGAAGGAGGTCCCGGCCGCCAGAGAATTCTGGTCTCATGTTTGCTTCGGGCATCGACTATCATTTGCCCAAAGTAGGGATGCGATTTAAAGCGGGAGATTAAGCGCAAAAACATACGCTGGAGCTGAGAGGCAATTCTTCTTTTCTCTCTGAGGCCTGCGCCCACGGGCTCGAGTTGCTCTCCCTTGTTCCAAAGCGCGTTCATCGTTTCAATAAATTGGGCAACAGGCTTTCCTTGTTTGGATTTTTCGCGCTCATTCAGCCAGTGGGCGATGAAGTCAACTGTCTCCTCGCCGAAGTAGTGTTTGGGCGCGCGTGTCTGTAACTGACAAGTTTGGTGATTTCCTGAAAACATTACGCTTGACACGACCAAAAGGATAGCACAAGCTATATTTGTTTACTAGCAGTTTTTAGGAGGCTTTGATGGACAAGTTACATGACATCCCCACCGCAGCGCAAATGCTCGGCGGCGTTTCGCATTGGACCGTAAGGGCCTGGCTGCGAGAGGGCCGCCTTACACCTACACGGGTGGGCGGACGAGTGATGCTGAGCGAGCGCGAGTTGGACCGTTTCCTCCGCGAGGAGCAGACCCGACCTCGAAAGAAGAGGGTGCTGGCGCCCAGGGCGAGAGTGAACCCGAAACACGCAGTCGCTAGCTGCTCACGGTGAAGCTGAGAGATCCCGCCGCAACCGGAGTCCTTCAATTCGTCTTAGGGCGCAATGAGTAGGGTTCAGCGCACATCGAACATTCCCGCCGATCTGGACGCTGAGAAAATCATTCTCGGAAACTGTATCCTTCAACAAAGCGCTGCACCCTTGGGCGACTTGACGCCGGGGGATTTCTTTTCGCAGAAACACCAGCAAATCGCCCGCGCGATTCTGGGCCTAGCCTCGGAGGACGGGCCGGTGGACATTCTGCAAATCGAACGGCGCGTGAGCGGGCTGGGGATCACCCTGAGCGACCTAAACGCCCTAGACGATGGCATTCCGATCTTTGAGGACCAGCACCTGGACCGCTACCGGCAGCGGCTAAAAAAACTCCGCGTCGAACGCGACGCGATCTCCGCCAGCTTCGCGTTAGGCGAAGCAGCAAGGCAATTGGCGCCCCTAGACGAGCTGCGCGAGCGCGCTGCCGACTTTCTCACCAAAACCGCTCCCCAGGCTGCCGCGAAAAAAACGAAAGCGGAATACTCGGTCATCCCCCCGGCCGCCTGGTACGGCCCCACGGGAATCTACCGACAAGCGATGGAGCGGACCTGCTCGGCCAGTGACAACTACCACTTTGCGGGATTCCTCACGGTGGTCGGCGCGCTGCTCGGCAAATCCGTCTTTTACGATGATGGCGGCGAAGAGCTTTACCCGAACCTCTTCACCGTGATTGTGGGCGAGGCGGGGTGGGCCAAGAAGGATTCCGCGCTCCGTCGCGCCATTCGCTTCACCCGAGAATTAGACAACTCGCTGACGATGATCTACACGCTAGCCTCAGTGGAGGGCTTCATTGACGAATTGGTCCGCGAGCAAAAAGAACTCCAAAGCAAGGGCTACAGCCCCACACCGCTGCGGGTTCTTCTGCGACTCAGCGAGTTGCGCAACCTGATTGCCAAGGCTGCACAAAAGGGCACCGGCAACATCATTCCGACGATCTGCGAGGCCTACGATTGCCCGCCGACGCTGAAAACACCCACCCGCTCACACTACGCCCAGGTCGACGAGCCGATCCTCTCGGTGTTCGCCTGCACGAATCCAAACTGGCTGCGGAAGGTTACGGTCGAGGATTTGGAGGCTGGTTTTGGAAGCCGCGTCATGTTTGTGCCCGGCGACCCGAAACCTCTCTGGCCGAAAAAACACAAACCCAAGCCAGAATTCTTGAACCCGCTTCTAGAGTTGGTCGGTAAGCGCCTGGAGGAGTATCGGAAGAATCCCCGAACCTTCGTCCTTTCACCCGAAGCCGAACAATTATGGGTTCAATGGGTGGTGCCGCACGATGCGCTCCGAGTGGAGAATCAAACAATCAACTTGATGGGCGCACGCGACAACACAACCTGCATCAAGGTCGCCCTGGTTCATGCCGCGCTCGACGGCGCAGAGAGGATCGAAGTCCACCACCTGCACGCGGCCATCGCTTTCATAGAATGGCTCTATCAGATGCGGTTCCCTTTGTTTGCCGGCCACGGACTCTCGCCCGCAGTAGAGGCTCAGGAAAAACTTCTCGCAATCATGGAGGAACGCGGGCGGGTGAACTATTGCGATGTCCTTCGACTCATGCGCCGGTACTCGAACGCTGAGCAGCTGGGGCGGCTCTTAAACGCACTCGCAGTTCCCGGGGGACCGATCCGGGTCGAGACTGTCGGTGGCAGCCGCCCCAAGCGTTTCATTGCATGGGTAGGAGGTACATAAGAGAGGGGGGGGTGCTTGTGTCGAACCGAGTTTCTCTAAGATTTAGGCTTTTGTTTCAACAACTTCCGATTCGACAATAATATGTCGAATCGTGTTTAACTGACCCATTCAGTTCGACGGGTTCGACATAGTTCGACATGTTCCTGTCGAATCGTAAATATATGATAATAAATAATAAAGTAATAGAAAAAGCTCAGTTAAACCGATTCGACAGGGGTATACCCCCCTCCGACTGATTTTGACGGATATCAAGAATTGGGAAAGAGACTCCAAAACGGCCAGTCAAAGCCTCGGATGACATGGGCGGGTGGGAGCCTCAGACAAAGGAGGCCAAGAAGCGCAAATTGGATGCTTTGGCAACGGAGCGCTCCCGGCGCCATCGCACGATGGCGACCGAGAGAACCAACAAAACAAAAGAGTTGCAAGGGACGATCTGCGCGATTGCTGCATAGAGATTGGAAGGTGCGTGTAGGGCTGGGAAAGGGATATGAGATCTAGGCAAGATTCCACGTCGGTTGAACGGAAGCTCTTTCGTGAGGCGCTGGCCCAACTCCGTCCTGTCCGGGACGGGTTGAGGGTGAGGTTTCCCGACGTTGCGCCCAAGCCGTTCCGCGATGTGTGCGCCCGCGCCTGGGCGAAGTTAAATGTCGTCCCACGCGGCCGCCCCTTTGAGAAGCATACGCAGGAAGCTCTGGAGTTTCGGCGGCAAGGCTTTAGGTGGCCCGAAGTCGCTGAGAAGGTTCTCGGGTCTAGGCCGAAGCCTCCCACTGATCCCTTTTCGTGGGATTGCGCGAAGGCGAGTCTCCAGAGCGCGGTTGGGAGGATCGAACGGCGCGAGCGTAAGGTGAGCAAAATGGCTGGAGTTTGTGCGTGATTAAATTCTCTCCGTTTGGCGCTCCTTAAAGGTCTGGCATTGTTTGTTTTGACAATACACTTCGAGGGTGTTATCCATTGGTCTGCGTGAAACTAATTTTGGAGGTTCCTATGCCCAGCGTCAAACAGTTGGAACGGAAAATCGCAGACTTACAGGACGAAAACGACGAGCTGCAAGACCAGCTCGACGCTATTTCGGACATCCTCGAAGAAGGGGAGGAAGGTGAAGAAGCCGAACCGGGGGAAGAGGACTAGCGCGGGCCGCGTGTGGCGCGAAATGGCGCAAGCCTGGTCGCGCCGTCACCGATCGCGCCTCGCGGTATCGTGCTCAACGTTGCATCCCCCCTGGCCCGCGAAGGTGTGAGCTTTGCAGCTCCACGCGGTTCCTGGTGGTAGATCATCGGAACGCCGATGAGACGGACAACCGACCGCGAAATCTCCGCTGGCTCTGCAAGGCGTGTAACACGGCCCTCGGGATCGCGGCGGCCCGGGCTGGACGCGGCCGGCGCACGCGGCAATTCAACCCAGGCGCGCGGACTCTGGCCCATTACGTCCAGGCCGCGCTGGAGCACCGGCGCGGCGCGCACGATCCCGGTGGCCGGGTGATTCACGAAACCCCGAAAGCTCAGCGCCGCGAATTCGCCGCCGAAATCTGGCGTCGACGCCGCGAGCACGGGACAGACCGACCGTCACGCTAGAGGTAAGGATTCGCCTCCACACCGCAACGTGGAGGATGTATGGCTCTGAGAAAACTTGTCGTAGCTTTCCTGCTGGGAATCCTAGTAGTGTTTCTGCCGCAGTGCTCCCGCGCGCAGTTTATTGGCTACACCAGCCCACAGACGGTTCAGGTGCAAGTCTTTAACAACATTTCAGCTCCGGCCGTAAGCGCGCCACTGCAAAACATCGGGCAATCCGCGCATATTTTGTACTATCGTGCCGCAAACGCCAGAGTTACCGATCTGTTTCTTCAAGCCAGTTACGACGGAACGAACTGGTTTGCAATCAGCAATATCGGGAGTCATCCTGCCGAGGGGGTCTTATTCGCCAGCGGCTATTACCCGCTGGTGCGGGTCAATGCCTCGGAGATCTTATGGTCGGGCACTGGAGGCACAACGCTTTCTGTTTCCGCTTGGTATTCGGGAACCTCAGTGACTCCCGGACCGGAAGCAGGCAAATTCCACGCCACCGGAGAAAACATTGTGCCTGCCGCTCGCGGTGCGGATGCCACGATAAGTCCCTTTTGGCTTGGCGATGTCCCCGTTCCCTTCCGCAGTTCAGAGGGCACGTTGTTCTTTATTCCGCAAGGGATGACAGGGGTTACAGCTTTGACTGATGCGCGCTTGGAGATCACGATCACCCCTAATCCAGCGGGCGGAGTAGGCCAACAAGTATTTTCCTTCGGACCTCTCATCGGTGGCAATACGGTCCAAGCCTTCGCCGTTCCGGCTTATGGAGCGGCGAACATCGAAATCCTGTATGAATTCAACCCTGCGGCTGCTCCGGATGGCGGAACCTACAGTGTGTTGTATGCCTTTGGCCCGACTGCCAAGCCAACCGAGATTGAGCACACTTTCATCCCGCTGAGCGCCGTTGGCGTTACTGAAACATTGTACGTTGAAGCGCAGCATCCTGAGAAACACACCGCCGAACTCACCGTGACAGGCGCGCCGGGCACCTGCACGTTTCAACTAGAAGGCTCGCTTGGTGCCTTGACCTGGTTCGCTCTGAGCGACGCGGTGGATTGCACCGTGGCCGCCAACCGGATGTTCCATGTGGTAAACAAGCCGGTCAATTTCGTTCGCGGGGATCTCACCGCGCTGGCAGGCGGCGCGGCCCCCACGGTGACTTTAAGCTATCTAGGGACGCGCTGATGATTGGACAAAAATTCTTTTTCGTGCGGATAACAACGCGGGTCCGACTGGCCTTGCTCAATGGGTTCATCAGGCTGTGTTTTCTCTACGGCCGCGCGTGGATGTGGGTGTGTGGCCGCAAGTGGCCGACACGCAAGCAGTGCCAGGAAACCGCCCGGCTCTTGGGGCTTGATGCGAAGTCGCTGTCAGGCCAACCGGTGCGAGGCAGCAACACGATTCAGTAGTGATGGAGTGTGCAACTTGAGTGAGATTCTCGCGGATGTCCAGCAATTCTTCGACATCGAGCAAAAGCTTCGGCAGTCGAATCAGAACCTGATCGAGCTTGAAGGGATGATCCGCCAGTCGTCGGCACTCGCCCGCGAGTTCGGTGCGCAGATCGGGCAAGAGCGCCAGGCTCACAACGCGCTGGTTGACAAATTCAATTGGGCCTACGGCGCCACGTTCGGCACCGTCCCCGAGGGCCTCCAGGGTCCGGTGCTTGTGGCCGTGGGCGTGGTAGCGGTTCTCGCCTACATTGCCGCCGAAATCGTTTTCCGCTTCCGCGAGCAGAGCCGACTCAAACAGGAAATGACAGCCCGGCAGAGCGAAGCGCAAGCGGCAATTCTGGCCGAACAGAACCGCGCCGCGCTCGAGAAGGCAGCCCAAGGAAACGAACAGCAAGCTGCGGCAGCCGAAGCCCGTGGGGATACCAGGAGCGCGGACCAGTATCGCCAACGAGCCGCGGAATTGCGCGAGCAGATGGGTACACCAGGGGCCCGGGTCCCGACACCAGAGCCTGGGATAACCTCAGACGTGGAGGCGTTTGTCAGTAAGAATTGGCCCTGGCTGGTTCTCGCCGACGCCGGCGGTGTGTTTCTATTCACGCGCCTGTGAACTGGTGGTCAGCACCGAGCGCCGCCCTTTCCGGTACTTTGGCAGGTTTCGGTGGACCGTGGAAGATTTACATAGGCTAGGATGGCTCAGGACGCATCGTTTGAGGTCGGGTAATACCTTAGCATGGGTTTTCCCGGCCCTTTTGGGGCCGACGAGGTAACAATGTTGATTCTCAGCCCAACCAATCGCGTGAGCACGAGTTACGTGCCGGTGGATCAGATCCCGTTCCTGCTTCCCGCATACGGATCCGTCAGCGGTCTCGGGCTGGAACTCGAACCGATGACCCTGGCGTTCGGCATGGGGGCCCTGGTTCTTGCATTTTACTTGTTCGGGTTTCAGACCCGGCCAAAATACGAGGCTGCCAAGCGCAAGCGGCGCGAGGGGCAGATCAAGAAGCTGCGCGATCAGATCAAAGCCCTAGAAGCCAAGGATTGAACCGCAATGGCGTGCGAAAAGTAAAATTGCGCAGCCGAGAAAAACCGTTAAAAATCTTGAGGCGGGTGCGAGAAACCTGCAAAAACCGTTAAAAAAACCGTTAAAAAAAGCGGTAAAAATATCGAATCAGCAGATTGGGAGGGTAGCTATGCGCGGTCAGTCTCATCGTGTTGGTGAAGCGGCTGACCTGTTGGGCGTGTCGGTCCCAACCGTCAAGGATCTCGTTCGTAAGAAAAAACTGCGAGCCTTCCGAACCCCAGGGGGTCAGTTGCGAGTGCTCGCAGACAGTTTAGAGGAGCTGCAACAAGGCCCTGCTGTGCGATCCGCCCGCGAACCTTCACCCGTTCTACAAAACAAGCGTGAGCGTGTGGAGGAACTCGGGCTTGAAGCCCAAGAGCTTCGTATTCACCGGGACGTTCGCAAACTCCAGGAACAGGACGCCGCCGAACGGCGGCAGAAGCGGGAGGAGCGCGACGAGCGCGCACGCGAAGCCGAGCAGGAAGCGCAGCGCCTTGAGTTCGAACGCCACCAGCTCGAAATCGAGCGGCAGGAAAGAGCCGAACGCGCCCGCGCCCAAGCTGCGCTGCGCGACTTTCGCGCTCGCTGGCTGGCTCACGCTGACAGACATTTAGAGGGCGTCGCCCTCTACCACGCCTGGCTCACGGCCCCCCAGCGCAAGGAAATCATGGAAGCCTTGGAAGCCGAAATCGCCAAGCACGCCACGGATGATGAGCAGCGAATGAAACGGGTCGTCGAGGAGACCCTTGCGAGCCTCGTTGCACCGCTGGAAGCCCAACGCGAGATTGCCCGAAGACGGGAACATGCCATGGACTCTATTATGCTCAGGCTCAGCTTTCGGGCGACAGATTCCGAGCGAGTGCGGGCGAAAGCCTTAGCCCGCGAAGCTCTCAGACAGATGCCGTTTGACGCCAGCGCCGACGAATTGCTTATGAAGGCCCAGGACGCGATCACGCCGATCTCTCGCACCATTGAGGACCGTGAGGCCCGCGAGAAGCGGGAAGCAGCCAAGCAAGAATTTATCCGCTGGGCATCTATCACCGTTGGCAGCTACAAGCAGGAACTTCGGGACGAGGATGAGATCTCCCAGCAGGACTATTCCGACCGGGCGCTTTGGGACGAAATCAACGAAGATGTCCGCGAGCAGCTTTCACAGGAACTCACCGGGGATGAAAGCCCAGAGGAAGTCGAGGGCCTGATTCGCGGTATTGTGGACGACGCGTTCAAGCTGGAAGCCCCCGAAGAGGATCAGGACTGACAGCCCGCCCGCCTAGAATGCTTGCCCCCAGAATCCCCAAGGGGATATCTCTTGACATCCCCGCAGGTCAGGAGTAGGAAGAAAGCAGGCGGCCACTCCCGAAGAACAAAGCTTCGAGAGTGGCCTGACCATCCCAGCCTGGAAAGGAGGCTCGAATGGCTGCGAAGAAAATATCCCATCTCCCATCCGCCACGCAAGGCTTAGTCCGATATATTTCACAAGAAGCAAGCCACATTTCGCTGAACAACATGCTCCTCCAGCGATTGAACGACGCTTCGCTTTTACGTGAGGATCTTGCCAAGACTCAAGATCGTTTGGCCCGGGCCCAAGCTGAAGAGCTTTTTATAGACTTCATGCTGACCTGCAAGACGCCTCACCGCTCAAGAAGCGAATCAGCCAAGGAAGGGCGAGCCTGCGGACAACAAACGCAGGTAGTCATTGAGGCAACGCAGCTTGGCCCCTTTTTCCATCCGCGCCAAGAAGCCCTCGCCATCCGTCGCCAGCAAACGGTCACGGAGCGGAACCTGTGGGCACTTTACTATGCACGCTACGGATGTCTCAGGTGCGATGGAAAAGACAGGCCCCACGCGTCGAACGGTCTGTGTGCAAAGTGCCGCTCGACAATCGTAAACCGACGCCACGGTCTCTTGGAGAGCAAACGAAGATACGGCGAGTTCGGCGCCTAGAGCACCTGGTCAGGCTGAGCGGCGCGTAGGGCGAGCGGACATTGCCCCGCCTTTCAAGGCTCGCTGGCAAAGAGTAGCGCCTGATCTCCGCTGCGGGATAGCTCGCGTCTGTAGAATGGCCGTGGAGCGCACACCGTTGCCCTAGGACGCAGCGAACTACGCTGCCATGACCTCTTTTAGACGCTCGCGTCGCCAAATACCACGGCCAAAACAAAGCAAAAGGCTGTAGCGGGAACTGTAGCAGGTGCCTGCATAGTAGAGTTGGTATTGGTTTGTTTCGGCTGATAGCGTCCAACCTGTTTTCAAACATTTAACGTGTAATCAATGCGTTCGGGACAATCGTTACCAGTTTAGAAATCCGATGCTCTATCCTACTGAGCTACACGCCCGCACCAAAGCGCCAATACTCGCCCCTATATGGTAGCAGAAAGCC
>Ga0315280_10012279_pt1 | contig 10381 bp, 11 predicted proteins | sample YL17G06_40_MG_FD_203697 | JGI IMG/M metagenome (GOLD analysis project Ga0315280, IMG submission 203697) | Sediment microbial communities from Yellowstone Lake, YNP, Wyoming, USA - YL17G06_40 | ecosystem: Environmental > Aquatic > Freshwater > Lake > Sediment | place: USA: Wyoming | collected... | reverse complement strand
GTATTTTCCTCTCTATACATTGTTCTGAAAAAGATTCGCTCTACTCTGGAGTGTCTTTGTTTGATGAACTGTTTGGCTCTTTCTTCTGCCTCTCCAGATAATTAGTTTTTGGCAATTTCCTATTTGATAGGCTTTTCGGATAGCCAAAATATTCCCCCTTCGCCCCAAAATTGAGAGCTACCTAAACACAGTCAGAGGTTAGAGGTCAAGTTGAGGTAGAGTTTCTAGCGGCATTTTGAGACTTTTATTTTCCCATCTGAAAGTTATAGAGTCAGCTGTGATCTTCTCTTGTTCTGAAAGGCGCCTGGCAAGAGTCTCAAACAACTTCCCTTCAGAAATATAGGTTCCGATCTCAATTCTATTTTGAGAGACCCGGCTGTGGCCCGCGAACTCAGAGCCTCTTTCTCTGATCTGAATCCCATAACCTGAATAGAGGTACTGGACCACTCGATATCTGATCCTGACAAGGGAGTTACCTTTTGGAAATTCAACAAAGAGAAAGTCCTGGGGGAACTTTTTTCCCTTCTTATGGCTTGAGAAGACTCTTCTTCCACTTCCCATAGGAATCTAAACTTCCAAACATTTCTATAAACATGTTTAGATATTTAAAGCATACCATATATGCCTCAAAGCATACTGACTATTGATTTCTCAACCATTCTCTTCATTTTAGCCTTATCTCAACGGCTTCATGATAGAAATTCGCTCAAAAAATAAAAATAAAAGAGATTCTAGCTTATTGATGATCCTTATAAAATATTTTGAATGGAAAAACGGAAATAAATTTCCGCATCGACTTTAGAATAGACCCCGTGCTTTTTTCTGTGTGGCAAGTATACGCCACAAACACAATTTCATTGAGGACAGAAAATTAAAAAAACGGAAGTATTTTTCCTCTCAGGATGGCTCTCAATAGTTATGGGCACCTGGAAAAGGCTCGGGAGGAGGACATCCTTCAAATTCCATTTTGGTGCCGACCCTGACGATTAGTCCTCTTACGTGTAGATCGATGAAGAGCCGAGGCTGTTCTGGTGTATATTTAAGATCATCCCTCACACATGCGAGAACCCAGATCAGGTATTCTATTTCTCTTTTTGAGACTCCTGATAGTACATGTTGCCATTCCTTTTCGTCTTCATAGCGGGCCTCCAAGCGACACTCTTGGATTGAACCGTCTCTCTCTTTCAGCAAGACAACGCGAAAAGCTCTTTTTCTCATTTTCAATCGCCGTAGAAAAGTATCAATATGAAGGTTCTTAACGTTTATGAATTTACGCACTCTGATATTCTGAAGCTATCCTTTTCTCAAAACAAGCTTGCCATCTTCTTCAATGAAAACGATCAAGTCTCCAACATTCAATTTGAAGCGTTTCCTTGCTTCAGAAGGAACTGTCACTTGGCCTTTTGTGCTGAGCTTACATGCGCCCAATGTTTTGGCTGTCAACGAGTTTCACCTACTAATAGGTAATGAAGGGAAATTCTTATATGTCTTACCCTTACATTACTTACTTGTAAGGTGAATGATATGGCATCCAAATATGTGAGCATAAGAATGAAGGTTCCCAGGAAGCATTATGAGATAATTGAAAAAGTAGCCGTGGTTCTTGAATGCAGTCCCCAAACAGTTTTTCAGAAGGCCCTGAACCATGCTTTAAAAACCAATACTCTCGGCCATGTTGTCGAGTCAATGCTAGGCGAGAAATACAGAGATGTCTTCAATAATCAACATGACCTGGAATTGTGAGCTTTTCAATCACTGGCATTTCTCTCTTTGCAAGTCTGATCGCGCGGAGAATGGCTTCCTCGTATGTTTCATCTCCGATCTTGAGACCATTGAGCAAGATCTTTGTCTCCTTGGAAACCTTGATCGTTGACTTCTTAGTATCGTTGCATTCGCGCTTCTTCCTTTGGCCATGTGGAGGCTTGCGAGCAACCGCGATTCTTGCATTCTCCTTAGGGAAGCAAGGATTCTCTAGTTCAATGACTTTGATGATCTTGTCAAAGATTGCATGCTTCTTTCGTTGTCTAGGAACTTCCCACTTTCGTCTTCTCTCGTTCCATTTTGCGATCAAGACTTCAACAGCGTATAGCGTGTTGTCCTTGATGGCCAAAGCATCAGCCAGTTTTCCATCTAGGCGCCTGACTCTGAAACCATCATGCTCAAGCTCCTTGATCTTTGCTGTCAGGACTTCTTCATGCCTGTTGTCTTTCATGCTTTCTTCACCTTTGTTGTTCTCGGTCTGAAAAGCTTTCCATCGCTCTCAAGCTTCTCAATGACCTTGTGGATATCGCCTCTTTTCGCGTTAGTTTCTTTCTCAACATCGTCAATGAGCTTGTCTATTGGAACGCCTTCATCAGAAGTGATCTCTTCGTGTCCAAGGATTGCATCTTCAACTGAACCGATCAAGGTCTTCTGAGGCTCTCTAGTCTCTTCTTCCCCGGTTGAAAGCAACCGCTTGAGAGCTTGAACGCCTTTTGTTGTCAACTGATAGCCTCTTGGCTCAGCCTCTTCAACAAGGTTCTTGCTCTTCAAGGTGGTTATGTACTCACGCATCATTCTATCCGTAACACCAAGTTTCTCAGCCAAAACCTTCGCTTGAAGACCTTCTTGCTCCGCTATGGTCTGCATCGTCAACAACAATTTTCCGCTCAGAAGTTCGCTGAGTTCCTGAGCCTCTTCTTCAGTAAGCTCGGCTAGTCTCTTCTGAGATCGCACAAAGGCTTTCAGCTGGAAAATCTCAATCATCTCGTTGACTAGAGCAGCTGCTTTCTCTGCATGCACTTTTTCAACGTAGACCTTGTCATCCTTGACATTGTGCATCAAAACAGCGTAGGAAGCCGCGATTCTGGCTAGAGTTTTCTTATAGCCTTTGTTAATCACTGGCAAAGGAGACCACATTACGTCTTTCAGCTTCTTGAACTGTTCTCTGGCTTCATTCTCAGCTTCCTTGGTGAACTCGATGTCCTGATCTCTCAGACTCCAGGCCCAGTAGACATGATTTCTGAAGACTTCCAAAGGGATAGCTGGCTCCTTGACCGTTGCCTCAGCGATCTCATCGTTTGAAACGTCTTCGCTTTTGAAGGGAACGAACAAATCCCATCTCGTCAGGTCGATAACGTCAGGAATACACTTGATATCTTTGAGGCTTTGAGCGAGATACATGTAGTTGGACATAGGCTTCTTTCTCTTTGGATTTGCAGCTGCCAGGACACGTGTTCTGACAAGAGCTTCACCACTCACGGCCATCTTGACTTTGACGATTCCTTGTCTCCTGGCTTCTCTGAGTGAGGCGATCTCCTCTTCAGCCATTCCTTGAATGCTGTCGATGAAACACAGGCCTAGGTCTTCTTGGACCAGATCTCCCCATAGGATGACTTTGTTTTCCGTGTCTACCGTGAAGAGCAAGCCTGTTCTCCTAGTCTGTTCGCCAATGCAGAACGTTGAGCCTAGAGCCTTGGAAATCCACATGCCTATCTCGCTTTTTCCTGTGGTTGTGTCGCCTAGAAACATGCCCCAGAGGTTTCCCCAGATTCGTTGTCCTTCAAACTTGAAGCTGATTGGACTATGCATGACCAGAGCAGCGACTTCCTTGGCAATTGAGCGGCCAGTGATGTGGTTTGCAATCGTTTGATCTAGGTCCTCGGTGAGGTTCTTGTTTTTTCTGAAGTACTTGTCAAAACCTTCTGTGCTCTCGACTTTTCTCATGCTTTCTTCAAGCGGAACCAAGTCATAAGCGAGAATCAGAATTTTGTCTTGTTCGTTCGTTATGACTATGCCTTCCAGTTCAGCCTTCTTTGTTGGCACATTGGTCTTTCCAATGAGAAGGACTTCATGAGTGCGATACGTTCTCTGGTCCCATTTCTCCTGTTCTTCAGTCAGATCGCGCACAAAGAGGCGACAGTAGTCCATGTTTCCTTCATATAAGATGCGGAGTTTTGGACTCGGACAGCATGTCCCATAATAGATGTTCTTGAGCCATGATTCAAAGTGTTTTTTCTTCCTTCTTCCAAACAGGCGATTCTTCAGCTTCTGATAGTTTTTTCTGTCTTCCAAGGAGATGCGTTCTTCAAAGCCACACTCAGAACAGACGATCTTCACAGTCTTCGGAAAAGCCATTTTATCGCTTTCTCCAATGATTTGGACCTTAGCCTTGATCGGCTGGTCTAGGAGATCAGCTGACAGATCAGCAAGCCTCACTTGGACCGGTTCTTTCTCGCTGAAGCTGCATGACTTCTTCTCACAGACTTTGCTCAAGATCGGGTCGTTGCAACCATAATTGTAGTTGCCTCTCAAAGCAGACTGAAAAACAGTGTTGATCTCAGTTTCTTCCAATGGAGGCTTGTTTTTGGCATTCCAATCTCTGAGCGCTGTCATGACCACTTGAGGCTCAAGTTTCTTGAATGAAAGCCAGTAGCTCACGAGTCTAATAGCGCTTTCGTTGCGGTTGCCTTCTTGAGCGCCTTCTAGGAGTCGAGTTATGCAAGGAGGATCAGGGCCTTTGTATGCAGTTTTGATCTTCTCTTTGTAGTCAAACCACTCTTTTCCATGACGTTCTTCAAGCATCTGCTTGATTTGACTGATGTCATGGTCCAACAATGTTGTTGGAGTGACTTCCGGGAGCGCTTCCACTGGCAAAGGGTCGAAGTTAGAGTCGAGAAAGCGGCTCCACTTCTGATCTTTCCTATGCAAACCAAGAGGAAGCTTGATCAGATTACCGAACCCACCTTCTTTGATTTCGGTCTGCTTTGGAAAAACCTCAACATTTGATACTCCGCTCTTGTCGATGACACGATCAGCTAGAAACTTGGCTGCAAACGCGGGAACCTCAGGCCTGAAAAACACCCAAACATGAAAAGATGGATCTCCCAACCGACTCGCTTCAAGCAGAACACTACCAGGAGGGAAAAGCTCTTTGCATTTCTGAACGAGTTTCAATGCTGTTCCTTTAGGATCTTCAACGACTTCAGGGTCAATGTCAAAGCAGATAGTCTTCACGTTGTTTTCCTTGCTCAGCTGATACGCTCCAATCGTCACTTCTCCATCGAGATGTTGCATGATCACCTCTGGCCCTAAGGATCCTTCTATCCGAGTGTAGCTTCCATCTTCATTCTGTCTTCCATAGGTGTCTGTCCTGACGATGAAGAGATCAGAGATCGCCTCAACCAGCTGCTTTCGCTTCTCCATCTTCTGAATCTCAGAATAGACAAGCCTTGGAGAACAGCTGATCTCCTTCGCGATTCCGTCAGCTTGCTTTCTCATTTCATCTGTGTCTACGCCAAAGGCTTGAAGTTTCAAACGAACCTGGCTGGCCTTGTCTCCATACTTCCCTGAATCAGCTTCCATTCTTCAAACACTCCTCTTTCTTTTCCAAGACTGGCGAAACCGATTCAGCAACAACAATCAGCTTCAAAGCCAATTCTCTGGCCTGGTCAGGAGTAAGAACGATCTCGCCAAAAGACACCCAACCTTGTTTCGGCTGAGTGTAGTACTCCTTCTTTTCAACGTGATGCTCACCTAGAAAAACAAGCTCAATCTCAGCACCACCAAACTTCTCGTTGATGATGCTCTTGACTAAAAGACTTGGATTCTCCTTGTGGGCCACTGAAGAGAAAATATGGAAGCCAGTCTTCTTAGAATACAGGCTGATCGCTTTGCACTTGACGATGCCTTTCTTGACTGCTTCCAACACCTTCATGATCAAACCTCACTTTTTCGACTAGCCTCAGAACTCAGCTACAGGAAACCTCGATTCATTCCATAGCTAATGATGCTCTGAAGCCACACGCTCCTCACAAAAGAAATATGGGAGTTGTCAACTATCCAAAGGCACACTTGGTTTACTTTCCACACCACTCTCAGCTGTAGACTGCTTCCCTCTTCCATGATGTTCTCCACGACATCTGCACCTGCACTTTGTCTTGTCGCTCAGAGCGTTGAAACAGCGCTTGCAACAGACTCCTTTCCAAGGCTTCTCTGAAGCTTCTGAAATCATGCTCTCTTCTGTGGTTTCATGCACATTTCCGTACATGCTGCTTCACCTTCACTTCTGAGGCGCCTGAGAACCTGGAACTGAAGATGTTGCCTGTTCCCAAAGTCGATTCAAGGTCCAGCCAAACATGTCGACAAACTTTGAAGCATTCTGCAAACCATTCGGAAAGTCAATCGCCTTGAGAGATCCTGTTTGTTCTTCTATCTTGAAGATTTCGCCTTTGTGTTCTGAGGCATGTTTCTTCAGCTGGCCGAGAAGCCATCCGCAAGGGCCTAGCTCTTCACTCCATCGCAAGTCTTTTCTTACTTCAAGTCTGGCATGCTTAGGTTCCACAGTGAACTCAGCCAGGAGAAGACCGCTCTTTGTCATGATCGGAGTGACGTTCTTATCCTTGAACTCTTGAGGCATCTTCTCCTCGATCAGCTGAGTGATCTCCTGAGCAGCTGAAGCCAAGTGATCTCTGACGATGGCGAGCGCTTTGACTTCAATGGAGACGGATTTGTCTGACATGCTCATCGACCCGTCACGGTTTTTACAGCACCCGTTGCGGCTCCCACAACACCCGTCGCGCCTGCTACAAGACCCTTCGCAAGCTCCAACTGACCCTTGGCAACCGCTTCATGGATTTGTTGTTTCGTTCCATCAGGCAAAGCATCCCATGTTGCTCGGCTAATCTGCAAGGCTGCAAGAATGGTCTCTACCGCGGGGTTTATCGGAGACTCTTCAGCTTTCTTGGTGTGTTTCAAGTCAAGGATTCCATAGAAGCATCTTCGTACGCGGTTCAAGTCAACAGCGATCTTTGAAGACAGAACTCTCAAGAGGCCATCGACTTCTTCAGGCTTTGTTTCGTGTGAGGCTACGTGTTGTCTGAATCTGTTCATGAGATGCTCAAGCATTTGATCTGACCAGTATGGTTCTCCATACATGCCGCGCCATTCCGCTTTCTGTGCAAAGTCAGCCAGATTGAAGCCTGAATCGAAAAGTCCGCTATATTCTGATGCTTTGATCAGATTCGCGACAACTTGAACGTCAGGAGGCAAAGGTGGCTCTTTCTTCTCTTTTTCTGACAAGCTATTCACCTCCTTTCATGTGAGTTGGGGGACTGCTTTTCTCACGGGACACAATCCCCTCTGGCTGAAGAACGCCAAGACGATAGAGCTTCTCGTTGATCGCCATCCGGACAAAATCAGAGCGAGAGATGCCGATCTTCCTGGCCGTCTCATCAACCAGCTTCAGAATCTTGCCGTCGATTTGGAAACTTGGCTTTGGCATGTTTTGTTTTACTCCTTGCCTCGCACTTCTTCATGATAACTCCGAAATGAGAGGCATAAAGCTCTCTTTTTTCCGCAAAGCTTATAAGCATTGTTCTCATTAGATTGATACACAGATAAGTTGCAAGGTGAAAGTTATGAGCAACTCAGAAATAAAGAAAACAACCCTCGACCAGTTCGTAAGACTGGGAGGATATCAAATCGTAAAACAAGACAAAGAAAGTGGAAGATGGAAGGGAATCTCGAAAGCCGCGCAAGTCACTCAGCTGAGCGATGAAACCATCAGATCGATTCTCAAGCAGTATCCTGAGCCTCCATCCAAGACTTTGCCGATCTATGTTGAAGACTTCTATGAAAGCGAAGGCTACAGAATCATGCAAGAGAAGTATGGCCACAAGAAGTTCTTCAAGCTGGTTCTGGTACCTACAGCGATTCAAGCCTTCAAAATTCTCGACAAGAAAGACCCGATCTCCTGGACGGAAGAGGATTTTGAGAAACTTTGGAGGCACGCTGATCTCCAAGACCCAAAGACAGAACACATTGCGTTCACAAAATCAATCAACCTAAGGCGGCTCATGAAAGCAATTGGAAGAGCTGATCTCCTAGACAAATTCGGCACCAAGAAAAGAAAGCCAGGGGGAAAGAGACACTGGTACCTATCAGATGAAGACATAATTGCTGAGATCGATCAGATTGAGGAAGTTGATGTCTTGCTCATGTTCTATGAAGGCATAGCCACAGGCGCCAGATTCAGCGGTCTCACAACAACGCGGCCAGACAAGATCAATTATGAAGAAAGCATTCTTCAAATCTACGAGTCGAAAACCAAGCAGTGGGTAGACAAGTACGTTCCAAGATTCCTGTTGGATCTGATCGTTCGCTACATAGGTCATTTGCAAATCCCTGACACTGAGAGGCTCTATAAAAGATCATACGCGGTCTACTGCAAGAGGCTAGAAAAAGCGGGAAAAGCAGCCGGAGTCAAACACACAGTCAGCACTCACATCATGAAACACACTTTCGTAACACAGGCATGCAACCGAGGCGTTAGCCTTGAGGTGGTTTCTCAACAATGCGGAACAGAACCTAAGACCCTTCAGGACTACTATTTTGGTGTCAAAACAGAAAAGATGCGGCATGAACTCCTCGGCGAGAAATATGAGCCTGAACCTTTCCCCGTTTGGCTAGGGAAACTGCATCCTTACTTCGTTAAGCGCTTTGAAGAGATTAAAGACAGATGCATCATGACTGCTGGAGGCGTGAAGCGCTCAAAGAAGAAGCGAAGAACCTCAGGAAAGGCCAGAGAGATCAGATGGAACGCCATCGAGAAGATGGTTGCCAAGTTCAATACGTTGACTCCTGAACAACAGGCCCAAGCAAGGAACCGCTACGTCATTCCCTATTGGAAGAGAGCGCTCGAAAACCACAAACAAGGCATGCCAGATCAAGAGGCGATAGCGCTTGCAAGACAATGAAAGAATAAGTCAGATGCCAGAACGATTGCAGCAGCTATTAAAAGTGAAACCAGAACGTAATCAGAAAGAAACCAGAAAGGTTAAATTTGATACCTATATTACTACTAATAGAGGAAGTCTCATGGGTAGCACTAAAGAAAGAGATCGCCAGATCATTCTTGGCATTGTGGCTGAGAAACAAGGGAAAGAGGAGTGGGTAAAATGTATGGACATTGAGCAAAAGGCCCTTGAAAAAGGCATCAGCAAACCAACATTTTATAGAAGACTTAAGGAAATGACTGAGGACCGGAGCCTTGAAAAAAAGCTGATTTCTCACAAAGACATCAGATATCGGGTCAATTTCCGATATTTGCCAGAAGAACAAGAAAAACTTCTCTCTTTCAAAATCTGGGTCATGACCGAGATCAACAACCACCTTGAGGAAACAATGAAGAAATTCGATGAACAGGAGGTTCTCAAAGAACTCGCAGGATGGATAGGAGCGCTAGGCGCCTACACTGTCCTCAAGCAGATCGAGACAGGTCTACCCTACACAGATGCTTTGGAGTTCTACGTCAAACAGCCAGGAGGTGCACCAAAGTTTCTGAGGAGAATAGCTATCACAAAAGGAAGAGGCGCGTGGACCGACCTAGAAGACTTCAGCAAAATGGCCAAGCTGATGACTGATGAACCACTTGGAAAACACGAGGAATACAAGGAGGGACTTGAAGCGTTCTACGAGGCCCTTGAAAAGCTCTATCCAAAGGAGTTCATCGCTTTCGAGCATGTTTGGGTCGGAAAGAAGAAACTTGAGAGTGAGCCTGAAAGCCTCTCAGGAGAAAGAAAGGCGAGAAAAAACTGAAGAATGACGTATGTCATAAGAAGAGAATTTCAGTCAACGAGAAAACCTCATGGAAACCGTTGACAAATCACCTCTTTTTTCACTTTCTCAGAACCTCTGACAATTTCAGTGAGTGCTGAAACCACAAGAAAGCGAACCTAGAAACCCTCATTTTCAACGCTTTCTGTCAACATTCCCTATCATCAGAACCGCTCGAAGTTTGTCACTGAAATTGAAGAGAAACTCGCTCATTCAACCATTGAAACCACGTTTACTTAGAAAGCAACGCGATTCACCCTTCTCGCTGTTTTCACTCTTTAGAAACTCCGCAGAAATTCTCAAGCCTGTTTTACTCTCAATTTGACTCTCAAAAACCGAAAATAGTCTCTGAACCCTTCTATATAATTGGAATTTCATCTCAGAAAATATTCCAACTCGTCACACTATCCTCAATTGCCAAAAGAACTTCACAAAAACAAGCAAAAAAGCCAAAAGAACTTCACAAACTCAACAAACAACTTCAAAACCCAGAAACAAGCTCCTTTCAACACTCCGAGCAAGGTTTCTATACACAACTTTCCAACTTCATGAACAAAAAACGGCAATCCAGCCAAAAGACGCTTAAATCAAGCTCAGTTTCAAAGTGAAAATTCAGTAGTTCTCAAAAAAAGGGGTTTTTGGTCGTTTTTTGGCAAATATTTTGGCAACTCAGATAGAGAAATAAGCCCTAACGATTTTCCAGAGTTCAATGTTTCTCTCCTATTCAAGCCTAAAGCATAAAGTTTCATGAACTATTTTGCAGTTCTTTCTTTCATTTTCCGTCTCA
>Ga0315280_10012277_pt1 | contig 10382 bp, 17 predicted proteins | sample YL17G06_40_MG_FD_203697 | JGI IMG/M metagenome (GOLD analysis project Ga0315280, IMG submission 203697) | Sediment microbial communities from Yellowstone Lake, YNP, Wyoming, USA - YL17G06_40 | ecosystem: Environmental > Aquatic > Freshwater > Lake > Sediment | place: USA: Wyoming | collected... | reverse complement strand
TGTGAACTGTCGACTGTGAGCTGTTAACTCTTTGGCAATTAACTGCCTTGGCCAAAATCCTTGCTGTTGTTGTCTTCCCTGAACCTTTGGGTCCACAAAAGAGATAGGCATGGGAAATCTTTCCTTTTTCAAGCTGGGCAGTAAGTGTCTTTGTGATGTGATCTTGCCCAACAATTTCGGCTAATTTTTGCGGTCTGTATTTGCGGTAAAAGACTGTCATCACTCGTTATGGATTCCTAAAAGATGTAGCACTCCATGCTCTGTCAAAATTGAAAGTTCTTCATCAATTGACATTCCTTGCCTTGCCGCCTCTGCCTGTGCTTGGGGATAAGAAATAATGACATCACCAAGGCGCAAAACCTTATCAGGGGATTTGACAAAACCCACTTTTTTGCCAAGCGATTCAATTTTCTTTGCCGGGGTTACTTCCTCCAATGGAAAAGATAAAACATCGGTTGTTTCTGATCGATTACGATATTTTTTGTTCAATTCAGTCATCATCCTGTCTCCGACAATATTTACGCCAACTTCGATTTTCCCTTTCATTCTCATCCTGGCCAGAACCGAAATTGCAACCTGTCTTAGAAAATCTCTATCAACCTCATATCTTGAATCTGAAGAAATAACGATATTAACCTTCATTTAATTTTCTTTTAACAAATTGTGCTACTTTTGCTCCGTCCGCCTGTCCTCTAACTTGCGCCATAACAGCTTTCATAACGCTACCGAAATCACCGCCTACCTTTTTAACTTCCTCATCGATAATATTTTCTAATTGGCTGTCTGACAATTGGGCCGGTAGATAACTTTCAAGGATTGCAAGTTCTCCCTCTTCTTTTTGGACAAGATCTTCGCGCCCTCCTTTTCTAAAAGCATCAATCGATTCTTGATGGCGCTTTACTTCCCGAGAAAGTTCTTGGGTTATATCTTCATCTGGAAGCTTCCTATCTTTGCCTTTTTCAATTGCAAGATCATGGATTTTAGCAAGTAAAAATCGCAAAAAAGAAATCTTTAGGAGATCTTTCTCTCTTTGAGCAATGACAAGATCATTTCCAATTTTTTGAAGAAGCATTTTACTTAATCACCCTTGGTCTTCTTGAATATCGTCGTACCCGTTGGGCCTCTTCCTGGGCACGCAAAGTCGAAGGTTTAAGGTATCTTTCCCTTTTTTTAATCTCAGTCATAATATCTTCTTCTTGCACCAGTTTGGAAAATCTTCTTACTAAAGATTCTTCTGATTCCCCCGGTTTTTTCTTGACAACAAGGCCACTTTTGACAGCCATTAACAAAACACCTCCCCTCAACCGATAAGATCCAAAATGCTAAAATCATCCTTCCTCTCCCCCTAAAAGATGCATGTGGAGATGAGGAACGTGTTGATATCTTCCGCCATTAAACATTACCCTGTATCCTTTCTCTAAATTGTAATCCTTTATTAGTTTTTGGGCAATGACCATCATTCCCAAAAGCAATTCCGCATGGGTACTTTTTATATCCAAAACCGAGATAACGTGCTCTTTTGGCACAATTAGAATATGTGTAGGGGCTAAAGGATGGATGTCGTGGAAAACAACAACATGATCTGTCTCTAAAATAAACTTTGTTGCGATTTCTCCTTTTGCAATTTTGCAAAAAATACAGTCTTCCATGCCGCTTACTCAAACTCCCTTGAGCACTTCAATCACCTTTTCCAAAGACAGTTTAGTGGGATTCATTCTAGGCTGTTTGGCCGACCCATTCAATAACAAACAACCTGATGCATGTAAAAACCAACGGGCATCTGGATCTAATTTTTTTATCTTCTCACAAGCCTGCGACAAATCAACGCCTCGATCTGACCGGCCATAAATCCTTACACTTTGTCTCTTGGAATCTTTTTTAACTACCAGCGAGTATCCCATCTTTTCCCCCAGTTGTAAAACCGCCTCATTCTCCGTCTCAACCCCAATACCCTTGCCCCACTTGGTATCAAATACTTTACCTTTGGCAAGAATCTTCTCTGCTTCAATTTTTGATTTCATGATTCCATAAGCCGCATCCATACATTTCATTCCAAACTCTAAAACTTTCTCATATTGGCCGGGGTATAAAACTTTCCAGCCATCAATCAGGGCCGGCAACATGAGCTCATATTTATCATCGAGAGCATCCCGCCACTCGACCTCTTTACCATGGTCATAAACGGTAATCGTCGGCATCAATCTCTCAATAACCTCGTCAGTTATTCCTCTCTCTTTTTTCAACCACTCCCAAACTAATTTGGCGGCGCAGGTGTATTCGTTTGTCTCGTGATGATCAAAAGGGCCACCGCCTGTGTCAACATGAATCACATCAGGATCGAATCCTGCCGGTTTATCATCCAGGGTTTGACCGGCTGGCAAAAAAATTACTTTAGCATCTTCAAAGTCAGGATGAAATTTTTTGAGGATCCAAATTGCCGGAATTCCATCAAAGTCCGGCGAATAATGGGTAACAATCGTTTTTTGCATGATCGGAAAAGTATATAATTTACAAGGATTTTTTACAAGTACTTTCTGCAAATATGAAATATAAGGAATATGCAAGAGCAGATTGAAAAAAAAACTATTGTCGAGATTAACCAAATACAAAACCCACCAAGTCTTGTTAATTTTTTAGTCAAAGCAATTGAACATGGCTGGCATCAAACTCTGTCTGTTAACCAAAGAAGCGTCTTGGGCCTAAGATATGGTGCGGGTCTTTCACTTCAAGAAGTGGGTCTCCAACTTCAAAGAACGAAAGGCACCGTTTGGCAAATCGAAGAGAATGCTTGGAAAAAACTAATCCCCAATTTTCCTGCAGAAGGGCAAAAAGAAATCAAAAAACTTCTAAGAAACAGGCTTCAAAGGGGACTTGATAAGGTTCACCAATCGCATGTGGGTAAAAAACGCTCGTGGGAGACAAGGGAAAAAATGCGCCAGGCCAGATTGAGAAATCTTGCTAAGGTAGAATCTTGACCTGGAGAGATTAGTGAATTAGTATTTTTTTCATTACAAAAAAATGAATATCAAAGAAATACCCAGACCGCGCGACGTCCCAAAAGAGGAAGCAAAAAGACGACGCGGTGCAATCCAACTATACGGTCTCCTACACAACAACAGTGATAGACCAATTACCCAAGAGGAAATCTTCCAGGGAATCTTCACTCTTTTTACCGAAAGCCAGTCAGGGCTGGAAGGAATAAAGTCCGCTTTGCTACCGCCCTATTCATTAGACACTCTGTCGGCAGACCAAGTAAACAAATGAAGACTCTTGGTGATCTTATTCCAAATGGTGGACCCAATACTGAAGATCAGGCCTTGGCTTTGGTTCGTCAGGCAGAAATGGAGGCGTTTATGGATAATTCACGCTTGACACTGAAACAAAAAAGGGCAGTTAGTCTTCGCTTTTTTGACGAGTTACCCCTCATAGAAATTGCCAAAAGAATGGGTTCTCCACACCCTCAATCAGCGGCCAGACTTATCAAAGATGGGCTAACGAAAATGAGAAACAATCCTAATCGGTCCAAAGTCTTCGGCCTCCCCGAATCGGCAAAATAGAATTTATCCCAGGAAATTCTTATCTTGACATAACAAGAAACTCACATTAAACTTCTTGATCAAATGACCCCGGAAATAAAAAAGCCTCCGAAATTTGCGGTCGAAGAAGTATCACCCTCCCTTCTTTCTTACTTTCTCCAAAAACAAGAGGCCAGTTTAAAATTCTCCAGTAATTCCTCTTATGCTGCTATTTTTACTTCTTTAAGAACTTTTACTAGCATCCACCAAGAGAAACTCTTGGTTGGTTTTGTCACTCGGACATTAGATCACTTCCCTAATCCTCAAAGATTTGGTAGGTTTTTGGCAAAAATTAATAATATCCGCTGGAACAAACCTCGGGCAGAACCCAATGTTGAAAACCTACAACAACTTTCAGATGATTTCTATCAAAGATTAGGCCTCCGTACTTTGCCATTAAGGATTATTAGAGGTGATTGGTGTGAGGTATGGGAAGCTGTAAAGCAGTCAGAATGGAGTGAAATTTGGGGCAAAGTGTTAAATTTTGTTGGGACAACGAGAGAGGAAGCACAAAGCCCTACGAGGAACCTAGCTTTAAATACTGGCTGGGGTGCGGTGCGACAGACGGTACACGATTCGGTGCTAGAAACTGGCGCAGGACCTAAAATGGCAGAAGACATAGCACGACATACAGCACTTGCAGCATCCTGGGCAGCAGTCTGGATAACTGTTAAAGATTCGACGATGCTCACCAGAAGATCTAAAAGAACCAACCCGCTTGAGATGTTATTCGACGAGGTCTATGACAAAGGATCCTATTTTATTGGCCCAGTTAATGGTGAATCAGTAATCTTTGTGCCAGAGATTAAAAAGGCAGCTTAAATACTAAATCTCTTGAGGACTTGAGCTAGATCCAAAACCAGACTTTCCTTTTTTCTTCTTTCTTTCCACTCAATTTTTTGTCCAGTCTTTTCCGAAACTACCAATCGGACTGGAATCCCAATTAAATCACAATCGGCGAATTTTTCGCCGGCTGAAATATCTTTTCGATCATCATACAAAACCTCAACTCCGGCTTTGGTTAACTTTTGATAAACTTCCTCCGCCCGACTTATCACTTCTTGCTTATCACTTATTGCTATCAATTGCGCCTTATACGGCGCAATTGATTCTGGCCAAATAATTCCAGCATCATCATGCGAGACTTCAACAACCGCTGCCATTGTCCTCGTAATCCCCACCCCATAGCTTCCCAAATAAACCGGTTTTTTATTCCCTTTCTCGTCAGTGTAATACATATTCATTTTTTCAGCATAAACTGTACCGAATTTAAAAATATTTCCTACTTCAATCGCATTTGATTTTTTTAACTCTTCACCACAAACTGGACATTTATCCCCTTCTTTTTTCTTGGCTATCTCTTTATTTTCGGCAAAATCTTCATGAGGACAATAAATGATTTCGTCCTCTCCTCCATCTGATAAAACTTGAAACTCGTCAGTCAATTCTTTGGTAAAAACCCCACCTGAGGCTTTGGTTCTTATTGTTTTTAAGCCGCAGCGGTTAAATATCTTCCCATACGCCTTGGCACAGATTTCATAAAATTCATCCAAGTCCTTTTTGTCAGCGTGGAAGCTGTATAAATCCTTCATCATAAATTCACGACCACGAATTAAACCAGAACGCGGGCGAGGCTCATCACGGAATTTGGTTTGAACTTGGTAAAGATACAAGGGCAAATCACGATACGAGAAAATTCGCCCCCTTGCCAAATCAACAATCACTTCTTCATGGGTAAATCCCAAAGCAAGATCGCGGTCTGATGAATCTTTAAGTTGATACATCGACCCATGTAATGTTTGCCAACGGCCCGATTCCTCCCAGACTTCCCGTGGGTGTAAGGCCGGCATCAAAAGTTCCTGACCGCCAATCGCATTCATTTCCTCGCGGACAATTTGTGAGATTTTTTCAACAACGCACAGTCCAAGGGGCAAAAGGGTATAAATTCCAGCGCCTAATTTCTGGACAAAACCGCCTTTGATCAAAAGTTTTGCGTTTATTGAAGCTTCTCCCGCCGGCGCTTCTCTTAATGTTTTGCCAAATAAGTTACTATATCTCATTATCTCATTTGAGATATATCAGAGGAGCGCCATCCCGATTTATCGGGAGGCGAACTGCTGATATAACGCATTTTGCTCTTCCTGGAAGTAGTCTAACATTAAAGGATTTAAGTTGGCAATTAGTAGTGCTATCATTAACTAGTTTTAGCCAAACATGGATGATATTGAAATTGAAATCCAAGTTAAAGTTGAAAGTATTAAACCGCTGCTAGAATTCTTAAGGAAACACGGCAAGTTTAAATCAAAGCTGCACCAGACAGACAACTATTTTACTCCTGCCCATCATAATTTTTTAGATGTCCGCCCGGTCAGCGAATGGCTGAGATTGAGAGATACTGAAGGAAATTATTCGATAAATTATAAAAACTGGTATTTCGATAAGGATGGAAGAAGTTATCACTGCGATGAATTTGAAACTAAAGTTGATAATCTGGCGCCAATGAAAAAAATATTTAAGGTCTTAAATTTTAAACCAATTGTTAAAGTTGACAAATTAAGAGAGACCTGGACGTATAAAACTTATGAAATCGCAATAGATTCGGTAAAAGGACTTGGAAATTTTGTGGAGATTGAATACATCGGCAAGGGTGAAAAAGTAGATCCGAAAAAGACTACGACAGAGATGATAGACTTTCTTAAAAACCTAGGGTGCGGAAAAATAAAAAGAAATTACTTAGGCTATCCGTTCCTCCTATTATTTCCAAAAGAAGCAAAATATGAAAGTGAATAAGGCGGTTAAGAAAACCCTAGGTGGTTTCCAAAAATTTTCTATTTTCGACCTTCGTCGACGGTCTTTGCATTCCAGGAAACATAATTAAGACCGGTAAGCTCAAGAATTTTAAATCTATTCATCGGTTCTCCAAAAGCAGATATAAAATCAGAAATCACTCTTTCTTTACCAACGAGCGAACCAGATACAGAAAGCATATAAATGGTAGGACCATTGGGCACTGGCACAACTTCTTTAGTCAGCATAAAATGGACGCCTCCTTCATCCCCTTTCCAGATCTGCCAATCCTCGGCAATCTGGCCACCTATCATAACTGGTAAATTTTTTGACCTTGCTAAAATCTGTTCTCTCTCCATAAAAAATTTCTTTCAACTATATCCTAAGTCGGGCAAGATATTAATTGATATCTTGAGGTAAGTCAATGGGAAAGAACTATCTAAAAAGCTGCTGGAGTTTTTGGCCAAGATTTGATGCCCCAATTATTCTGTTGATGTCATTATAAGTTATAAGAAGGACCAAAAAGATAAGGATGACAATGCCAATTGTATTTACCCATCTTTCCAGATTTGGATAAATGCGGCGCCTAATTACAGCTTCAACGCCTAAGAAAAACAGCCTGCCACCATCCAGAGCCGGTAAGGGTAAAATATTAATCACCGCTAAATTCAAGGTTAAAAGCGCAGCAAATTGAAGGGTGGGAATGATACCAAGTGAAACAACTTCAGAAGTTAGCTGGGCGATACCAATTGGCCCAGCTACACCCTGAGATACTGGCGTAATTTTCCCCTGACGAACAGCCGCAGCCACCAAACCACCAAAAATTTTTGCTGAATATTCAATCGTATTTTCCGAGTGGGAAAAACCGGAAAATATTTTTTGACCGACGGTCTTATATTCTAAAAGAGCAACTTCCCCAAGACCTATACCAAGTGGCCCGTCTTCATATTTCACTCGAGGAGTAGCCTCAACTACCCTTGTATTTGAAGTCCCTGTTTCTCTCAGTAAAATTGAAATTTTTTCGCCCTTTTTACTTTCCACGATATTTCTCAAATTGTCTGCCGAGGTAACCGTCTGACCATCAATTGTCAAAATTATATCTCCCGGCTTAATTCCGGCAGTATCAGCTGGGCTATCTTTTTCAACACCTAATATCATCACCGCATTTTTCTGATCAACCCCTCTGAAGGTATGGCTAAAAAACAGTGGAAGCTCGGCCCGAAAACCAGTCAAAGCCAAAACCAGATAAAAAAGTACAACGCCCAGAAGAAAATTCATCAGGACTCCACTCAAGATGACCAGGGTTCTCCACGGTAAACTCTTGGCATAAAAACTGTCTGGTAAAAGCTTCTTCTCATCGGTTGGGTCCTCGCCTTGCAATTTGACAAATCCACCAAAAGGAAGGGCATTTATCGAGTAAATTGTCTCCCTTATTTTCTTACCCCAAACTCTAGGCGGCAGTCCCAAACCAAACTCCTCGACTGTTATCCCTGCTCTTTTTGCCGCCAAAAAATGACCAAGTTCATGGATTAAAACAAGGACACTCAAAAGTAAAATGAAAATAATTAGAGTTAAAATCATACTTCCATCAGCTCCTCTTCTTTATGTGAGCCCAAGACATCAACTTCCTCAATAAATTCCTCAACTAATTCTTGTAGTTGTTTTTCTGATCTTTCTTCTTCATCTTCACCAATTTCCCCAGCTTCTTTTTGTCTTTTCAGCTGGGACATGATCTCATGCCTTACGGAACGAATTGAAACTCTGGCCATTTCCAGTTTTTGATGCAAAATTCTTATAAATTCCTTGCGTCGCTCCTCAGTTAAGGGTGGGATTTGAATACGGATCGCCTCTTCCTCAACAATTGGATTTAAGCCTAGATTGGCATTTTGAATTCCTTTGGCAAGGTCGCTGATTATTGTTTTGTCCCAAGGAGAAACGAGAAGCTGTCTTGGGTCTGGTGCCGCAATTTGGGCAAGTTCGACAATTTTCATTTTTGTGCCATAAACTTCAATCGGCACATTTTCCAAAAGCGCTGGGGTTGCTCTACCACTTCTTATTTGTGCAAGCTCCCCCCGCAAGAACTCAATTGTTTTTTGCATTCTTGCCCTTGCTTCCTCTAGCATCTTTATCTACTCCTCAACCCCAATCGGGTTCTTAAATCACTAATAACCAATGCGGCTGCTATATGTTCAGCATGGTGGATTACGTTTGCATCAACTTTAGTATTTTGTACTCTATCAAAACTTTCCCAATATCTCTCCTCACTTTCTCTAGTTGAAACCAATTGAGGAACCTCTTTCCTTCTCAAACCAACCGAAACAGGAACTAAACTTGGATCAACAATTTCCAAATAAACTTCAAGATGCTCAGCTATGGCGTGGGCCTGCTCTGAGGTTAATTGTGGCCAGACTTCAACATCTTTTGAAACTTCTGATAAAATATGTCCCATACTTGGACCTTCGTGTTCTGGTCCCATTTTCTTTCACCTCCTCCGACCGGATCTAACGCGGCGTTAGGAATTTTTTTATGTTGTCACCGACAACCATTTTTCATTCTCAATTCTTACTAATTCTTCTTGAGGTAATTGTGACCAAAGCTCTCTGGCTTGGTCAAATATCTCCCGTTCTGCAGGATCTAAATTGCCAGCTATTGCTCTTAATACGCCCGCCAGCTGCATACAATTTACCCAATTCCATCCACTTACCCCTTGATAACTATCTCCAGCTCTTTCGTAGGTAATAAGACTTCTGGCCAGGGCGACAGTCTTTTGGTGACCTTGCTCCAAAAAGGACAGGGCACTTTCAATTTCAGTCTTCTCTGCGTTAGTTATACACTCAGTACTCATCTTTTTTATTTTTACACCCCTAACTCAAAGCGCATAAATCGCTTAACAACAATATTTTCACCAACCTTGGAAATTGTTTCTTTGACTAAATCCTCAACGGTTTTTGATTCGTCGCGGATATACGGCTGGGCTAAAAGTTCCTTGACGTCTTTTGGATCCATTGCGCAAACTTGCATTGCCAACTCATGGGTTAGTTTTTTAAAATCATCAGTCCGAGCAACGAAGTCGGTTTCGCAGTTTACTTCAATCATGGCAGCAATCTTGCCATTGGCATGGACATAGGTCTCAATCAAACCCTCACCAACTGCTCGACCAGCTTTTTTGGCTGCTGCCTCCAGCCCTTTTTCTTTGAGGATCTGTTGTGCTTTTTTCAAATCACCACCAGCTTCTTCCAAAGCACTTCGACAATCAGCAATTCCAACACCTGTTTTTTCTCTTAATTTTTTAATTTGTTCTATTGACACTTTCATCTTTTTGTTTCCGCTCTTCGAAATTGCCAAGTTGGCTCCTGCATCATTAGCCAATCCTCTTTTTCAACGGTTACATCATCAAACCTTGCAGTATAAACCCCAAAAGGTAAACCTTCTTGATCATTTTTTTGCCAATCAAGCAATCTGCCTACCCTCCCATCTTCATCTTCGACCTCAATTGTTTCTTCTTTAAGCTCAAATTTGTTGAGCAACCGGTACTGCCCACCGTCTTGGGCAAGATGGACAAGGACTAAATCAACTTTTACGACAAGAGCAAGTTTGTTCTCAACATTTGCTCCGGCTGTCAACTCTTCTGCTCCAATCTTATACAATGGCCTGTTACCAATGAAAGAGGTCGGCAGTGCAAACATCACTTGACCAATCCTACCAGAATACTCATGCTCTGAATCGGTCACCTCCAAAAGATAAAAATTTGCTTCGGCTTTCCATCGTTCTTGTTGTCTCAACATCTCGATATCGCATTCTAGTTGTTCATCAGAAAATCCATACTGAAACTTCATTAGGGCCTTAAATCTTTCCTGGCTTTGAGAATCCTCAAGGTCGGTAAACATCTTTGATGGAAAGATGCTAACTTCTTCTGATCTTTCTCCATTGCCTTCAATCATCTTTTTGTCTCCGTTTCTTTATTGACCTTTGTCCTCATTCTCCTCTTTTGTAGCAACCAACAAGTGCTGAACCTCTATT
>Ga0315280_10012276_pt1 | contig 10382 bp, 10 predicted proteins | sample YL17G06_40_MG_FD_203697 | JGI IMG/M metagenome (GOLD analysis project Ga0315280, IMG submission 203697) | Sediment microbial communities from Yellowstone Lake, YNP, Wyoming, USA - YL17G06_40 | ecosystem: Environmental > Aquatic > Freshwater > Lake > Sediment | place: USA: Wyoming | collected... | reverse complement strand
TCCTGACGAAGTCAACTTCATGTTCTACCGATTGTTTACTGGCCTTACGCACATTCTCAACGCCTGTTTCTACCTCAGGAGGGACTTGTTATGAGAGCACTTATGAAAAAATCGGGAAGTTTGAGAGAACGATAGGATTTTTGCTTTTCTTGACGGCAGGGGGGGTAATAGCTTATAGTGATAGCGTTTAGCGGTTAGGTAGGTGTAGGAACTGGATTCCCGCTTCCGCGGGAATAACAAAGGGCAAGAGGTGCAAATGAAGATACCGCCTGTAAAAGGGACGAGAGATTTTTATCCGGCGGATATGGCCATCAGAAACTGGATAATCGACGGGTGGAAAAGGGTCTCCATCCGCAACGGCTTTGAGGAATACGATGGGCCGATATTCGAGTATCTGAAGATGTATCAGATAAAAAGCGGTGAGGAAATCGTTGAGCAGCTTTTCTCGCTTACCGATAGGGGCGGCAGAGAGTTAGCTTTAAGACCTGAAATCACCCCAACCTTAGCACGAATGGTCAACCAGCAAATCAATTCTCTGCCCCGGCCTATAAAATGGTTTTCAGTCCCGCGATTGTGCCGGGCTGAGCGTCCGCAGAAGGGGCGGCTCCGCGAATTCTTTCAGTGGAATATCGACATAATCGGCGAGGATGACGTTCTGGCTGATGCGGAGGTCATATTCTGCGCTCTGGATTACCTGCAGGAAGTCGGACTGACGCCAGATGACATCATAGTAAAAATATCCAGTAGAAAAATGCTCGCCGTTTTGCTGCAAGCAATCGGTTTTGCAGAGGGACAACTGGATGAGCTTTACGTTGTTCTGGATAAGCGTGCCAAGGTGCCCGACGATACTTTCGAGCAGATGCTTGCAGAAAAGGTTGCCGATGAGAATAAACGCAAGAAGGTTCTTGAACTGATGAGCGTGCAATCCATTGAGCAAATCGATGATTTGCTCAAGCTCAGTGAGACCGCGAAGGCGGCAGTGAATGAACTGAACCGGCTGTTTGAACTTCTCGGCGTTATGGGTGTTGCTTCATTTTGTAAGTTCGATATTGGAATTGTCAGAGGTCTTGCATACTACACCGGTATCGTATTTGAGATTTATGATAAGGGAAGCGAGCTTCGCGCAATCGGCGGGGGCGGCAGATATGATGATTTATTGAAGCAGTTTGGCGGCCCGGCCATACCTGCTACCGGCTTCGGCATAGGCGACTGCGTGCTGGAAATATTGCTTGATGAAAAAGGATTGCTGCAAAAGCAACTGGCCAGGCCACAGGTAGATTATTTCGTTGCTTTCACAGAGGAGTGCTTCTTCAAAAAAGCCCTTGAGATAACGGCGAAGCTGCGGCGGGCGGGATTATCGACTAATTTCGACTATAAGGGCGCAAAATTGGGTAAGCAATTAAAACAGGCCTCCGACCAGAACGCCAAGAAGTGCATAATCATCGGCGATGAATTCAAGGGAAATAAGCTGGTTGTTAAAGATATGACCACAGGTAAGCAAGAAGAAGTGGAAGTCGATAAGTTTTTTGCAGAGATTAAGAGATAGTGTGCGGATGAGGGATTTTTCGCCGAATCATTATGAGCGGGCGTTTGAGAACTGGCTGATTGATAATCGAATTCAGTATATTGTTGTAGATGAGCACAAGAGGACGGCCTTTTCGCATTGCAATATGAAGAGCTTTGATTTTTTAGTATATCCGCGGAATGGCCAAGTGGTAATTGCGGAGATAAAGGGTAGAAAATTCGGGGGGACGAGTCTCGCGAAATTAACCGGCTTTGAATGTTGGGTGACGACAGAAGATGTCGATGGACTGGCCGGATGGCGGCAAGTTTTCGGGCCTGGCCACCAGGCCATTTTTGTCTTTGTCTATAAGGTGGAAAATATCGATGTTGATTTCGATGGGATGGATGTTTTCGATTTCGATGCGAACAGGTATATGTTCTTTTGTATTGGATTAGACGACTATCGAGCGTTTATGAAACGCCGAAGCCCGAAATGGCAGACGGTAACATTACCTGCCGACAAGTTCCGGCAATGTGCCGTCCGGCTGCCGGAGCTATTGCTTTAACCCGGATTTTTCAAAGCAAGACAACGGAAAACAGAAAAAAAAGGGGGAAAAAAAGATAAAAAAATCAAGAAAATAGGGGTTTTTGAGGAGTTTTTTGAAAAATGGGGCGGCTGGCTTGCAATAGGTTCGACAAGCTCACTACAGGTTGGGTTTGATTGGGTTTGTTTTTCCATTGTCAAAAGTCCTGATTTATTTTCATATTCCTTTGTCATATAATGGGTTAAACTCATTTTTGACTCTTCGGAAATTGGGTTTGTTTTGCATAATTTTATTGTTCATAGTTCATTGTTTATTGTTCGTAGTTCGTTGTTTATTGCTCATAGTTCTTAGTTACAGGTAAAGGCCTTGCCACGCCCGTCATACAAACGGCGAGGTAAACTTGGCTTCAAGGTTATTGAACATACATTAATCCTTAGTATAAATGAACTTACGAATAAATTTGGCCGGAACTGCCCTTCGACTACTTCGACTCCGCTCAGTATAAATCCGCCTCAGGACAAGCTGTTCCGTTACGTGCGGTTCTCCGCGAGCTTGCCTCTCCTGGCGGGCCTACCGTGTACTACATAGAGCACACGGTTCATATTATACCAAATATCGCCTTTTATTCAATAAAAATCTAATTTTTTAGGCAAAAGTTTTTGGGTTTTGTTTGACGGATTTTGGGGGTTTTAGAGTTGGCCTTTGAAGGTTTTGTCGAGGGCTTTTTTATTTTATGGCCTTTTATTTTGGGAGATTGGGAATGGTATTATCAGATTGGAGGGTTTTTGCACAGAGATATAAGTATATAAGTATATGCGTATATACTTATGGAGTGCTTTAAGAATTGTGGATTTGAGAGAGAGGGGTTTGAGAAAGAGGGATTTAATTGCGGATTTACGCTGTCTTTTAACCCGCCAAGAGGATGGCGGGCAGGCACTGTCTTTTTTTTGCCACAGAGAACATCCGCCTTCGCCGAGGCTTCGTCGGACAGGCCGAGGACGCAGAGAAAAAAATTAAAATTAAAAAATAAAAGATAAAAAATAAAGATGTAGAATCAAAAAGTTTCGGTGGAGAAAAAATAAATGTTCCCAGTTTTTCCTTAGTTTTTAGTTTTTTTGCCGCTCCACAGCCCTAACTGGTTTTCTTTTGCCTGCTTTTCTAAATAATCGAACTGTTTCATAAACTGGAACGGCTCATATATATAATTATAAGCATACCCCTCTGCGACGAGTTTAGCGTTGACTAAAGTGCCATCTTCCAAAAAGACATATCTTAGAAGTCTATTGTATTTGTCTCTGTTCGACTGCATTGGGTCTGGGATTAAATAGACCGGCTGGTTTTCCAAAAGCTTCTTAGCATATTGGGCGGCTTCGGGGCCGAAATAATCATCTTGTGGATTATGAGAACCTGCTATCTCAGGGGTATCCATCCCGACCAGCCTTACAGTTTCAATTTTTCCTCCAATATCGACTTTGATTGTGTCGCCGTCAATTACTTCCACAACGCGGTAAAGAGCCGGGGCTTCTTTAATAGACGAAGACTTGAGAGGTGAAATTTTGATTTGACCCGGGTCATTGAGAACAATCTCCGGCCGGCCTTGATAAGACCTTATCAAGCCGGTGATTTCCACAGTTTCTCCTTCGTATTGTTTTGGATTGGAAAATTTATATGCGTCCGAACCAAAAATTGCAGCACCGAAAGGACTGGTTTTGTAATCGGGACGGAAATTCAGAAATATAGTGCCTTTTTGAGAAATATAAACATGGTCTATTTTGCCTGACACACAAGCATATTCTCCCACGTGATTCGGCGCTTCAGTGTAATCGATGCGTATGGTGGGGTGTTGCAGCGGTTCTGCTGTTCTCGGTGGTTGTTGCGGACCGGTTGACGCCGGCCTTTTTGACAGCCAGATTGAGGCGGCAATTAAAAACGCGGCAACGATAATAGTTACGGGTACTTTGTTTTTCTCGAAAAAATCTTTCATACAATCCCTCTAATTAATCCTCCTCGAAATCCGGGGACACCATACCCTATTTCTCCTTATTGAACGCATATATACGCAACCAAGCCTTTCAGTTCCATAATAATACCAAAATTTTCCTCGAATTACAATCGTTAAGATGGCAAGACCATAATCCCGGATTTCTTATTTTATATTTTAAGAGCTTGTCCTGAGCGAAGTCGAAGGACTAACCCTCTATTTCCCCGGTATGGTATCACCAGATTTACCCCTTGTTATGCCAAGTATACTTTAGTGCAGTGGCTTCAGTTTTGGGGTTGGATATTCATTTGCTGCCCTTTCTTTGAACCAGCGAACGAATTCTGGAAAACTATCTCGGTCTATGACCGCGTCCAATTGAAATACATGTAGATGGGCATGTCGGGCAAAGTAGATACCCGCCTTTGTAACAGGAAGCTTTGGTTTTAAGTCTCCCACGCCTGCAATTTCATGTAAAACTACGTAGCCCATAAGCTGGTGAAAGAATGTTGTTTGAAAATTGAGCTTCTTTGTTGTTTTTACATCAATGAGCAAGTCGTCTATCAGTAAATCAGCGTCTGCGCCTCCGACCAAACGGGAGGCTTCGCCAAAGGTAGGATTGAGCGTGCACAAATATTGAGATTTAAATAGCTTGGGATCGACTATTGAAAGAAGCTTACGCAAGTCTTCAATGTCTTCGTCCTGTACGTTCCCCATATTCTCATCTATGATACCAGCTCTGTAGATAGGGTCCAATTGTGCAAGACAGAGAGCACTTTTGAAGAGATCGTCAGTTATTCGTCCTGAACGCAGATAATCGGAATAGTCTGCCTTTGCCTGTTCAATAATCTGTTTCGCTCTCTTCGTCCACTTGGTTTCGGTATAGGAGACAATGGTCCCTGTGTCACCATCAATGGTGGCATCAACAAGGAGAGGTGAAAACGGCTGGGTAAGACAGTGCTCAGCTACCCATTGAGTTTCCACTGCGTCAGGGTTGAGGCGTTTCACATAAAAGCGTAGCAAATAATCGAATGCCGTGCCAACTAGAGTGTAGCGGTTCGAGAGAGGTGGTGCAAGAAGATCCTTATCAATGGCAAGAGGTGGCTTATTGAACTGCTGACGGAAACGATCTCTTACGTCCTGATTGTTTGAAAGGAATTTTGTTAAGCTCATGGAAACTTCCTCCATTACTGTGGACATATTCTGGTGGCCCAACATTGTTTATATTGGTCCGCATAAAATCCGAAATACCATTGCGCCATCCATATAAGACACCTACGCAACCAGGCCTTTCAATGCCACGATGCAAAGCCGCAATGCCTCTGAATTTCTATTCTGAACCACAAGGTAAACCATAACCCCAAGCAAAAAAACAAAAACAACTGCAATTATAGCTGAAATGCTTCTCATAACTACGCCTCCGTTGCCAAGTAGATAAACCTGCTCAAAAACACTTTCAGTCCATTTTTTATCATATCCTTAATTTAACCGCATGGGCTTCAAGCTTATCTTGCTTACCTGTTCATTCTATCAAAATTCAAAAAATAATTCTCTGTGTCCTCTGTGGCTAATTATTTAAGTTTTACCTGCGAGTATTTCATAGACACGGACTGACACGGACAGAAACACGGACAGGCACTGAGGTTGAACAGGAAATACGGCCATCGGTTGTAGCCAAGAAACCCCAGCGGACCTCTTTTATGAATTGCTTTAATTTTTCGAGGTTCATATAAGTTCTCCTTTCACGCATTTTGAATTGATGTAATGGCGTAAGCCATACTGCGTATTATACGTCGGAATAGGGAAGAAGACGAAAGGAAAATAGTCGTTAGTCGATAGTCGTTGGTATATAGTCCCGCCGGAGGCGGATGGTGGAATGGGGCCAGTTTAGTCTCTCTGATAGCCCCGGTGGGATAATAGAAGCTATATCCCACGGGGTAAACAGGTACTACATCGGTTTATGCTTTAGGATGAGGTGGAATCTTGGGTTTTTGCCCTTGAGGCATCTGATCCTGATGTATATGACAGTAAGTCTCATGGTTATAGATACTCAAGATATGCGTGCAGTGCGGAAACATGCATTTCCTGCCCTCAGCCGAAGTTTTTAGCATTTTTCCCATCGTTACTCCTATAGGTAAATCACCAAACAAAAAAGCTGCAAAGGTTAGTTGTCTTCGTCTGCGGCCTAAAGATTTTCTAATCTTTTGTATTTTACTATTTATACCACATTATTGGGCTTTGTCAAACAATCTTTTATTATAATAACCTCAAGGAACTGGGACCCACACAAACGGTGACGGGCATTTTCATTGGTTATGGATTATTGATGATTGGGGCGGAAAAGTTTAATAGATTCCTCCCCTTCGGCAAGCTTACTTCGACACTTCGACGAGTTCGGGACAGGCAGGCGTGCGTTAGACAAAGCACGAATTTCGAAATTCTAAACCCGAAACAAATTCAAATAACCAAAGCACAAAATTCAAAACTTGTGGATTCCCGTTTTCACGGGAATGACAGGGTCGTATTGCGTCACGGGGCGGCGAGGACGGTGGGGATTTTTCTCCCGGCATTAAGGGATAAAGTAACGGATAAGAGGAAGGGCCTTGAAGAATTCGATGGCCTGCGGGTCGGCACGCTTTGTGCACCAGACAAACTCGCCAAACCCGGCCTGTGCCAGGACATATCTGCCAATCCCGAACTGGCCAATGGTGATGTAGCCGGTCGCGAATTGGCCGAGGCCGAAACACGCGGCGATTGCTACTTGTCCTATTGCTGCCAGACCTGTCGCGGCCTGTCCTAAGCCGAAGACGAGCCCAATCGCTAATTGGCCGATTGCAAGAAGTCCAAAAGATGCGTGGCCGATTGCGATGAAACCGCAGGCAAGCCGGCCTACGGCAATGATTCCTTTGGCGAGCACACGCTTGCCGGTCTCCGGGTTTTTTCCATAGGTGTAATGGATAAGCGGCAGGCCAAACAGGGTCGCGTGAGATTTGAATTCGTGAAAGCCGGTGCCGTTACTATATAAGTATCGCCGCCAGGTGCCGAAGTTAGTTTCTTCGATTTTGTATTCGACTTCTTCCAATAACAAATTGCCCATAGTATTTTCCCCGACATAGATGTTTTGTTTTTTTCAGATTATAACCTTTCCAGATGAAGGGTAAAGGTTTGTTTGGGGCCATGCTGGTTTTATAGGCAAAATGTGGCTTGTTCTTTATAATTTTGGATAGATGTTGGAAGGCATTATTGATAAAATTCGCCTATTGGTGTGGTAATGGAAGTAAACAAGTAGCAGAGTTTTTGGAGGTAATTAGGTATGGTAAGGAATGTTTTGTGTCTGGTAGCAGGTGCGGTTATTTTAGCCGGCTGTATAAGCGTTCAGGAAACCACGCACGTTACTGAGCAGAAACCCCACCACGTTCTGCGTCACGTTGTGCTGTTTAAGTTCAAGGACGGTACAACAGCCGAGCAGGTAAGGAAAATCGAGTCGGCTTTTTGCGCGCTACCGAGTAAGATTGATGCGATACACGATTTTGAGTGGGGCACCGATGTGGGGACCGAGAATCGTTCGCAGGGCTTTACGCACTGTTTCGTGGTAACGTTCTTGAACGAAGCCGACCGGGATAAGTATCTGCCGCATCCGGCACATAAGGAATTCGGTGAGCTTTTAGGGCCACACCTGGATAAAGTCCTTGTGGTTGACTACTGGGCCAAATAGCACTCTGGCCGCCTACGATGGATTTGAGGGCTGTCCCATCAAAGGTAGGCTGGATTCCTGCTTGCGCAGGAATGACAATTGCCGATTAGCCTTCGACAAAACATTAGGGTATTTTTGCGGTAACCTGGGCGGTGTGGGCAGGGCGGGGCTAAAGAGATGAGAATCATAGCCGGCACAAAACGGGGAATGAAACTATTTAGCCCCGTAGCGATGGACTCGCGGCCGATAACCGACCGGGTCAAAGAATCACTTTTTGATGTGCTCTGCAATTATGGTTTGCCTGATGGGGCGGCGGTGGCGGATTTATTCTGCGGGGTTGGGTCGCTGGGGCTTGAGGCGCTGAGCAGGGGGGCGGCATTTGTTACTTTTGTCGAGCGGGACAGACGGGTTGCCGACACGCTGGAGAGGAACATTGAAAAGGCAGGGTTTGTTAAAGACTGTAAAGTTATAAGAGCTGATGCTTTTAAGGCAGGTGCTCCACTGGCGGCAGCCGCCGCCAGAATTTCGAATTTCGAATCTCGAATTTCGAATGTACAGAAATACGACCTTATTTTTGTTGACCCGCCCTACGCCGATACGAGCGATGTTGGGGTCGGTTCGCCTTTGGGCCGATTGCTCGGTTTGTTGCAGGAACAAGTAACCGACGATGGACTTGTTGTGGTAAGGACCGGTCATCGCACAACTTTAGCGGACCGATATGGACGATTTGAGGTTATAGAGCGGCGGCGGTGGGGGACAATGATGGTAAGTATATTAAGGAAAAGCGAAAAGGAAATACAAAATCCGAAGCACTAAATTCGAAATCCTAAACAATATCAAATTACCAAAACCCAAATATCCAAAACACTTGCTTTGAAAGTTTGAGCATCATTCGGATATGTGCGAGATACGGCATAATGACAAATAAACAGGCGGCCATAGAAATAATTAAGCGGTTGCAGCGTAAAGGTTTTCAGGCGTTGCTGGCGGGGGGCTGCGTGCGCGATATGCTGTTGGGCAGACGGGCTAAAGATTACGATGTTGCTACGGAGGCCCGGCCCAAAGATGTGATAAGATTGTTTAAGCGGACGCTGAAAGTCGGGGCGAAATTCGGCGTGGTTATAGTTTTAATTGACAGCCAACAGGTTGAAGTTGCTACGTTCAGGACGGAAGCCGGTTATGCTGATGGCAGGCATCCTGCGGCTGTCGAATTTGCCGGCGCTGCTGAAGATGCCAGCCGAAGAGATTTTACCATCAACGGAATGTTTTATGACCCTCTGAAGAGGCAGACAATTGATTATGTCAATGGGCAAATCGACCTCGAACGGAAGATAGTGCGAACAATAGGTGCGCCCGAGGAGCGATTCGCTGAGGACTATCTGCGGATGCTGCGGGCTGTGCGATTTTCTACGCAGCTTGGCTTTGCGATTGAGCCGGCAACCTGGAGGGCTGTTTGCAGCAACTCAAAAAATATAGTTAAAATAAGCGGCGAACGAATAGCAATCGAACTGGAGGGCATCCTCGTTAGCCCCAATCGTTCTGCTGGCGCTTCGATGTTGATTGAGAGCGGGTTGGCCGAAGTGACTTTCCCCGGAATTGCCGGCAAGTACGCTGAATTTGCGGTCGCAGTGCTGGGTTGTCTGCAAAGAAAGGTTGATTTCTGTCTGGCGATGGCTGCGTTTTTTGCCGGCTTCGAGACCGAATTTGCTCTCGAAAAGACGGAGGTTCTCAAGCTAAGCAGAAGCCAAACCAAACATATAAAATTCTTACTGGCCAATAGAGGCAAATTGCTCAATGACGGGATGTCTCTGGCGGAATTGAAGAAGATTCTTGCTGAGCCGTATTTTGGGGACCTGTTCGAGCTGCAAAAAGCGATTCAGAAAGCCGAAGGCGGCAGGAAAAATATGTCGGCGCTTGTGCACTTACGGAAAAGAATAAAGGCGCTGGGTGACGTTGAGCTGCGGCCTCAGCCATTACTTAATGGCTATGACCTGATTCGGTTAGGGGCTGTGCCGGGACCGGCGCTGGGTCAATTAGCGCAGGAGTTGTACATCGCCCAGTTAGAAGAAAAGCTGCAGACGCCGCAGCAGGCCCAATCCTGGGCGCAGAAGTGGTTGCAAAGGCACAGCGCAGGTGAAGATTAACGGCTGAGGTTTCTTTTAAGTCAAAGACCTAATGGAGCCATTTACTCTTTTAATCAAGCCATCCGGCTCGGACTGCAATATTGATTGCAGATACTGCTTTTATAAGAATAGGGCTCCCGAGGTCGGGCAGGGCAGGCAGCGAATGAGCGAGCAGGTGCTCGAAAAGCTCGTCAGAGATTATATGGGGTTGGGTTTTCCTGTTGTCGGCTTTGCGTGGCAGGGGGGTGAGCCGACGCTTATGGGAATCGATTTTTTCAAAAGGGCGGTCCAGTTACAGAAAGAATACGGCAGGGAGGGCCAGCAGGTAAGCAACACCCTGCAGACTAACGGCATTTTACTCGATGATAACTGGTGCCGTTTCTTTCAGGAGAACAAATTTCTGCTGGGTATAAGCATCGATGGCCCCGGCGAATTTCACGATTATTATCGTGTGGACCATTCCGGCTGCGGGACATTCGATAAGGTGATGAGGGCTATTAAAAGCTGTAAGAACCATCAGGTTGAATTTAATGCCCTAA